>LXNI01000094.1_pt1 | contig 104112 bp, 85 predicted proteins | sample 809091 | NCBI WGS metagenome assembly LXNI01 (sample SAMN04870527, study PRJNA318959) | sponge metagenome | biome: 01000161; feature: marine sponge reef; material: water | host: Sarcotragus foetidus | place: Greece: Milos, Mediterranean Sea | collected 2013-05-29 | depth 5-7 m | reverse complement strand
GACTTTATAGTGATGACTATCGAGGATTAAATCAGGTACGAAAAGGGCACTTTGGGGGCTATAAAGACCAGATTCCCGGCTAAACTCTCACAGGAAAAACCCGCCTTGGAAATGCAGGGTACAACACAATCGTTACCGTTCCAGACGCAGAAGTGGCTATAAGTACGGGAGGGGCATTAAACCGGCAGCCCTGTGAAGAAAATAAAAGGATGGGTTGCGGTTGTTACCCGTCACTCAGCTAAAGAATGAACATCGGAATGTAAGCCGATCTCTCGAATTCGTCAAGAATATCCTGGGAGGGGGCAAACGTATCTGTATAAGACGGTATATACCCAGACGTAGAAGATTCAACAGGCCAGTGTATCTCTATGCTGGGTGTCCCGGGGAGCCATCCCCTGGATCCAAGCAAAAAGCCACGATAATAATTACCGCAGCCGAGAATAACCACCATCGTCCATTTTCATGACCTGCGCCGTCTGGAAAATCGAGGATTTTCCCGGCTCATTGCGATGGTCCAGGTTTGTAAACTCGGATTTGCGGAAAGCCCTCGTTTTGCGTTACAGTGAAACGATATTCACCGTCTACCGCCAACAGATGTTCACCAGGTTTCGGACCAGCACCCAGATAATGTCCCAAACCTGTTTGTGCATCAACACGAAATATGTGATTTTCCATGAATTTGATGGGCGGTATTTTTTTCAAATCTCTTTTTATAAAACTGTAGGTTACGAAGAAATAGTCTCCATCAGAAAAGAGTGATTTGAACACTGACGCATGGTCCTTTTGCAGAACAGTGTGATATCTTAGCCCATTCTCTACCTCTAGTATTGTGTCGTTACGGTAATCTGAAAACGTAACCTGCCAGAGCTCTTCTCCATCCTCCGAATATCCTGTCATTGCAGGAATATGGTTGGTAACCTGAGCAATCACGCCATGCTTTGCGTTGCACGCAAGCATGGCGTCTCCAACAATCGCAGATACAACAAAGTGTCTTTCGTAATCGTATGGTTTCCCAAAGGACTTTTCCCAATCACCTTCCAGCGTGTATTTGTGAATCACACCACCGTGTTCCTTCCCAACATAACTCTGGTTATAGTAAGATCCATTCATGGCACAGAGTGCATCCCCCTGCGGGTATTCAGGATGATTTGTAGAAATCAGATTGAATGTATCTCCTTCACGTTGAAACACATGATCTACGTCAAAATCACCTACAATTATCTTACGGCCGTCTTCTATAACTGCGAGTCCCGTGGGTTCTCTGAACTCGCCCGGGCCGCTTCCAGCAGTGCTCACATCAGTAATAAATTTACCATCGTAACCATAGGCACGAACTTCTCTACCTATTAGATCGACGTAGTACATGGTACCCTTTTGATCGACATCAAAATCCCACACCACCGCAATCATTTCGTGTGCCTCCCCCTCGTCAACACCTACCGTTGCTATATCCATCATGTCCCAACTCCATACCTCCTCGTTATCATTATGCCCTAACTCAAAGCGGGGATCCGAGGAGACAGGAATGTTTTCCTTCGTCGGGTGAATTACTGACTGAGCAAATGTTACCCGCGGAAGCAGCAGAATCACGCCCGATAAAACAAGACTACGTCTGACGTATGGCAAAATGCCCAACATAAGGGAAGACATGGTTGGTGTGGACTATTACAGTGTTGCTGAAAGACAACTTCATTGCGCAAGCAACTTTCAGATTAGAGCCGAGGACGAACAGGCTTGCGTCGGATCTGTTCACTCTCCGGTCCACTCTGGACGAACGAACTGGTATCAACAAGAGCCAATTCGTGACCACATGCGCTGCCAAACAATCGGCTACGGGCATTTGACAGATCTGTGTCCACTTCCAGTTCCGTGTCCATGTCAATAGTGCACGTACCTGATCGGCTTTCCACCATCCAGTCTAGTTGCCCATCTAGGCCTCCTTCAAGTTCCACATCGCCAAAGAAACCCTGGATAGTTAAAACAGAGAGGTAGTTAATGCTCTGTTCGGCATCCAGCGTGAACTCTGTCCCCTCGTCACCCATGATTCCACACCCGTTTGGAGTGAAGTTAACACCAATAGTTAGACGTGCTGTGCTATCGTTGGGCATTTCCTCAGTAGCGTTAATCGACACACGGGCCTCCCCCTCGTCAGGGCATGCGATGGTGAAATCTTCCGGGCCGTGAACAGCCGTAATCTGTGGCATCGTATCTGACACCACCACCAACAATGCCGTCAGTAGCTCCTCTGTTTCGCGCTCGCTTAACGGGGTATTGTCTGGTTCAGTACTGGCACTGTCACACGCCGCGACCATGACGATAGCTGACAGGAGAACGGCTTGAATTAGGGATTTCATGGTATTTATGTCTGGTTTATGGTTAGACGCAATTGATTCGATTCTAGTCACATTGTGTTCTGACGATTCGGTTTGTCAGAGATCCTGTACTCTGAGTTGGTTACATGTCCTCGAAACGGCCGGTTGTCCATGACGAAGTGGCCCCATTAATTCGGGATCACCGCCCAGATCCTGCGATGGTTTCATTCTGTTTTTGGGGTATGGCTTGGTACAGGTCTGAGCATCAATCAAAGGCGTGGAAGCCCAGATCTTTAGACGCTTTGCCTGTCTGTGAAAACATTAGATTTTGGCGCTTCTGGGCCTGTTTCCCCGTCGGCCCCCGAAAATGAGTTTCCCGACTAAAAATGGAAATAACCATTACTTCATGCGTTCAGAAACGCTGTAAAAACATGAATACGGGTCTGGGTTACTTGGAGAAATTCGAGGGACTAACCGAAAAACCCTGGACAAGGCACAGTAATTTTACTGGGAGCAGAGGTAGCCAAGCCATGTCGTGAAGTACTGCCGGAGTCTTCTTCCAGAAGCCGTTCGGGTTTATAAGTTTCAGTTTGAGATATCTTCCCAAAGTTTACACTCGAACCCTTCACCTACCCGCTCACTCGCTACATGGGAACCCCCATCTCTCCAAAAACAGGCCCTGTGTCCGTTCGGATTCTTTACCTGTCTCATTATCCCGAACAACCAGGGTTAGTGTGTATGGTCCTGTTTTCTGGTCACTGACATCCAGAATCTGGTACAAAGATTCTTCGCGCAGTGAACCGTTCTCCGTATAGCTTACAGACACCCCCTCTCTGTTCCGCTTCTTACCGAATATGCTCCTTATCACACGCCGGATCCGACGATCAGTATTCTTGGGTTCCAATGTGATTTCTACATCATAATCAGTTCTCCCCTGAGCATTTAGGGTTAACCCATAGATCTCGAAGTACAGATAGATCGGCAACTCAGTAGAATATAGATTCCGTGGTGCCGGCAGTATAGCGAGATCATTACGAATAATTTCATTCGCGCTCAGGGGCACACCATTTTCAGCTTGTTCGACAGAATAAGCAAGCATAATATCGCTCAAGGTGACGCCGATCTGATCATAATCCGGCACCGTAATCTCCCCAATCCAAACAGCGTCAGTCTGTCTGCCGGCCATCTCCAATATGACCAAGAGTTCAAATGTGCCTGGCTGAAGCTGCATCTGCTGCGTATCAACCAATAGATCCCGATCAGGAAATGCCACCATTTGATTGGTAGAGAAGCCATTAATGTTTCTCGTACGCTCAACGAAGGTCTCTCCTTGATCGTTACTGAGAAATGTCTTAACGTCTACATTTACCTCTGTTGTTCCGTTCGGGAAAACAATGATGTCGTCAAAAGCTGCGTCGACGGAAAAGTCATCCCTTCTAATTGCTGCTGTTGTGTTCAGGTCTTCATAGAGGGATTCCAGAGGGATCCCATAATTGATAAACAGATCTGTTTCCTGTCCATCTCCCTTGAACGAGTTGACCAAAAATGGTGGCTCAACCTGGTGACGGGGTTCCTTACTGCCTGGACCCATAGTCGCTATTTCTATACTAGCTAGGTCTGGACTTATCTGGATCTTGGCGCTCAAATTGCCAGTTTCGCAAGACTCTACAATTCTATCTCTCCAAATCTCGTATGTTAAATCATTGATTTTGACCCGCATTGGAAAAGAACCGATAGAATACAAAGAAAAACCCCGCGGCGGGACTAGATCAGGCAGGTTTTCGGGTAGGTTACTGGATTCTATTATCCTCCCATTCACGCTTATCCTCTTTTCATCAGCTACAAGGTAAACTTGTGCTGAAACATCGACAGTCACAAAAAATGCAACCAGCAAAATGATTGAGGCCCGTATGGATGTCTCACGGTTCATCATAGAAACTCAGTGTTTGGTTACAGAGGGAGTGTTTTGGCAGATTCCATTCCAGATAGGCTGGCGTTTAAATTACCGGCGAGTGAATCCAGGTGTATGACTGGGAGTTCGTCCCATAAATTGGGTCTGTCCGTGGTGAACTATACGAGCGCTTGCTGAATTTAGATTCGTAATTGTGTGTCATCCTTTTTCATCGGCTTCACTGGACTGGGGGGCTTTATCTGGAGTTACAACCGGCTCCTACACCTGCAACCTGAAAAAAGATAGACACGAAGCGGGCATACACCGAATTGATGTTGTTGCAATACTCCGATTAAGTACATGTTGTCGGATTCCTGGGAGATCGCAGTCGTCTCGAAATACGACACACTGGCGTCAATAGTGCTAGCACTGTATCAACACTTTCGTATATAATGTGGAAACCCCTTCATATTGGGGTAACTTATCGCAGTAAGTGGTAGAAGAGCCACCAGGCAAAAAAATGATGAATACCGAAATCATTGTTGATGAGGCATTGGCCGCTGAGCACGGACTCACGGATCAGGAATACAGATGGATTCTGGAGCGGTTGGGAAGAACGCCAACGATTACCGAGCTGGGAATCTACTCGGTCATGTGGAGCGAACACTGCTCGTACAAGAACTCCATTGCGGTATTGAAGACCCTTCCTCGCGAAGGAGGTGCCCTGCTGGTGGGTGCGGGAGATGAGAATGCGGGGTTGGTGGATATTGGTGATGGCTTGGCCGTTGCGTTTAAGATTGAAAGTCATAATCACCCTTCGGCTGTCGAACCCTATCAGGGAGCTGCTACCGGTGTAGGAGGAATCCACCGGGACATCTTCACTATGGGTGCGCGCCCGATCTGCGCACTTAATTCGCTGAGGTTCGGGTCCCTTGAGCATAGCAGAGTGCGGTATCTGTTTGATGGTGTTGTTCGCGGGATTGGTGACTATGGGAATTCGTTTGGTGTCCCCACCGTGGCCGGAGAAGTGTACTTTGATCCGGCTTATGAGGGTAACCCGCTAGTGAATGCCATGAGTGTGGGGATTGTGAAAGTGGACGGCACTGCATCCGCCATTGCAGAGGGTACCGGCAACAAGGTCTTTATTGTAGGTTCGGCAACAGGCCGAGACGGTATCCACGGAGCCACCTTCGCGTCCGAGGAAATATCCGAAGAGAGCGAAAAAAAACGCCCGAGTGTGCAGGTAGGTGACCCCTTTACGGAAAAATTACTCCTAGAGGCCACACTGGAGGCGCTTGCTGCAGGTGTAGTCGTCGGAATCCAGGACATGGGGGCAGCGGGAATCACGTGTTCCTCATGTGAAATGAGTGCAAAAGGTGGCGCCGGCATGCGCCTGAACCTGGACCATGTGCCGGTTCGTGAAGGCGATATGACCGCCTACGAAATTATGCTGTCTGAAAGCCAAGAGCGCATGTTACTGGTTTGTGTACCTGGTAATGAAGAGGAGCTGCAGGCTATTTTTGTCAAATGGGATCTGTACGCGGTATGTGTGGGAGAAGTCACGGATACGGGTCGTGTTCAGGTGCAGTACAGGGGAGAGCAGGTGGCTGACGTGGAGGCCGATCATCTGGTTTTAGGGGGAGGCGCCCCAGTCTATCATCGCGAAAGTCGCCGACCGGGCTACTTGGATACAACCTCTGTGCTGCCTGCAATAGAGGATCTGCATGCGCACGAGGTGGAAAGCGCCCTACTCAGTCTGCTGGGCTCCCCCAATATCGCATCCAAGCAGTGGGTGTATGAACAGTATGATACCATGGTGCGCACCGGTACCATCAACGCTCCTGGGCCCGGGGATGCAGCTGTGGTACGGATCAAGAATTCAGATAAAGGCTTGGCAGTAAAAACAGATTGCAACGGACGCTATGTCTATCTGAATCCGTACAAAGGAGGCCAGATAGCCGTTGCGGAAGCTGCTCGCAATGTGGTATGTACAGGTGGGCGTCCACTGGCAATCACCAACTGTCTCAATTTTGGTAATCCGTACAAGCCGGAGGTATACTGGACTTTCAAGGAGGCAGTGAGGGGGATGGGCGATGCCTGTAGAAAGCTCGATACTCCGGTAACCGGTGGTAATGTTTCGTTCTATAACGAAAACCCGGGGGGAGCAGTTTTCCCGACTCCGACCATAGGGATGTTGGGGCTGGTGGAGGATGTCGCTGCTCACGCGACACAGTCAGGATTGTGCACGCCGGGCAATACGATCTATTTGCTTAGCCCGAAGGCTTGGAATTTTCGCACGCAGCATTGCGAGCTCGGAGCAACAGAATACTTGTACACACGTCACGGGCTAACCCGTGGAGATGCCCCCCATCTGAATATGACAGAGGAGTGTGCGGTACAGGAGTCTGCTCTCGCCATGATTCAGTCCGGGCTTATTACAAGTGCACATGATGTTTCTGACGGAGGGTTGCTTGTGGCTTTGGCGGAATGTGTTCTTTTTTCAGAAAACCTGGGCGTGGATATTCGACTGAACCCCGAGAGCATGGTCCGCCTGGATGCTTTACTTTTCGGGGAGGCACAGTCTCGGATCTTGCTTACGGCAGTGCGGTCAAAGGCGGATCAGTTAGGGGCGCTTGTTGCCGAGCATCCAGACGTACAGTTAACCGTCCTGGGGGCCGTTTCCTCAAATCCGGCACTATCGGTTGCTGTCGGAGGTAAGAGTGTATTGCACTGCACTACGGATGCGATGAGGACGGTCTACTTCGGATCTATTCCGAAACACATGGCGCGCCGCGTTGCTGCATAATTCCCATAACTTGCGCACCAGTTCTGCGTACAATACACTATCTAACCAATACTCGAGAATCATGGCTGCTATTGAGCTTACTGATACTAATTTTCAAACCGAAGTGCTGGAATCCGATGTTCCCGTACTCGTTGACTTCTGGGCTGCTTGGTGTGGTCCGTGTAGAGCGGTAGCTCCAATCGTATCCGAACTGGCCACTGAGTATGCCGGCCGGGTGAAGGTTGGCAAGGTTGACGTAGATGTAAATCCACAGACCGCAATGCAATATGGTGTACGCTCAATTCCGACGCTGCTCTTTTTTGTCGATGGGCAGGTGCGTGATCAGATGATAGGGTCGGCCAGGAAGCGGGAGTTTCAGAAAAGGCTTGACGCGCTTATCAGTCAGACAGCCTGACAAACCGAAGTCTTTCGGGAAACAACCATTCCAGTTTATATGCACGGTATCGCCTAGTGCGTGTGCCTTGTATGGAGTGAGTGAACCCAGATAAAATGTCGTCCATTCCGATTCCCCACGAAATTTCGTTTGAGGGTGCAGCACACCACAGGGTGCTCATAATTGGTTCCGGTCCGGCGGGATACACCGCGGCGCTCTATGCGGCTCGAGCAAATCTTGCTCCGGTTGTCTATGAAGGACTTGAGCCCGGAGGACAGCTCACAACGACCACGGATGTAGAGAACTATCCGGGTTATGTGGATGGAGTTCTTGGACCGGCCATGATGGAGGACTTCAAAGCTCAGGCAGTTCGCTTTGGGGCCGAAGTGAAGTACGGTGAGATAACTCATCTTGATCTTTCCCAACGTCCACTGAAGGCTGTGGTGGATGAGGAAACGGGGATTCTCGCAGATACCGTCATTGTTGCCACGGGCGCCTCAGCCCGTTATCTGGGTTTGGAAAACGAAAAACGCTTATTGGGGCGCGGAGTATCTGCGTGTGCAACGTGTGATGGTGCGTTTTTCCGGGGGGTAGACTTGGCTGTGGTCGGTGGAGGTGACACCGCAATGGAAGAATCGCTTTTCCTGACGCGTTTCGCGTCAAAGGTCTGGCTGATCCACCGAAGAGACGAGCTGCGTGCATCAAAGATCATGCAGCAACGCGTGAAGGAGCATCCGAAGATCAAGATCATCTGGAACACCATCGTTACAGATATACTGGGTGCAGACGAAGTGACCGGTGTTCGGCTCAGGAATGTGATCGATAACTCCGAACGGGATCTGGCAGTCCGTGGATTCTTTGTAGCGATCGGACATACACCGAACACGACGCTTTTCAGGTCCTGGCTTGACGTGGATGAGCAGGGATACATTGAGACTCGGCCAAGATCAACTCAAACCAACATCCCCGGTGTATTTGCGTGTGGAGATGCGCAGGACCATGTCTATCGGCAGGCCGTCACTGCAGCGGGGACCGGTTGCATGGCAGCAATAGACGCGGAGCGGTTTTTGGCAGCGGAATCCGGATAATCCGGTCAGGATCGCAGAAAATTGCGCAGCAGGAAAGAGACGTTTTCGGGTCGTTCACGGAGCCGACGTGTGTAGTAGGGTAGCCACATGCGGCCATAGGGCACGTAAACACGCATGTTGTACCCATCGCGGACGATACGCACCTGTGTTTTTTGGCGCAGACCGTAGAGCATCTGGAACTCAAATCTTGACGCGTCGATGCTTTTTTCCAAGGCGTACGCTTTGGTGCTTTCAATGAGTGCGTCGTCGTGCGTGGCTATGGCGGGGTAATTGCCGTCTCGAAGCAGGATGTGCATACAGCGGATGAACTGTGTGCGGATTTTCGGCATGGGCCGCCAGGCAATCGTCGAGGGTTCACGGTATGCGCCCTTGCATAGGCGCACGCGCGCGCCCAAACGGCACATACGTTTCACATCCTCTTCGGTACGCTTCAGGTACGCTTGCAGCACAATACCCACATGTGCACGATACTCGGGTAGTACGGACTCAAAAATGCGAAGACTTGACTCCAGAACCGAGCTACCTTCCATATCAAGTCGCACGAAGGCGTTCAACGCCCGGGCCTCATCCAAGAGAGTACACAGGTTGTCGTGACAAAAATTTTCATCGATCACCTGTCCGATCATGGAAAGCTTGATGGAGATATTGCGCTCCAGTTGAGGCTCTGAGGCCAGTGTCTGCAATAGATGGATGTAGTTGTCACGCCCCAGCAGTGCCAGATCTCGACGCGTTACGTGCTCGCCGAGTAGGTCCACCGTTGTGAGCACTCCCTTGTCATGCAGCTGCCGGATTACAGGGATCGCGCCAGAAAGCGTTTCAGCAGCTACAAAACCACGGGCAAGAAAGAATGGCAGCCGTAACATGGATCAGCGATACAATAAATGTGACGCACTTCAAATTCCCAACCACACGTGCAACCTCCGGTAAAACCCTCCGTAGGCTAGGTTGTCTTCCAGTGAGTGGAAGCCAGGGACAGGGCATCGCACGACATTTCCAGGTGTTTGCGGTGCCTTTTTTGTGGCTATACTTCAAAAATTTCTCCGGCCCAATCATTAGGCCAAGACACTTTTTCGGGAAGACTGTTTGGGTCAGTTACAACCAAATGTGCTCCGCGTTCATGTAAGAGGGGTTCGTGTGTTTGAGGGTTCAAGTGTGGAGGCACGACACCGATAGAGAGCATTCCTGCCGCACGTGCAGCGGTTATATCGTCTACGGAATCTCCGATGTAGGCGGTCCTTTCGGCTGTGACTTGTATGCCGGCAGCATTAAGGCGGCCGAGCGCAAGCAACAACGGAAAAGGATCCGGTTTTTTACGATTACCCTGTCGTTCCCGACCAACCATGAGCGGAAAAAACTCCCGCCAGCCCCATCGATCAAGCGTCCAGAATGCTTCGACTTCCGGGCGGCCGGTTACAATCCCGAGTATATGACCCAGCTTCTTGAGCTCTAACAGTGTCTCGACTTGAATGAGAGGGTGTTCTTCCGTGATGAAACCGTCCCAGTCCTCACCACGGTAGCGGCGTTGGAATTCGGTTACCACGCGAGCAAATGGGGCCTCCATACCAAAGTCCCCGATAATGGTGTGTGTGAGCTCCCAGTCATCATTGAATCCTCCACGGTCCTTGTATCGCTGGATCATTTCCGGCTGAATTTCCCGGCCAGTGAAATGGTAGACTGTTTCTTCGATAGCACGTCGATAGGATCCAGATACATCCACGAGGACGCCATCCATATCGAACAACATTACCGGGATTAGTGGAGTGACTGCCATCTAGTTGGGTATTGCAAGAGGCAATCGCCGACAGGTGCTCTCAGGAGTTCATGGTAACCAGGAATTCGTCGTTGCTTCTGGTGGTGCGCATCCGGTCAAGCAGAAAATTCATTGCTTGAATCGGATCCTGATCAGCCAGAAGTTTTCGAAGAATCCATATACGGGCCAGCCGTGCTTTCTGGATCAGCAACTCCTCCCGACGGGTGCCGCTCATAACTACGTTTAATGCAGGGAAGATACGACGATCTGCCATTTCTCGGTTCAGCACGAGCTCCATATTGCCCGTTCCCTTGAATTCTTCAAAAATCACATCATCCATGCGGCTTCCCGTATCAATCAGAGCGGTCCCGACGATAGTTAGCGAACCGCCCTCTTCGACATTGCGTGCGGCGCCGAAGAAGCGCTTGGGCCCTCGCAGCGCGGTGGCATCCAGTCCGCCTGAGAGTGTACGTCCAGAGTCCGGGCACACGGCATTGTGTGCACGGGCCAGGCGGGTGATTGAGTCCAGAAGGATCACCACATCCTGCTTCATTTCTACGAGGCGTTTGGCTTTCTCCAGTACGATATTGGCCACCTCCACATGTCGAGACGGTTCCTGATCGAAGGTGGATGCAAGTACTTCCCCTTTAACATGCCGCTCCATGTCAGTCACTTCCTCTGGTCGCTCATCAACCAGAAGGATAATGAGGTGGGCCTCCGGATGGTTGGTACTGATAGCGTTGGCAATTTTTTGTAGAAGAATGGTTTTGCCGGTCTTGGGTTGGGCAACGATCAGTCCACGCTGTCCCTTTCCGATAGGTGCGAACAGGTCAAGGATCCGCATGGACATGTCGTGCGCGCGTGTTTCCAAGCGAAGGTGTTCCTCTGGATAGAGAGGAGTCAGGTACTCAAAACTCTGTCGCTCTTCTATTGAGGCAGGATCACAGTTATTGATTTTCCTGACTTGAATGAGAGCAAAGTACCGTTCACCATCCTTTGGCGGGCGGACCTCGCCTTCAACGGTGTCTCCAAGCCGGAGACCAAAGCGTTTAATCTGACTGGGTGATACGTAGATGTCGTCAGGGCTAGGCAAATAATTGAAGTCAGATGACCTCAGGAATCCGTACCCGTCGGGCAGTATTTCCAGGACGCCCGTTTTTTCGAGCACAGTGTTCGGGTCCAGTTTCTTGATGTCAGAGCGAGGTGCGTAGATTGGAGGGCTCTCGGGTGCACGCCGCCGTCGTGAGTCTCTTGGCCCCATACGGGAATCACGCCTCCCGCGCTTTCCATGAGACTGTCTCCTCGAACGTCCTCCCTGACGCGTGCGCCTCGGGGGACGGCTCTCAGGGTCGTGATGCGAGGATTGCTTCGCGGTGGGCTCGTTTGTAGGAGTGGCGCGAATGTGAATCACCTTGTTATCTGTACGGCCATCTTTCTCGGAGCTAAACAAGGGAGATTCTTTGGATGTCGAGGCTGTCGGGGGACTTTTCATTGTATTCGAGGAGCGGGTCGCTGCCGGGCTGACAAGCTCAGCCTGTTTTGCCATGCGGGGACCTCGGTTAGTAGTTGTTCGGGTTTGATGTTCAAGGATAAACTCAATCAGATCTTTTTTGCGTAGGGTCGTCCACCCCCCAACGCCTAGTTGGCGGGCAATATCCTTTAGTTCGGGAAGTTTCTTTTGTGCTAGTTCGGGTTGATTCATTGAAAGAGGGTTCATTAACGTGCATAGGGCTGCATTGAGCCAAGATCACGGGATGGTTTCCGCAGGCACGGAAACCTCATGCAACTGGGTAAGCGTAAACAGACTGGAAGATGTGGACTAGAAGAACGGAGCAGCGTTGATGCCACTGCAGGATTGAACAAGGGTTACGGCGACCCAGGCTCCTAGTTATACGACGTTTGAGCGTCGGGGTTACCTGAGACGCACGCAAGTTAAGCAAATTCGAGATCACTCACAAGTGCACCGCGCTAAGGAATGCACCAGCGAGGAAGTGTGAACCGCACACCAGAATGGACTCCGGTTGTATCACACGCCCCAAAGCGAGTTCCCACATAGCGGATACAGACCCAGTGCCAGCTACATTAATTGCGTACTCTTCGAGCAGTCTGGCCAAATCGGACGCAGGCACAGCACGCTGGAGAGCAAGGTCACACGCGTACACTTGCAATGAATGTCTCTTCAACACACGCATGACACCGGTAAGTTCCTTGTCCTTCATAAGCGAGAGCAAAAGGTGGACGGTTCCATCGCGTGGCATGTAGTTGAGCGCGGCTGCGATACCTGCAGGATTGTGGGCCACATCCAGGATCGCCAGCGGGTTTTGGTTGAATACCTCTAGGCGGGCCCTGAGTCCGGTGAGCTCGCAAACCCGTTCAAGTCCTTTGAGGATGAAGAGGGGGTCTTGTCTTGCTTCCGGGAAAAGAATTTCGGCACTTCGGGCGGCCAGGAGAGCATTGTGGGTCTGGTGTTCACCGGCGAGGCCGTACGAGTGCAGGTCGTATGTGCGCAGGGGGGTTTGCAAGTAAGTATCGGTCGCGATACCCGGTTCAACCCAGGGAGCATTTAGGCTGCTGGCCGTATCCTGCATCACTTGCTGTGTAGCGGCCTGACCTGTTGCTGCAATGACGGGCGTATCGTCCTTGATTATGCCAGCTTTCTCACGTGCAATGGAGGTAAGCGAATTGCCGAGTGTCTGTGTGTGATCCAGATCTATCTGAGAGATCACGGAGAGCTTGGGTCTAAGGATGTTGGTTGCGTCGAGTCGGCCTCCAAGCCCCGTTTCAACAACGGCAAGATCTACGGATGACTCCGCGAAGAACAGGAAGGCCAATGCGGTGAGGGCTTCGAAGAAGCTTGGTTGCAGGCGGTCGAACAAAGATCCATGGCAATCCAGAGCACCCTGCATCCAGGTATCCGGCACGGGTATACCATTTAGCCGAATCCGTTCGGATAGATGGAGTAGATGGGGAGAGGTGTAGAGACCGATACGGTATCCGGCAGACTGGCCGATAGCAGCGATCATGCTGGCAGTGGAGCCCTTTCCATTTGTGCCGGCGATATGAACACTGGTGAACTTCTGCTCTGGATGTCCCATAGCCGCAAGGAGGTGCCCAACACCGCGCAGACCAGGTTTCATTGCGGCATTACCGAGTTCTGAGTAACGCGGAAGGCTCAGAAGACGGTCGGCATAGTCTGCAGCCATTACGTATTGCGAGGCCGTAAAGTGATCACCGGAAGAATCATCTCCTCCAAAGAAGCACCGCCATGTTGCATGGAGTCGTTGTAAAGATTCCTGTAATGGTTGAAGTTGGTCGGATAGACAAAGTAATAGTCTTCCTTAGCAATGATGTAGCAGTTACCGACTCTCGTGGCTGGTAAGCCATAGGCGCGTGGGTCCCGAACGACCATGGCATGCTGGGGGTTTACCCGAAGATTCCGACCATACTTGTAGCGCAGAGCCGTAGACGTATCGCGGTCTCCACGCACTTTGGTTCCGTGCAGACTTCGCACAGCTCCGTGATCTGTCGTGATAACAATCGTACAATTCTGTTGAGATAACGTCTGCAAGGATTGGTAGAGCCAGGAATGTTTGAACCAGGTTCTTGTCAACGCTCGATAAGCCCGCTCATCTGGAGACAATTCCCGGATAATATCTGAATCTGACCGGCTGTGAGCAAGTATATCTACAAAATTGACCACGATGGCGTTCAGGTCGGCCTGCAGGTAGTGATTCACATCCTGCGCGAAGGAGCGACCGTCCTCTTTGCCGATCAACTTCCGATAGCGCATGGTGAAATTGCGCAGGTTCAAACGCCTAAGACAATCGGTCAGTAACGGCTCCTCGTACTGGTTACGGCTAGACTCATCTCCATCTTCACCGTGCCACATCGTGGGATAACGCCGGGCGATCTCGTCCGGCAGAAGGCCGCTGAAGATCGCGTTGCGCGCGTAGGGTGTGGCCGTCGGTAAGATACCGTAATGGAAATCGGTCTGGATAGAGAACAGTGGGGACAGCAAGGAAGAGAACTCCAGCCACTGGTCATAGCGCATACAGTCAATAACGAGAAACACCACACGTTGATTTGCTTCCAGGAGCGGCTTAACCCAATGCGGTACGATCTCGTGCGAAAGCAACGGTCGATCGGTATACGAACGAGAACGACAAGCCGATATCCATCTGGGATAAGCATCTTCTATGTATCGGCCGAATTCCCGATTGGCTTCCCGATATTGACCCGCCAGCACCTGGCGCGCGTCTTCGTCGTTTTCCAGTTGACGGTCGTGATGAACGAGTTCCCGGTAGAGGCTTACCCATTCCGAGTGTTCGATGCGATCGCTGAGAGCAGAGGAAATTGCACCGAAGCGCTGCAGGTAGTCCTGGGAAACCCGGGCGTTACGCAGTGGTACCCCCTCAAGCAGCCGCTTGCAGGTAAGCAGGATTTGGCTGGGGTTGACGGGTTTGGTCAGATAGTCGCTGATCTGTCCCCCCAGAGCCTCCTCCATGAGGTGCTCTTCTTCACTTTTGGTGACCATCACCACGGGTACGTCCGGGCGTTTCCGTTTGATAGCCGCGAGTGCTTCGAGCCCTTCCATTCCCGGCATATGCTCGTCCAGGAGGACGACATCTACCAAATCATCCTGGCTAACTGCTTCGATAGCGTCAACTCCGTTGGTTACACGAGTAACCCGGTATCCCCGGCTTTCTAGAAAGAGGACATGGGAGCGAAGCAGGTCGATTTCATCATCTGCCCAAAGTATGTGGCCGGCCGTTGACATCGTCTGATGCAGGTTTAGTGAGTCGTAGCCGTAGGTTCAGATAATGCGCTTCGTTGAGTCAATTGCACCATATATACCCATTTGTACAGTGTCATGTTCAACAAGAGGTGACGAACAGGATCGTTACCAACCGGTTTACGCCCGTTGAAACAAAGTTTGATGTGACCAATGTTTGAGAGAGGGTTGTCTGATCGTATGCAGCTTGCGCTGAATGCCCAGATCAAGGCCGAATTCGAGTCCGCATATTTGTATCTGGCGCTGGCAGCCGAAATGGAATCCCGCAACTTGAAGGGCTTCGCCAACTGGCTGCGGAGGCAGTGGGAGGAAGAGCTGATCCATGGCCTGAAACTGTATGATTTTCTGCTTCAGCGTGATGCGGAGGTAGATCTACATGCCCTGGACAAGCCCGAAGTGGATTCAGCACAGTCTACACTGGAAATTTTCACTCATGTGTTGCAACACGAACAGTATATCACAGCACGGATCCATGAGCTGTATGCTTTATCTCTGGAGGAGAAAGATTACGCCTCCAGGACGTTGTTGCAATGGTTCGTGGATGAGCAGGTAGAGGAGGAGGACTCCGCCCGGGAGATCATGGAGAACCTGCGCCTGGTCGGTGAAGAGGGGGCAGCGCTGTTTCTTCTGGATCGAGAACTCAGCCAGCGCCCGGCAGTTGATGCCGAGGATGAATAACCCAACGGTCTACCTTGGAAAAACGGGTCTGATCTACAGTGGTTAATGTCTGTACTGAACTTCCTTACCCCTGGTGCTATCCCCCAGGAGGAGTTTAATGCGATCGAGATTGAGGTACATGAGGTCGCTCCAGGTATCCTGATGCTGGTTGGGCAGGGAGGCAACATCGGGGTCTCTTACGGAGAGGATCCCGTTTTTATGGTTGACGCTCAATTTGGGCAACTCACCGAAAAAATTCTGGCAGCGATAAATACGCGCACGGCCAAGCCGGTACAGTTTGTGCTGAACACACACTGGCATGGGGATCATGTGGGAGGTAACGAGAATTTTAGTGCGAGGGGGGCTCTCATAATGGCTCACGAAAAGGTACATGCACGCCTGAGTGTGGATCAGTTCCTGGGCGCATTCGGGAGTAAAGTGCCTGCTGCTCCAAAGGGTACGCTACCCGTGATCACTTTTACGGAGAACATCTCTTTTCACTGGAACGGAGACACGATAGAGATCTTTCACGCACCTGAGGCACATACCGATGGAGATGTTATTGTACATTTTCATAAGGCTAACGTGATCCATATGGGCGACACCTATTTCAACGGGATGTACCCATTCATAGACGTGGACACTGGTGGATCAATCGACGGGATGGTAGCAGTCGCAGATGCGGTGCTTGCGCGTTGTGACGAAAACACCAGGGTCATCCCTGGGCATGGTCCGCTGTCCAATCAGTCTGAACTACAGGCGTATCGGGAAATGATGGCGACCGTTCGCGAAGCCGTGGCAAAATTGATGAGGGAGGGCAAGTCCAGAGAGGAGGTCATTGCAGCAAAACCCACAGCCGCCCTGGATGCTGCTTGGGACGGAGGAGTACTGGATCCGGATACTTATGTGGGTCACATCTACAACTCGCTCACGGGAACTAGCGCTGAATGAGCCCGGCCGCAAGTGCGGCCTGATAAAGAGTTTGGCGATCTGCAGAATTCATGGGACTAATGTCGAGGTCAATCAGCAGATCTCCCGGTCGCTTTTTGTTTGATCGGACACCGTGTCCCACGAGTCGCAGTCGTGTCCCTGGTTTAGAGTTCGGTGGAACATCGATCGTAAGAATGTCCCCGTACGGATCGGTTACGGTTTGAGTACAGCCTAGCAAAGCATCCAGTGAGGTTACAGACAGCTGCATCAGCAGGTTATTCCTTTTTCGGGTAAAGACGGGGTGCGGGAGTATTCTGAAGGTAAAGACACGAGAGCCGGGTTCGTCTGAAGCACGGATTCGAAACTTGTTTTTAATACCGGGGGGTAACACAATCCGGGTGAGTGAACCATCCTTTCCCCGAATCATAATGGGGCCTCCCCGGAGCGCTCGTTCGAGTGAGAGGTGCACGACATTACCACCGCTACCAAAAATCTCTTCAAAGAATTCGCCGATACTGGAGAAGAAATCGTCCATAAAAGCAGGAACAGGCTCTGGATTGCTGGCGGCCCGAATTCGGTCGTACTTCGCCCGCCGTTCAGGATCCGAAAGAATGCTATAGGCCTGTTGGAGTCGCTTAAATCGCTCTTCCGCCTGATCATCACCGGGGTTACAATCCGGATGATGCTGTTGGGCGAGCCGTCGATAGGCGATCTTTATATCTTCTGCAGAAGCAGAGCGTTCGATCTCCATAACGGCGTAAAGGTCATCTGCAATAGTTAAACGAGACATGAACGAATACGTTATTATCCAAACATACGGGAATACCTGTTCGAAGGTGCGTGCAAACTAATGGGAAGAATTTCTAAGATACTTATTGCCAACCGAGGTGAGATCGCGCTGCGCATTATGCGTACCTGCAAAGTGCTCGGGATCCGTTCTGTGGCAATTTACAGCGAGGCTGACCGTGCAAGTGCGCATGTGGTCTATGCAGACGAAGCATATTGTGTTGGATCTGCACGGTCGGTGGATTCGTACCTGAACTTGGATCGTATTATGGACGCCATTCATGAAAGTGGATCGGATGCGGTTCACCCAGGGTATGGCTTTTTGTCTGAACGGGCGGAATTTGCTCAAGCCTGTGCTGAACAGAGTATAACTTTCATCGGTCCTTCCGCCAAGGCTATCCGTGCCATGGGCGACAAGATGCTGGCCCGTCAGCTCATGCATACACATGATGTGCCGGTTGTTCCGGGAACAGATGGGGCGGTTACCGACCTTAATCAGGCCCTTGAGGTTGCTGACCGGATAGGCTATCCTGTACTCGCAAAAGCAGCAGCAGGGGGTGGCGGAAAAGGGATGCGCAAGGTTCACAGTGCACAGGAGATGGAGCAGGCCCTCAGTCGGGCGCAGGGTGAGGCGGGTTCGGCCTTTGGCGATGCCCGCATCTTTATCGAGAAATATCTGGAAACACCTCGACATGTGGAATTCCAGGTTCTTGCGGATGCATATGGTTCGTGTGTACATCTATTTGAACGCGAGTGCTCGATTCAGCGCCGTCACCAGAAGGTGATTGAGGAAGCACCTGCCGCATGCATGACAGCAGAATTGAGAGCACGAATGGGTTCAGCGGCCGTGCGTGCAGCGCAGGCCTGTAACTATGTAGGCGCGGGCACCATCGAATTCCTGGTTGATGAAGCGGACAATTTCTACTTCATGGAAATGAACACGCGCCTCCAGGTTGAGCACCCTGTGACTGAATACATTACGGGACTGGACCTGGTAGCCGAGCAGATCAGAGTAGCAGAAGGAAAGGCATTGCCATTCACACAAGACGCACTTGCCATTAATGGACACGCGATCGAATGTCGGATATATGCAGAAGATCCGGCGGCTAACTTTGTCCCGAATCCGGGTACGGTGACGTTTCACCAGGTGCCCGTGGGGGTGGGTATTCGTGTTGATGCCGGGTTACAGACTAGGGGAAAGATTCCGGTCCATTACGATCCAATGATTTCGAAGGTGATCACCTGGGGGCGTACGCGTGAGGAAGCGACCCAACGGATGATCTTTGCACTGGAGGACTACCATATTGCAGGAGTAAAGACGACACGAGGGTTTTGCCGTCGGGTCATGGAGAGTGCAGCCTGGCAGGAAGCTCGCTTGAGCACTCATTTCGTGGACGAACATCCAGAGCTTTTGGCAGAGGAATCTGTGCTCCCAACTGAGGCAGCAGCCGTAGCAGCGGCTCTGTTTAAGGAGCACAGCACAGCAAGCCCTCTTACAAATGGATCCGCCTGGCGAACCCGACGCAAGGGCTGAATTCTACCAGATAACAGATCCGGTACAGGCGTGCGATCTCAGATAGGCGGTAAGGTGAAAATCTCGTATGACACCTGACGGACACGACTCTATTCCAGTGAGGGGACCCAGAATTCGGCTACACCTCAAATTTTGTAAACCAGGGTTACCCCGTCCCCAATAGGTACCAAGCTCAGAGTCACTCTGGGATCTGTGTGAAGTTTTTTGTTCAAATCTTGGATGGACTGCGTATCCAAACTCTTTGTTGCAGAATCAGCTGCATCTCCGCCGCGCAAGACATTGTCAATCATAATCAGACCGCCAGACCGAACGAGGGCCAGAGATCTTTCGAAATACAGGTCGTAGTTTTCCTTATCTGCATCAATAAAGGCGGCATCAAAGGTGTCCGCCCGGCCCTCCGCAAGAAGATCGTCCAGAGTTTGGGATGCCGGAGCCAAACGGAGTGTAATGCGATCGGCAACACCTGCCTCGGACCAGTACCTGCGGGCAATTTTCGTGTAATTGTCACTTATATCGCAGGCAACTATATGACCATCTGGAGGAAGTGCGAGGGCCATTGAGAGTGCAGAATATCCGGTGAATGTACCAATCTCCAACACCGATCGTGCTTGCATGAGTCGCAGGAGCATGGCCATAAACTGTCCTTGATCTGGCGATATTTGCATTTTCGCCTCGGGCAACTTCGCGGTCTCTGCTCGGAGAGACTCCAGGAGTGGATGCTCCCGCAGTGACACACTCAGGATATATTCTCGGAGGTCGTCAGTTATTGCAAGTGTAGATCGTGACATAGATTGTGTTGGAAACCCGTTGTTGTTGGGGCACTTGTGTTCGTTAATGGACAGGCAGTGTACTTATGGTCTCAGTAGTAGGTGCCACAGATAGTAAGGCCCTGCTGGGTCAGCCAGCGACTGACCACCTGTACGGCTTCGCTACTTCCGCGCGTTGAGAGTGGCTTTCCAAGATTCATGACGCTCAGCAACAGATCTGCCTGAGCTCGTCTCGCGGGGCGGAGTTGTATAAAAAGCTCCTGTACCAGCTCAGGTTCGTGCGTTCGGGCTATAAATACCAAACCTTCCCGACCAATCATGCGCATCACATCAAGCACAATGACATGACCGCTCTCGAAATGGTGAACTACCTTGTCGAATTCTTTGACTGCCGGAATTGAGCCGTTCAAGAGTGCGTGATGCATGCCGAGTTCTTTATGAATTTGAGGTAGGATTGGCAGAGTATGTCCGGTGTGTTTTTGAATAGACACGTGATAAAAACTACGCCCTGCTGCGTGCCACTTGGTTGCATACTTCGTATGGAGGATAGTCGACGGGGGCATCGTTTCTGTTATCCTGTAGTACCCTGAGTTGCGTGCCAGGGTTATGGTCTGGTTAAAGTAGGGTTCACTGTCTGTGGTAAGGAGCAGTGCACCGCCAAGTTCAAGGCGTGCGGACAGCAATTCAAAAAATGAGGCCTGAAACAATCGCCGTGATGCATGTCGCTTCTTGTACCAAGGATCAGGAAAATTCACATAAACCCTAAAAAGACTTCCGTCACGCAAGACATTCCTCAGAAGAAACAAGCCGCTCCCGTGGTAGAGCCGAACATTGGATAATCCCGCACGCCGCACACGCTTGAATGCCCGTGTAGCCGACCCATGGGCTATATCCGCTCCAATAAAATTCCATTCTGGATGTGCCTGGGCAACAGATGTTAAAAACCCGCCGTCCCCGAACCCGACTTCCAGTACCAGTGGTGCCTTTCGCTGAAAAAACTCTGCGTTAGCCGCCGGAAAAGACAAGCTTGGCAGATCTAGCAGTATTGACATGCACAGAATATCAGGCGTATAGGTACGCCATGTCTATGTGTCTGGACCCGTTTGCGTCTGCGACAGCCATTCGCCCTTTGCCTCGAATACGTGCCCCTGCCACCTCACCGGCTTTATTGAGCGCATAGAACGACACATTAAAGGCAGGTTCTCCCGTTTCATTTTGCAGTCGGGCCAAGTGTGTATGTTGAGCAATGCGCTCACATGCATACAGGCACGCTTGCTCGGGACTGTCTCCCGTGCGCATACGCTCTACAATCAGAAAGCTGCAGCAGTTCTCTAAGTTTGCCTCACCCCGTCCGGTGGAGCCGGCCGCTCCGACTTCGTTATCGCAGTAGAGGCCTGCGCCTATAATGGGGGAATCGCCTACACGCCCCGGAATTTTGAAAGCCAGACCACTGGTTGTGGTGACACTGCTGATATTGCCCTGCAGGTCGATAGCTGAGCAATGGATAGTTCCCCAGTGGTCATAGTTACGTCGCATTGCTTCCCCCAGATCACGGTCCTCCGGGCCATGCGGTGGCAGATAATCATCCCGGTTGGAAAGGTTTTCCCGCCAGCGGACCCAGATTTCGCGAGCACGGTCAGTGAGCAGGTTCTCAATGGGGAATCCGTGCATACGAGCGAATTCCTGAGCACCTTTGGCTACGAGCAGCACATGATCTGTACGTTGAAGAACATGCTGCGCAACCTTGGACGGATACTTGATTCCCTGGATGGAGGCCACAGCTCCAGCACGACCGGTTGGACCATGCATAACGGCGGAGTCCAACTCAACGATTCCGTCTGCATTGGGGAGACCGCCATAACCTACAGAGGTATCGTTTGGATCTTCCTCTACCAAGTTGACCCCCGCAATAACGGCGTCGAGTGCATCTGCTCCGGCGTTGATTTCCTCAACCGCACGTGCCACGGCCGCGAGACCATTACCACTTGCAATAGCAACGGGGCCCGCAAAGGGGCGGGTTTTTGGTCTGAGGACAGCTGCGGCACTGGCTGCTGTACCAGTCCGGATAAAATCACGACGGGTTATAGGGTTTGTTGGCATGGGAGAAAGGGGTGAATCTGACCGGTTAAGTTACCAAAGGTAGTTATTGGCTGAGAGCAAGCTGCACAAAATCTTCGGCTCTATTGACTTCGGGGTGGGCGCGCGCGACCTTTCGCAGCAGTTGTTCGGCTTTATGACGGGAAAGCCCCAGCGTCTCGAGAGCCGTGCGTGCATCTGCACGGGCCGTTGCAGCTCCAGTTCTTTCTGTTTCTGCCAGCTCCAGTTCGTTCATGCGATCAATCAGTTCTACTACCAAGCGTTCGGCAGTCTTGCGGCCGACCCCGTTGATGCGTTGCAGCATAGTAGTCTCTCTCAAAGTAATATGTTGCACCAGTTCTGTTGGCGTCATAGTTGAAAGGGCTGCAATGGCAATCCGTGGTCCTACTCCAGATACACCAATGAACAATCTGAAAATCGCTCTTTCCCCCGAAGAAAAGAAACCATATAATTGCTCATTGTCTTCCCGGACATGATGATACGTGAGCAGTTGTACCTTATTGCCAGTATCAGGTAGTCGTTCAAAGGTGGACATGGGTATAAAAACCCGGTACCCTATCCCGTGTACGTCAATGATTGCATGGGTCGGTCCTTTGCGGCTCAGTGTACCTTTAACGTATTCAATCATGATACTCGCAGCATACGACCAAGATACGACAGCTCCCCAAACTCAATTGCAGCATGGCTAATCCAGTGAAGGGCTCACGAAGCAATCGGGCTATTGTGGTAGCACTTGGTATTATGGCAAGCCGGGTGTTGGGCCTGATTCGATGGAGTCTTACAGCACGTTATTTCGGCAGCGGGGCGCATGCAGACGTCCTGAGGGCGGCCTTTCAGGCACCGAACGCACTGCAAAACCTGCTAGGTGAAGGCACAATGTCGGCCGCGTTCATTCCGGTCTACAGCAAAATGCTCGAGGAAGGTAGACCGGAGGCAGCAGGTCGGTTCGCCGGCAGTATTCTGGGTCTACTGACCGCTGTTGTTTGTACCGGAGTGCTTCTCGGTATATGGTTAGCCCATCCTATCTGCTCTATACTTTTTCGGGGTTTTGTGGCAGATGCGGCCGAAGTAGCAAACGGGGTGCGGGAGGTGGATCGGCTTCTACTGTCTGTGGATATGGTTCGCTTGGCTTTTCCTATGGCGGGAATATTAGTGCTATCGTCATGGGCGCTGGGAGTACTTAACAGTCACCGGCGTTTTCTTATGCCTTATTTCGCCCCAGTGCTGTGGAATGTGACCATTATTGGGGCGTTGCTTGGTGTGGGCAGTCTGATCGGCCTGACTCCGGGTGATCTCGGCGGGGAAGCGGATACGACTATATTGCCGGAGGAACTCACGCGATTACTCACGGCGGTTTTTGTCGGTGGTTTAGTTGGAGGGCTGTTCCAGTTTCTGTTCCAGCTGCCGTCCGTTTTTTCGGTGCTAAAGGGGTTCCGGTTCAGTCTGTCCACGAGTGTAGCCGGCGTGCGCCAGGCGCTGAATGCAGTGGGGCCTGCTCTGGCTGGCCGCGGGATCGCCCAGCTTTCGGCCTATCTGGACATATTGCTCGCAACCCTTCTTATGGAGGGGGCCGTAGCAAGTATCGGTTACGCGCAGGTACTCTACATCCTGCCGATTTCGCTTTTCGGTCTTTCCGTTGCTGCTGCTGAGTTGCCCGAACTTGCTCGAATAGGAACGAACAGTTTGCCACGCATGGCTGGGCGCATTAACGCAGGGTTACGCCAGGGCCTGTTTCTGGCCATACCTACGGCGCTGGGATATATGGCACTGGGGTATGTGATCATTGGCGCCATTTACCGCGGTGGTTTATTTGGTGTGGACGACAACTGGCTTGCATACTTCATATTGGCTAGCTACAGCCTGGGACTTTTGGCAACAATTAGCAGCCGGCTATTACAAAATGGCTTTTGGGCGCTCGGCGACACACGCACACCAGCCCGTATGGCAATGATCCGTGCAGCGATCGCATTGGTGGTTGCAATACCTGTAATGTTCGCGTTCGATAGATTATCGGTGTCACTCATTACGGGGTCTGAGACGTCAACACTTTATCTCGGTGCAATTGGGTTGGCCCTTGGCAGTGCGGTGGCCTCTTGGTTTGAGTGGTGGTTACTGGGGCGTGTGCTGAGGCGCCGCTTGGGCAAGACATTCATTCCTTGGCGGGCTGTGGGAGCAATGGTACTGCTCGTCATAGCGGCGCTTGTACCTTCTGGGATCCTTTGGTATTTCTTACAAAGTTGGCAGCCAATCTGGCTTGGCATTACTGTTACTGCTGTTTTTGCTGCGACCTACCTGCTACTGGCCCGTCTGCGTAGACGTCCGGAGCTATCGGCTTGGCTTGGGCGTCTCAGGTAGATGCTCAAATGTCCCGCTTCCCACTCCCCAGGACGGTAATTGTCCCTAGTTGGAGTTTTGGAGATTGGAGTATTTGGTGTACATCTTCGGGCGACAAATAAATTTTCTCAAGATGAAATTTTACGAGAAATTTTGCAGTAACTCAATTAGTATGCCTATTAAACAATCTTTGTGGATAATTGACAATCTATACGATAGAGCAAGAATGATCCATAGTTATCGCCATGTGACTTTTTCTGTTTGTTTTGTTTCGTTTTGTATGGTTGTGTATGCTTCAGTATACTCGGAGGATATTAAGAGGATTTTTTCAGAACCCTAGAGGGAGGCGCATTCAGCATGTTTAAGCGGGTAAATGTTTTATTCCTGCTTGCTTTGTCACTCAGTTTTCTGACTGGGTTGGACCATGTGAGTGCTCAGTCCGATGACAGTCTTCGACTTGGGCATTTTCAGAAAGTGAAGACAATCACGTTATCTGATCCCGACGGAAAACTTTCTGATGAATTGCTGATCGCAGAGATTAAGAGCCTGGATGTGGACCCTGGAGGACGGTTACTCATTGTAGATCTATCGGGGGGACAAGCCTTTCTTTTTGATCCAGACGGGAATCTTATAGCCTCATTGGATCCGTCCCTCTGTCATCCAGGCTTTGAAGTCCGTCCTGTAACTGCCGTATTTGTTGGCGATCAGTCCATTTTCCTTGCTAACGCCGGTCCGTGGGGATATCGTTTCACGTTCGAGGGGGAGTGTCTGGGAAATGTTCATTCGGATTATGCTCTGACAACTTGGGGGTATCTTGATTCGGACGAACAGGGAAATCTTGTCGGCTATTACCGCAGACCGGCTCCATCAGTCAGATTTATGACATCCGAGGGTCAAACGGTCCGTGAGGTTGAATTGCCATCCAGCAAATTCCCCAATGCAAACAAAAGAATAGCAATGGGTGGCATTGTGGTTGATCAAGCGCATGTGTTTGTTGCAGGAGCTGTGGGACGGGAAATCCTGAAGATAACCTTGGATGGAACTATAGAATCCAGAATCTCGCATCGGACATCATGGTTTCAGGACATCTCAAGAGACCTCCCGGACTTTAACAACGAAAACCCTGCGGCATCAATTAGAGCCTCTGGTGAGATATTCAGTAGCGCCACACTTACGGATTCAATCTTTGAACTCACTGATCAAATCATCATGGTGCAGTATCGGGGTCCCAAAGGTCTGGGTTATCAATTATTCACGAAGGACGGCTTGTTTGTCGCGGAGCAGTTAGGTGTGAATTACTATTTTAGGCAAGGAAAAAACGGTTTAGTCTATCGAGTGGTACAACCGGAGCCAAATGATACCGGCTTACCCAATCCCTTCATTGAGGTGTATCAATTCATCGAACCCTAGTTCACGTTCAGGAACATTCAAATCTCGTCTGCAAAAGTAGAAATCATCATTTCAGCAGGATAAATGTTATAACAATTACTTGGAATGCAGATTATTGGGGCAGGGTTTTGAAGGCATTATTGGGGAATTCCAAAGAATGACCGCAAAAAGTTTTTCTTCCATCGGGCCTGGCGATTTGCTGGTTGCACCACCGAACCAGCTCTCTCCACCATTTGATCGTGCGCTTGTAGTGATATGCATGCATGATTCGAATGGTAGCCTGGGCTTCGTGATAAATCGCAAAAAAGATTTTGATTTGGGCAGGTTGATTGCGTGTGATTGTCCTCGTCAAGGGGTTTATTTTGGTGGTCCGGTCGAGGAAAATTCGTTAGCCTGTCTGCATCAACATAGTTCTTTCGTGCAGGGCGCCATACCTTTTACGGACGAATTATCCTTCAACTTGGACGTAGGCGCTGTATTGGGGGCGCTTAAAGACGAGATTATCCAACCGTGGCAGGTTCGATTTTTTGTGGGATACGCTGGCTGGGCGTCTGGACAACTTGAGGCAGAACTTAAAGCTGGTTGGTGGTTCGTGACGCGTGGAAATAAAGAATTGGTATTCCACCCCAAATCCAACATACTGTGGCGTACTGTTCTGCGAAAAATGGGCGGAGAGTATGCCCTCGTGGCAAACTTTCCAGATGACCCGATGCTGAACTGATCCAATGCCTATTTGGTGTTCACCAATCGCATGAATTCTGCACGTGCTGTGCCTCGGGACAAGAAGATACCACTCATTGCACTTGTAGCAGTGATTGCATTTTGTTTCTGCACGCCGCGCATGGCCATGCAGAGATGAGTGGCTTCGATTACAACAGCAGTTCCAAGCGGTTGAAGTACCTCATCAATGACATCCCTGATCTGAACTGTCAGGCGTTCCTGCACTTGCAGTCGGCGCGCAAAAGCATCAACGACCCGCGGGATCTTGCTTAGACCGACAATGTGACTCTGAGCGATATAGGCGACGTGGGCTTTACCAACGAAAGGAAGCATATGGTGCTCGCACAGGCTGAATACGTCTATATCACGAACGAGGATCATCTCGCTGTATTCTTCCTCAAAGATGGCGGATTCCAGAATGGCTTTTGCATCTACGTTGTATCCCTGTGTGAGGAACGCAAGCGAACGTGCGACACGTTCAGGAGTCCTTAACAGACCCACGCGCTCGGGATCCTCGCCAAGCAGGTGCAAAACTTCGGAGATATGCTCGCCAAGGACTTCGATCGGGGGTTCTGCTCGACCAGCCGGTTCTGCGATAGTGGAGTTAAGGGTGGTTGGGTTACCCATCTGGGCCAAAGTATTCGGCGGAGTTTCTTGGTGTTTCATAGAGTTGGATGCGATAAAGTCTACCTGCTGGCAAGGCCTCTGCTAGTCGATCCCAGATAGCAACGACAAGGTTTTCGGTGGATGGCAAGATACCGTCCAAGAAGGGAACGTCCAGGTTCAGGTTTTTGTGATCCAGATGATGGATGACGTATTCCTCTATAATGTGTTTCAGTTCGGCCAGATCGATTACGTAACCCGTATCCGGGTTTGGTTTACCCGCAACGGTAACCGTCAGTTCGTAGTTGTGTCCATGCCAGTTGGGATTGTTGCAGGGGCCAAAAGTCGAACGATTCCATTCCTCTGACTTCTCGGGATTATGCAACCGATGAGCTGCATTGAAGTGGGCCTTGCGAGTAACATAAACCGTTGGCATTGCGGGATGCAGTAGTAAGGTCTAAAGTGCTGCTGCACACGGCCAATCAGGAACGAAGCGGTTTGCGTATTGTTCAGCGGGGACAACAGGGTTAAGCCCCCCATGCCAACATTATTCGAACGCATAATTTCCGGGGAGATCCCCGCGGATCGCGTGTATGAGGATGAAGTCAGTGTCGCGTTTCGGGATATTGCCCCCCAGGCGCCGGTTCATGTGTTGGTGGTTCCCCGTAAACCGGTACCGGCCTTAAATGAGGGACTTGATGCTGCGCTTGCAGGACATCTTTTGATGGTAGCCAGCAAAGTAGCCCAACAGGAAGGGCTTACGGAAGGCTATCGCGTAGTCATCAACTGCGGACGCGATGGAGGGCAAACAGTTGATCATCTTCACATCCACGTCCTTGGTGGTCGTTCACTTACGTGGCCGCCGGGCTAGCGCTGAATGGACCAATGCGGTGGGCCCATTGTTACCGGTGGCTTCTGATCGTGTGGGCTTTGGTATTGGCATTCTCGAGTGACGATGCTGAGGCGCAGTTTTCGTTGCAGAAGACCACCGAATTTTCCAGAGAAGTGAATCAGTACCGCTGGAACTCAACAATAGCATGGAGCGCAGAGATTGTTCGCTGGCAGCTTGATTTGACCAATCGGTTTCTCTCAGATGCGTATATCCAGTATGACGATCGCCTGCGTTTCCGGGACGAAAATCGATTGCAGTTCAGGGCTTTTCGCCCTTTAGGGAATCGCTATGGTACCAGCATTCGTGGTGATCTGGACTGGTTTGGTTCTGGACGCGCATCTTCTCAGGCCCTTTTGGCTGGAGTGCAGATAAGATCTATTCCGGTATTAACAATCGAACCGGCGGTGGGTGTGGCGTCAGATCGTCGACCAGGAATCGTACAGACAGAGGGTGTGGTGCCATTGCGGATTGATACGGGACCGGCAGGTTCCATCGCCATTGACTTGGCTCCGCAAGAGCTTCAAGGTTATCGTATTTCGTTTAATTCTAGCGCAGCATGGCAACGCATTGCGCCGCGTCGGGCCGGAGATTTAACAGTAGCAGGCACTGCAGCACGTTCGTTTGGGGCCGCCAGCCTGGAATCAAGCGCACGTTTTGTCAGTCGTCGACGGGACACCTATCAGGCGGCATCTTTCCTGAACCGGGGGCAGGCGCGGGGTCCAGAATCAATTGAATCGACAACCAGCGATACGCTCGACGCGAACCTGTTGGTCTGGATTCCAATCACGAGAAGCCTGCGGGTGATTGCACAAACGAACATCCGATCAAATCAAAGACGTATCCGCACACCGAAATCCCCAGAAGAATCGGTTACCTTCGAGACCAATTTTGCTCGTCAGGCATTTGCGGGACAGGTTGGTTTTAATTATGAGAGGGATCGCATTGACGCACAACTACGTGCAGAGTATGGGGCGGTGAACGAACGTCGGGTACTCAGCAACAGAGAGGAACTGCCGGTTTCGGAAGCTGTCCAAAAGACAACGCTCCTGCATCAGGCAGATTATGACGAAGGGGTATTATCTCTTAGCGGGAATGTTCGAGCCGATATTTTATCAACGTTCTCAGTTCTTTTCACGGGGAGCTCCCGTATCGTCCGGCATGATACACCTATAGTTAATCTTGACGACCGGGACGAAATTTACCATACAAGCATGCTTGGGCTCAGATACCGTCGCAGCCGTTATCTATCAACCGAGGTGAGATTGTTTGCCTCTTACCACCACACAGTATTCCTGAATGCTGAGCGCTCGGCGGAAAACAATATCCAGCGCTCACTTCGATTGCGCCCGGCGATTAACTGGACACCATCGCCGGGGACACGCGTACGGTTGGCGAGCGAGGTGCGAGCCACCTATACCACGGACGATTTTGTGTTGCCTGGGCGCAGATCCACTGATCAGTCTGCACGGGAGATGAGGTTAGAGTCAGAAATAGAAAAATCTCTCTTTGCTAATACGGATCTGAGGTTATCTGCCAGTTTCGCAGATTTGCGTCTGGGACGACTGCAGTGGGAAACCTTTACTGAAGTACCATTTGATACGCTCAGAACCTACAGTGCCTGGCTGCGCGTACAGTCAGGGCGCCGGCTTCGTGGTGAGGTTGGCTGGCGTACATTCCTGCGGAGCGACTACGACAGGGCAGTTTCCGTGCGGTATCAGTTTTTCAATGAGCAGGGCGCAATAGCCCATGGAAGCATTACTAGACCAGGTAGACGATGGATTATACAAACAGGGCCGTCCAGTGCGCTTTACTGGATACGTCCCCGGAGCTCCTTGCGTCTGGAGGCTTGGGCCAACTGGCAGCAGCTGAGGTATTGGCTGTACGGCCAACTGCCGCCCGCAAGTGAGGATATAATTCGACGAGCGGCTCGCAGGGGGACGCGGCGACTGCTTCCATTGATATCCTTGAGTATGACGTGGCAACTGTAGCATTTGGATGTTAGAAGCTAGATCAATTTCTGGTGTGCGGACTCTTGGAGTCACGGGTGGAATTGGAAGCGGTAAGTCTATCGTGTGCGCATATTTGGGGGAGCTAGGGGCTGAAATATTCGATGCAGATCTGATTGCGCGGAATCTTATGGAATCCGACGGGGAGGTACGCCATGCGGTGATCCAGACTTTTGGGAGAGAAAGTTATCGGGCGGATGGATCATTAAACCGGCCATGGTTGGCGGGTAAAGTGTTTGTTGACAACACTCGTCTAGCGCAACTGAATGAAATAGTACACCCGAAAGTAGCCGAGGCTTTTGGTGTCCTCCGAAGTTGCCTTCAAGTCGGGTTATTGGTCCATGAGGCTGCACTCATATATGAAGCTGGATTGGAAGATCGTCTGGATGCGATCTGTGTAGTAACCGCGCCGAAAGATGTGAGGATTGAGCGAGTGATAGTCAGGGATCGCGTAAGCGCAGAAGAAGTACTTGCAAGAATGCACAGGCAGTGGCCTCAGGAAGAAAAAGCACGTCGCGCAGATGTTGTGCTTATCAACGATGGCGACATGGCGGCAGTACGCCGGAAAACCCAAAGACTGTATGAGCTGGCTGTGAGTGGAGAGATGCTCAGCTTCGAAAACTTCCGGTTCACTCGTCAGCTGTAGGCAGGGTAAACCCGAAAGTAGATCCACTTCCAGGAAGGCTTTCGATCATGAGCTGGCTGCCGTGTGCCCCAAGAATATGTTTCACGATAGCCAAACCCAATCCTGTTCCTCCAAGTTTGGAAGAACGGCTGGGTTCTACCCGAAAAAAGCGTTCGGTGAGGCGAGGGATATGTTCGGGTGCGATTCCAATCCCATCATCAACAATGGATATTTTCACCGACCCCTCAGGTAGTGGTCGTGCAATTACCTCAACCTGACCACCCTCGAGACTGTACTTAATGCCATTATCTATCAGATTGCTGAGTACTTGACTTATCCGACTCCGATCTGCTATGACCGGGGGTAAACCAGCTTGCATGGCAGACCGTAGCGTGACATTCCTGTTTGTAGCCAGTGATTCAAGAGATTCAATGACTTCTTCGGTAAGTTCGATTAGGTTGAATGGTTTCAGCACCATGGAGAGCTCCCCCATCTCTATTCGGGCAACCGAGGCGAGATCTTCTGCCAAGTTACCCAGACGGGTTGCATTCCGGAGCACTTTGCTTACGAAAGAGCGCCGTACGCGCTCATCCTCCAAAGCTCCATCCAACAAAGTTTCCGCGAATCCCAGAATTGCAAAGATTGGTGTTTTGAGTTCATGCGATACGTTGCCCAGGAATTCGCGTCGATAATGTTCGACACGTTCCCGTTCCTGCATTTGGTACAGGATACGCTGGTTTGCTTCAAGCGCAAGCTCATTCAACTCATCAAGCTCATCGCGCAGCGGCGAAGAGTTATTGGTGAAGGGAGTGGCATCGTCCTCACCAATCTTGGCAAGCGTTGTTTGCAATCGGGCTACACGCCGCGCTACAATCCGGTGGACGAACAGAAATGTGCCGAAGCCCACGAGAATACTGATGCACAGCACCACCCAGAAAGGTAGACGGAACCCTACCAAGGCGGTCAGGAACAGGGTTATCAGAACGAGCAAGCTGACACGCCAGGATAGTCGAAAGGCTAATTTTTCATGGTTGGGGCGGAATGCAGGCTTCATGCGAGAAGATCCGGGTTCATTCTACTTCGAGAAAGCGGTAACCTACCCCCGCGACGGACATGATGTAATCGTTGCCATGGTACTTTCCTAGCTTTTTATTGACCCTACTCACGTGCACATCAACGGTGCGCTCTCCTACTTTTGAAGTCCGCCCCCAAACTTGTCGTATCAGTGTTTTCCGCTTGAATACCCGTCCGGAAGTACTGGCCAGGAAGTACAGAAGTTTGAACTCTTTGCGAGTAAAGCGAAGCTCAGACCGTGTTCCTTGACCGTTACGGAAGACCCGAAAGCGCTCCAGATCAATTTTCAAATCAAGTATGGTCACGGTTAAGTCGTTGGTAGAGATACGTTGTGTTCCGCGCAGGAGCGCTTTAATTTGAGAGACAATTACACCGATGCCGAAAGATTTGGGCAGATAGCTGTCGGCACCGGCATCTAGGCCTCGGATGTGATCTTCTTCCTCAGAGCGTGCGGTAAGAAATAAAAGGGGAATTGTTTTGAACTTGGAATTGCTTCTAATACGTTGGCAAACTTCCAGGCCATCGATATGCGGCATCATAATATCAAGCACGACCAAATCAATGGATTCAGTCTCAATGGCAGATAAGGCTTCTATTCCGTCATTGGCCGTAATAACCTGCATTCCTTCTTTCTCAAGATTGTAACGCAAGAGGTCAAGAATGTCATCCTCGTCATCGACAATCAGGATCGTACACGAATCCGGTCCGGCAGCAGTGGGAGAGGTCATCGGTATTGTGAGAGCAGGTTACTTAGATGGAAAGTCAGGCAGTTTTAGCAGGTGCTATAAAATTATGCAATCAGGCTTGTTTCATTGAAAGGTACGCAGTGTTGCAATTCCGTTGTTCGGAATCAGCATCTTTTATACATACGAGCGGCCGATTTTTGACGCAGTAGTTCGTTTCTCAATATTCACGATATTGTTCGTCCTGAGGGTGCTCAGTCTGGGGAAATGATGCGACAGCGCAAGATCAAACGAGTCATCCCTGAAACTGGGGTGGCAGGGGAAAATATCCGGCTACTCAGCATGGGATAGCACTTTGTACGGGGAGGCAGAACAGACCTATCCGGGCCCCGGTTAAATGTGACTATACAGATAATTTCGTAATTTGGCGAGGGGCTCTAAACGTCGTCCCGGAAGCCGGATACGGTCATGAGCATAACTGCAAAGGGTCTCATTCATCCGGAAGGGTACTGTACAATCTGGGCTGCTACAGATGGTCTAAGCAGCAATCGTTTCTTGTAGGGTCATTGTGGCGGCCAGTCACCGTGAAGGTCAGGCTGCTAATCAGATCTCAGGTGGTCGATGACAGAACGTGGTTACGGATTCGGCACGCTGCCTGTGTTCCTCGCGGGGGTCAGCACGATCCTTGGGGCGATCATGTTTTTGCGGTTCGGCTATGCCGTAGCTCACACGGGCTTACTGGGCATAATCGGCATTATCTTCCTAGGTCACCTTGTGACCATTCCGACGGCTTTGGCCCTCGCAGAGATTGCGACCAATCGCAAAGTGGAGGGAGGAGGGGAGTATTTCATCATCTCCCGATCGTTCGGACCGACAATTGGTGGTGTGATTGGGATATGCCTGTACTTATCCCAGGCGATCTCTGTCGCTTTTTACATGATTGCCTTTGCCGAGGCATTCACCTGGTTGGAGCCAGTGCTGGCTGACCAGTTCGGCATAACCTTCGACCCGCGTTGGATCTCAATTCCTGCCCTGATTATGCTCTTAGGTCTGGTGGTATTGAGAGGGGCAGACCTTGGCGTCAAGATGTTGTACGTTGTTGCGGCGACACTCCTAGGATCACTCGTCATGTTCTTTTTGGGCTCACCCCTGGAGGGATTTGATCCCGGTGCAGTCAGCTTAATGGACAAGATTGAACAGCCGGATTCTTTCATCGTGGTTTTTGCAATTGTCTTTCCTGCATTCACAGGCATGACAGCAGGAGTAGGATTATCAGGAGATTTGCGTAATCCACGTAAATCTTTGCCACGAGGAACATTGTGGGCGACGGTTGCAGGGATGATTGTCTATATGGCTGTTGTCTTCAAGCTTCACATCAGTGCTTCGCCTGAAGCTATGGCGGAGGACCAATTGATTATGACGCAGATCGCTGTGTGGGGTCCAGCAATCCTGATAGGTTTATGCTGTGCGACTTTGAGCAGTGCAATTGGGTCGGTGTTGGTGGCTCCTAGGACATTACAGGCGCTGGGTGCAGATAATACGTTGCCAGGGAAGCGAGGGAATACATGGGTGTCGCACGGGACGGGGGCTGCTAATGATCCTCGTCATGCAACAATAGTCACAGGTGTCTTAGCACTGGTTATTGTGATCGTGGGCAATGTGAACCTCGTTGCAACGCTGATTTCGATGTTTTTCATGGTAACTTACGGGTCACTTTGTGCGATCAGTTTTCTGGAGCATTTTGCTGCACGTCCCAGTTATCGTCCCAGTTTTCGATCACGTTGGTATATCAGTTTACTGGGAGCAATCATGTGCTTCCTGCTGATGTTCCAGATTAGTTTTGCCTTTGCGATACTTGCTATTCTGGTGCTCGTAGTGCTGTATCAGGGGTTGCGCATAGCGAAGGGGAGAGAAGGAGATCTAGCCTCGCTCCTCCATAACGTGATTACCCAGGCAACGCGTTACATGCAGATTCGATTGCAGCAGCGCCGTGTAGATCAGACCTCTGAGGAATGGCGGCCCAGTGTGATCATGGTGAACGACCGCACGTTTGATCGGCGCAGCCCGTTGACTATGCTGCGATGGCTTTGCCACCGATACGGTTTTGGCACCTACGTGCATTTCATCAAGGGCATGCTAACAGAGATCACCTTTTCTGAGAGCAATGCTGTGAGGTCTCGACTGTTGGATTTGGCTAAGAGACAGAACAGCACGGTGTATATGGATACGGTTGTGAGCCCGTCAATCATATCAGCTTTGGCGCAGACACTTCAGGTTCCGGGCGTATCCGGCATGTCGAATAATTCTATCCTGTTCGAATTCGCACAGCGGGATTCTCTGGACGTAGTTAAGAGTGTTGTGGATCAATGTCAATTTGCAGCCGACACAGATATGACATTAATGGTGCTTCGTCACAGTGAAACCCACTTTGGTAGCAGAGATTCCATCCATGTCTGGCTGACATGGAATGATAAAGCCAATGCCAACACGATGATTCTGCTCAGTTACATTCTTCTGGGGCATCCGGATTGGCAGCAGGCACAAGTGCAAGTTTTTGCTGCCCTACCGGGGGCGGAAGTAGAAGAGACGCAGCGGGAGTTTGCACAGTTGATCAACGAGGGAAGGCTGCCGATTTCCGAGAAAAATATAGAGTATATCGAAACCGATACTGCTGAGACATTTAGAAAGCTGGTCATTGAAAAATCCTTTGATGCGGGCTTGACGGTTATCGGCTTTGATATGCATGGACTCAGAACACGCGGGCCGGAAGTGTTCACCAATCATGACCAACTCCATGATGTGTTGTTCGTGCGTGCTCCGAGGCAGATAAAAATTGATTGAGGACACAGAGTGAATATCACCATTTTGACGAATGAGTACCCGCCGAATATTTACGGTGGAGCAGGCGTACATGTTAAGTACCTCGTACGTGAACTGGCACGTTACAACCCGGTGCAGGTCTATGCATTCGGAGAACAGGAACAGGCTACGGATTCCCTGAGGGTACAGGGTGTGTCGGATGTCGGGGCACCTGAGGGTACGGATCCTCGGTTCAACAAGTTTTTTGGTACGTTGCAGCGAAACCTGGCTATGGCTGCAGCAGCGGAAACCACGGATATCGTTCACTGTCACACGTGGTACTCTCACTGGGCCGGCTGTCTGGTCAAACAGCTCACTGGCGCTAAGCTATTGTTGACAACCCACAGTCTGGAGCCGCACAGGCCGTGGAAGGTGGAGCAACTGGGACGTGCATATCACGCAAGTTCTTGGATCGAGAAGACGGCTTACCAGGCGGCAGACGCCGTGATTGCAGTGTCCCCCCAGATGAAGGAGGATGTAGTCTCGCTTTATGGTATTAATCCGGATATAGTTCATGTGATTCCCAACGGAATAGATTTGAACGAGTACCGACCAACGTACGATGATGCCGTGCTGCACAAGTATGGTGTGGATCCCGACTTACCATATGCCTTGTTCGTTGGGAGGGTTACCCGGCAAAAGGGAATAATTCACCTGCTACATGCCATTGCCCATCTTCGTCCCGGCACGCAGGTGGTTCTGGCCGCTGGTGCGCCGGATACACCGGAGATCGAAGCAGAAATGATCCAGAAAGTAACTGAACTGAAGAACACCGGAAGCCATAATGTGATCTGGATCCGTGAGATGATGCCGCGCCCTGAGTTGGTGGTGTTGTATTCCCACGCCCAAGTGTTCGTATGTCCCTCGGTGTATGAGCCATTTGGGATCATTAACCTTGAAGCGATGGCTTGTGAGACAGCTGTTGTAGCGTCAGATGTGGGAGGTATTCCAATGGTGGTGGTAGAGGGAGAGACCGGACATTTGGTGGAGTTCGAGGGCGAAGGCTTTGCGCGGCGGTTGGCGACTAAAATTGATTTGTTAATGCAGGACGTTGACCGAAGTCGCACAATGGGGCGTCGGGGGCGCGAACGTGTAGAGGCGAATTTTAGCTGGAGAGCGGTTGCAAAGCGAACGACAGAGCTCTATCAATCACTCCAATAGACCAGTTTCGATCGACCATTCCCGTATGAGTTTTTCTTCAAATTCGCGATAAGCCTGCTTTTCAGCCAGTCGACCACGGTGCTCAGTCCACACTTGGGTCAGTTCGCTTAACTCATCCTGTGCGGGTATGTCATCCGAGCGGTAGTCTGCTATATGTCCCCAAGCGTGTGCCATAATTGATCAGCCAGTATCCGCTTCATAGTATAGGCAACCGAATGATGTGCTGAACTGAATGACTATGTTTAGATCCGCAGTGCCCAATAGGGTAATTGACCTCCAGTATCATCGTCCAGTCCAACAGAGCCTTTCTTATGTCCGTCGGGCTGGAACCGCAACGTTCAAGGCATGTCGGTCATTCATTCCGTTTGGATAACGACAAGGCAGCCAAATCCGCAAAATTGCGTGTTAGGTACATAGTCAAGGCTAAGAGCAAGAGCAAACCAATAGTTCCTGCCAGGAGTGCATAATCCTGCAACTGGAGGAGCAGGAATATGAAGGTGTACAGGATCACAAGGATACCTGCTGTTAATACTCCAATGTTGCTTGAGCGGTAAATCGTACCCGCATAAAGTGCAGCAAGTCCTATCGTCGCGACGCCGGATATTATGTAAGCGCTGTTGAAGGGCAGGTGCTCGCCGAGCGAGAGGAGCATTAAGAAGAACAGGCAAAGATCAAGTCCTATCAATATGTATTGGAACGGATGCGCTCGCAATCCCATTCGCAGCTCAATCAGAAAGAAGGCCAGCAAGGTCAGACCTACCAACAGGAATCCGTAACGAGTGGATCGTTGTGTCTTGCGGTATTGATCCACTGGGGGATGCAGCGAGAGTCCGAAAGCCGAGTCTAACAAGAGCGTTGTTTCGTCACGCCATGATTGTCCGAACGGGCGGTTTAAGTCCAGAACCTGCCAACTGGCAGAAAAGCCATCGTCTGTAACGGTTCTTTCGTCCGGGAGGAAAGCCCCACCGAAGCTGGGGGCATCCCACGAAGAACTAAGCTCAACATGGGTCGTCTTGCCCACCGGGACAAATAGGAGTTCATCGTTGCCGTCGAGTTTAAGGTTAAAGCTGAACTCGCTTGGCGTATCTGCTGCAATCCGAGAGCTAATACCAGCAGGTACCAGTCTGCCTGCTTCCTGCATGCCGGAGCCGAAGGCCAAGGTGGTGTCGGACCAGTTCAGGAGGATTTCGTCTTTGATCCCCCGCATATCTGTGATGCCAAAAGCTATAAAGGCCTCCTGCCATCTTATCGCATCGTCGTCAACGGACCAAGTGCTGAAATCAGCACCGGGGAAGGTACCACTGATGGTTAGATCTGCTGTGTACAGGATCGTTTGGTATATGCCCCTGTAGCGGATTTCAGGTTCGATCGTACCGGTTATGTTCAGCGTTTCGGGCAGGAAGAACGCGTGTCTCAACGTTGTAAGGCGCTCGGGGTTATTGCCGCTCACATACTCGGAGCTCAAAAAGGGAACTACAACCACGGGTCCCAGGAGTGTTTGCGGTCCACTCCATTCGTTTCCGATATCGAGGACAGTATCGTCGTGCCTGATGCTGCGGTCGTTGACCAGCTCGCCAACTATCGCAAGGGGTATCATAAGGATCAGTGTTAGCACGGCCATGGTAGCCAGCCGCAGCCCCACAGACTGACCTAAGCGTTCAAGAAATTCGTTTGCCATGAGTTTATGTCTAGTACTCTTCTATCGGGTGGCATGAGCAGACCAGGTTCCGATCACCATAAGCTTCATCTATCCTGCGAACCGTAGGCCAAAATTTATGGTGGCGAATCCAGGGTGCAGGGAAGGCTGCCTGTGTTCTAGTGTAGGGAAGATCATAATCGTCTGCGCATATCAATGCCATAGTATGCGGTGCTTGCTTCAGAAGGTTGCGTTTTTTGTCTTGTTGACCTTCCTCAATTTCCTTAATCTCAGCCCGGATTGCAATCATTGCCTCACAGAAGCGGTCGAGTTCATCCTTGGATTCGCTCTCGGTGGGCTCGATCATCATGGTGCCAGTAACGGGCCATGACATGGTGGGTGCATGGTAGCCGTAATCCATAAGACGTTTGGCGATATCAACAGCATCAACACCTGCTGTGCGTTTGAGTGGCCGTACATCCAGAATAAACTCGTGTGCGACGTGGCCTCGTCTCCCGCGGAACAGAACTTCATAGTGTTCGGACAGGCGGTGAGCAAGATAGTTGGCGTTAAGGATTGCAATTTCTGAGCAGCGCCTGAGTCCATTGGAGCCCAGCAGTGCGATGTAAGCCCAACTGATAAGCAGTATGCTTGCGCTGCCATACGGTGCAGCCGCGACGGGATCAATCGCCTGTGTTCCGCCTGTTTGGATGAGTGGATGTCCGGGCAGGAAGGGGGCAAGGTGCTCTGCAACACAGATTGGGCCTGCACCCGGGCCTCCACCACCGTGCGGAATCGCAAAGGTCTTGTGCAGGTTCAGGTGACATACATCGGCACCAAAATGCCCCGGCTTACAAAGCCCCACCTGTGCATTCATATTGGCTCCGTCCAGGTATACTTGGCCGCCGTGGTTGTGGACTAGATCACAAATGTCACGTATTTGCTCCTCAAACACCCCGAACGTGGTCGGGTATGTGATCATAAGCGCAGCCAGGTTATCGCCATATCGTGCAGTTTTGCTCTTCAGGTCGTCGTGGTCAATATCTCCGTTATTCAGGGTTTTGACGACCACCACTTTCATACCAGCCATGACTGCACTGGCAGGATTGGTGCCGTGTGCAGAATCGGGTACAAGGCACACGTTGCGATGAGACTCCCCCTTACTGGCGAGATAGGCACGAATAACCAACAGCCCAGCGTATTCACCACTGGCCCCGGCATTGGGTTGCAATGACACGGCAGAAAAACCTGTCAGTTCGCCCAACCACTTTTCAAGGTCACGGAAGATTTCGTGGTAGCCGATCGCCTGATCAATGGGAGCAAACGGATGCAGCCCACTGTAATTGGCCCAACTGACGGGCGCCAATTGTACTGCTGCATTCAACTTCATGGTGCAGGAGCCGAGTGGGATCATACTAGTCGTGAGCGATAGATCACGAGAGGCGAGGCGGTGCAAGTAGCGCATCAACTCTGTTTCAGAGCGATACTGGGTGAAGGTTGGATGTATCAGATAAGGCGTATCCCGTGGCAGTATCCCGTCGTAAGATGCGGGTACCTGTGCAACCAGTTCTGCTGCACTGGATGTATTTGCATCAAAAAGGTTGAGCAGATCATCGACATCCTTCCCTGTTGTGGTCTCGTTTAGCGAGATACACACTGCTCCATCGGCCAAGTACCGGAGATTGATTTCCTGCGATTCTGCCCGCGTGCGAAGATCAGCTGGTGGATTCTCTATACAAATAGTGTCAAATAACTCCTGATGACGAAGTTGGTAGCTGCTTGCGAGCAGACCATTCGCCAATGCTCGGGTCCACATGTGGACGCACAAGGCGATGTTTCGGAGTCCATTGGGGCCATGAAAGACCGCATAGGCACCAGCCATTACGGCAAGCAGAACCTGAGCCGTGCATATGTTGCTGGTTGCGCGTGCGCGCTTGATATGCTGTTCGCGCATTTGCAAAGCCATGCGCAGCGCAGGTTGTCCGTCCATGTCCACGGTTACCCCAATCATCCGTCCGGGTACCTGGCGCCGAAAGGCGTTCCTTGTAGAGAAGAATGCTGCGTGGGGGCCCCCATACCCAAGAGGAATTCCAAACCGCTGGGAGTTACCGATCACTGCATCTGCGCCGAATCTTCCAGGTGCCCGAAGAATTGCCAGGCTAAGCAGGTCAGCAGCTACTGCTACGTATGCGCCCGCCGCATGCGCCAGGTTGCAAAGATCTTGATAGTCGTGAATGACTCCATCCGAGCCGGGATATTGCACCAGTGCGCCGAACACGTCGGGCGTGAACTTGAACGACCTGTGATCGCTAACGGCCACCTCAATCCCCAATGGAGTTGCACGGCCCTGCACAACACTGATTGTCTGGGGATGACAACCAGAGGAAACTAAAAACTTCTTGCGCTTGCGTGTGAGACGAAAGAACATCATCATAGCCTCTGCCGCTGCGGTACCTTCATCCAAGAGGGAGGCATTGGCAATCTCCATCCCAGTGAGATCAATGACGGCAGTTTGGAAGTTCAGAAGCGCTTCTAGGCGTCCCTGAGAAATTTCAGCCTGGTACGGTGTGTATTGTGTGTACCATGATGGATTTTCCAGCACTGCCCGCAAGATCGCTCTTGGCGTGATGGTGTCATGGTATCCCATACCGATATAGGACCGAAAAATTTTATTGCGACGTCCGATGGCACGGAGATCGGCGAGGACTACATGTTCCGGGCGTGCTTCAGGCACATCAAGTGGACGGTCATCAAAAATTGGTGCGGGTATGGTATTGCTGATCAACTCGCTTAACGAATGTAGACCGAGCATTTCTACCATAGTCTGCACATCGCCCTTCGACGGACCTATATGGCGCGCAGCAAAGCGATCTGCGTGTGGTAAGTACGTGCTCATTGTACAGTCTTGTATGATTTTGGAGCAAAAACCGGCCGAGGATTACGAGTAGCACTCAGGCTTCCATTTTTGGATTACTTCCTGTCGGAAAAGAATTGCAGAGCCTGACGGGCAGCGCTTTGCTCCGCTTTCTTTTTTTTCCTTGCTTGACCTCGCCCACGGTAATGCCCTTTGACGTAAACATCAACAGTAAAGATACGGTTACGGGGAGGGCCATTCGTTTCTGCAACAATGTACATTGGTTGCTTCCATCCCTTGGACTGGGCAAGCTCCTGGAGTGTGCTTTTATAGTTGTCGTTCCTGTTTGCCAGTTCGGGCAGATCTACTCCGCCCAGTACGTGTGTATGAATAAATTCCCGGGATGAGCTTATACCACTGTCCAGATGAATAGCCCCAATTATGGATTCCAGGCAGTCGGCAAGCACTGAGTCAATTTTGCGGTCGTTTTGCAAGTCCAGGCGCGGACCTAATTCGAGAAAATCAATCAGTCTAAGATTGTGGGCAATTTTTGTACAGGCTTCACCACTCACGAGTTTAGATCGCAGAGCGGTCAGAAATCCCTCCATCTGGTCGGGGAATTCCTGGTACAGGTGTTCGGTAACGACTGCGTCCAGGATCGCATCACCTAAGAATTCAAGCCGTTCATAGGATCGCAGTAATCCAACTGTTCGATCACTTTCAGCAGAGGGGTGACGCAATGCTTTATCGAACAGTGTGAAGTTATAAATGCGAGTACCTAGGGCTGCTTCGAGTGCAACCCAGCGTGCGTTTCTCCGGCGGTACAGTATTCGGTGAAAAGTTCGAGTCAGGTTCCTGATCATGCAACCGTACACTCAGAATTGAGTATCCCGATAGGAAGAGGTATTTGATAAACTTTCTTGGTTTGAGTCATGATTTGGGTGATAGTTCCCGTTATTGCTATTATAGCTCCTTTGGTTTACCACGCATATTCCAAGTGGGTAGACCTTCAGAAGGCGCAAGTTGGATCCTCCTATACGGAGGACCACACTGCGCGTCTGATTGAAACCGAAGACGCACTCGCGGCCGCACAGCGGCGTATTGAGAATCTGGAGACAATCGTAGTCACTCGGCTATTGGAAGCCCCATCTTCAAAGGACGGCGTGGTGGAAGCAGATGCATCTGAACTCATAGCGCAAAACACTCCAAGTTAAGTGTGGGAATTATTTAATAGGTTCCACCACGAGTATTGTGAGTAAAGGTGAAAAGTTTGAAAAAAACGGGCGCGTATTTCATCAAACCTTAGGCTCCATTGTGTTGGAGCCCGAGTTTGAGGATACCATCCCGACCTTCATGCCCCATCAGGCATTAGCGCCCAAACCAACGGGACGCTCATAAACGAATATGGTAGGTGAACAGACGCTTTCTTTCCCGTCTTGCATATCTGCATCGAAGTAGACCGAAGCACAGCACAGAATAAGAATAACCAATAGTAGCCTACGCCATAATCCACCCCGGCTGGATGTGCCCTGCAAAATCCCATACAATTTGCACGGCAGAAGGGGTGCGTACGCATTCCGATCGAATGGGCTATTTGGTTTTCTTTCCGAAATGAAGCGAGCGCTGCTCACACCGCAAGCCGTAATTACTGGCGTGTGATCGCTTGTGTGTCTAGTTGCACCAGAGATCCCAACAGGTGAAGGTTGGCTGCCAAGACAGCAGCCGCAACGGCATGTTTGAAATCTTCCTTGCTCATCCACATGCCAGGTATCGTCCGATAGTGTCACTCAGACTCCGTCGCGTAGTGCAGCATGTATTGTACGTGTGATTGAAGCTCCTAGGGCAGCAGAGTCCGTCCCATCCTCCAATCCCTCAATTAAGATGATCAGCACATACGGCGGGGCGTTGTGCGGGTATATGATTGCGGCATCGTGGTGAATCCGGGTGATCTGTCCGGTTTTGTGGGCCACGCGTGTATTTTCCGACAGTCCGGCAGGAATCATTTCGTTGAATTGCTGATCCAGGAGTATGTCGATCATACTGGTATCAGCTGTCGCATTCACCGCTTGGCCTTGGCTGATGGCTTCCATAAGGGTTGCGAGGGCACGAGTTGTGGTCGAATTGCTGAGGCCCAGATCGAATGCTTTAAGGTCCTCAACCCCTCGAAGCACCCTCATGCCGGAAGCATCGAGAGAGTCGACTGTTTCCTGAATAGACTCGGCTCCTAGGAAATCAATCAGGAGGTTAGTGGCGAGGTTGGACGACACGGTGATCATTTGGTAGACCAATTCCGAGATCTTCATGCGATCGCCCAGACGCTCATAAATGGCATCATCGGTATCCTCTTCGATGCTGTAGAGTGATCCATCTACGATCGAGTGAAAGGAGTTTTGAATCTCAAGGGTTGAATCTAAAACCAGGTGTCCTGCCTGCACTCTCTTCCAGACTTCAATCATGACTGGCACCTTCATGGTACTAGCAGCATGAAAAGAGCGATCGCTAAGGATGTCCAGAGTAGTCTCCGAACTGGCATCCCGAACGGCTACGGCAACGGTAGCACCAGGGTATTCGCTGATGACCGATTGCACCGCATCTTGCAACGTAGTCGATTGGTTGCATGCGGTTGCAGACCCACAGATCAGGGCCAGCACCATGAGTTTGAGGTGTGGATGAAACACAAATTTGTCAGATTCTACAGGTTCGAATATCGGTAACTAAAATGCCTTTTGCACCGAGTTTCTCAAGATCGTCCATAATCCGGTTGGCGTCCTTGCGATTAGCCATTGCTTTAACTGCGATCCAGTCTGGCTTACTTAGTGGAGCAATGGTCGGGGATTCAATACCGGGCGTAACCTCACAGGCCTCCTTCAGTGATGTGCGTGGACAATCATACTCGACCATAACATAGGTTCTGGCGAGGAGTATTCCTTGGAGCCGTCGCACGAAAAGATCCGCAGCGGTCTTGGCTTCAAGAATTCCTGCACGTCCAACCAATAATGCTTCAGTTTCCAGGATAGGTTCGCCAATCATGGACAGTTGTGCTTCTTCCAGTGTACGTCCTGTCTGGACAAGGTCAGCGATCACATCTGCCACCCCCAACTGAATGGACACCTCGACTGCCCCGTCAAGCGGCACAATCTCGGCCTCAATATTTCTTTTTGCCAGATCAAGAGAAACCAAATGTCTAAACGAAGTAGCAATGCGTAGCCCGGCGAAATTATTAGGGCTAAGGTTTTGATTGCGGGGGCCTGCATAGCACAGTCGGGCCATTCCAAAACCCAGGGGAAGAACTTCTTCTAGGTTGGCCTGCTGTTCAATCAGAAAATCTCGACCAATGATCCCTAAATCCAGGACACCGTTGCTGATGTAGGTTGCAATATCACGTGGTCGCAGGAAGTAGAACAGGGTTTCGTTTTTAGCATCCCGGACACGCAATTCACGCCCTGATCGTTGGCATCGGTAGCCCGCTGTCTTAATGAGCTCTATCGAGTCGTTAGCAAGTGCGCCCTTGTTGGGTAAGGCAATTTGCAGCATTTTGGATACTGTTGACCTAAAGATGGCGATAAACGTCTTCCAACGACAGATTGCAGGCCAGCATCATGACTTGAATGTGATATAGCAGTTGGGAGATTTCTTCGGCAGTGCACTCACGGGTCTCATGGTTTGCGGCCATCCATACTTCTGCTGCCTCCTCCAGAATTTTTTTGCCAATCTCATGCGTCCCCGCATTGACTGTCTGTACCGTGCCAGACGTCGGATCCTGTCGACGCACCTTGTCCTCCAGTTCCTGGAAAAGATCTTCGAATCGTTTCATTTCAACAATACTGGGCTGGCTTGCTTTGCTTGGAGTGTAACGCACCAATCTGTGTGGAGCTTATTGTAGGCTTCCGTGATTGGAATGCAGCTTGTACGCCAGCTACCAATATTCGGATCAAACGGTGGGAAGTAAACAAAAGGGCCAGATCATACGATGTCGGCCCTTTGGAATCAAAAACTTTTGGTTTATACCCATTGGGAATGGGCATGCAACCGTCAGCGGTGTCTGTATTGTAGAACCGGTATTCCGGCTATGCCTTTACCGTTTCCGCAAGTAAGCGATTGAGGTGAGGTGCTGAGCGGCCGCCTGTGCCTACAAGAGAATCATCGAAAAATGCAATGAAGGCAGAGCGTTCCAGCGGATTCGACTCGAAAGATTCCAAGGCGGAGAGGAATCGTTTCCAGAGTGGCTCCTCAATCTGGCCAGCCAAGTATCGTGCAAAAAGATGCACCATCGGGTTCGAGTGTTTGGCTTTCTTGTTTGGCATTGTATCAGTTAGGTGTCAGTGCTTGGCAATCTCTACGGCAAAAATCGGGCCAAAGTTGCGTTTTACGTTCACGAAGTTGAAACACCTACACAAAACAGGCCGGATATACGCAATTAATAGGGATAATAGCCTCAAAAGGGAGGCTCAAAGCCGGCTTTGCCCTCTTCGAGGGTTAATCCATAGTCATCTAAACAAAGGGCGAGTGTATGTCGCCATGCACCGTATCGCTGTAGGTATTCGTGCGGCAGAGACGTCAGGTCACAGCCGAGTTTTTGTGACATGATGTTGAGGGCGTCATCCCGTGTCATGGCTACAAACCTACCCCTGTTGAAGTGAAAAGCCTGTGATACGAAACGCCAGACTCCGGTAGAGACAAGTTGCTCGGCAAACCTTATTGGGTTGTGCAGCCAAAGTAATGGTGTCAGTGTGATACAGGTTGCAATTCCAGACGATGCCACTGCGCTGATTGCTTCTAGCCGTTGATGATTCCCGGGACATTTCGGTTCGAACGTGCGCCGCACAGATTCGTCATCCGTAGTGATGGTCATGTTTATCTGTACGCTGCCGCCGTTTTCAACGATAGCCTGATAGAGATCTAAATCACGGATTACATCCGGGCCGCGTGTTTGAACCACCAGTTTGGGACGCGGCTTATGGTCAGAGTTTGTCTCGGTGTTTGCAGCTTTTCCAGCCAGTATTTCCAGGATTGCACGAGTGAGCCCCAGCTTTCGCTCAAGAGGTTGATAGGGGTCCGTGACACTGCTCATGTAAATCCGTTTTCCGTCCAGGCAACGGCTATTGCGGCGAAGTTTTCGGTTGAGGTTATCTGCTGCATTCTCCTTAACACGGACCCAGTAACCCCAATTGTCCCGGTGGTATGGACTCCTGGAAAAGAACGCAGCGTAGCAGTACGTGCAACCAAAAGCACAACCGGAGTATGGGTTGAGGGAATAGTCATAAGCTTCGATAAAGCCGGTTGCCCGTGTCAAAATGTTCGAAGTTTTGCCATAGGTGATGTCGTCCAGTTGCCCTAAGCGTTGGGGTTTGAGGTTGGCGTCCATCGAAAGTAGTTGATACTCAGTTGATCGAGTATGATACTCGGCTGTTTGACATCAATCACACTCAATGTGCTCGTTGCGTGATTCCTGTGAGACAGATTCCGGGCAGAAATCAGGATAAAACGATCTCTCTGCGCAACCGGGCAACGGGCAGCCCCAGTTGTACTCGGTACTTGGATACGGTACGTCTGGCGATTCTGTATCCTTTCTCCTTCAGGATAACCGTAATAGCCTGATCCGTCAGTGGATCTGTCTTGTCCTCCTGCTCAATGATGCCGGAAATAATAGCTCTGACTTCCTTGTTCGACACATTGACACCGGACTCAGTCGCTACCCCCTCGGAGAAAAAGTATTTGAGCTCGTAGATACCAAAATCGCATTGAACATATTTTCCACTCACAACACGACTGACAGTCGAAATGTCCATGTCGATCCGCTGGGCAATATCCTTGAGGATAAGCGGGCGCAGGTGCCCCTCTCCCAAAATAAAAAAGGCTTCCTGGAAAGCGACGATCTCACGCATGACGGAGAGCATGGTTTGGCGGCGTTGCTGCACTGCGTCAATGAACCACTTTGCCGATTCAAACTTGGAGCGAAGGAATTGCTTCGTTTTTACATCGGAGGGTTTGTTTGAGCCGGTCTGCTTGTCAGTGGCCATCTTTTCAATCATTTCCCTGTACGGTTTGGAAACCGCAAGCGTTGGGAAATTGCCGGAGTTAAGTTGAATGACAAACGAGCCGTCAGTATTGCGAACCAGAAAATCAGGAGTCACATAGTTTTCCTGCGGAGTGAACGTGCCCTCTCCAGGTTTGGGATTGCACGATTGGATGAGGTCTATAGCAGATTTGAGAACTGTATCATTAATGCCCAGCCGCTCCTCGATGCGTTCGTACTGTCTTCGGGCGAAGGGAGTAAACAGATTGCCAACCACCTGGAGAGCGATATCTCGACTGGGAGTATCTTCCGGGATCAATTCCAATTGGATCAATAGACATTCCTGCACGCTGCGTGCCGCAATTCCAGGTGGATCAAATCGCTGGATATGGTGCAACACGCGAATCACATCTTCTTCTGTCAATTCCTCTCGATAGTTGAATGTGATATCATCTACGATTGAGGAAATTTCTCTCCGCAGGTAGCCATCCTCGTCAATGGAGCCTATGATTTGCTCTGCGATGAGCGTGTCTCGTCTATCAAGATTCAAGAACTTTTTTTGTCTGCGTAGATAATCGGTCAGAGATTCGGCGGCTGCAAGGGGGATCTCCCTGTCTACCTGGTTATGATCTACGCGAGCTTTGTATCCGTACAGATCATTTGCATCCGGTAACAGATCTTCCAAGTCAAATTCTTCGTCATTGTTGTTGTCAACGGACTCCCCCTCCGGCTCAGGTGATATCTCGTCAGGAGATCCTTCTTCGAGCAGCGGGTTCGCCACCAGTTCCTGCTGAATGCGCTGTTCCAGTGCAAGCGTTGGTAACTGCAGCAGCTGGATATACTGAATCTGCTGCGGGGACAGTTTTTGTTGCAGCCTTAATTCTTGACTCAGATTCAGCATATGCCGGATACGCGTTTCTTAGATTAAGTTGCACCTACCACCGAAATGTAGCGAGCAGTTACGGGGGTTGCAATTGTATAGTCCAGTATCTTACGATCTTACGGTGGTTCGGTTAAGTACCGAAGGTTAATACATGTTGCATCCTGTTGATGATTAAGCGCCAAAGCGTAGCCGCCCCTAGCTCTCAAGACAAAGACTTTGAACGTCGGCTCCGCCCGCGTAAACTGAAGGATTTTATCGGACAAGAGAAAATCAAGGGCAACCTCAGCATATTTATGCAGGCTGCTCTGGAGCGAGAGGAGAGTCTCGACCATGTACTTTTATCTGGTCCTCCGGGGTTGGGCAAGTGTGTAACGGCAGATACACAAATACAGACTCCCCAGGGCTGCGTGCCTATGGGGCGCCTGATTCCAACCAATCTTAGTCCCGGTGAATGCAGAAACCATACTGTAACGGTCACTGGAGCGCTCGGCGCAGAGCGTACATCACATGTGTATGCCAGTGGATTTGGCCCTACGATTCGTCTCTTTACAAGCTGTGGACAGTCTGTAGAGGGTACCCCGGCACATCCCGTACTGGCAGAGGCCCAAGGCTATATGACCTGGCGACCGCTTGCGTCGATTGAGCTCGGAGACCGGGTTGTAGTGTTGAAGAAAGAGTCTGTGCAGGGTTCTGTCGAAAGAGGAGGTTACCAAGCTCTCCGGTTTACAAAGCAGCACTTGATTGCCCTGGAGGCATCAAGTGGAAACAGACCGAAAGCAACGGGTGACTTTAATTGGAGCACAGTCACGCGACTCGAGTCTGCAGAGGCAGAAACGTTCGATTTTGTGGTTCCAGGCTCGCATTCGTTCATCGGTAACGGGTTCTGCAATCATAACACGACACTGGGACACATTATTGCAGAGGAAATGGGGGCATCCATCACCACTTCGTCTGGTCCAGTCCTGGATAAACCCGCAGATCTGGCAGGCATTCTGACCAAACTGAAGGAAGGGGATGTTCTCTTCATCGACGAAATGCATCGTCTGTCGCCACTGGTGGAAGAGTATCTCTATTCAGCCATGGAGGACTATTACATTGACATTGTCATTGACAGTGGACCGAATGCCCGAAGTGTGAAGATTCCATTGCCCCGCTTTACAATGGTGGGAGCTACTACACGAAAGGGGCTGTTGACCGCCCCTTTGCGTAGCCGGTTTGGAATAGATTTTCGGTATGACTATTATAGCGCTGAGCTGCTTCAGGCCATTCTTACGCGTTCGGCGAGAATTCTGGATGTTCCAATTGAAGAGGAAGGTGCGTATGAGATTGCTCGTCGGAGCCGGGGGACCCCCCGTATAGCCAACCGTTTACTGCGCCGTGCCCGGGACTTTGCGCAGGTGGAGGGAGATGGCTGTATAAGCCTTATAATGGCGGATCGCGCATTGACAGCACTAGATGTAGATTCCGAAGGATTGGACGACATGGACACGCGTATATTGCTCAGTCTCATTGACAAATTCAATGGCGGACCCGCCGGACTCTCTACCCTGTCCGTATCGGTCGGAGAAGAGTCAGGAACAATAGAAGAGGTCTATGAACCTTATCTGATTCAGGAGGGATATATGCAGCGCACGCCACGTGGGCGTATAGCCACCAAAAAGGCATATAGACATTTTGGGAGAAAATCCCCAGGCGAAATGCCGACACTATTCGATACTAAAGACGGAGAAGAATGAAACAAGCCCTTATAGCCTCGTTGCTGTTCGTGGCAGCCTGTGCAGTCGAACGCCCCCTTGAGGTTGCCTGTGCAGAAGGAAATGATGGGTTGATGCTCCCCGACGAGTTCTGTGCGGTGGTCGTGGCAGACTCACTGGGGAGAGCAAGGCATTTGACGGTTCGCAACAATGGTGACGTGTATGTAGCGCTTCGTGCGCCGAACGATGAAGGCGCCATTGCAGCTTTGCGTGACCATGACGGAGATGGAAAAGCAGATCTGATCGAATATTTCGGGACAATAGGAGGTACAGGGATCCACTGGCGCGAAGGTTCGCTTTATTTGGCTGCGGATACGGTTATTTTGCGGTTCGTCTTGGAGGAGGGCGAGTTGACGCCCATCAGTGATCCTGAAGTAGTTGTATTTGGCTTCCATGATCAGCCCAGTCACGCAGCTAAGCCCTTTGAATTCGACGAGACAGGCAATCTCTACATAAATATTGGCGCACCTTCCAATGCCTGCCAAGAAGTGCATCGCTCTCTGGGTTCCCCCGGGATCAACCCGTGCCCGCAACTGGACTGGTATGGCGGTGTATGGCGAGTGGGTGCAGATGCGGAGCAACAGCATATCTACGACGACGGGATGCGCTATGCGACGGGAATACGGAACGGCATAGCACATGCCTGGCATGAGGGTCGACTGTACGTCGTACAGCATGGTAGAGACGACCTGCATCGGTTATGGCCGGACCACTTCACAGAAGCACAGAACAACGAGCTGCCGGCGGAAGAATTTTTTGCCGTTGAAGAGGGTGAAGACTACGGTTGGCCTTACTGCTACTACGACCATTTGGAGGGTACAAAAAAACTTGCTCCAGAGTATGGCGGTGATGGTGATCTAATCGATCGATGCGCGGACACTGCACTGCCAATCTACGCATTCCCGGCCCACTGGGCGCCGAATGATTTGCTCTTCTACACAGGTACGCAGTATCCGGAGAAATACCGGGGTGGAGCTTTGGTGGCATTTCATGGAAGCTGGAATCGGTCACCGGTCCAGGCGGGGTTTCAGGTAAGTTTTTTGCCGATGAAGGGGGATGAGGTTACGGGCGAAGCGGAGATGTTTGCGGGGGGCTTTGCCGGTACAGATTCTCCAGCCAGCCCCGGATCCGCCCGGGCCAGGCCTACCGGTTTGGCGATGGGACCGGATGGTTCGGTTTATATATCCGATTCTGTGAAAGGCAGAATCTGGAAAATCGTTTACACTGGATCTTGAGTTATTGATGCCGAACAATGATTTGGCACTGACAGATTTTCTGCACGCGCTTCAGAAGGAAAGTCAGGGTGAAGTTCGAACTGATGACTACAGCCGCGCGCTTTACAGTACGGACGCCAGTATTTACCAGGTGATGCCGCATGGCGTCTTTTTCCCGGCTTCACGGGAGGATGTACATGCCGCGGTTACGCTCTCAGCCGAATTTGGTGTTCCTCTGCTTCCTCGTACCGGAGGCAGCAGTCTTGCCGGGCAGGCGGTTTCGGAGGCCCTGGTGATGGATTTTACCCGCCACTTGAACCGAATACTGGAAGTCAATGAGGCTGAGGGTTGGGTGCGCGCTGAACCTGGTCTGGTGCTCGACCAGCTAAATAAAAGTCTGGAGCCTGGTGGTTTACAGTTTGGTCCTGATCCGGCCAGCAGCAATCGTGCGGCTTTGGGTGGCATTGTGAGCAACAACTCGACCGGAAGCCATTCAATCTGCTACGGGATGACCGCCGATCATGTCCATAGCATGAACGTTGTGTTGAGTGATGGTGCGCAGGTACATCTGGGGCCATTAGCGGCAGAGGCACTCGAACAGAAGTTGAAGCTGAGTGGTTTGGAAGGCGGTTTGTATCGCAGAATGGTAGAGCTCACGCGATCGCCTGATCACCGTAAGACTATTCTCGAAGGAACGCCGCGTCACTGGCGGAGGTGCGGCGGCTACAACCTTGATCGGTTTATCGGTGAAGGGCCTTCTTTTAAAGTGCCCCAGGATCACCGCTTTAATCTGGCAAAATTGGTGTGTGGAGCGGAAGGAGGTTTGGCGGTTATTCAGGATGTGACGCTGAATCTGGTACCTGTCCCTACAGCACGCGCGTTAGCAATTGTCCAGTTCAGCAGCACACCAGAGGCGCTTGGACGAGTTCCGGACATTCTGGAGGCTGATCCCAGTGCAGTAGAGTTGCTGGATAACCTGGGTCTGCGGTTGTGCAAGGAGGTACCCAAGTACGCGCGGCTGCTTCGAACTTTTATCGAGGGGGATCCAGACTGCATTCTGATTACGGAGTTTTACGGAAGTGGTGAAGTGGAGCTGCGCTCGAAAATCGAGAATTTGCGCACGCTCCTTGTCAGGCGAGGACATAAAGGAGGTGTACTACCGGTCTTGGATCCGGCCCGACAGGCGAATGTATGGACAGTTCGCAAAGTGGGTCTGGGGCTGTTGATGAGTATAAAGGGAGACCACAAGCCGATACCTTTTATTGAAGACGCAGCAGTTCCAACCGAGCACTTAGCGGAGTACGTACAAAAGGTCGATGACTTTTGTACGGAAAGGGGGACGCGTGTGGCCTATTACGCGCACGCAAGTGCAGGCTGCATCCATATTCGTCCACTGATCAATGCAAAAGTGGCCGCAGAAGTGGCCAAGATCCCCGAGATCATTGATTTTTCGGTCGATCTTCTGCAGGGTTACGGAGGTTCGCTTTCCAGTGAGCATGGGGATGGACGGGCGCGAAGCTGGATAAATGAGCGATTTTTCGGGCCGGATCTTTACCGGCTATATCGCGAGGTGAAGGAGATTTGGGATCCCGGAAGGTTACTGAATCCCGGTGTGGTTGTGGATGCTCCCGCAGCGACCGAAAATTTGCGCTATGGCTCAAACTACGAGGTCGTACCGCTGGAACTAAACCTGGATTTCAGTGCGGAGCATGGTTTCGACCGGGCCATTGAAATGTGTAATGGAGCTGGGATTTGCCGAAAAGCCACAACGGGTGTTATGTGTCCCAGCTTCATGGCTACCCGTGAAGAGGAGCACAGTACCCGGGGGCGTGCCAATGCATTAAGGGCTGCGCTTTCGGGGGTTTTGCCTCACGAGGAACTGACCAGCGCACGCATGTACGAGGTCATGGATCTATGCGTGGAATGCAAGGCATGCAAGTCTGAGTGTCCCTCGTCCGTCGACATGGCCAAGATCAAGTTTGAGTTTTTGGCTCAGTACCACGCAAAACACGGTACGCCGCTGCGAACACGTCTGTTTGGAGATATTGCAAAACTCTCCCGTTTTGCCAGTGGAGTTCTCGCTCCTCCGATTAACGGAATTTTGGGCAGTATGCCGGTGCGGTTTGCCCTTGACCGTGGTTTGGGCATCTCCCGACGGCGCAAGTTGCCGGCTTTTGCCCGGAAATCTTTCATCAAGTGGTTCAAACAGCGACCACAAAGCACTCAGGGAAGGGAGCGCGTTGTGCTCTTCAACGACACCTTCAACACGTTCAACGAACCGCATGTAGCGATAGCAGCGGTAGAGGTGCTTGAGGCAGCAGGCTTCGAGGTTGTACTTCCGGGGCACCGTTGCTGTGGGCGGCCGCTCATTTCGAAGGGTATGGTAAAGAAGGCACGTGCTGCAGCAAGGGATACGGTGGAGCGACTGGCACCGTATGCAAGAGAGGGACTACCCATTATTGGCTTAGAGCCGAGTTGTTTGCTGTCATTGCGCGACGAGTATTTATATCTGTTGCCTGATAGCAGGGAGGCGAAGGAGGTTGCTCAGCAGGCGGTGCTTTTTGACGAGTTTGTGGCCCGCCTTGCGGAAGAGGGGAGATTGTCTCTCTCCTTCACCAGTTCAGCACGCGAGCTCCTCCTGCATGGGCATTGCCACCAGCGTGCACTTGCAGGTACGGAATCAACATTGAAAATCTTGGCGCTTCCTGAAAACTACCACGTGCGCGAGGTTGACACCAGTTGTTGCGGAATGGCGGGCTCCTTCGGTTATGAGAAGGAGCACTATGAAATATCCCGAAAGATGGCTGAGCGCCGACTGGCACCTACGATGCGCAGCACAGGTGCCGACACATTAATTGTAGCGCCGGGCACCAGTTGTCGCCATCAACTGCAGCACTGCGGTATTACGCACCCGCTACACCCAGCAGAAGTGCTTCGGGACGCAATAGCCCAGAGTGTTTCCTGACTTTTTCAGATTACAACGATCAGTGGCTGCCGAGCTTTTCGGCCCGATAGCCGCCAGCGCGAAGATCTTTCAGGAGTAGTAGTCCAAAGACAACAATCAGTATGATGCCGAAGGGCGCGAGTGTTCGGAAAGAACGTCGACCGCCCTCGTTGTCAGCGGGGTTCAGTTCAGCCTGTGCCCGGCCTATAATCTCTGATTCGACACCGGATCCGCTAACGGCCCTGAGTGCCTGCATTGTACTGCCACGGGGTAGTTCTCCACTGCCTTCGTACTCTGCTAACACGCCCGCCACTGTAGAATTAACGGCCATAATGTCAGCTTCCTGTGGTCCAGAATCTTCTGCGATACCGGGAAACTCCATATTGACATCCTCAAATATCTGGATGACAGTCTCGTTGTCGAGCGTGTCATGTCCTCGGTCATCGGCTACGCCCCCCAACCAGGGCGTTACAAAGAAGGACGCAAGCATTCCTACAGCCCCCATGACCCCGAGACCCAACGCGCCACTCTTGGGATTTCGTTCAGAAACATAGCCCAGCATAGTCGGCCAGAAGTAAGCAATCCCGGCGGCCCATATCGCGGCTGTCAGGAAAGCCATCAGGGTTGTTTCCGCCATGCTAAACAGGAAAAGCCCTAATGTGGCTAGTACAGCGCTTCCGAACAGGATGCCGGTCGGCGTGAGGGCTTTGACCACCGGGCCGGCGAGTAAGCGGAGTGTGCCCATAATACCAAACACAAACCCAAACACGAGCAAACCATCTATTCCACCTGCCTGAAGTACAGAGGGGACCCAGCTTGAGGGCGGAAGCTCCATAGACGCTGTGAGCAGCATCATAGGCATCATGATGAGCATAATAGGAGCAAGGAGTGCTTTGAAGGACTCGCCCACGGATACGCCCGCTGTGACACCTTCCGTCTGTGGAAAGGGGGCTGTAAACATCATGAGGCCATAACCCAGTGCAGGTACCAGTACCAGTATGAGCTGCGAGCGCCACCCGGCTCCGAGTTGTGCAAAGATCACTGTTAGCAGGATGGCTGCGATCAGATTTCCGTATGGAAACCACATGTGAAAGTGGTTCAGTTTGGAGGTCTTGTTATCTGGATAGAGTGCAGCAACAAGAGGGTTGCATCCGGCTTCAACCAATCCCGCCCCAAGTCCGGCACAAAGGGAGCCGGCAACAGCCGGCACATAGCCCTGGGCTGTCATGATCAGGATGGCGCCAGCCACATGACCAACAAACGCTCCTCGCACGATCCATCGCATACCGATCACATCGCAAAGCGGAGAAAAAATAACCTGGCTGACCGTAAAGCCGATGAAAAATACACCGGTGAAAACACCGAGTTGTGCGTTCGTGAGAATGAACTCGGATTTTACGGAGAAGGCAATTCCGGCAATAACCGTGAAAGCGAATGCTGTCGTTAGTAGAGCGAGGCAGCTACCGTAAAAGAGGCGATTGCGACTAATCATTTAAGTAGGCGGAGGTTTGGCGGTTTCAGAATCAGTTAGTAGGTCGTGCAAGATATACCGACATAGAATATACAATGGAGATTTTGCACATGTGCGGGGTACCAGGATTTGTGAGACACCTCCAGTTTACGAACGCAAACAGGAGTTTTCAGGAGACAAAGATGATTTTGGTCAACGTGAGTGCGTACGAGGGCACGGTAATCTCAAAAATGTTGCCAGCGGTCAATTCTCTGTGCCACCTGTAACGCTGATGCCCACGAGATAACACGAATTGTCTGGCCCCGTGAATACTGTCGCCCATCTATTCGAAGGTGGTAATCAGAAGGGTTTGACTGTCAATGCAAAAAGGTCGGATATTCTGGAATACCTCATCCGTACAGACCGGGCGAAACAGCCGAGGACGCTTTGCGTTAATTGCTGCGCTAAGATTTTTCTGTTCATCAGCTTATCCAATTGGTCATGCATCGAATCAAAACCACTACGCTCTTCTTCGTACTCCTCCTGATTGGAGCCGATTACGCATATGCTCAACGTCCGCCTTCTCCACGCGGAGAAGCTTCGACTCAAATTGGGGAGGCTTGGATAGTTGTTGACTATGGACGCCCAATTCTTCGCGGGCGGACAGGAATATTCGGTTCCGGTGAGGAATATGGGACGACGGTGATGGGCCCTGCACCAGTTTGGCGCGCAGGTGCAAACAAATCTACCAGGTTACATACGGAAGTTCCCCTTATGATCGGCGGCACAGAAGTTTCTGCCGGTGAATACAGCGTCTTTGTAGAGCTGGACCAGGGCAGTTGGACATTGATTCTATCTACGCATGAGGCCAAGGAGTCCGGCAGAGCTCCCGGCGATGGCTTGTGGGGATCCTACAACTACACGCCGGACAAGGATGTGGTGCGTGCTGCTATGACGGTCAGTGAAGTTGAGTTCAGCATCGATCAATTCACGATCTCGTTTTTTGATGTAACTGAGACAGGGGGGACGCTCGCCATGGCGTGGGAGCATACTATGGCAACGATACCCTTTACGGTAGTTCAGTAGTTGTCCACGTGATTGACCAGCGCTCATTTGGTGTGCGTGCGTGTCTCATCAGTTCTACTAGGCTATCAGCCAACCCGGGCATCTGGGCCGATAGGTCGATAGTTTCGCCGAGGTCCTGTTCCAGGTCGTAGAGTTCTGTGACACCGCTTTCATGAAAGTAGACAGCTTTGTAGTTGCCGCTGCGAATGGCCTGCTTAGGGGCTGCGCCTTCGTGAAACTCCCAGTACAGGTGATCATGCGCCTCCTGATTTTCTCCGGCCAGCGCAGGGAGATATGAAAGCCCGTCTGTTTCAGGTGCTTCAACGCCGGCTATTTCTGCTGCCGTGGAAAGGAAATCCCAGAAAGCTGATGGGTGGTCGCTCACGGAGCCTGCTGCAATTCGTTCGGGCCATCGGGCTATGAGGGGCACGCGTATTCCGCCCTCGTAAAGAGCCCGCTTGATACCACGCAGCGGGCCACTGCTGTTGAATAATTCTGGATCGCGTCCGCCCTCACGGTGCGGACCATTGTCGCTCGTGAAGATCACCAGTGTGTTGTTGTCAATCCCCTGCGCCGCGAGATGGTCCAGTAACCGACCAACATCCCTGTCGAGGCGGCTAATCATGGCGGCAGTACCTTTGTGTGCGTCCTCCCAGTCCATGTCGGCGTAGATGCCATAGTCGGGGACCTCCATGCCGTGTAATCCACCGTGACGGCTTTCATTGTTTGCGTGGGGGATCGTATAGGCTAGGTAAAGAAAAAACGGGCCATCCGTGTGTCGGTCGATAAACGCAAGCGCTTCCTCTGTGAATAGATCGTGTGAGTAGTCGACTCTTTTCGTTGCGTATCCGCCGAAGTTGCCAACGGCGACCACTTCGTTTTGGAGAGCCACCTGTGTGGTGTCACGCCATAGAAATTCGGGATAGAAATTGTGTGCGTGGACCTGGTTCAAATATCCGTAGAAATAATCAAACCCCTGACGGTTTGGTATGCCTGGAGATCCAGCTTCCCCCAGTCCCCACTTACCAACGAGGCCTGTCGCATATCCAGCATCCTGAAGCACTTCGGCCACAGTTACGTCTTCGTCCTCCAGGGGAAGCCGTGCGTTCCCGCGAATTCGGCAGTGACCGCTGTGAAGGCCGGTCATGAGAACACACCGCGATGGCGCACATACCGTACTGCCTGCATAGTGATTGGTAAACCGGATCCCTTCGGCAGCCATTTGGTCCAGCCGTGGGGTTTGGATGGTTGTCTGACCATAGCTGCCTAGATCTCCGTACCCTAAATCATCGGCCATGATGTAAATGATGTTGGGGGGCATGTCTGCTTTCTGGTCAGATGTAGAACACCCAGAAAAAACCAGGATGAGCAGGGACAGCAAAAATGTGTGACGAGGGCGCTTAGCGCATGAATAGTCCACCATTGACATCTATAGTTTCGCCGGTAATGAAGGAGTTCTCAATCAGAAATTCTACTGCCTGTGCGATATGATCGCCTTCGCCGTTGAAGCCCACAGGCGTATCGCTGGCAATAGCAGCCAACTTTTCCTCAGTAGAGTATCGGTCATGAAACGGTGTAAGGATAACACCGGGAGCGATGGCATTGACGCGGATTTCGGGCGCAAGCTCACGAGCCGACCCGCGCGTAAAAGAGTCCAATGCTCCCTTTGCCGCTCCATACGCCGTTGCTGTGGGTGCACCATGCCGCATGGCGATGGAGGTCATGTTTACGATACTGGGCGAGGTGCCTTTCCTCAAGAACGGAATACATAGCTGTGTAAGCAGGATTGCTGAAAAAGTATTCAGTGCAAAGATGCGTTCCATGAGCGACCAGGTCAGGTTCTCGACCGTGTGACGCTCTAACAGGCTGCCCGCGTTGTTGACCAGTACATCAAGGTGGTCCGTAACACGGACTACATCTCGCATGAGCTCGCGACAGCCAGATTCATGCATGAGATCAGCCTGGGAAGTATACGCAACTCCTCCCAGCTTCCGCACATCTTCTGCTACTGTCTCAATGGGAGACTGGTTATGGTGGAGAATAAGCGTGTTGTTCTTGGCTATACGGCGGGCTGTAACGGCGCCTATGCCCGTACTGGCCCCCGTGATCAGGATTGTACGTTGCATGATTCAAAGAAGTAAGCTTAGTTTTTCTGACTAATTCAACCAGCTGTGGGTGGCCGTTTGAAGTTCAAGATTCTGCACGAGGTTTGAACTCGTTCTGGCAGGGATATATCCGTGAGTATGGTTGTATTCGTGATAGTGCCTGTAGGTATTTGAACGGAGTCGTGTCCACGATAGAGAAAACCACGAACCCAGACTACCCGGTTTCCTCCCGCACCGACACGGGAGTGCACTACAGGCGCTCCCGCGATAAGGCTGGGCTAGGGCGGTGAAACAGAAACGCGGCGTTTAGTCTCACCTCCGCACCACCTTCTGCACACTAATCTGTCGACCGTCGACTGTCATCTGGACGAAGTAAACCCCACGTGACACACCATCCCCGCTCCAGCGCACCCTGTGCGCCCCCCTGCGGTAGGGTTGATCGGTAACGGTTCCGACCTTACGTCCAAGTATATCGAATACGTCCAGTCGCACATGGGCCGGGGTCTGGGTCGCAAACTCCAGTGTCGTCTCCCCTGCGAATGGGTTGGGATAATTCTGTCCCAGTACGGTCTCGGTGACTCCCACATCCATTGCCGTGGAAGTGGAGATGTCTCCGTATAGAAGTGCCGGCACCAAGGGATCCCCTGGACGTCCAAACTCCCAACGCTTTGTCTGCCTGAGTTGCTCAATAACAATCGGGGTTCTCGACGAAAAGAATTGCTCGCGAACAAAGTCAACAGCGCGGAGCCAATCTTGCGGAGTCTTGGCAGGATCACTCATGAAATCACCCCACCGTGCCGATTCGGCAATGATCATCGGACGGACTTCATTTACTCTGGCATCCCAACGTGCAAGCACCGAAGAGTCACTGAACGCTCCTTCTCCGAAGAAATGCTGGTGCGCGAGTTCGGCGAACCGGTGGCGGTATTTACGGGAGGCCATTAGTTGTTGGTGGATCCATTGTGGATTGCTGTGCCGGAACTCTGCTCCCGCAGTAAAGGGACCAGTTCGGTCATATCCGGGGAAAAGAGTGAATTCCGCATCATGGACAAAGAACGCAAACCCCTGGTCCCCCTCCCGATCCCGCATGCCGATCCAATTATTTGTGAGAGGTTCCCCGAACAGGATCGGTCCATCTCTATTCGCAGTCCAGAAGATGATCAGCATGTATTGAATCAAGTTGTCTGCATCCAGAAGTACAGGGAATTCGGGATTGGGCGATCCATCTGGGTTCATGCCCTGCAACTGCATGTATAATGAATCCCGCTCATTTTCGTCGACCAACCCCGCAAGCCGATTCGCTTCATCGTAGAGGAGACGCCAGGCTTTTTCATTCCCCTCGGAGAACTCAATACCACCCCCATCAGGTTTCACGACATCATAGTCATCTTTGTCTCCGCGAATATAGAACTCACCGTGCCACTGGTCCGCCCGCTCTTGGGTCTGAAACACCCCCCAGTACTGTCCATTCAGGTATAAATGATAGTAGCGGCTTCGGGTATACGGGAGGCCCATATCTCGCTGCGTGTCCCGGGAAAACACATCCCGCACGAAGGTATGATGAGATGATCCCTGAAATGCCCAGGAATGATTTTTTGCAGCACGCAAGTCAATCTTGTCGAACTCATTGACCCCTTCATCTCCAAACAGGTCATACTTGAGATTTTTTGGGCCGTAGGATCCGCGAAAATAGAGGCGGAGCGAGCGTTTGGGATTGGTGGGGTGACGACCACTCCATCCCCCCCGGATCCGAACCCCTGCGTTAACTGCAAACCCATCCTGGTGTCCATGGTGGGAATTTTGCCCGATTTCATCTGAGAAGTCTGGCGGATAGATCATCTCAACGGATACTGGTCGTTCCCATTCTCTCCCCTTTTCTTCTGGATTGGCGAAGATCCCCCTCCCCTCGTCAAACAGCGAGTCGAACGGTAAAACCAGTGAGAGCGAGGGGGCAGCGGAAAGCGTCTCGATGAGTTGTGCCTCATGCCCCGCAATGATATTCGAGTCCAGCCCCATATCCACCATCGCACCTCCCCAATAGTCCGGCCATCCCTTGGCAATCATGGTTTCCGTGGATTGTCGGATGACATCGGCTGGAAAAATGTAGGTATGTGTCGTAATCGGGGAGGGCAAGGCGCCCTCCATGAAAGCGGCTGCACGGACTACGGTCGTTGAATCTATTGTGATGGGCCACACGAAAAGGGTCCCATTTTCCGGGGAGGGGTCGGAATGGTCAAGTGTGTAGTAAACGAAACTCCTGGGGGACTCGAAGAACCTGTCGTGGGTGATGTCCAGCTTAAAGGGATCGACCAGGATTGCACCGGGGGCACTAAATTTGACCGGGTTGAGTTCGGTTTGCGCAGCACTCGGTGAGGTGAGAAGTGCGATCGCGATGATGAATGTAAAACGATACATTTTAAGTTCTATAGTGAAAGAATGTGTGTGACTAAAACCTTCTTACCGCCGCACCAGCTTCCGCGGCCCCACATGTCCGCCATCAACCTCCATCCGCACGAGGTACACGCCCCTTGACAGGGATGTAATCCAGGGCGTCTGGGGGAGGGGTGTGCACCAAGGGGCTCCACGGCAGCTCCTGTGCGGTGGTGGCGTCGAGCGCGGAGCAGAGGGCGAGGGGGAGAACTTAGGATGGTGGGCAGTCGGTTCATGGGATTGGATACGCGGGCGACGCGGAGATTGTTTGCCTGCTTCGCTGTATGGTCAGACTGGATCAATTTTTGCGAACTCCGATAGAGTCTGCCCAGGCTTCCCAGCGGCGTTGCAGGTGCGAGGTGATTTGAGGAACCTCTGATGCAAGGTCGTAGATTTCTGTCGCGTCTGTCGCTAAATTGTAGAGTTCCCATTCTGCGCGGTTGCGGTCCCACACAAGCTTCCAGTCACCTTGGCGGATAGCTCGATTACCAATGTGTTCCCAATAGAGCGTGCGATCCGGCCAATTATATTGCTGTGTGTCCAAGAGTGGCAGTAGGCTGGTTCCGTCGGTTTGAGGCAGCGTGGCATGGCTAACATCGGCGATAGTTGCCAGCAGATCGACTACATGGCCGGGTTCATCTACGATGCGACCTGGCCCATCAATACCAAGAGGCCAGTGCGCGATAAGAGGGGTTGCAATCCCGCCTTCGTGTGTCCACTGCTTATACAGCCTGAAGGGCGTGTTTGAGGCATTGGCCCAGGCTTCTTCATAGGCCAGATATGAGCCACGCTCGCCAACAGTTGTGCTCGGATCATGCAATCGACGACCATTTACACTTTCTGCACAGCCACCATTATCCGACAGAAACAGGATCAGAGTATTGTCAAGCGTCCCCATGGTTCGAAGCTGATCAATAACCCGTCCAATGCCCTGATCCATCCGGTCGACCATAGCGGCATAAACTGACATACGCAGGGACCAGTCTTCCTTGTCAGACTGATCCTGCCAGGCAGGCAGAGCAGAGGGCCGGGGAGTGAGAGCATAATTTTCGTCGATAACGCCCAGCGCCCGCATTCGTGCGTAGCGTTCCAGGCGCAGTGCATCCCAGCCGTCATCATAGTGATTTTCGTATCGGGCAATGTCCTGAGGTAATGCATGCAGTGGCCAGTGCGGGGCGGTGTAGGCTAGGTAGAGCAGGAAGGGTTTGTTGGATATATGAGACTGCAGGAACTCAATTGCGTAGTCCGTGAACGCGTCTGTCATATAGAAGCCTGAGTCGGGTGGACTCCAGGGATCATCATCAAGTGCCATTTGCCGCTTACGCGGTTGGTTTTCGATGATCTCGTAGTAGCTGCTTGCACCGCTGATGAGGCCGAAATAACGCTCGAAGCCGCGCATGCGCGGCCAATGCTGAGGGCGCTCTCCAACATGCCATTTACCGGACATGTAGGTACTGTAGCCCGCGTCCAGAAGCATTTCTGCGAGGGTTACAGCGGATTCACTCAGGTAGCCCTGGTAGGGACCAGTCGTAAGCTCACTGCCCACACTGGATACCATAGCTCCCATGCCGGCCCCGTGTGGGTAGCGGCCAGTCAGGAGTGAGGCTCTTGTGGGGCAGCAGCGTCCCGTGTTGTAAAACTGGCGGAAGCGGACGCCGTTTGTTGCCAGTGTATCGAGATGGGGAGTATGGATTTCGCCTCCATAGGCACCGATATCCGAATATCCCAGATCATCTGCAAGAATAATCAGGATATTGGGGCGTTCGGGGGACGTCTCGCAGCCAACGGTGTTTACCACCAGAAGCACCAGAAGTATTCCCCCGAGACATACATTTTTGTGCATCATGCTCAAGCCTGAGAAATCTTTGGGATACTCGTCCATAATCTATTACTTTGGGAATGGATTATTCTAAATGTTGAACCATTTTCACTCACAAGATTCCTGATGGAGCACGCATCACAAGAGCGCCTGCTCACGGAAACGGAGATAGCCCGAATCCTTGGACAGGGACTGCGAAACAGGTTTGCACACAGCGATCGGGTTTTGGTCATCATTCCAGATGCTACGCGCACAGCACCCATTCCGCTCACCTTTCGCCTGATATGTGATCTCCTCTTGGAGCGGGTAGCTGCGTTGGATTTCCTAGTTGCTCTTGGCACCCACGCACCTATGAGTGAGTCAGCACTCCTGGCTCATGTGGGGATTTCGCGTATTGAACGAAGGGGGAAATATTCGCGGGTGGGTCTCTTCAATCATGTTTGGGATGATCCCTCAGCACTTGTGACACTTAAGACGATACCTGCCGAGGAAGTCTTTGCAATCACGCATGGACTCATAAAGCAAAAACTCCCTGTGACAGTAAATCACAAGGTGCTGAACTATGATGTGGCCCTTGTGTGCGGCCCGGTCTTTCCTCACGAAGTGGCAGGATTCTCAGGAGGAAATAAGTACTTCTTTCCTGGGATCAGTGGTCCAGAGGTCATTGACTTCACACATTGGGTGGGCGCTCTTATGACCAGCCGTGCAATTATCGGGACCTATGACACCCCGGTTCGGCGACTGATTGACCGGGCTGCCCGGGAGGTTCCTTGTGCCCGCTATTTCGTGAACATGGTCGTGGATGGAAGTGGTTTGGCAGGAGTGTATGTAGGATCTGAAGGAGACGGATCCTGGTTAAGGGCAGCCAGACATTCCGCTCAATTACACATTACCTGGTTGGATACGCCGGTCAGTCAGGCCTTTGCAGTCGTGCCATCCATGTATGATGATCTATGGACGGGAGCAAAGGGGATGTACAAATTGGAGCCGGTAATCGCAGACGGTGGGGAGATACTCTTATATGCTCCCCACATTTCTGAGCTTTCGTACACGCATGGCAAATTGCTGGACGAAATCGGGTTTCACGGCACCGAGTACTTCAAGGCGAATTGGGACAGCTATGGTCGATATCCCTGGGCGATTCTCGCACACGCGGCTCATGTGCGGGGAGTGACGACCTATGAGCGAGGTGTGGAGGTACCCCGCATCAGGCTCACACTAGCCAGTCAAATTCCCCGGGAACGTTGCGAAAGGGTTGGCTTGGGCTATCGGGATCCTGGGTCCATTGATCTTTTCTGGTGGAAACAACGTACGGGAGAGGGCTATTTGTACGTACCCAGCGCTGGGGAGCATCTCTACAAACTCCGTGCATCAGGGGTTGGACCTGCTGCAGAAAGATGAGTCCAGACATGGACCAACTCTGTGCCCTGCAGGTCACTCTTTTTGAACATGTGCAACAACAGTAGATAGAATGCACCTGCAAACGGTCACGAATGCCAAATGTCACTTGGCTTTGGCGCTACCTTTTTCAACTACTTCCTGTGTAATTATCCGACGCCACTCACGCAGCCGTCCGTCTACTACTCCTATTGCCATGTCGTCTACTACTCCCATAGCCACGCAGTCTACTGCTCCCATAGCCACTGTTCTCCCTGTCTTGACATGTCTATTGCTTGTATTCGGATGCGACTCTGCGCGCTTCGACGCTTCCGACAGATGGTCTGGCACAATTGATACGCTTTCCTCCGGTGAGATCGTGGTGCGGAATGCCGATGAGCCCCTCTGGGCACCGGATGAGGGCTGGCAGATCGTGGAAGAGATGAGATTTGGAAGCGACACGGACGATGATGCCATTCTGTTCGGCAGTATTCGCTCCTTTGATGTAGATGCGCAAGGACGGGTGTACGCGCTCGACGACCAGTCGCAAGAAATCCACATTTTCGATCCAGACGGCGTTTGGGTTCGCACTGTCGGAAAAAGGGGACCCGGGCCGGGGGAATTCGAAGGTGCTGCTGCGGTGGATGTCAGCCGCACCGGTGAGATCTGGGTCATGGAAATGCAGAAAGGTCAGCTCAGCATCCTGGATTCCACGGGTAATTACCAGAGAACGGAACAGATCAACAGCACTGGCTGGGACTATTGGCCTTACCCGGGTGGCTTCGACCAGCTGGGGCGTTACAATGCCTTCGTGCTTTCCTTTGAAGACGAGAACACAAGCAGGCTGTTGGCCCGTTTTAACCAGTCCTTTGTTCCACTTGATACGATTGCACTCCCGGTGAGTCCCGTGAAAACTGAACGCTTCGAAGTAGTCAATGAGGACGGAGGCAGTATGAGTACCAACATTCCATTTCAGGGATCCTTCAACTGGCGATTTTCTTCAAGTGGTAACTTTTGGACGCTGCTTACGAAGTCATACGAGCTTGCAGAGATAACGGCCGATGGCAAGGTACTTCGGAGGATAACCAAGGAATTCGAACCGCTTCCGGTCACCAGCGCAGACATGAAAGCAGCCCGCGAGCGGCTCACTTGGTTCACCAATCAAGGTGGGAAGGTTGACGAGTCAAGGATTCCGAGGACAAAACCCGTTGTCAGTTCTTTCTTCAGCGATGACGAGGGGAATCTTTGGGTAAGGCGGGTTGAGACGACTCCCGAGGATGAGGAGAGCCTGTTCGATGTGTTCGGTGCCGAGGGACATTTTCTGGGAGAGGTCCGGTTCCCGTTTTCGCTTAGGACAAACCTCGAACCGATAGTACGAGACGGATTGCTCTACGGCACCACTACGGATGACCTTGGCGCCGATCTGATTGTGAGAGCGCGAATAGTAAAGTTCTAGGCACCGCCATTCTGTGATGGCAGTGGCGGCAGGGGACCAATCCGTGACATCGAATCGCTGCGTGCCCCAAGTGTAGTCTCCGCCCGAGTGAAGTAAGTGAGAAATCTCACTTATTCGCTCGGGCACTCCCAAGGATTAACTCGAAAATCTCATTACGAAATCAACCGTATTATTAGTTGCCGCCAGACAAAGGTAGTAGGTTCAGGAGCCAGCTGCAACTTCAGATGAGTTCCCGAATCCAGTAGAGTTGGTGAAACAATGCCACATATAGAACCGTACCGAAATTAGGCAGACGCATAATATAGTTTGCCAGCGGACCAACTCTGATTCATGGGACGAGTCTGCGATGTGAGGCTGGGTTCACACGCAGCAATGCCAGCCCATCCTGAGTGGAATCTGCCACGACACTACCTCTTTAACTAGACGGCTGCGTATCGAAGATGAAACGTGCGACATTCATACATGCTTTAACCGCGGTGCTGTTCACATTTTTTGTCATTACCGATGTTTCAGCACAAGTTCGCTTTGCAGGTAATGAAGAGGGGTTGAGTGTGAATGGGAAGATTATTGATTCCAGTGGGATGCCCGAAAGCCTGTATGATATAGTCATGGAGCATATGCTCATACCGCAGTCACGAGCCTTTAGTGTCTTCGAATCAGACGGTTCTTTTCCAATGCGGGTCAAAATTAATGACGTAACGTACGAGATTTGGGGAGATGGAATTGTAGAGTCTTGCGAAACTCGCAACGCGAGTCACGAGATCCAGATACGACCAGACATGGACGAGGTAGGGCCTGTAGGACCGAGCAGCAAGGCATCCGGTCGCCAGATTGAGCCGTCTTTTTTGGTCAACTCATTCAAGGGAGATGGACAGCAAGTAGAACTGATTGTCAGTTATGGGATTCCTGTGGAATTCGCCTATGATCGCTCGGACGAAATGATAGCGAGAAAGGCGAATGTCAGGACGTTCCTCTTCACTGATCAGAGAGAGATCGTCCTCGTTGAGCGTACCCGGAACTTTGATTATTCAGCCAATCAGGGGGTGGTATTTTCAGATCAGCATCTATGGGTTGATACGCAGCAGATGCAAGTGTCATCAGATGTACATGGACTCTCGATGAAATTCGAGACGGACAGCGGAAAGACCGTAGCTATTCAGCGTCAGGAGGTTGCACTACCGGATTATGATCAGAGCGTCGTCGTATTAAGTGACATTATGCTTGCTTATTCGGTCGAACAGACGGAAAATGGGATCCCCCTGAGCGAGGATGAAATTCTTCGGAAAGATCTCTCTATACTGCCTGCACCACGGAATGTATATCTGACTGAATGGCCAACCTATCTATATTTCGAGGTCTATGGGTTAACCCTGAATGCCTGGGGGAAAACCGATTATGATATAGAAATCAAACTGGAACCCGAGGATACTAGTCGTGGGATTCGTCGTTTATTCGGGGGCATATTCAGGCGGAACAGGGACAGGGAGGGTGTATCTGTGAGCTACAGGGCGAGCGGCTCACAGTCGGAAGAATCTCTGTACCAGATACTCGATGTTAGTGACCAGAAAACAGGACCGTACGTGCTGACTCTGGTTGTTCGGGATAACGAGACGGGTGAAGAGTCCAAGCGGACACGGAGTCTGTTTCTGGAGAGATTACTATGTAGTGAGTAAGGGGCAGAGGCCAAGATGTGCCCGCCTCTGCAGCGCGGCGAAGATAATTACGGACCGTTCCCGGGGAAAGCCCCAGGCCGATCGCGGTTTTACGCTGAATGCACTGATCACCGTAGTAGTGATGCAGCACATCTCGAATGATTTTCATGGAAATTCGTTGTTGTGGCATGAGATGGTCTGGTTAGTCCAGAGCCGCTAAGCCTGGAAATAAGTCCTGCTCCAACAACAAATCCTGTCTCGAAATTCAGGCCAAATCTGATTTCTGATTGCCCCCATAATCGTACATTACGGGGTATGCATCTCACAAGTGCTTATTGCAAGGACAGCCGCCTGAAATCAAGATTAAGATACATGGCTGGCTCCATGAAGGACATGTTTATCTGCAGATGAAAGAAACCATCGGATTCATAGGCTTGGGTATTATGGGTAGCGGCATGGCCCGCAATCTGCTCAAGGCCGGGTTTGATGTGTACGTCTGGAACCGGACGGCAAGCCGCGCAGCGCCTTTAGTATCTGCCGGTGCACGCGGAGCCCCAGACGCAGCGGGCGTAGCTGTCAAGTCTGACATTATTGTTGTCTGTGTGAGTGAAACCCAAGATGTGGAAGAAGTATTGTTTGGAGAAAATGGGGTTGTAAAGGGGGCTAGGCCGGGTTCACTCGTCATAGATACCAGTACCATAAGTCCTCAGGCCACGATCAGTATGGAGACCCGGCTTCGCGCAGCAGGGCTGCGGATGCTGGATGCTCCCATCAGCGGGGGAAGTGAAGGTGCGGTCAACGGAACGCTAAGTATAATGGTAGGAGGTGATGCTGCTGACGTTGAGCGGGCGATGGGCGTTCTGAATGCTATGGGTAGTCGTATTACGCATGTAGGCTGCACAGGGGCAGGTCAGATGGTGAAACTCGTCAACCAGATTCTGGTGGTGGGTACGATGCAGGCGGTTAGTGAGGCACTTCTGTTTGCACAAAAAGGCGGCCTGGATCTGTCGAAGACACTGGAAGCCGTGGAGCATGGGGCGGCGGGTAGCTGGATGCTCAGTAATCGGGGTACGCAGGCAATTGCAAGAGATTTCAGGCCCGGTTTCACAATTGATCTGCAGCAAAAGGATTTGCGCTTGGTCCTGGAAGCGGCAGATGCTATAGGTGTACCGTTGCCGGTGACCAGCCAAATATTTCAGTTGTACCGCACGCTGCAGGATCGGGGGCTTGGAAGCGAAGGTAACCACGCATTGATCATGGCGCTTGAGCACCTATCCGGTGTGCAGATTGGTCAAACGAATTAATGGCAACCGTATTTGTAGGCACATATACAGAACCCTTGGACCATGTTAATGGGCGTGGTGCAGGCATCTATATCTATTCATTTAATGAGGGACGATTGCGCCCTGAGGGTGCGGTTCGGGGTCTGCCGAGCCCATCCTATCTGGTTATTGATGCTGCTCGTTACAGGCTCTATGCTGTGAGCGAAGCCCTGGAATTTAATGGGTTGGCTCAGGGAGCTGTACAAGCCTGGGCGTGGGATTCAGAGCCGGTCGCACTCGAATCGCTCGGTCACGTAGGCACTCGGGGTGGTGCTCCATGCTATATCAGCATTCTTCATAACCATCTTCTGATCGCCAACTATGTTGGTGGGTCTGTTATTGCTGTAAGTCTGACCGAAAACGGCGGACTAGGACAGGTCACAGGATATGTGCAGCATACGGGTACTGGCCCGAATCCAGCGCGCCAGGAGGCCCCGCACCCGCATGCGATCGTACCGGATCCCACCGGAGAATATTGTCTGGTTCCGGATTTGGGCACAGATCATGTGTACATCTACCGAATGGATAGAACAAAATCTGATCTGCGAAGCGCCGGGGAAGCCGTAAAAATCCACGCAGGGGCAGGACCAAGGCATTTGGTGTTTAATCCCGCAGGTACAGGTATGTACCTGATGAATGAGCTGGATTCAACCATTTCATTTCTTGAGTGGAAAAACGGGCGTGCAACACTGTTGCACACGCTAGATGCACTTCCCGAAGGTTATGCCGGGATCCGTTCCGGTGCGGATATTCATATCCACCCAAGTGGACAGTTCCTTTATGCGTCGCTGCGGGGTCTGGCAAGTATCGTCTGTTTTCAAATAGATACTGGTACCGGACGCTTGGTACAGCCTGCCTGGTTCCCGACCCATGGCACTACGCCGCGCAATTTCACACTCGACTCTGCGGGAGAGCATTTAATTGTAGCCAACCAGGACTCGGACACGCTTGTTGTTTATCGCATTGACAGCAGATCAGGGCACCTTGTCGGCCCCAGACAGATGGTGAATGTGCCCAGCCCGGCCTGCGTGAAGGTCGTTTCATAAGTGGTTGGGGATGCTTCCCGATTTATTGATGTGATTTTATGTACATTTCTTCTCCCGAATAGAGGAATTTGTCAATGAAACGATTTGTTCGTCGTGGGCTTACCCGCCGCGATTTTCTAAAAGCGACCGCAGGCACAACTGCGATTGCGTTCACGGGTTTTGCTTCTTCCGATGCGCAGCATTTTACCGAGGAGGTTGAAGCTGGAGGCAAGGTTGGGAAGGCTTCTACAAGTGCTGTTCCTGTCGGAGTACAGCTGTATTGCTTCCGACACCTCTTGGAAGAGGATTTCGAGGGAACACTGGCGGAGGTTGCAAAGCTGGGGTATGACGGTGTTGAGTTTGCAGGCTATTATAACTATGCAGATGACCCTGCCGGTCTTCGCAGCCTGGTGGAGGGGCACGGGCTTGGAATCGCCGGGGCGCACATTGGACTGGGAGCAATAACCGGGGAGGAACTCCAGCGGTCTATCGACTTCCATGGTGAGCTTGGCAACCCGCGCCTGATTGTTGCAGGCATCGGTGAGGAAACCCGAGGGGAGGACACCATTATGCAGACGGCGGAAATTTTCACCACAGCCCAGGAAGCACTTCGACCTCACGGAATGAGCACTGGTTATCACTGCCACGCTTATAGTTTCCAGGAAATGGTTATGGGCAAGACCGTTTGGGACGCGATCGCGGATAACACGCCTGAGGACTTCATTCTGCAACTGGATACCGGTAATGCCAGTAATGGTGAGGCAGATAATCTTGCGGTAATTCGCAACGATCCGGGAAGGATCAAGTCAATGCACGTCAAGCCGCACACCCCAGGTGCTGAGCATCCGTTCGCGCCTTTCATCGGTGATGACTCGTTACCTTGGCAGGAAATTTTTGACCTGAGTGAGTCGGAGGGAGGAGTTGAGTGGTATGTGGTCGAATATGAAGAGGAGTCGCATCCACCACTGGAAGCACTCAAAACCAACAGGGAGCGCGTTCGCTCATTCGGGCGGTAGCTTGTCATGAGGTCAATCGGTGTCGCTGTTGCAGGTACGGGGTTTATTGGCCCGGTGCATGTAGAGGCCCTACAGCGTTTGGGTATGCCGGTGCGGGGTATCCTAGGCAGTCGCCCGGAAAAATCAATGGCTGCCAGCGAAGCGCTGGGCTTGCCGCGGGGTTATGCCAGTTATGAGGAGGTCCTTTCAGATTCGACCGTACAGGCCGTGCATTTGGCAGTGCCAAACGTGATGCATTATGATTTTGCACGTCGAGCGCTTCTCGCCGGTAAGCACGTAATGTGCGAAAAACCCCTGGCAATGAATGCCGCGGAGGCGGACGAGTTAGTGGCATTGGCCAGGGAGGAAAATTTACATGCCGGAGTATGCTATAACATTCGGTTCTATCCGCTGAATCTGGAAGCGCGTGCGCGCGTCCAGGGGATGGGGCGAATACACAGTGTTGTAGGTCGCTATGTTCAGGATTGGTTGCTCCATGATACTGACTACAACTGGCGTGTGTTAAGTTCTGAGGGCGGTGCACTACGGGCAGTATCAGATATTGGCACGCATTGGATGGACCTGATCTACTCTATCACCGGGTTGCAGGCCGAGGCGGTGTTTGCAGATCTGAGCATTGTTCACCCTGTTCGCAAGAGGCCCGTAGGCGAGGTTGCTACGTACGCGTCTACGGAAGGACAGGAGTTGGTGGATGTACCCATCGAAACGGAAGACTGCGGTTGCGTGATATTGCGCATGAAGGGTGGCACGCGGGTGGTGCTGTGGGTATCGCAGGTCACAGCGGGGCGCAAAAATTACTGCAACTACGAAATCGCAGCAGAGGATGGCTCGCTTTCCTGGTGCAGTGAGCGTCCGAATGAACTATTCATGGGTCATCGATCAAAACCCAATGAAGTACTGACACGCGACCCAGCCCTGCTGAGTAACTTGGCTACGGGCTTCAGCAATTATCCAGGCGGTCATAACGAGGGGTTCCCGGATACATTTAAACAGTGTTTCCGAGCCTTCTATGAGGATATTGCGTCGGGTACAGATCCGCAGGCGGCACACTATCCGACTTTTGCGGATGGTGCCCACGAAATCGTTCTTTGTGATGCTATATTGGAGAGCCACCGTACAGAGCGGTGGGTTCACCTTTAGGCATAAACGCTCATACAATAAAACTCTACGCAAATGAAAGCAGCATTCTTCTTACTCACTCTGGGGTTGGGTATCATACTGGCGGTTCATCTGGCGATGAATGGTCGGGTTGGTGCAGCCGTTCAGAACACGCAAATGGCCAATGCTCTCTTCTGGTGCATTGGTGCAGTCACGGCCATTCTTGTTGGCTTTACAGCCTGGGAGCCGGAGTTTTTTGGTCGCCTGCAGGACGTTAATCCGTGGCTGTTCACGGCCGGCATTATGGGCGCACTTTTAGTATTTGCTATTGCCGCTCTTATTCCAAAGGTTGGTGCGGGCGGATTGTTTATGTCGCTCTTGGCCGGGCAGGTGATTACGGCCATGGTACTATCACATTTTGGCTGGCTGGGTTCACCAGAACAACCAATTACTTTAGTGAAGGCACTTGGTGTAGTGCTCATGCTGGGTGGTGCAGCCATGGTAACCTTTGTTGACTGATGGATAAAGTGAAACTTGGAGGCACTGAGGTAGAAGTCAGTGCACTCTGCTACGGAACAGATCTGATTGGCAGCCGCGTGGACGAAAAGCAGTCGCAAGTGCTGTTGGACGTCTTTGCTGACCACGGAGGTACGTTCATTGATACCGGCAACTTTTACGCGAGTTGGTATCCAGGGTGTGTGGGCGGGGAAAGCGAGAGTACGATCGGGCGCTGGATGGCAGCACGTGGTAATCGTGCCCGGATGGCGATCAGCACCAAACTCGGATTTGACTATCCGGGTAGCAAAGGTGGTTTGAGCGCTTCCGAGATTGAATCAGAATGCAACAAGAGCCTTCAACGCCTTCAGACGGACTACATTGATGTGTACTATGCGCACAGAGATGATTTCGACACGCCGCTTGAGGAGACCATGGAGGCATTCCATCGCCTGATTACAGCCGGCAAGGTCCGCATACTGGGGGCGAGCAATCTATGGATCTGGCGGATAGCAGAAGCAAACATGGTGGCAGCGCTGCGTGGCATAACGCCCTACAGCGTGGTTGAGCAGCGACATACGTATTTCCGTCCACGGCACGGAGCGGATTTTGGGCCACAGATTTGCATCACCGAAGACATGAAGGGGTTCTGTGCCCATCATGGTATGTCGTTGATTGCGTATTCTATTCTTCTACAGGGAGCTTACTCCCGTGATGATCGTCCAGTGCCTGCACAGTTTGCGGGCCCTGAGGCCGACGAACGTATGGAAGCACTGCAGGCGGTGGCTTCGGAAACCGGGGCGACCGTGAACCAGGTCATTATTGCTTGGATGCGACAGAGTGCTCCACCTGTGCTTCCGATTATTGGGGGCAGTAAGCAGGAACAGGTTCTGGAAAACCTTGCAGCGTTGGAGGTGGTACTGTCTGACGATCAGATGGAGCGTCTGACACGGGCAGGGGATCCCGATGTAAAGAAAGCATGGCTAAGGTAGTCGATGCGGTAGATGGCAGGGATTGCTTACTATGACTACATTGAACAGGAATTTTTTCGGTAGCAAGATAGTTTTCGAGAATAGCGATTATTTATGTCTCACACCAAGTGGACATATTTGAAATTCTTCTTTCAAGCTGAACGTTCCTGGCGTGCATCAAGCAACCTCAACACTCAGAATCAAGCGTAATGTATGATCGATTTTCTTGAGTGAGTAGCATGAGCAGATGACCAGTGACATAGACTTCTGGTATGGGCGCGCCTTATTTGAGGCACAACGACGATCAATCTCAGACGCAGCGCTGCAGAATGGTTGACAGAGTGCGCTACGGTGACCGCGCGCAACGGTAGTGCAGTAAAGTATTGCTTAACAAATTTTGTTGAATCATGACACATTTCTTCCGTACAGGTTTCTTGCTTTTGAGTCTGCTTGTGGCAGTGACCGCGCAGGCTCAGGAGACCATTTTCATACCCGTCAAGATTGATGGGCCCATACACGATCCGATCCAGAACAGTTACTGGTTTGGACCATTCTCGGAAACCGCCTCAGTGGCTGATCTCGATAACGATGGTGACTATGACATCGCAGCGGGCCGGAACTGGTACGAAGCTCCACTTTGGATCAAACATGAAAAGTATCGTTCAGGGGCCGAGCCTAATGGCCCGGAGACAGAGAGCAACAGTGAGTTTGCGCTGGATGTTGATTTTGATGGATGGGAAGATATTGTAAGCAGTGGGTGGATGTTCATGAAGGGAGCTTACTGGTATCGTAATCCCGGTAGGCCACTGGAGCCCGGTGAGCAGTGGGAATCGCATAAGATCCATCAGGCTTTCAATATGGAAGGTGTCGTCCATGGGGATATTGATGGTGATGGTGATGAAGACATACTGGTCAATCACTGGAGTCTAGTCGAAGGGCAGGGCATGACATGGCTTGAACATATCGATCAAGCACCCTACTGGGTGGAGCACATTGTTGGGACGGATGGAGATACGCACGGCAATGCGCTCGGGGATGTGAACATGGATGGTCGTCTCGACATTGTGACCGGACAGGGTTGGTACGAGCAGCCGGATGAGCCGCGTGGGCCGTGGCCATTCCATGCTGATTGGGATTTTGAGAGTGCACTCTCCGAGAAAGCCGGCTCAACTGCGCACCCGAACATCGTACATGATGTTAATGAAGACGGAATTAATGATGTGATTCTTGGCAGCGCGCATGCATACGGGTTGGCCTGGTATGAGCAGTCTGTAGATGAGTCTGGCAACCGGTCATTTACGAGGCACTGGATTGAAACCGATCACAGTGTTTTTCACACCTTGGCCATGGCGGATTTGAACGGTGACGGGAAGGATGATCTGATTGCAGGCAAGCGCTTGTTTGCGCATTACGGGGGTGACGTTGGTGTTGGGGATCCCTCTTTCGTATTCTGGTACGATATAAAGGGTGGCGAATTCAAGCGTCACATACTCTCTTACAACCATGTCCCTTACTATCCAGAGGAAGGCGGTATCAGCCCACCGCCCAACAATGTTGTTGGCGTGGGAATGAAGATTAATGCCAAGGACATGGACAAAGATGGGGACGTCGATGTCGTCCTGGCAGGGAAGACGGGACTTTATGTGTTCTACAATCAGGGTACCCCACCAAAGCCCAAGTATGCGAATGAACTCCCACCCCGTTACACATATCCGACCTGGCGTCAATGGCCCGAATACCGTGCGCTTTTCAACGGAAAGGATTTTTCAGGATGGAGGGTGCCGGAAGGTGACGGAGGACACTGGACGGTCAAGGAGTACATGATTGATTATGATGCTCTGTCCGAGGCGGAGGAGAAGAGCCTTTGGACGGAGGCGGAATTCGGGGATTTCCAGCTACATGTAGACTGGAGGTTCAAGGGAGCAAGTGGCATATATGATATGCCAACCATACTTCCAGACGGTTCTTACGAGGTGGACGAGGATGGCTCAACGGTGACTAATCCTACTCCTAACTCGGATTCAGGTATATTCTTGCGCGGTACGACACAGCAGGTGAACCTATGGAACTGGGGAGTCGGTTCGGGCGAACTCTGGGGTGTGCGCACCAATCCCGAGGCAACGCCTGAGCAACGCGCAGCAGCAGTCCCACGCGTACGTGCAGACAACGCAATGGGCGAGTGGAACTCAATGGACATAACGCTCATTGGGAACCGCATTTGGGTAATGCTCAACGGAGAGCAGGTTATTGAGAATGCTGAAATCCCCGGTCTGCCTGAGCGAGGCGCCATTGCACTGCAGCATCATGGAGGATGGGATGAAGCGCGCGGTGCAATGAACCCTACAAGCTCAAATATTCAGTTTCGCAACATCTGGATTCGGGAGCTTGATGAGCCAATGGCCACCGAAGATCCGACAAAGAACCCCGAAGGCTGGGAAACACTCTTCAACGGTGAAGATCTGAGCGGCTGGCTTACAGGAGAAAACAACAAGTTTGTTGTCGAGAACGGGGAGCTCACGGTGAAGCGCGAGAACCCGGATGGGGAAGAGCACAATCTGGATTATCTATGGACCACCGAGCGGTATGGTGATTTCATACTTGAATTGGATTTCAAGGTGATTGAGGGGACCAATAGTGGTGTTTTCTTCCGAACGAGTGATATTATGGATCCTGTTTACACTGGATTGGAGGTACAGATTGCCAATTCTTATGGACGGCCTGATTTGAGTCGTACAGGGACCGCGGGGGCGGTCTACGATCTGCAGGCACCCGCAAAAAACGCCATCAACCCTCCGGGGGAATGGAACACGTACCAGTTGATTTGCAGGGGTAGTCGGATTCAGGTGAGCCTGAATGGTGAGCGCGTAGTGGACATGGACATTGCACGTTGGCGGACCCCCCACGCGAACCCGGACGGTTCATGGAACAAGTTCCCGACCGCTGGGACCGCATTTGCCCGTGAGGGACATATTGGTCTCCAGGATCACGGTCAGCCCGTGTGGTACCGCAATATTCGTGTTAAGAGGTTGGACTAAAATGCAAAAGCTGCTTGCAGCAGGCCTTATAGGGTTGATTGTAGTTGCTGGAACAGGACTGGATGTCGAGGCGCAGCATCGTTATGAGGTGCTGGTTTTCTCCAAGACCGAAGGATTTCGGCACAACTCCATTGAGGCTGGTGTGGCCGCCATCAGAGCCCTTGGGGAGGAAAACGGTTTTGGGGTGCACGCAACTGAGGATGCGGACTATTTCCATACGGACTCTTTGGAACGTTATGAGGCCATCGTTTTCTTAAATACAACACTTGATGTTCTTAACTCCGGGCAGGAAGAGGCGATGGTGGACTATATCCAGTCAGGAGGAGGATGGGTCGGTGTTCATGCCGCTGCAGATACCGAATATGACTGGGAATGGTACGGCGGGCTTGTTGGCGGGTATTTTGTATCACATCCTGCTGTTCAGCCAGCGGATATTGTCTTTACCGACCGCCATCATCCTTCCACAGAGGATCTGCCATTGGTCTGGAATCACACGGATGAATGGTACAACTACGAGCCTAATCCGAGGGCCAATGTACATGTGCTGGCCGTGATCAAGGAATCCTCCTACGAGGGGGGGACCATGGGTGACGATCATCCAATCACATGGGCGCACCACTACGACGGTGGTCGTGCCTGGTACACAGGTCTTGGGCATACGGTAGAGAGTTATGCTGAGCCATACATGCGAGCTCATTTGTTGGGTGGAATTGAATGGGCTGCAGGTTTGGTAGAGGCCGATGTTACCGCAACACTCGCGTCAGCTTATGATGAGGTGGTCCTTACCACCGAACTGACGGATCCTATGGAGATCGATATTACCTCTGATGGGCGTGTTTTTATTATAGAATGGGCAGGTTCGATCAAGATATGGGAGCCCGCGACAGGAGCTATGCGGGTGATTGGATGGTTACCGGTAGATAAGAATATCGAAGATGGTCTACTAGGTCTTGCGCTGGATCCACAGTTCGACGAAAACCAGTGGGTATATATCTATTACTCGGTCATTTCTGATGGGCCGAAGAAAGTGAATCGCTTATCAAGGTTCGTCTACGACGGCCACCTGCTTGATATGGACAGTGAAATCGCGATGCTGGAGATACCCGTTCAGCGCACGACTTGTTGTCATTCTGGTGGTTCGGTGCAGTTTGATAAGGACGGGTTGCTGTACTTATCTACGGGGGACAATTCTGGGGGTGATCGGAATTCACCAGATCCAGACCTGAGACGGATGGCAGACCAAGGTCGTACTTCTGCCAACACAAACGATTTGCGCGGTAAAATTCTAAGGATCAAGCCGGAACTGGATGGAACTTACAGTATCCCGGAGGGCAATTTATTTCAGGCGGACTCTCTTCATCGCGGCGAGATTTACACGATGGGGCATCGCAATCCTTTCAGAATCGCAATTGACGACTCTACGGGTTGGGTATACTGGGGAGATGTAGGCCCAGGACTTGTAGATGGTTGGGATGAGTTCAACCAGGCACAGGCGCCAGGTTTTTATGGCTGGCCACTGTTTACGGGTTACAATGATCCGTTTCCGCATTACCATCTGGCTGAAAAGGAGTATGTGGAGCCGAATGCTGCTGCGCCGCTGAACGAATCAGAATACAATACTGGTGCACGCGAGCTTCATGAGGCTCGTCCGGCCTGGATTCGGTATTACTACGGGCCCAGTGAAGAATATCCAGAACTTGGGGCGGGAGGCCTGAACCCAATGGCGGGTCCAACCTTTCATTTCGATGAGGTGAATGCGTTTGATACGGCCCTGCCTCCCTACTATAACGGGAAGGTCATGATCTACGAGTGGATGCGCAACTGGGTCCAGATCGTTACGATTGATGAAGACGGGAGCGTACTGGAAATTGATCCCTTCTTGCCCGGCAATGACTATATCAGTCCAATGGATATTGAAGTTGGGCCGCATGGCAGGCTCCATATCGTAGAGTGGGGTGACGAATTCTGGGGCAGCAACGCAAATGCACAGTTGGTGCGGTTGGATTATTACGGGGCTTCGGGTCCACCGGAGACAGGAGTTCCAGAGATGCCTCCGGCATTATCATTGAGTCTGGACTGGCCTCCCGACGGTGGTGTATTTGATTTTGATTCGACGTACACCTATCGCGTTACGGTGAATGATCAGGCGCGCGCGGACGAAGTAATCGTTCGTACATACACAGGGTTCGACACGTCCCCGATACCGCTGGCAACGTACACGAGGCCAGAGGGTGAATTCTCGATTACACGGGCCTATACACACAACCCGGATCTACATTATGCGGATCGGTTTGCGATTATAGAGGCATGTCTGGATGTTTCGTGTGCACGTGCGAAGTTACATCCACGTCTGAAAGAGGCGGAACACGTGACCAGTGCGGAAAAGTCCGTTCGGGAAACTTATTCTGCTCGACCTGCGAGTAAGCATTGGGGGCGCACTGCACTCAGCGCTATGCCACTCGAGAATGGCTCTAAGCTCACATATGCGCCCCTAAATCTTCGAGGGATTAACAGGCTTACATTCCGCTTCCGTGCGACCGGAACTGGAACGATCTTACTCTCTGCAGAAGGTAGTGAGGTAGCTTTGCCTAGTATTCCAATTTCTCCCGACACAGGCCAGGCCGTCGTACCGCATCAGGCAGATTATACAGCCGGAGTGCCGCCGGATTTTCCAGGTATGGGATTATTGGCGGAGGATGCTTACGATAACTGGCGTGAAGTGTCGGTGGAAATCCTCTCCATCCCAGAAACTATCACATTGGTGCTTATCTTTGAGTCCATGGAGGAAGATCCTGTCGTGGAACTTGATTGGATCCGATTCGAAAATACGGATTCCATACATTGATCATCGCTAAACCAAATTCAAAATGCGTACATCTCGTCGTGATTTTCTGAAAACAAGCGCACTGGCTGCGGCTGCGCTTCCTTTGTCCACCCGGGCATGGGTTGCATCGAAAAAAAAACTATTTGATATTTCGCTCGCTCAGTGGTCATTGCATCGTTCGATTTTTGATAAAAAGATCGACAACCTGGAGTTCGCTTCTGTTGCAGCGGATAACGGAATTTTGGGCTTGGAGTATGTTAACCAGTTCTTCAAGGATAAGGCGGAGGATATGGACTATCTGAATGAAATGAAGGCGCGTTCAGAGGATGTAGGAGCGACCAATATTCTCATCATGTGCGATGGTGAAGGGCGCTTGGGTGATCCAGATGCAGAGTTGCGGCGTGAATCCGTGGAGCGGCACTTTAAATGGGTGACTGCTGCCAAACATTTGGGATGCCACTCAATTCGCGTGAATGGATATAGTGAGGGCGACTACGACGAGCAAATGAGGCTGGTAGCCGATGGGTTGCATCAGTTATGCAATTTCGGGGATGAGCATGGTTTACACGTGATTATTGAGAACCATGGTGGGTATTCGAGTAGTGGGAAATGGCTTGCGGACACGATCAGAATGGCGGATCATCCACGGGCTGGTACGCTGCCAGACTTCGGCAATTTCCGCATTGATGACGACAACACGTATGATTCCTATCGCGGGGTAGAAGAACTAATGCCTTATGCAACCGGTGTCAGTGTAAAGCCAACTGTCTACGACGATGATGGCAATACCAGTCCACTGGATTATGAGCGCATGATGCGGATTGTTCTGGCAGCTGGTTACACCGGATACTGTGGCATTGAGCACGGACCTGCTGGCCGTGAGGTGGAAGGCATTCTGGAGGTTAAGGCCGCATTGGAGGCTGCACGCGAAACGCTCGCGGCCGAGATAGAATAGTGTTCCAGATCGGTAGAGCGGACGGGTAACCTCAATTCTCTGTCCACCTCACTATTCAGCGACCGGGGAGAGTCGGGGATTCTGTTCAGCCACAGGCGTGCGATAGCTTAGCCTGCTTCGTGGTGGGTGACTGGTGCTTCTTGCCAGCGGACCGGACTGGAGCAAAGGAGGACTGGAGAAGTGATCCGAGGATGTCGGCGTTAGAGATGAGCACGGTGCAGCGAGCACAAGTGCCTCTCGGTTCTTTATAGGTTGGATCATCAACAGCCTCCACGAAGGCATGGAATGAGGGCAAGTTACTCTGGAAAAAAAGAGCAGTCAATAATCTGGTGAATACTAGGACTGTCTTCGACTGTATGTTCCGCAGTCAGTCTTACAGGATGGCACAACTTGGTAAAAGTGAGGCTATGATAATTGTTACCTGGCCGATCCGCCAACCCAAAGCGAGTCACGACGTTCTGTGCCAGTGGTCAGCCGATGCTGAAATGCTCTTACAGAAACGGGGGCTTTGCGCTATATGCCATTCTCGTGCACACCGCGACAAATCAGCGAACTCTGGCGCAGATTGCAGATGGTGGCTTCATCTACATAGTCATGAAGTGTACCCGCAAGCCACGCAGCCAGAGACACTCCTCGAAGATCAGGACTTCTTTTGCGCCTCCATAGCCACGGTGTATTTGCGCGGTCAGGCGACGATGCTCGACCGGAGTCGGATGTTTACGGATACTCGTTGGCTCGTGATACCATAATGGTCAAAATCAGTGTCATAATCCATTGGACACCATAGACAAGCAGAGAGACCCCCACAGTCAGCATGAGAATTACATTCGCTGCTGACAAGGCGATTGACCACACTTCGGATAGACCAAGTCCCGGTATTAATAAATAACCAGCGACCATGTTGAGAACAAACGCAAGTCCGGCAATTAGGGGTAGCCAGTGCCTAGGGCGATATGCGGATAGACTTTTCATGATTCCTCGTATGCAAGAAGATAGTTAGACTGACAACCAGCGACAATTATTTTGACAGTCAGTGCTGGTTAAAAGTTCCGTTGAAATTGATGTACTGAGTCACACGATTTCCCCATGTCTGATCAGACTGGTAGCCTGCCGGTCATGGGTGGACGGCAGGCATGTTCGGTTCAGGGAAGTCTCTGGGAAGGTAATGATCTGAGAAGCATGAAAGCATTGCTGAATCGCATGATCTCCGGGAATAAACAAAAAGTGGGGCCATCACGACCGATATATGGGAAGACCTACATTTCGGCAGCAAAGCAACTCTTCCTGAAGCTAGTCTGATACATAATCACCTTTTCATTGGTGACATGTATTTAACTGCAACTTATGTGAAAGCTCCACTGCCTATTTCGATCCTCAGATTTCGTTTTGGGCTTTCCAGCCGGCGGAATGCCTCAACACGTGTTAATCCGCCGTAACGTGGTTCGGACTGGGAACGTTCATCGCTCGATTGAACTCCGCTCAGATGTGCACCAGTTCGGGGCCGGATTGGGACTATGCTTTATTGTAGATCGTTCCATTACACCCTTGTCTGCAGATACTTGCTTTCGATCGCGGCCTCTAGTCCTTCAAAGAATCTGTCAATGCCCAGTTTGTCATCCAAAAGCGTGAAATTGCTTGATGAAACATTTGGCAAATCCGTCTTCTGGCATTGCCTCACTATCTTCCCATTATGATCTGAAAGCAAGAATGCGGCCATGCATTGCACATCAGGAACATGTGCCTGTCCGTGATCCTGCGCCAGCTCTGTGTACAGTTCTATGGCCCTATCATCAACTTCCTCAAATTTCTTCACTTCGCCACCCCGCTTCAAATATGGCGTGGGCTGCGTCAGCAGCATAATGTGGCCAAACACAATGTCGCTCCGCCGTAAATTGGCGGTCTCGCCCAGTTGTTGCTCAAAGTAGTTGTGCTTGTTCTGTCGGTAGTTGGTCATCACAAACTTTACACTCACAACGCCCAGCGTGGTACCCTTCCGGGAAATTGCCACGTCTACCTTTTTCCCATAGTATTTGCCCCTAACCTTGATCTCTTTGCCACCTGAATCGGACAGGCCCTCGATATGGTATTCAGAATTAAGGATTTCCCGCAGTTCCGCAATCACCCAACCATGCAATGCCTTTATCTTGGCGTTTGAGCGGGGACCGCTGTCGACGTACCGGGCATATGATTTTCGCACAGCAGCTAATAGCCGCTCTCTGAGAGTGGACCCCATTTTTCTAAGCGCTGGCCAAAGTGGCCTCGATTGGAAAGTCCTGAATATACCGTTTGGCATAGCTATACCAGCCCCCCCTGAACGGCTGTGAAAATGCTCTTACATGTTGAGCCATTGCGGGGCTGTTTAGCTCTTCTTGCAATATTTTCAGGTCTTCTTGCAATGTATTGGGGTCTACACTTTTACTTCTTCGGGGTTTAATGCAATAGCCCGAATAAAACAGGGCTGTAGGATCATCGCAGATCTGAAAATTTGGTTCGGGATTCATGCTAGAGGTCAAAATCTTGTAACCCAGAGCGCTTAGTATTCCGACTTTTCGTCCATAGCCGTACCACTTGGATTCGCTAAATGTGCCCTTATCACGGGCAAGCAGTCGGTCTTTGTTCGCGGCCAGCCAAGTATAGGCACAGGGAAATTTGTCCTCAAAATCGTCCTCAGGTATCAACTTGCCTTTCTTGTCATAAGGGTAGATCGCGACGCGGTCTACCTTGTCCTTACCGTCCTTCAACACAGATGCTTTCAAGATGCGGTGCACCGCCCCCCTCTCAATCGGAAACCTAGTGTCATTAGCTTCAACGAAAACAAATCCTTCTTCCCAGCGAACCACCTGCAAGATGAACACTTTGTCGGCCAGCGTTTGAATGCCTACATGAATGTCAGCAATGTCAGATAGTTTTTTGATCGAACCCTCCTCGTTCGCTTTGACAACGGACAAAGCAATCACAGCCCATCTTGAAGCAGACCTTGCAAGCCTGCAAGAATTAGTAAATGCTTCTCCGTCCCATTGGAATACTTCTTCCTTTTTGCTGCCACCGCCCTTGTGGATGTGCGAAATGCAAGTATAGGTGCTTACACCTGGAAACACTTGCCAATCCCGGAAATCCTTCAGCGATACAATGCCATGATTGGCTTCCAAGTCTTTGCGCATAGCCTTTCCCGCACAGTTGCGAATCCAGCCGCTTGGCGATATGAATATGAGATTGCCTCCTTCCTTCAACAAGCGCAGTCCAAGCTCAAAGAACACAATGTACAGGTCACTGGATCCCTGAAAGTATTTCCAGCCAGCATGCCTGATCTTGTCTCTGCGTTTGGCTTCCAAATGTTGAATGCGCACATACGGAGGATTGCCAACAACCCAGTCGAATTTTTCAATGTCGCGCTGCCATATGTCCATAGCGTCATCCTTGAAGATGCGCCAGGAATCGACGGGATAGTATTGTCCAAGCCCCTTTTCCACAGCAGCTGACAGCCTTTCCCGGCAACGCCTGACGGCTGTCCCGTCAATGTCGTATCCAGTTAGCTGCTTTAAGGTCGCGAGATATTTGGCATGGTCCTTGTCAGGCGCTTTGGCTGCTCGTCTGCATACCTCTTCGACAATCGGAACAAGGAAGTCTCCTGATCCACATGCAGGATCGCATACATGAACGTCTGCGAGCGATCCCTCGAACATGGGGGACAGCATATGATCTACGACCCATGCGGGTGTGTAAACCTTACCGAAGTACTTAGCTTCGGTCATTACGCCACCAAGTCCTTGTACATGAGCCGTCTGCCGACCATGCTGGCAACGATGTGCCGCATTTGCACCATCCATTGGCGTGCAGCGGTTTCGTCAGGGTAAAGCTGCATAATGTCCCAAAATGCAAGTTCCGTGCGATGTGCTTCGTCTGGGCCAACGTTACAACATTTTACGACATTTTACAACATTTTGTAACATTTTGTAACATTTTGTAACATTTTGTAACATTTTGTAACATTTTGTAACATTTTGTAACATTTTGTAACATTTTGTAACATTAATGCGTGTTCATTAAATTTATAAGCGGTTTGGTTCTCCTCTAATCCAGGTAGGTTTTTCATAGTTTTGGGTTTCACTAAGACCTATGAGCTATGCCTGCAAAGCGCGTATTGATGAGAAAGATCAAGCGCATTCTGGAACTCCGATTTGCGTTCAAGTGCCCAGTTGCGCGATTGCCCGCAATGTGGGAGTTGGTCGCGGTTCGGTATCTTGGATTCTTGAGTGCTCCACGGTGGCGAACTTGACCTGGCTGTTACATGACGGGATGACGGATGCTGAGTTGGGGGCGATTCTCTATCCCTCCACGGCCCGGTCTGCGTCGGCTCAGCGGCCCGTGCCGAACTGGGCTGAGGTCCATCTGGAACTAACCAAGCACCGAAAGCTGACCCTGGCGCAGCTTTGGAAGGAGTATATTGCGGCGCACCCGAAGGGGACTAATACAGTCGCTATTGCGATCTACATTGCAGTTGGCGGTCCGCTAATGTGGATCCGGTGATGCGTCATAACCATAAGGCCGGAGATCGACTATTCGTAGATTATTCAGGAAGAAGCCATGTGTGGTTGATCCAGATACCAGTGAGGTGCGAACCGTAGAGCTGTTTGTCGCGGTACTCGTTTCAAAAACAAAATCAAGTCCGTATTTCCCCCGTCGTGCAAAAATCGACTCGATTTTCAGGTCGCGCTGCCTCCCGCCACATTGTTTCAAGTGATTTGTGCTTGCGTTTGATGAGCGCTATTGCCGTGACACCAACTCTTTGGCGGATTGGCATGACACGGATAAGGGCATGATCATCTACCAGACTCGTTTAGGAGATTCCCGAACATGAAGGTCGGCATCTATGCCCCATTAGATATTAGCGCCCATTTTGAGGGACGCTCACAAACGAGTATGGCAATTGAGTAGACGTCTCGTTAATCCGCATCCAAGCGAACCGAAGCATCGCACTAATATGGATCCCCGATAAAAATCTACATGATCAGCGGCTTTTGCAGTGTGCGCCCTGCAAAATTTCATACATTTTGTAGCATGGGAGAGGTGTGTGTGAACTTTCTTTTTCAAACGAATCCTTGATCACCTTCCTTGTCTCGCCTCGCGCGCATCACGTTTGCCTTAGAATAAGATTATCGGCCCGCCTAGTCGTTCGGCGAGTTGCTCACAGCCGTAATAACGGAAGTTATCCCTACTATACTAGGCTAGTTGGCCGTCAAATTTTGTCCATCCCAGTGGACGGTCTTTTCCATTTCCAATGAAGTATTGATCATGTGCGCACATGCTGCGGCATGATGTCCTACCTCTGCGTTTTCCTTGGTGGAACTGCCGTTTCGTATCGCGTCCAGCCATTCCTGAATATGAGCAAGGATGGATGCCTGCCCTTCCGGGTAGTAAACTTCTTCACCTGCTACAGTTGCCTGAGGGCGACTGGAGGGCATTTCCTCAAGGCGAACGGCTGGATCGGCAATATAGGCGTCAGCCAAGGTCTTTGGCCAGCTGTCAGTAATCCAGCCATTGCCTTCGTTAATACGCTCAGGGATGAAGCGCAGTCCTCCCCCAAACACCAAAGAGCCTTCCGTACCCAGAACTTGCATACCGCCACCGCTGCCTCCCTGATTATTGAAGGTGCCGCTCAGACTCACCATGAAGCCATCCCGGTATTTCAATGATGCATTAATGGTGTCGGGTACATCGCGGGAGCGCGTCCATCGATACAACCCGCCCATAGCCATAACGCTCTCAGGAATTTGTGCACCCATAACATAATTGATGGTCGTGCACGTGTGGACGTACAGATCAGTGGACATGCCGCCTGAGTAGTCTTTGTAGCAGCGCCAGCGGAAGAAGCGTTCAGGACTGTACGGTCGCCTGGGTGCTGAGCCAAGGAATAGATCCCAGTCTACAGTTCTCGGCGAGGCATCCGGTGGTATCGGGTATATCCATGCGCCGGAAGCAGTATTGCGATTCATGCTGGCGCGTACCATTGTGACTTGCCCAAGTTTTCCCTCCCGGATCATTTGGCGTGCTTTTTGGACAAGCACACTGTTTGGTCCGGGGCTACCCACTTGTACGGCAAGGTTGTGCTTCTTTTGCGCTTCAATGATGTCCAGACCCTCCTTAATAGAATAGGTAAGCGGCTTTTCTATATAAGCGTGCTTGCCCGCATTGAGCGAATCAACAGAATGCTGATGATGCCAGTGATCAGGACTGGAAATCACTACCGCGTCAATGTCATTGCGGTTGATGATCTCTCGGTAATCCGCCATGACATCAGCTTTTCCACCTGTGCGGTCCTTCATACGATCCAGGCGCCCTGTATAGGCGTCGCAGGCAGCTACGATCTCCACTTCAGGGAATTCCTTGAGGGCTTCGACTAGTTGATGTGCTCTGGCCCCTGCACCAATCATGCCGATCGTGATACGATCACTAGGAGCTACGGCAGCCGGACGCGCCGCGCCCATGGCAAGTCCGGCAGTGCCAATTACACCTGTGCGCATAAAATCACGCCGGGAAACCAAAAAACGCTGAGCCATTACTGAGAAGGTTACAGGATTGGGGTTAGTACGAGATTTCGGTAGAGCACACGACCGTGATCCCCCTGAAGATAAATGGGGCCAGGTGAGGCTTCATTAGCCGTCATGGCGCCGCCAGTCACCCCGAGAACAGGCTCATTATCAATGATCGTTGTTCCATTCAAGATCACCGTAAGGTGACGCTGGTAAAGTGTAATGTCCATTGATTGCCATTCACCGGCGGGCTTTTCCGCGCTAGATGATGGTTTAATTCTGCTGTAAAGGGCCCCCATGTGATGACTGTCCAAGTCTCTTCCATAGGTGTCTGCAACCTGAATTTCGTAGATACCGCGAAGATAAACACCGCTGTTGCTACCCTCGGGTACATTCACATCCAGGGTCAGACGAAAGTCCTCGAAAGTAGCATTGGTACGGAGGTTTCCGTAACTGATATGCTCACCATTTTCTGGTTGTACCGGATCATTAACGAGCATGCCATCTTCAGCTTTGAAGCCGTTGGCCTGCTGATCGTTGATTAGACTCCACCCAGTAAGATCTTTGCCGTTGAACAGCTCAACGGGCTCTCCATAGGTTGCCTGCGAGAGATCCGGTGCAGGGGGTAGTTCAGGAATCCGCTCTGCCTCGAATTCTATTACACGGGTACCCATTCCAGATCGGCTCGGAAAATATGCCGTTCCTGTCAGGCGGTCGCCGTCAGGCAGGAAGGTGAGGGTGTTAGTAAGGATGTGACTCCGCGTACTTCCGTCTTCAAGGTCTCTGTTGACGGTTTGTGTTCTTGTGACGGTCAATACATCACCGGTAACGTTCACACTGGACACGGGGAGTACGCTGCCACCGTACCAAAGCAGTGATGCATCGACAAAGCCCTGATCCTGGGTGACTTCGAGCCAGCCAGCCCCACCAGGCAGGTGCAGAGTCCATTTACCTTCAAAGGCGGAGATATTATCCTGAGCATTGGCTGAGACCACAATCAGGGACAAGAAAAGCGAGAGGATTAGTCGTGAAAGCATGGCTTTATCGTTAGTTTAGGGTAATATAATTGAGAAACCAACATGATTGTCTGCCATATGGGCCTCCGTCCTTACCATGGTGTACAATCTCGAGTCCATAGATATCCCCAACATGGGGAGACGCCAGCGAAGATCACTTTCCCCCGGTGTGGGGGTCATCCTAACACGTGCTTCCAGCACAAAATCGGCTTCCCCTGTATCTCAGGGGTTGAATTGGAAGGCGTATGACACGGCCTCTGACGGGATTGGCTCCACCGTGTATCGCTGTTCGGCAGTTCCATGCCGCGTATTCCGGTCGGGATGCGTCTGCTACAAAGCAGAATGCATTACCACCCTGGCCAAAATATTCTGGAGCTTTGTCCCAGGGTGCTTCGACGAAATACAAGTACTGTCGCGCCAGTACTACGCACGCGGCTCCGCCGACTTAAATTCTAGAGGCTTCGATAAATATAGTGAACTAGTCCTGATTTTATCCAATTCGGGGCTAAGGTATTAGACGATTTATCGCGTCATTCTGATCAAAGGTTTTATCTTTATTTTTTGGCTCTTCACTTTTATGAGTGGGGAGCCTGTTTATATAACCTGTCCAGATGTACCCCTCCCATTTTGTATGGATACTGTTGATCGCATCTAAGTACGATCTACAAAGAATCAAGAGACCTCCAAACAAAGAAATCCCCGTCGTCGGAAAGGGACGGGACGACACAAAGTCCAAACTCAGGACTACCAAGTGTTACCCGAAATGAGCGAATTTGTTGGGCTAATCTCTCAGTTCTTCCAGCTCTTTCTGCAGTTCCACAATCCTTTTCTCCTTTTCCAGTTTCGCCCGTTTCCGTTCCAGCTCTGCCAGTTCGTCATCATCAGCTTCATTCTCATCCAAAGTCCTAATCGCGTATAGGAACCAAATCACCCCGGAAGCCACGAAGCCTATCACGAAGGCAAACCATCTCGGCTCAACACCCCAAGAGACAAGAGTCAAACTAAAGGCAAGCGCCGTCATCATGAAACCAAACTCCTTCATTTTGCTTACCTCTCCGGGCGTTTTTGTGACTTGATGTGGAAATAAGATTAAATCTGCGTTGAGCTAAAAAACTGCTCCCAGCAAGCGCTCCAACTTTCTTCCTCCAGCGCCTGATAGATTTGCTCACCGACCTCCTGTTCAGCCTGTCGCAGATCTCCCGTCACCGTGATATGTAGAACCTGTCACCGGTGCTGTTGCTTTGTCATTTTGGATTCCCCTTTTTGCTTTGCTACGATCCTTTTTTCCACCGGAATGGATGTCTTCCATACCAGCTCCGACTTTGTCTGACCGGAAACATCCGACGCTGTGTATTCAGATCAAGTTACCCATCCAATGAGATTCAAATTGCTCACCCGATGAGATTTAATTTGCTCGCCTGAGCGGATTTATTCAGAGCTTGGGTTTTACATTTGTTTTGTAGTTGTTTCGCTTGATTCGTTCGAAGGTTCCGTCAACCGTTTTCGCATGGACTCTTCCATGAGTTCAATACGGTACGCGGGTTGGACGAGTCGATCCAGGAGCGCATCGGCAATCGTAGGATTGGCCATGTTTTGATGCCAGTGTTCAACGTGCGCGGGAACAACAAGGCCTCAAGGGTTTCATCGGTGTACTCCTCCAGAAGAGGCCAGGACACGCCCGCAGCCTCGGCGCGACGAAGATAATTACGCACCGTCCCCGGGGATAGATGCAGGTAGCCCGCGATTTGACGCTTACTGCAGCGCTCATCGTAGTAGTAGCGCAGCACGTCTCGTATAGTCCTCATAGAAATTCGTTGTTGTGGCATGAGTTGCTCTGATTGGTTCAGGGCCGCTAATGCCTTGCAATTCTTCCTGCTCCAACAACAAATCCTGTCTCGAAATTCAGATCAAAATTGCACCGAAAATCAATCGGATTTTATCCACCCTAGCCTGACCGTCGAGCGGCACGATATGTGTCGCTCTTACCAACGCGGGAGCGCAAGGCTTCACTGACTAAACTCCTCCGAATCGGTTTTCCAAAGCAACGGCTCGTTCGTTTCGCTATCCAGGGTTCCGTCCAAAAACGGGGGACTATCCGGGTCCGCTTCGGCCTGATCGAGTTGCTGTTGCGTCAATCCGCAGGCCGGAGACGGTTCTCCTCGCAGATCGTCGCGAGAGAAGTCAGAGCCGGTGAGGTTCGCCCCGTCAAGGTTCGCCCCAGCGAGATCCGTATTGCCGAGTTTCGCACCAGTAAGGTTGGCACCGGCTAGGTCTGCACCGCTCAGGTCCGCACCCGCGCCACCGAAACGCGCGTTCGTCAGATTGGCTCTGCCAAGTTGGGCTTCTTGGAGGCTTGCCGCCCTCAGATCCGCGCCGCTCAAGTTGGCCCCATAAAGATTGGCATGGTCGAGTTTCACGCCTCTCAGCGACGCTCCCCGCATGTCGGCCCGACCGAGGTTGGCCTTCCTTAAGTCTGCCGCATCCAATAAAGTCCCAACCAGTTTCGACGGAAAGATCGCCCCCTTCCAAAGGTTCTCCCCCACAAGGTCGACGAGACCGAGATTCGCGTTTCTCAGGTCAGCCCCGATGAGTCGCGCCGCGCTGAGGTTCACCCGCCGCATATCGGCATCGCGGAAGTCGGCAGCATACATATTCGCCGCGGACAGATCGGCGCCTGCGAGACGAGCGCGGGCGAGACGGGATTCCCAGCCCCGTACACGGCGCATGTCCGCCTTCGTGAAGTCGAAGCCCGAGAAGTCAGCCCCGTGGAAGATGAATCCCGGTATGGAGGCATCGGCGAGATTCATCCGAAATGTCTCATCGTTCTCGACGGCGGTCTGGCTCTCGCCGCGTTGAGCGATGGATCTCAGGGCCTCTTCCACATCCTTCGCCAATTCCGGCACCGGCCCGACCTCACGGCTGGCGGCACGCAAGACCTCATAAGGTGCGTAACCTGAAAAGTCCCGATCCTCTTCGGTATCGACGGACCGCCGTCCGGCTTCCTTCTTGCCGCCTTTGGTCCGGTTCACGACGAAAGCGGCGAGTGTTTGCATGACCGGGAGATGGAAGACCTCCGGGTACTCGGCAGCGAGACGGGCCAAGGCGTGGATCCCACCAATGCGGACGGACGCCATGTCTGGATGCCCCAGCATCTCCGTTCCCTTCTGGAATCGATCGTTCAGCAATCCCTGCCTTGCGATGTCAACTTGGCGCTGTGCTGCTCGTGCTTGGCGTTCGGCCACGACGCTTCGCCAAATGGCAAGGGGGAGGCCCACAGCTGCCAAGACGACCAATCCAAGGTTTCGAATCGTCGTGCTGGCGGACTCACCTCCAGTCAGCCAAGCTGGGCACTTGATCCAAGTGAAGATGGTGGCGGCGACTAGGATCACGGCCCAGACGATCAGCCCCCAACCCCACGACGAGGCACCCGCGAGGCGACTGGTCCGGCCCGCGCCAGACGCCGGACCCGTGTTCACGCCGCCCACCCCGCGGACAGCACTTCGGCTTGTTCGAGCACCGTCCGCGTCGCATGCTCCTGCTTGTTTGTGTATTCAGATGAAATTGCCCACCTATTCAGATTGATGTTGCCCACCTTGGGCGGATTTTCTTGGAGCATTTTTCACGTTTGGTTTCGGGTTCGAATGAATGTATTTTTCTCTTGTTTCATGGCATATTTTATCCACACAAAATCACGTTCGTTCTGGACTTGAGTAGAAAGTCGGATAGACGCGGTAGATTACCGACAAATGTCTTCTCGCAATCTACTGCGGGTCTGAGCATGTCTGCCGCCGCTGGCAGTTATGCGCTTTCTAAAAAGAAGACTGCTTGCCTCTTTGATGAATCACATCGTCTATCAGTTCACTTCGCTCGCCAAAGCTAGAAATAAATAACGACTTTCGTGCGCGTGTGCAAGCGACGTAAAGTAGGGAGCGGGCCTTACGGTATATCTCATTTTTCTCCACCACATCTTCCGCATTTCTCAGAGCAGATGGAACCGGTAAATAATTTTTGTTAACACCGGCTACAATCATATGATCGTATTCCAGCCCCTTAACTCGGTGCATTGTAGCAAGACGTATACCGGGGAGTGCCAGTATATCATTACTCTTTCCGAGTCTACGGACGTCAAGTCCACTTGCTGTGAAGGCCCCCTCATAACGGTCCAGAATATGGTTATACGGAGCGACGAGGCAGATATTACCAAGTTGTTCACTATTGGCCAGCTTTCTCACATATTCAATAACTTCCGCTTGTTCTTCATGTTGGGTTTTGTAGTGTTGCACAGTAGGTGGCTTTTCACCCTGAATAAGTGAAGTATATCCTTTAACGGTATCCTGGCCTCCGTTTAGATCATCGTAAGGCATTCCCTCAAGGAACCCAACGGCCCAGTGGCGCACTTTTTCAGGTGTACGATAGTTGATGCGTAATCTGCGGCCTCGTCCTCGAATGTTTATGCCGCAGCGAGACAAAATCACACGCCGGCCATAGATGCGTTGGTGGGCATCTCCTGCAAGCAATAAATCGTTTGGTCCCTCAGGTACGATTGCTCGGATCATCCGAAGAGTAGCCATGCTCATGTCCTGTGCTTCGTCTACGACCACACTGCGATAGCGCGGGGGAGACTCACGGAGTTTATTAGCAAGTTGATAGCGTATGTCCGAGGGTTCGTGAATATTAAGTTTTTCGAGTTCAATTCGGTAGGCCTCGAAGATGGCCCAGAGCTGTCGACGCGCCGCTCGTGTCAATCGGCTTCCGCGGCCCCGGCGCGAAACGCGCAGGTACTCCGTAATGGATTGCAATCCCTCTGCTGCAACGACTGCTTCAAACTCATCACGGATAAAGTGCTCTGAAAACAATAGATCGTCTTCATAGTCCAGGGCCATTCTCCATGCTTCCTTAGCCAAGGTTGGTCTTTGGAAAGTTATCGTACCGGAGAGCCCAAATTTAATCGCCTGCTGTGCCACCCACGAATCGACATTGTTGATGTCAATCCGTTCGAAAATGTCCGGCGCACACATGCGCTTCAGGTTATCAGAGATATCAGCCGCCAGATTCTTATTGAAAACCAAAAATAATATCCGATCATCTTTCTTCGGGAAGACTTCGGTTGCAAGATGGCGTGTACGATGCATAGCCACGACAGTCTTGCCAGTACCAGCACCGCCAAGAACCCGTATTGGGCCATTTGCTCGCATCTTCACAATGCGCTCCTGCGATGGATGCAAATAGATGCGCCACTCGGATAGTGGCGCATTAATCATTTCCTGGAGGTTCTCATCAGTGATAGTGACAAACTGGCGTTTGTTTTCGGGGTGTTCCAGTTCATCATCAGAAGTGTATTTCTTAGCAAGTGCTGCGATTTCCCGTTCAAGATCGTCGTAACTGGCTCCGTCTGCCAGATCGTTGAGAATGATCCAAGTGTCTTCTGGGAGAGCATCGATATGCTCATCAAGATCATTTTTGGTGCGGAAGCTCCGTACCAGCTGCAGTTTCTCCTTGGGCATTCCCAACCGTAGAAGTTGACGATCACGATAAGCGTGGAAAAGATCTTGCTCTGCTGGGCTAGGTGGACGTATAGGTTGAGTTTCGGAGGCAGAAATAATTTGGTATATGCCCGTATGCTCATTCTTCTCAAAGCGATGCGTACGTGCCCACGTGTAAGCAGCATCATGTACGTCTACATGCAGACAAATGATAGTGTTGTTGGTCTTTTCCTGTTGAGCAATTATTCGGTATTTCTGATCCAATCTGATTGAGCGCAGCTTGTCACTTGCCGCCGCATGTATTTTTTCAAAATTGAATCCACTGGATCGCGGATTATCGGGATATTCGTGAACGAATTTGAGAACTTTGGTTTGCTGACGGGATGGAAGTTTTCTGGCCGCGGCCCAGAATGTGGTCAATAGGTTCAAACGAACTTTCATATTCCCAGAAGCTCTAAAATCGTTGTTACGTCGTCAAGGGATAGTTCATTCAGATTGAGGCATTTCCAGCCTCGATTCGTGCAGTCTAAATGATCGTCCCAACATTCACCATAGAGTAGTGCTACTTTTTTTGAGGGCCAGGCTATTTCGGCGGTGGTTATGATCTGGTTACGGGGGTCCGTGATTTCAAAGCCAATCTCGGGCGCGGGGGCCTCCTTGTCTGCCAAACGGCCAAGAATCGGTAGGTACGATTCTTCTGCACATTCAGACAGAACCTCCCTCCATTCGACAGACAATATGGGTCGAATGACTTCGGTGTCAAGCGGCGCGTAATGTTCATCATCATCAAGCCCAGATTTACAGAAGAAACCGGTCTGAGGGTGAAGGAACTGGAATAGGTTCATGGCGCGCAGAAACTCATTCCAGAAAGGCTTGAATGATGGTTTAGAACAGGCACGATCGTCTAGGTAGACCAGAATGCTGGGCGTTAATGGTCTGTTTGCCTTGTTAGATGGATAGCTCGTTGCAACACAACCTTCATGTAGGTTGTCTGCGCTACGTACCCAGAAAGCTCCCGCTTGAGGACCCTGCTCTGCGAACCATTTTTCTATGAACCAATCGGGTGCATACTGATCCATGTTTGTTAGTCCACCCGGTTCTTTTGTATTGATGGCGCCATGGCAGTGAGCTAGTGCTTGCCATTTTTCTAGATCAGGGTCAGTGAGGTATGCTTTTAGGAGTTCGAAGCTTCCCGCAGTGCTCACACCTATTTGCGTCCCCAGTTTCCCCAGCTTAGGTTCAAAACTATTGATAAGTCTTTTGAAGTGGTTCGCGAATCGGCGCCGACTATCAAGAGGAAAAAAGTCCTCCTTCTCACTTCCTCTTTTGTTGCTGTCGCTCAAGTCATCCCATGTCAGAGACCAGACGTGATAACGTCCAGAGGCAAGTATAGCCATACGTTTCAAAGTATCGTCGGCCAATTGATCCCTATGATAGGTGAATCCGTCAGTAAAGACTGCGATGGGTAAGCAATCTGTTTCCTTATCTGGCGTGAGTAAAAAATCTGGTTTGGAGGGTACAGTTACGCCCTTAGTTTTATCTAGGAGAGCTTGGCAGTCAACGGTCCATGTTCGTTTGCCAAGCGTGAGCTTGTAAAACTTTTCTGCACCACTGTATTGCTCGACAAAACCCCGTTTCATCCGTCCCCTGAGGGATTGGATAAATCTTTCCTCAAGTTTGCTTTCAATGAGTGGGTTGGTCGTGATGTCGTCAACGCTGTTAAGTTTTTCCAGTCCTCCGCCTCTGTCCACAATTTTTTCCAAAATATTGATCGCTGCCTGCCTGGAAATTTTATCTCGAAAAAAAGAGTTCCTGTATGCAAGCAAACATCGGTAGCATCCATCCTTGGAGTCGTCGTTTTTGCACTCACATTCCTGTAGGTGTTTTAATGCAGGGCTCAGAACCTCATCAATGATTGTTTCATCGGTGAGAAGGTCCTTTAGGTAGCCAGTGCCGCCTGGGACGGTATCATAGAGATAGACAAATGTGCATCGAATCTCTTCATTAGGTATGGGGGCATCTTGAACCACTGTTTCCAAGTGATCAACCTGACCATGAAAATATTTTTTGAGTCCCATTGAGAGCGCTGCGCAGAATGATTCGGAATGAGTCCGATCCCCTTCCTGTTCGGTAATGGGCAGTAGGATTCGGATAGATTCAGACTCAAAATCATGATAGAGGGACAAGGGGATGTGTTTGTCAGTGTCTTCTCCACGATGCCTACAGTAGAATTCGTGGTCTGAGGCCTGCTGGGGGAGTCGGGTTTTTCCACACGCTACACATATTGTGAAGCCACCAATAGATTCCTCCTTTCCAGCAATTTCCATAGGTGGAGCATCTGGAAATCTGTGGCCATGATTGATGATTACGAAGCTGGCCCGTTCAATGAATTCAAAACCAAAGGGAACGCCTGCTTCTTTGGTCTGATAGGCAACGGTGACATCTTCCCAGTTGAACTTAACGTGAGTATGTACCACATAAGGGGTCCGCTGGCGCTTTTCCTTCCGGTCATCTATACGGCTTTCGCGTTCTTGAGAGTTTGATCTGACCTTGCGGAGTTTGACGAGTTGCCGGGTCTGTCCGAGATCCCCCCAAGCATCGCAATTACATTTCGGACACCTCTTCGCTACTTCTTTTTCAACGGTTGACTCCAAGGCGTACCAGGAGCAATCTGGGCAGAACCGCCATGTTTGCACGGCGCCTTCATCAAACTGGACTCCGCTGATTTCGACCTTACGTTCGTTTGCATAGAAAAAATTCCCTGGTGCCAATTCCCGTATGGCCTGATAGCCGGGGCGTTCAAAAGTTTCAACCGCGGGCATTGTATCTTCTTTGCCCTGACTCAGAAATATCGTTGAGCTTAATTCGGTACCGCTTTGCGGGAAACCATAGTTCGGTAAAATGCCTGCATCTGAGAGGAAGTTGAAAACATTGACTTGGCCAATGGCCCAGCGCATTCGTGTTAGAGCTGCTCGCTCATATTGGAATTTTTTACGCTGCTCGTCATAATTATCGTCACGCGGAGTGTCTTCAAATTTTTTGATTCTTCGAGCAAGCTGGTCAAGACGATTCTTGAGGTCACGTTTGCTATCGTACCTATCCTGAAGTGCCCGGAGTACAACTTGGCGGAGATTTGGGCCAGAAGTTGTTTCAGAATACAGGAACTGGAGTACAGATTCGGTTAATCCGATGCCAGTAGGCTTCTGAAACAGCTTTTGAAAGCCTTCAGTCAGTTCGTCCGCATGGGCGTCTACGTAGGCAAGCCAGTTGAACGGAAAGGCTTTAGAGTCTTGTCTTTTCAAACTGCTAAGTACAGAACTGAGTTTGCGCGGCACGTTCGCGCCCATGACCTGGGTCACCCACATATCCATACTGTATGCAGCCATTTGACGCTGCAGCATTTCCGGGGCCTTTAGAAAAGTCCCTGGCACCTGCACTTTGCCACTGATTATTTCATCAGGGTCGGCAAAGAAATAGAGGTCATGAGCTCTGCTGTTGGCTACGGTAAACGCAACGGAGTTACCGTTCTGCCGTCCGGCCCGTCCGACCCGTTGGACATAATTGGCTTGGGCTGGCGGGACACTGCCGAGAAAGACGGTGGACAGATCGCCGATATCGATACCGAGTTCCAGTGTTGGCGTGCAGGAAACAATATTCGGATCCCAAGGGCGCCGATCCTCCCGCATAAAATCTTTTTCAATGCGCTCGCGCTGCTTTGCGGTAAGGAGTGCAGTGTGCTCTTTAGGCACGAAGCGGCAGACATCGCCGGATCCATATAACGCTTTATAGTAATCAACCTGATAATTATCCTGCAACTCGAAGCGGCCAGTACATCGGTGATTGATACAGGGCATCTTGTGCCAAATATCCTTGCTTCGTACAGGGACACTGACATCGTAGTGACACGTATGGCAGGCAAAACGACAAACATCTGTGGTAACTGTAAGTGCCTCAGGATCAAGTCCCCAGACCAAGTGCCGGTTGGAGGCAAACTGCTTCAGTAGGTCAGAAGGCGCAGAGAGCAGCACTTCTCTTAGAGCAGCATCAAGTCCGGCGACAATCATACCATCCGGGAGTAAACACTTATGGCTCCATCCTTGCACCCATGAGCTACTTTAGATCCCGTTAGAGGTAGAAATTTTTTTGTTGAAGCAGTTGTCAGAAACCTGGGATATGGTCCCTTATACTTGAATCGTGGCATCCAGGGGAGTGCTAGATCGCTGATGCTGCGCAGATCTTTTCCTAGGGACTCGATATACTTCGTTAACCTGGGATGAAAAACGCCACCGTCGGTGCGAAGGCGATAGATCAGCCCGGTTAGGCATTGTCTAATGTTGCGCTCGTCTATCTCTCTCAGGTCCTCATAGTTTGCCCTGAGGTCGGGCAGAATGTCCTGGATCCAACCGGTGAACAGATCCTGATCTACTGAAATTGCAGCAGAGAGCGTGTTCTCCAGTGTACGCCCACGTCGAGCACGAACTCCGAAATGGAGATAGACTTCCCATTCAAGGCGCTTTGCAACCTTGTCCGGTAGATCAGAACCCTTTGGCAGGTTCCCCCGCTTTCGTAATGCTTCGTAGTCATCCAACCAGAACATGTTGGGAGCAATAAATGTCCCCACAAAGGAGGCGTCTCCCAGTTGCGTGCACTGTGATTGAACAAGCCCTTCGGCAACGGTTTTTATTCCCTGATCGTTGTCGAGGTTTTTCAGGTGTTTCAGGAGTGCAGTCCGAACACTAAACGAGTAGGTACGTGCAGCAAAAAAGCCTGCGCGGTGTGCAGCATCTTGTACCGAGTCGGAAAAGGTCAGGACCTTTTTGTCTTCATTGTACCGGGAGGCAAATGTCTGACCGAGGGCTATCGACAAAAGACTGGCAGCTCGGGAGCCAAAGATCCCAGGTTGGTTGGATTCATTGCAGTACGGGCATTCGAGTTGAATCCCAGACCTCCTACTGTTATCCTTAAAAGAATGGAGATATACTTTTATGAGTGTATCCTCCTCTGTACATTCCCCACATTCCGGTGTCTGTTTGGGATAGATTGAAAGGCATTTTACACACAGTTTGGAGCCCATTTCCAGTGGTGATGGGGTAGCATCTGGGTAAATGACTTTTAGATCTGAGCGCTTTCCAAAATAGGCGTCATAAATGGGTTGGAGTTTTAGGTTTGGCGTCTCACTGATTATTTTCTGTGTCGCCAGCCACCCTGCATTCCCGCATTTTATGCAGGAGGCTAAGGGTGCATACTTCGTTTGTTGTTCGTCCGCTAAGTCTGTACTCCAAGTCAGCTGGGGTTGTTTTTCGATGGATGCAACCATTCTGGCCAGCTCCCGCATCCAGAATTGGATACGTACATCAAGCAGCGGGCGTATCGCGTTCTTTGGATCGCGTGCATAGCTGACGAGGGCCAGCAAGCTCTCGAACGCACGTATATTCTCAGACTTGGTCAACACCTTTCGTCCACCAGCAGCAGCCAATTGCTCGGCTACAACATCGCTCGGAAGGGTTTTATCACCGACAATCTTGATTAGATTTTGGAAGGCTGCATGTTGCCGGAGCTGTTCACCGAGCTGCGCACGCCATTCATCCGATATGATTGTGTTGCTGGGGGCATCTGAATCGAACCAGGCTTTGTACTGAGATCCGATGTAGGCTTCAATAGATTCGAACTGATCCAAGGGTGCCAACTCCTCATGCTCTGGAAAATTGGATCGCCTGATCAATGAATCCAGCAGGAACTCGCCTGGCTCGAGCCGTGCCTCTGTAATTATGGCCTCGTCATCGAACTCTGTATCAAAGATCGTTTGAGCATAGGTACGCAGCTCATCGCTTGAGTCGCTACCGAGGGTAGCTGATGTCCCGACTGGGCACAAATCTGTGGCCCGAAGCCGTGCTTTTAGGCGCCGTAACAAACAAGCTAGATCTGTCCCCTGGGCTCCATCAAAGGTATGGAGTTCGTCCACCACAACATAGCGTAATGTACCAGGGTGGTTTCCTCGCCAAAGATCTGTATCGGTTGGCCGGATCATGAGGTAATCCAGCATTTTGTAGTTTGTCAGGAGCAGATCCGGTGGTGATTCACGCAGAGTGTATCTACTGGATATGATACCGGACTTGGTCATCTGGCGCCGTGAAGTCGCGCCTTTTCCGCCGATATAGAGACCGGCTGTAATTTTATCTCGAAGGCTTGGATTCTCATGGATGATATGCGCGATCCGCTTTGCCTGATCCGTAGCAAGCGCGTTCATCGGATAGATGAGGATTGCCTTAATTCCAGACTGTCCGGCAACCTGGCGGCAATAATCCAGAATGGGATACAGGAACGACTCAGTTTTGCCTGAGCCCGTACCGGTGGCTACAATAGTTGGCTTTGATGGGTTGGCTGACAAGCGCTCAAATGCACGTTCCTGATGCAGGTAGGGTGGAAAGCCCAGTGGTATTTTGGGAAAGCGTTCACCATTGCTTGTGCCTTTCTTAAAGGGAAGCTGGAACGACAGGTAGGTTCCTTTGAAGGCTTCCCCACGCTCAATGAAGTCATCAACGGCCCGTGCAAGGGAGGGGGTGGAAATTCTGTAGCGCGTCCGCAGGAAATCCTCAATAGTTGCGCGGACCTCTCGTCCCACAATAGCCGGGATCATGGTTACTTATTTGTTTTAACCGCTCAAAGATCGCCTATGCTGGGCAATAGTCCTGTTCGTGGTTGCATTTTACTAAAAAGGGATATGGTCCCTCGATTATATGCTCATGCGCTGTGTCGGAAAGAGGTCGTCTGCGACAGATCAGCAACGATATTCTGCTGCAGTTTTTGATTGAGATCATTCCATATTGAGTGCAATGCCGTTCTTGATATGCCTGGATGTCACGAAATTTTGATTGCCAAACCAAGCCCTGAAAGCTTCTGGCCGATCTTCTTTGCAGAAGTGTGTGTGTATTAGGAGTTGTTCTCGTTAGGAAGGTGAGAATAGTAATCGGACGTGGTAGAGATTGATGTTGAGCCAAATATACGCGAAATTGCCGCCGGAGAGGCCAGTATAGCAGAGGAGGGGCTAATATTGAAATCACACATGTGTGTGAGTACCCAATCTGCGGAAAGAAGTCATGCTACCGAAGGCATAAGTATTTGCAGCCAGATGTGGGTTGCAGATACGATGGCCTCCGGGATTGAGCATCTGCACAGCGAGAGGCGTTGGCATTGGCCACCTGGAGGATCTGTGAGTGGCTGCTAGCACGAACTCTCAGGTATATAATTCCTGTGACAATAAATAATGTTGGCTCTTCACCAAATATAGTGGACGCACCATTAGATTTGGAGATATTTCGAACGATGCGGACAGAATTTGCAGATATTTCCGGTCTACTTGGGGATCATTTTCTCAAGGGTCTCCGTCATTGTAACCATCGGAGTCATGAAGATAGAGATCAAAGAGATCCGGTACGTATAGGGCACGGGAGCGGTTGTGATCACTGTCGGTGTTCCTTCCATGGTGCGCGTGGCGGCATTGAATGAAAGTCCCACCGGTAGCGCGTGGGGGGGCAGACTATAAGTAATCGGCGGTACGCCCCCGGTGGCTTCGGGCAAGACAAGGGGCGTGATCTGATGTGCACGCGCAAACGACTGGTTGGGGATATTGCTGGACAGGGCAAGTGGACTGCATGTTGGACCCAAGACCGTTGAAATGTTGTTCAGCCAGGTCTGAAACGCGACATCATCAGGCGCGCAGAGCACCTGGCCGCTAAAGTCCAAGTGCTGCAGGTTTGCCAACCGCATGAGAGTCCTCGGCAGCGAACCCGTCAAGGCATTGTCCTGCTGCGACAGGTGTGTCAACTGCGAGAGGGTGCCCAGTTCGCCGGGCAGTGTTCCCACTAGATTGTTTTGATCCAGCCAGACCTGGGTGACAGAGCCTTGGGACGACGCCTGCACACCGTACCAGGTGGACAGTGCATCTGCCGTCGAAGGCACATTCGTGATGTCCCAGTTGGCGCTGCTGGTCCAGTTGTTACCGTCTGTAGTCAGATAAAGCGCTCTGAGCGCGTCAATAAGAGGTTTGCAGCTCACTTGCCGTGCATGTCGGACCAAAAACCGTTGGAATGCTATTCAGCCACGCCTGAAATGTAGCATCGTCAGGCGTGCAGAGCGCCTGACCGCTATAGTCCAAGTACTGCAGGTTTGTCAACTGCATGAGACTCCTCGGCAGCGAACCCGTCAAGGCATTGTCTTGCAGCCGCAGGTCTGTCAACTGCGAGAGGTCACCCAGTTCGGGCGGGATGGAACCCGTCAAGGCATTGTCCTGCAGCCACAGGTGTGTCAACTGCGAGAGGTTACCCAGTTCGGGCGGGATGGGGCCCGAAAGGGAATTGTTCCCCAGCGCCAGGAGTGTCAACTGTGAGAGGTCACCCAGTTCGGGCAGGATGGAGCCCGAAAGGGAATTGCCCCGCAGCCACAGGTGCGTCAACTGTGAGAGTTTGCCCAATTCGGGCGGGATGGAGCCCGAAAGGGAATTGTCCTCCAGCGCCAGGAGTATCAATTGCGAGAGGTCACCCAGTTCGGGCGGGATGGAGCCCGAAAGGGAATTGTTCCCCAGCCACAGGTCTGTCAACTGCGAGAGGTCACCCAGTTCGGGCGGGATGGGGCCCGAAAGGGAATTGCTCCCCAGCGACAGTTCTGTCAACTGCGAGAGGTCACTCAGTTCGGGCGGGATGGAGCCCGAAAGGGAATTGTTCCCCAGCCACAGGTCTGTCAATTGCGAGAGGCCACCCAGTTCGGGCGGGATGGAGCCCGAAAGGGAATTGTACCCCAGCGACAGGGTTGTCAACTGCGAGAGAGTGTCCAGTTCGCTAGGTAGCGTCCCACCCAGATTGTTTTCATTCAGCGAGAGCTGGGTGACAGCACCTTGGGACGACGCCTGCACACCGTACCAGGTGGACAGTGCATCTGCCGTCGAAGGCACAATCGTAATGTCCCAGTTGGCGCTGCTGATCCAGTTGTCACCGTCTGTAGCCCGATAAAGCGTTCTGAGCGCGTCATAAGAGATTTGCAGTTCACTTGCTGTGGAAGCGACCCACAGCCGGACGGTATAGTCATCCGATCCAGAGGCCAGGTGCGGCCCGCTGGGCGAAAACGCCACAGAATTAACATAATCCGTGTGACTCGTGAACCGGTGCAGCACACTGCCCGTGTTCACATCCCACAGCCGGACGGTATGGTCTTCCGATCCATAGGCCAAGCGCGTCCCGTCGGGCGAAAATGCCACGGACAATATCAAACCCGTGTTGGCCTCAACCTGGCGCTGCTCATTGCCACTCGGGGGCACATTCCACAGCCAGATGTTGTCCCCTCCAGAAGCCACAAGCATCCCGTTGGGAGAAAACGCCACGGAGCGTACAGTAACCGTGTGGCGGTTGAATGTGTACACCGGATTGCCCGTTTCCACACTCCATAACCGGGCGGTTGCGTCCGCCGATCCGGAGGCCAGGAGCCCCCTGTTCGTTGGCGAAAACGCCACGGAATAAACCCGACCAGTGTGGCCCATGAATTCGCGCACCAGATTACCCGTAGCCACATCCCACACTCGGACGGTTGCGTCCGCCGATCCAGAGGCCAGGAGCGTTCCGTCGTGCGAAAACGCCACGGAATAAACCCAATCCGTGTGGCCCGTGAATTCGCGCACCGGAGCACCTGTGTCCGCATTCCACAGTCGGACGGTCCCGTCCGCCGATCCAGAGGCCAGGAGTGTCTTGTCCATTGGCGAAAACGCCACGGAATAAACCCCATCCGTGTGGCCCATGAATTCGTGCACCGGATCACCCGTCGCCACATTGAACAGTGGGAAGGTACTGGTCGTCGCGATTCCTGAGGCCAGGTGTGCCCCGTCGGGCGAAAACGCCACGGAGTATACCTGAGCCCCAGTGTCCTCAGTCCAAATCTGTTGGCCAACTGCCGGAACTGCGACCACCAGTGCCATGAGCACAGCTGCGGTGCACAACCCACAGCGCTGCATCGTTGGGCGCCATCGCCGGGTTGAATGTCTGGGGCGGCCGGAAAACGAGGAAATGGATTGCGTTCTGGACGTTTGATTTTTCATGATGCTGCTACGGTTTGTGGTTGAAGGAAAGTACAGACGTCGCCCCCCCTGTACAGGGCGGATGCGGCACGGAGAACGCCTGCGGCGGCGTCTGTAGGAAGTCAACTTGCGTGCGGGCTGTCTCTGAAGAATTGTCTGAAACAGGCAACGTATCGGTCTTTGACAATTCGAACATGCCGCCGATTGGCAGAAACTCAGGATACGAAGATCCCAGAGCCACGGGGGCTAAGCCCCTGCCTTCGAGGCCAGGGGAAAACGCGTGGTCCAGTTGCAGATTCCTTCCGAAGGTTACCGGTAGTCGCCCAGACGTTGCCTGAATAAAGCAGGAAAGACTGCGTTCAAGAATTCTGCCGACCGTACGTATGCCTGAGTCGCCGGCATAACCGGACAAGGCGGCTTCACATTCCGAGCCTACAGGGCAACCGGTCGCCGTCGCAATCAAAGGCCACAAAAAAAAGGGAGGGGAAGACTCTCGACCATTTATGCAAGTGGTTCTGCCGCAATTCATGTGGAATGATTAATCTTGGGTTTCCCAAAATATAGCGCAGTCATGGAATTTTATCTGGATTTGACGTGACTCACCTTGGGATTGGGAGATGACGGGAGGATTGACAAGGTACTACTGGATGAGCAGATTCAGCAGATTGACATCTACATTTCGCATTCGGGGGGTGCGTTGGTTTGCCCCGAGACTGGGGAACCAAGGACGCTCTATGATCATCTGAAAGTGCGGACTTAGCGCCACTTGGATTGCTATGAATTCAAGTGTTTTGTCCATTGTCGGGTTCCCCGGGTCAAGTCTTCCGTGGGTGTGCGGACGATTAAGACGCCCTGGGCGAGTGCTTCGAATCGGTTTACGGATGCGTTTGAGCGGTGGACGATTAATTTGCTGAAAGAGAGCAAGAACCAGACGAAGACGGCGAAGCTACTTCGTAGTAAGTTTGACACGGTCAATCGCATCCTGCACCGCAGTGTGGCGCGTGGGCTGAAGCGGAGGTCGCTGGACGACATTGCGCATGCGAGCGTAGATGAGAAGGCATTTCAGCGTGGGCATTGCTACGCAACCATTGTCAGTGATTCGAAACGTGGTGTGGTCTGGATATTGAGATCCAAATTAAATCTCATTGGGTGGGCAAATTGATCTGAATACTCAGTCGTTCTAAAAGTTAGTAATGGCCCAGCTGAAAGCATAAATAGCCGCATCAAAACCGCCAAAGTTCGTGCGTGTGGATTCCGAAACAAACAGCGGTTTGCCAATGCAATTTACTTCTATCTCGGAGGACTGGATCTGTATCCTGAAAGCTTCCAAAAATAGACTGCCACTCATAAGAGTGAAGAGTCCACTAAATTAGTATGTCCAACGACAATTAAAAATGGAGTTGACGACAATTAAAAAATACAGTCGCAGGCGTTAAAAGTTTCTGTAGAAAGTTCGTCTGCATTTCGGCGGAGCAGCGAGCTGCGGAGCCGCAATGCA
>LXNI01000093.1_pt1 | contig 104329 bp, 81 predicted proteins | sample 809091 | NCBI WGS metagenome assembly LXNI01 (sample SAMN04870527, study PRJNA318959) | sponge metagenome | biome: 01000161; feature: marine sponge reef; material: water | host: Sarcotragus foetidus | place: Greece: Milos, Mediterranean Sea | collected 2013-05-29 | depth 5-7 m | reverse complement strand
TCATGAAGCGGAGCCTGCGTGCCGACAAGGTGTTCATCGACTGGGGTCAGAACGCCCGCTTCAAGACCACCATCGCCCCCTACTCGCTGCGGGGGAGGGACCGCCCCACCGCATCGACCCCGGTCACCTGGGACGAGGTCTCCGACGGCGCCGACGGAGAGCCGCTGACGTTCACCGCGGCTGACGTGCTCGAGCGGATCGAGGAGCACGGCGACCTGTTCGCCCCGACGCTCACACTCCAGCAGGACCTCCCCGCCCCGTCCCCCGGCTGATCGGTCCGCCCGTTATTCTGACCGGATGACAATCACAGTTCATGCCGTCCGCTCGGTCCCCAAGGCGGCCACTGCAGACATTGCCATGGTCACCTCGGAGGCGGTCTCCTCCGGTGTCGACGGCTTCGACGCCGCGGTCCTCGAGGCGGTCGGGTTCGCGGGCAAGGCCGACCAGGTCCATCTCCAGCCCGCCGAAGGCGGCTTCACCGGGCTGGTCGGGCTGGGCCCCGCCGCCGAGGTGACCGAGGCCACCGTCAGGCGAGCCGGCGCGGTGTTGGCCCGCTCATGCTCGCGCCACGCCCGAGCCGCGGTCAGCCTGCCCGTCGACGTCTCCGTTCCCGCGGCCGAGGCCCGCCGGGCTCTGGCCGAGGGCGTGATCCTCGGCGGCTACCGCTACACGGCCTTCAAGTCGTCCACCGGGGACGACGGCGGCGACAACTCCCGCAAGCTGGACCGGGTCGACATGGTGGGAAGCGCCTCGGCCGCGGCGAAGGCCGCGGTGGCCCGCGGCGCGGCCATCGCGGCGGGCGTGTGCGTGGCCCGCGACCTGGCCAACGAGCCGGGCGGCTCGCTCACCGCCCCTGCCTTCGCCGAGAAGACGGAAGCCGTCGCCCGCCAGGCTGGGCTGGAGTGCGTGGTCTGGACCACCGAGGACATCGAGGCGGCGAGACTCGGAGGCCTGCTGGGCGTCAACCGGGGCAGCACCCACCCGCCCCGCTTCGTGGAGTTGACCTACGAGCCCTCGGGGACCCCCACAGCCACGCTTGCCTATGTGGGCAAGGGGATCACCTTCGACGCCGGGGGCCTGTCCATCAAGACCGCTCAGGGCATGATGGCCATGAAGATGGACATGTGCGGGGCGGCCGCCATCATCGGGGCCATGTCGGTGCTGCCCGCGGTGGGCCCGCCGGTCAGAGTCAAGGCGTACCTGCCCATGACCGACAACATGCTGGGCGGCGACGCCACCCGCCCCGGCGACGTGTTGACCATCCGCAACGGCAAGACGATCGAGGTTCTCAACACCGACGCCGAGGGTCGCCTGATCCTGGCCGACGCGCTGTCGCTGGCCTGCGAGGAGGAACCTGACGCCGTCGTCGACCTGGCCACCCTGACGGGAGCCTGCATGGTCGCCCTGGGGCCGTCGATCGCCGGGCTGATGGGCAACGACGAGTCGTTCGTCGACCAGGTCCGGGCCGCAGCCGACCGGGCCGGCGAACGGGTGTGGCACCTGCCGCTGCCCGCCGACTATGTCAAGCAGTTCGAGTCCAACGTGGCCGACATGAAGAACATCGGCGGTCCCCACGGTGGCGCGCTGACCGCGGGGCTGATCCTGCAGCAGTTCGTGGACGACGACATCCCCTGGGTCCATCTCGACATCGCCGGTCCGGCCCGGGCCGAGTCCGACGACGCCGAGATCACCAAGGGCGGAACCGGTTTCGGCGTGCGCACCCTTGTCGAGCTGGCCTCGACGTTCGCAGCCCCTTAGCTAGAGCAGGTCGGGGAGGCTCAGTTCGTCGGCGGCTCGCTCGAAGCGCTCGAAGGTGGCTGCCAGCAGGCCCCGCTGGCGCTCGTCGGTGAGGTCCATCCCCGCGCCCGCGATCATCGCGTAGCAGACACAGAACAGCACCGCGCCCCGGTAGGTGTCCCACATCCCGCCGGTCTCGGACTCGGGCACACCCTCGGCCGCGAGTGCCTGCATCCAGCGCTCGTACAGGGGTTGCTCGATCTCCGAGGCGGTGGCGGGGGCGAGGCTCCCGGTGACGAAGTAGGCCAGGTCGCCGACCGGCATGGATTGACCGATGACCTGGAAGTCGAGCAGCACGACCCGACCGTCGTCGTCGAAGAACATGTTGTCGGCCCGGTAGTCGCCGTGCACCAGGGTGCTCGGCGTCGTGGCGAGCGACCCCAGCATTTCGGGGAGGGCCTCCACCCAGCCGTCGGCGACCGTCTCCACCGACCGGGGGACGCTCATGGCGGAGCGGACCTTGGCCCAGCCGTCGGAGAAGACCGGCGGCAGCAGCATCGGATAGATGGGATCGTGGATCGCCATCGCGGTGCCCCGCTCCACGATGGGGCCGGCCGCGCCCCACCAGTGGGCGTGCCAGGCGGCCAGCTCGTCGACGGCCTGCTCGGCGTCGGCCCGGCCCATGCCCTCGATCTGGCTCACGGCCCGGTACGAGCCCACGTCCTCGAGCACAAGCACGAACTGGTGGGTCTCGGGATCCACTGCCCCGAAGTGGCAGTGGGGGACCCGGATGGGGCTCTCGGCGGCCAGCTCGCGGTAGAAGCCGACCTCGCGGATGTTGAGCCGCAGGATCTGGGCCGTGAAGCGGGCCGTCTCGTCGAGGCCGGGCATCTTGATGACCACGGTGTCGGGGCCGTCGCCCTCCAGCGTCGCCCGGTAGATCGCGCCGATCATCCCGACGCCGGTCCCGATGTCGTCGATGTCGGCGATTCGCACCGACGAACCCATGGCCTGCGACAGCCAGTCGTCGTCGATGTCGTCGATGCCGTCGGGTATGGCTGGCTCCATGTGCACCCCCTGGCCGGGGCACCGACGCTACTTCATCGTCGGGGCGCCTTCTCAGGCAGCCTCGGGGGGCACGCGGCCGTGATGGAGGCTCCATGCCCAGCGGACTGCGTCGGCCGCGATGGCTGGATGGAACTTGAGCCGGTTCAGCTGCAGCTCGACCTCGCTGAGGCTGTCACCGCATTCCGCCAGGCCCAGGGCCAGCCGCCGGGCCCGCAACTGCTGCTGCCTGACGCCGTCGGATCCTTGGTTGGCGGCGATGTATTCCTCGTGGCGCCGCTGGAGCGACGCGGGTAGGCGCTGCAGCTGGCGGTGGCTGAGCTGCGGAAGGCGCAGTCGCACGGCCAGCGTCTCGGAGCCCACCGCACGGGCGGCCCGGAAGCGGCAGGCGCGAGCGACGGTCTTGACCATCGCGCTGCGGGACCCGCCCTCGAAGCCGATGCCGAGGGCGCAGGCCGTCTCCCGCAGGTTCACCGCCGCATCGTCGGTGTCTTCGAGCACGGACGCGCAGTGTCGTAGGAACCAGGTGGTGGAGGGTCCGAGCGTTGCCAGCCAGAACTGCTCGACGTAGGCCGACCGGAGGTCGTGACCGAACCCGTCCTTGCGGTGGTCTGACCAGGGAATGATCTGGACCACGTCGGTCTCGATGATGGTCGCGGGATGCTTGCTGGTGGTGGTCATTGGAGTCTCTCCGAGGTAGGGCGCGCCGATGGAGCACGAATATGCCAACTGAAGGGGGAAGTGTTGTCGAAGCATTATTGATAAGCGATCGGAACAAGTCAAACGGAAATTTGGTGGTGATTCTGCTGGTGGATCTATTACAGGCCTCGATCGCGGCGACCCAAGCCGGTCCAACCCCTGGCGCTACGCTGGCTCGATGCTCACCGGTGCCGCGGAGGCGGTGACGGCGGCCCGCCGGCTGGTCGACGCCGCCGAGCGTGTGACCGTCCTCACCGGGGCGGGAATATCGACCGACAGCGGCCTGCCCGACTTCAGGGGACCCAAGGGCCTGTGGACCCGCGACCCCGCGGCTGAGCGCGCCTCGAACATCAATGTCTACGTCTCGGACCCCGAGGTCCGCCGCAGCAACTGGTCCCGCCGCGCCTCGGGGGCGCTGTGGGCTGACGTCGAGCCCAACCGGGGCCACCAGGCGCTGGTTCACCTCCAGCAGCGGGGCAAGCTCCACCTGCTGATCACCCAGAACGTGGACGAGCTCCACCAGCGGGCCGGAAGCGATCCCGAGCGCGTGGTGGAGATCCACGGAACAACTCGCAAGGTGCAGTGCCTGGCGTGCGACTATCGCGACGACATCGAAGTGGCGCTGGAGCGGGTGAGGGCCGGCGAGGAGGATCCCGAGTGCCCCCTGTGCGGCTGGATCCTCAAGTCGGCCACCGTGTCGTTCGGCCAGAGCCTCGACCCCGTGGATCTCGACCGGGCCGAGCGGGCCTCGACCGAATGCGACCTGTTCCTGGCGGTGGGCACCACCCTGGCCGTGTCGCCCATCAACCGGACCGCAGCGATCGCGGTGCACTCCGGGGCCCGGTTGGTGATCGTGAACGGCGAGGCGACCGAGTTCGACTCGCTCGCCGACGTGCTGGTGCGGGGATCGATCAGCGAAGTGCTGCCCGCCATCTGCGGCATGGAGGCCTTGAGCTAGCCGGGTGGTCAAATCCTGACAAGACCGGTAGGGTTTAGGCCCCGAGGCCGAGCGGCCCGTGAGCGCAGCGAACAGGAGCGGGAAACAATGGCGAGCTTGCGAGGCCGTGGCCCGAGCGGCCCGTGAGCGCAGCGAACAGGAGCGGAAGACAATGGCGAGCTTCAGAGAACTACTTCAGCAGGCCAAGGCCGAGATCCGAGAGGTCGACACCGCCGGCGGCGAGCAGCTGCTGGCCGAGGGCTGGACCCTCCTCGACGTGCGCGAGCCCGACGAGTACGAGCAGGGCGCCATCGCCGGCTCGGTGCACATCCCCCGGGGCCAGCTCGAGTCGAGCATCGAGAACCGGATAGCCGACCGGTCCACCCCGGTGGTGGCCATGTGCGCCGGCGGGGTGCGCTCGGCCTTCGCGGCGGTCACCCTCGAGCAGATGGGCTACACCGACGTGGTGTCGATGGACGGCGGCTTCAACAAGTGGAAGGACGAGGGGCGGGCCTGGGCGCGTCCCCGCACCCTGACCCCGGACCAGCGCAACCGCTACCAGCGCCACCTGCTGGTGCCCGAGGTGGGCGAGGAGGGGCAGATCAAGCTGCTCGACGCCAAGGTCCTGCTGCTCGGCGCGGGCGGGCTCGGCTCGCCGGCGGCGCTGTACCTGGCCGCTGCGGGCGTGGGCACCATCGGCGTCATCGACATGGACGTGGTGGACGAGTCCAACCTGCAGCGCCAGATCCTCCACAACGTCGACCGCGTGGGGGACCGCAAGGTGGACTCGGCCAAGAAGACGCTGACCGCGCTGAACCCCGACGTCAACGTGGTCACCTACGACACCCGGCTGGGCGCCGACAACATCATGGAGATCCTCGACGGCTACGACGTGGTCGTGGACGGGGCCGACAACTTCCCGAGCCGCTACCTGCTCAACGACGCCTCGGTGAAGCTCGGCATACCGGTCGTGCACGGATCGATCTTCCGCTTCGAAGGCCAGGTCACCGTGTTCGATCCCCGCAACGGGCCCACCTACCGCGACATGCTGCCCGAGCCGCCCCCGCCCGAGATGGCCCCGAGCTGCGCGGAGGCCGGGGTTCTGGGCGTGCTGCCCGGCATCGTCGGCAGCGTGCAGGCCCTGGAGGCCCTCAAGCTGATCCTCGGCGTCGGGGACTCGCTGCGGGGCCGCCTCGTGGCCTTCGATGCGCTGGAGATGAGCTTCCGCGAGTTCAAGCTGAGGGTCGACCCCTCCAATGAGGTCACCTACGACAACCGCGACCGCATCCAGGTCGGCGAACTCGACGGCCTCTGCATGCCGACCCTGTCCTAGCGCGAGGCTCCTAGCTCCCTCATCGCAATCTAGACTCCGGGCGCCCCGTCGCCTGCCGGCGGCCGAGCGGCCCGTGAGCGCAGCGAACAAGAGCGGAACAAAGGACAAGCTCCATCGGACACTCTCTGAAAGATCTCCGGGCGCGCCTGCTTGACCTGCTGCCCCTCGGCACCTCGGGGATCTTCTGGGGGCTCGTGGTCAACGGACTCACGACCTACGGGTACCTCGTCGTGGCCGGCCACGCCCTCGGTGACGAGGGCTACGGCAGCCTGGCCGTGCTGTGGGCCCTCGTCAACATCGGCGGCTTCGGCCTGTTCCAGCCCCTGGAGCAGGAGGTGGCCCGGGTCACCGCGGATCGGGCCAGCCGTGGAGTGGGAAGCGCCCCGGTGCTGCGCCGGGCCGGAGTGCTCGGAGCGGTGCAGTTCATGCTGGTCACCGCGGGGGTGCTGGTGGCCTGGCCGCTGGGACTCGACGGCCTGCTCGACGACCGCCCCGAGCTGCTGGCAGCCCTCGTGCTGGCCCTCGGGGCCTTCGCCGGCACCCAGCTGGTGCGGGGCATCCTCGGCGGGCGGCACCTCTTCGACCGGTACGCCCGGTACTTCATGGTGGAGGGAGGGACCCGGATGGCCGTGGCCGTGGGCCTGGCCCTGGCCGGCGTGGCTGCAGTGGGCGCCTACGGGTTGGCCATCGCTGTCGCGCTGGTCGCCGCCGCGGTGGTGGCCGCCGGTCCCCGGCCCTTCGTTGCTCCGGGGCCGCCGGCCTCGTACCGGGAGCTCACACCGGCCATGGGATTCCTGCTGATCGCCAGCGTCGGCGAAGCGTTCATCCTCAACGTCGGGCCGGTGGCGGTGGACATCGCGGGCGGCGACGAACTGGGGCCCGAGGCTCCCGGAGTGTTCCTCAACGGCATGCTCATCGCCCGGATCCCGCTGTTCTTCTTCCAGGCGGTGAAGGCGAGCCTGCTGCCCAGCCTGGCCACCCTGGCCGGCCACGGCGACCTGGTGGGGTTCCGCAACATGCAGATCAAGATCGTGGCCGCGGTCGGGGCCGCGGCGGCGGCGACGACCGTGGTGGCCGCGGCCATCGGACCTCTGGCCGTGCGGATCGTGTTCAACGACGAGCTGAGCCGCACGGACATGGCCCTGCTGGCCGCCAGTGGCGGGGGCCTGATGCTGATGCTGTCGCTGACGCTGGGACTGGTGGCGCTGGGTCACACCCGGCTGGCGGTGGCGGGATGGGTCGCCGGCATCGTCGCCTTCGCGGCCGTGGTCAGCTTCGACCTGGAGCCGTTCCTGCGGGTGGAGTCGGCGCTGGTCGCCGCGGTGCTGGCCGGCTCGCTGGTGGCCGGCGGGCTGCTCCGCGTCGAGTACGCCGCCCACCGCCGGGAGGCCTGAGGCCTAGCGAATAGGCGACCCCGGCGGCGCGATCCCGGCGAAGGCCAGGTCGCAGCCGGCTCGGGTCTCGTGCGCCTGGGCCAGGAAGTACTCGTCGTCGGCCTGCCATGTGTGGCCCTCGCCGTGACGCACCAGCAGGTAGCCCATGCCGTGGGTGCGGTAGGCGCAGTGGCCCCCGCCCACCACGTCGGCGATCAGGGCCTGGTCGACGCTGCGGGGGATGGACCGCCAGCCCAGCACCGCATCGAAGCAGTGCCTGGTGATCATCAGCGCGCCGCCTGCGACGCTCTGGGTGGTGATGTAGCGCTCGCCCCCGCCCCGGAAGCGGTGCAGCGTGACATCGGAGCCCTCGAGGTAGACGAACTCCGCTCCCTTGCCGATCAGGTCGGCCCGGGAGTACTCCTGGGCGAGGACGAGGTCCCACAGATGCTCGGGCCCGTACACGTCGTCGTCGTCGAACTTGGTCAGCAGCGATCCCGACGCCTCGGCGGCGATCAGGTTGAGCACCGCGCCCAGCGGGAGGTGGCCGGGCGCCTCGACGACCCGGGCCGGGTGCTCCAGGTCGTGCAGCCGCCGGTCGATCTCGGTGCGATCGAATCCGTCGCCGTGGAGCGCGAGCACCAGCTCCAGCCGGGGATAGGTCTGGCCCGACACCGCATCGATGGCCGCCACGACCCGATCGGGGCGCCGGGTGGCCAGCAGGATCGAGACCACCGGCAGCGGCGGGCCGCACAGGCCGGTCGGGGCCAGCAACTGGCGGACCCGGGCCCGTAGCGAGTGGTCCCGCAGCGCGCTGCGGCGCATGGCGACGCTGAGCGCCTCCCGCCGGTGCTCGTCGGCGGAGACGATGCCGTCGTCGATCATCAGCCCGTAGAGCTCTGATCCCAGGCTGTGATGCAGTTCGGCGTTGCCGTCCGCGATGTGCACGACGGTGCCGGTGGCGGCCAGCGCGGCCAGCATCCCGGCCCGGGTAACGGTGTCCTCGTGAAAGGCGGACGCGTCCACCACGTGGTGGGCCTGCTGGCACACCGTCCGCTTTTTGGGACTCACAGCGTGCGGGGGTCTCTTCGAGCTGGTCACCCGTTCGGGCGGGCCCAGAGCGAGCCCGTGCCCGCTGTGATCTGACGGCCAGTTCATGGGATTCAGGCTCTCGGCGTCGAACGCGGCCACCGAGGCTCGGGGATCGGACTCCGAGAGAACCACCACCACGGGCATGCCGGAACCGGCTTCGACCTCACGGCTCGGGGCGTCCACGATCAGGACCTCCGTCTGGGGCTCGATCTCGCCGGTCACTCGGCCTGACGCCGCCAGGACAGCCTCGGCCCGTGGTCCCGAGGCCGCGATCTCCGGGCCGAGCCGGTAGCGGGCCAACTCCAACTCCTGGTCGTCGTGGTCGCGTGGACGCCTCGGCCTCACACTCCTCTTGAACAGCCGGAACATTGGCCCCTTGATCGCGAACCATCTCCTGCGGATCGCCCACCGCGACCTGCGCCGCACCTTGCGGGATTCCCTCCGTGCCTTGCGGAGCTTCCACCGCAGTTTCCTGGCCAGCCTGCCGACTCTCCAGCGGGCGGCTCGCGCCAGCCAGCCGACGAACTGCCGGGCATCGGCGAGGCTGCGCAACCGCCTGATCTCGCGCGCCACCTGCGCGCCCACGCGGCGAAGTCTGTGAAGACGCCGGAGTTGGTCGGGCGGCCGGTCCTGGTCGGATCTGCGGGTGTACTCCTCCAAGCTCATGCCCAAGCGGGCCGCCCGGCTCAAGTGCCGGGTCCGCACGATCCGGGCCGCCCTCTCGTCGGCCAGCTTCCTGGCCGACCGGATCGCCGATCCCAGATCCCGGCGCAGACGCTCGATCCCAGTGGAGTCGACGGCCGCACCGGCAGGAATCGCGATATGGAACGGTGCCGCCGGGATGGCCTCGATGGCCTGGGACGCGGGACCGAACCGGACCCTGGGGTCTCCGGCCATGAGGCGGCGGACCCGCTCGCGGGCGGGGTCCTCGGCCGAGCCGGCCTCCTCGGCGATCCACACGACAAGGTCGTGGGCCTTGCTGGCCAGCACCTGCTCCGCGGTGGACAGCTGCGCGCCGGGATCGCCCGGCTCGACGGTGACCACGAAGCGGGGGATGGTGAAGCTCCGCCCCGGAGCGGAGTGCCGGAAGCCCTCCACCGCTATGAGCTGCGTGAGCTTGGCCTGCTGGAGTTCCAGGCTGAGAGACTCCGTGTCGCTCGGCGCCGCGCCCGCACCCTGGTGCCAGCACAGAGCGTCTCGGGCCGGGACGAGCAGGCCTCCTTGCATGAAGGCCCGGTAACCGAACTCGGTGTCCTCGCCGCCCCATTGGGTGAACGACTCGTCGTAGCCGCCGACATCGTCGAAGAAGGCGCGCGAGATGCCCAGATTCCCGCCGGTCACTGCCCGGAACAGGTCGTCGTCGTCGGAGGTGAGGTCGCGGGTCCGGGTCATGTGGTACTCGATCCACTCCGGGCGCTCGGTGGGCCGGCCCTCGAACAGCTCGGCCAACGATCCGGGCCTGGTCCGGACCATGCCAGGCTCGATCCCGTCGACTTCGACGTGGGTCCGGAACCCCAGTGTGAGCGCGTCGCAGGCGGCGTGATGCCAGCGAGCGTGCTCGGCCAGCCAGCCCGCCTCCGGCATCATGTCGCAGTCGAGGAACACGAGGATGCCGTGCGCCGCGGCGCGCGCCCCGGTATTGCGGGCCCGGGCCAGGCCGAAGCCCCGGTCCTCCTGGTGCAGCACGCTCACGCTGAGCGGGCTGGCGGCCGGTGGTGCCAGGGGCGTCCGCGACCCGTCGTCCACGATCACCACCTCGAACAGCTCCCGCGGATAGGTCTGGCCCTCGAGAGCGGCCAGCGTCAGCTCCAGCGCCTCGGGCGCCTCGTAGTAGGTGACGACGACGGACACGGGCAGCTCCGGTTCGAAGCGGTCCGGGGCCGCCACCGCCAGCTCGCGCCAGTCGTTGCCCCGCACGCCGGCTGGAGGCACGTGGCTGTGGTCCATACGCCCCGCCAGCCTACGCCTCGTCCCGGACTGGGTCGGGTCAGCGGGTGTCATGGCGACAGGGGCGCAGCCGTGATCACCCGGTGGTCGCCCGCTGAGAGGGGATCCGGCGCAACATCGAGGCCAATCGGCCCGCACCGCTGCTGCGAGCCGGCCGCGCCCCGTTCCATGTCTCGAGCTCGGCGATGTGCTCCGGGCGCATCGGGTCCAGATGCTCGAGCACACGCTCCCGCATCGTCGGCCGCCACCTGTCGTCGCAGAAGTCGAACGTGCCGGCATGCACTCTCAGCGGCCAGTCGGTCTCGATCGTCTGCAGGTCCTTGAGCCTGGACCCTATGAACCTGGGCAGCCCGTCGACCCGGCGGCGTGCGAACGAGAAGACGTGGCCGTGGTCGAGGGGATCCCGCTCCAGGTACGCCCGTGCGTCCTCATTGTCGTACGGAGCCCACTGCGGGCGGTGCCCGGGATCGACGACCGCTCGGACGATGTCCCTCCGCAGGCACTTCGGGCATTGGCGGCATGCACTGCCATCGCGCTCTGTGCAGTAGAACACTTCCCCTGCCCGGATCGGGTCCAGCGAGAGCCTCATCGTAAGGAAGGCGCTGGCCCCGCAGACCGGCGAGAACACCGGCATCCCGACTGCGTTGAACGCGGACTGCCAGAAGTTCCCGGTGACTCCGTGCCAGTCCCTCGCCCTGAAGCGGTCCCAGTACTCGATTCCTCCCCTGAGGAGGGTGCCCCCCAGAGTCGCGCCCATCAGAATGATGCCGAAGTCGTGGTCGGTGGCCATCAGCAGCGTCGTGGCGAGCGAGCAGGTCCACCCGTGCCAGCCCCCCGGTTCGGACACGTAGCGCTGGTTGGTCGTCACCACTCTCCCGCGGTCCAGGCCCAGGTCGTGAACGACCCCGTGAGTGCCCGACGGCACCAGCCGTTCGTGTCGCCAATGCGCTTCGTGGACGACATACGCCTCGGGAAACATGGTGCGAATGGCGCTGGAGTCGATCCCCCCGCCGAACGCCAGGGCCATGTGCGACCCCGAGTACATCTCGACGCTGGAGTCGACGTTGTCGAAGGAGAATTGCCTCCTGAAGTTGGGGTTGCGGAAGGCCTCCTCCAGCCGGGGCGACACCGGCATGGGGAACACGACCCGCTCGCCCACGAACGGATAGAAGATGATCAGGCAAAGCAGGCCCAGCAGATCGGGGTGGATGGCGGTCACGCCGTAGTCGAACTCGATGTCCTCCCCCGAGAATACGATCGTTGCGCCGGAGCCTTCCTGTCTCAATCCCTCGGTCTGGTCGCCCTCCTCCAGAACGGCGCGCAGGACGCTCCTGCTCTCGCTGGACGTGAACTCGAACCTCAAGGTTCAGCCCAGTGCCGCGCCAGCAGCGTTGGAGGCACCGGCTGCCTGTGGAGGCGGGTTGCCGGGTCCGGGGGGCGGGGCCGGTCTCAGGGCCGCGGCCATCAGCAGCACCCAGATGTAGGAGAACCACAGGACGAAGCTCTCGGTGACGTTCTCCACGAGCACGAAGCCTACGACCGCGGCCCACATCCAGGAGTCGGCTCCGGGGCGGCGCCACAGGTGCAGGCCCGCGTTGCGGGCCGCGAGGACCACGATCACCACGAACGGCGCCGTGCCGATGAGCCCGAGCCCGAGCGCCACCTCCATCAGGCTGTTGTGGGCGCTGCCCCTGCGCAGCAGGGCATGGTCGAGCAGCTCGATCTCCTCCCAGAACGCGTAGAACCCGTAGCCGCCGAGCGGACGCTCGGCCACCCGATCCCAGACCAGGCTCCACATGGTGCGGCGCTGGCTGAAGGTCGGTTCGCTCCATGAGGCGACCAGCGCCACCGAGGCGCCGCCGACGCCCAGTGCCGTCACCACCGCCAGCGAGGCTCTTGCCGCAGCAGGGTGCCAGCGACCCCTGGCCCAGTGGTAGCCCACGGGGACGGTCGCGGCCGCGGCTGCGATCACCAGCGCGATCCAGGCCGTGCGGCTGCCGGCGCCGGCCATGGTTCCCAGACACAGTGCGGCCAGGCCCGCTCCAGCCACCCGGCCCCATCGCTCGCTCGACGCCAGGTGGCGGATCCCGACCAGCACGCCGATAGCGGCGAGCGGCGCCAGGGAGTTGCGGTTGGTGTAGAGACCCTCCCAGTCGTCGTTGGAGTCGAGGCCGAGGTCGGGCCGCAGCACCACCAGCACGACGCTGCCCGCGACCGCTGCGCCGGTAACGCAGGACAGCATCGCGGCGAGGTCGTCGGCATCCAGCCGGGCCAGGACCCAGCCCAGGAGGGCCAGGCCCACATAGACGGCGGCGCGCCACGAGGTGGCGAACGGGTGGACGCTCCAGAGGGCCGAGGCCAGTGCCGCTGCCGAGTAGCCGGCGACGGCCCAGGCGGCTGTCCTCTGCGACGCGGTCAACGGCTCGGCGGGGGAGAGGCGGGTTGCGAAGAGCACTGCGGAGGCGACCGCCGCAGCCACGAAGAAGGGCCACACCGCCGGATCCTCCCAGTCGCCGGAACGGTCGACGACGCTCTTGGAGAACAGGAAGACAGGCCCGTTGGTCAAGACGATGACGACGGCCGCGACGGGCGCCACCCGAAGCAGGCGGGTCACCGGGGTTGGCACGTCCCGCACTCCCGACCGGCCGGCCACGACCGCGGTCGAAGGGTCGGCGCCGGTGCCGAAGCGCGATCACACGATGCCGGCAAAGGCGAGGTCCAGTCCCTGGCGCGTGTCGGTGGCACGACCGGTGAAGTGCGACTCGTCGATGTTCCAGGTGTGGTCGTCGCCGTGTCGCACCCGCAGGTAGCCCCGACCGTGGGTGCGGTAGATCCGTCCGCCGATGCAGGTCACGTCGCGGGCGAGTCCGGTGTCCACATGGCGGGGCACCCGGCGCCAGCCCCCGGCCTGGGCAAGGTCGTGGCGGGAGATGAGCATGGCTCCGCCGCTCACCCCGGGGTAGCCGAGGTAGCGCTCTCCGCGGCGCCCGAACATCCGGAGGGTTCGGTCCTGGCTGGCGACGTACACATACTCCGCGCCCTTGGCCACCAGCTCGGCCTGTGAGAACTCATGGGCCAGGACCAGGTCCCACAGGTGGCTCGGGCTGTAGTAGTCGTCGTCGTCGAACTTGGCGAGCAGGGTGCCGGTGGAGGCCGCCACCGCGGCGTTGAGCACCGCCCCCAGCGGCTCGGAGGCCGCGACCGGGGCGACCCGCACCGGCATGCCGGCCGCCTCGACCGCGCCGGCGAGGGCGTCGTCGGTGAAGCCGTCCCCGTGGGGTGCCAGCACGAGCTCGGCGGCGGGATAGGTCTGCGCGGCCGCGGAGGCCACGGCCGCACCGAGGCGCTCGGGCCGGTTGGTGGCCAGCAGGATCGACACCGTCGGAGGGGGCGCCTCCCGCCCGGCTGCGGCGATGACCTGCCGGGCCCGGGCCCGCAAAGAATGGTCGCGCAGCGCGCACCGCCGCATCTCGATGCTGATCGCCTCGCGCCCGTGGGCGTCGGCGCCGGCGATGCGCTCGCTGTCGGCCATGAGATCGTGCAGTTCGGGACCCAGAAGCGGCCGCAGCCCGCGCTCATCGCCGGCGATGCGAACAACCGCGCCGGTGGCGGCCCGGGCCGCCAGCGCCGCGGCTCGCAGCACCGGGTCGGACTCGCCGGTCACATCCGAGGCGAGGACTGGCTCAGCGACCTGGGGCTTCCAGCCGATCGGATTGACCGACAGCGGGTCGAACGCGGGAACCGAGAGCTGCTCGGGAGCCGACGACAGCGCAACCTCCACAGCACCGGGCGGGAGGCTCCTGTTGCTGCGGGGGCTGTCGACGACCACGATGTCGGCGTGCTCGGCCCCGGACGCGGGAACCACCCGCCCCGAGGCCGCGAGCACGGCCGCGGCCCGCGGCCCGCTGGTGACGATCTGCGCTCCGAGGGGGTACGGTGCCCTGCGGTGGCGGCCCGCGGCCCGATCCCGGGCGAGACCGGCCAGCCGCTGGGTCCGCAACCACAGCGCCCGAGCCAGCCACCGGGCCAGCGGACGGGCCTGGCCGGGGTTCCGGACCACCCGTCCGGCCCCTGTGGGCCTGGAGCGAGCGCGACGGGCTTGCGAGCGCCTCGCGCTGCGGCGTGGTGTTTCCCGCTCTTGTTCGCTGCGCTCACGGGCCGCTCGGGCCACGGCCTCGCGAAGCCAACCGCCGACTCGCGCCACAGGGCTCGGCCTCTCAGAAGCCCGCGAACTCGAAGTCACGGCCCTGTCTCATGTCGTCGGAGCGGCCCAGGAAGAAGTCGTCGTCGATGGTCCAGGTGTGCTCGTCACCGTGCCGCACCCGCAGGTAGCCGGCGCCGTGGGTCCAGTAGATGTCCCCGCCGACCTGCACCACGTCCCGGGCCAGGGAGATGTCGACGCTGCGGGGGACCCGCCGCCAGCCGCCGGCGGCGTCAATGTCCTGGCGGGAGATCATGAGCACCCCGCCGGAGACCACCGGATCGGGGACGAAGCGCTCCCTCATCTTCGAGACCCTCACCGTCTGGTCGAGGCGCGACAGGTAGACGTACTCCGCGGCCTTGGCCACCAGCGTCGCCCCGGAGTACTGGCGGGCCAGCAGGAGATCCCAGATGTGGTCCGCGGCGTAGTAGTCGTCGTCGTCGAACTTCGTGAGCAGGGTCCCCGAGGAGTTGTCCACCGCCGCGTTGAGCACCTCCCCCAGCGTCCTGTCCGCGTCCACCCTCACGATCCGCACCTCGCAGCCCAGCGAAGCGGTGAGTGCGGCGACCTCATCGTCGGGCCCGAACCCGTCGCCGTGGAGAGCCAGGACGAGCTCCAGCCGCGGGTAGTTCTGGACCCGCACCGCCTCGACCGCGGCGCCGAGGAGCTCGGGCCGGCGGGTTGGCAGCAGCACCGACACCTGCGGAAGCGGAGCCTCGAGGCCTTGAGACTCCAGGAGCTGGCGAGCCCGGCCCCGCAGCGAGTGCTCCCGCAGGGCCAGCCTGCGCATGGCGATGCTGAGCTGCTCGCGCCCGTGGTCGCGCACCGTCGTGACGGAGTCGGAGGCCATGAGGGCATGCAGTTCCGCTCCGAGGCACTCTTCGAGGACCGCATCGGAGTTGGTGACGTGCACCAGGACGCCGGCGGCCGCCAGTGCGGCCAGCGTGGCGGCCCGCTGGGTGGCGTCACCGAAGCCGGCGCCGGAGTCCTCGAGGTGGTGGAGCCGCCGCAGGGCGCTGATCACGTCCCGGTCCAGGTGCAGCGACGCGGACCCCGCTGCGGGGGGCTGCCAGCGCGAGGCCAGCGGCGCGGCCGCCCGGTCGTGGTCTGGTGTCCAGTCGGCGGGGTTGACGGCGCCGGCGTCGAAGGCGGGAACCGCCAGCCGGGGGTGCAGCTCGGCGAGCACGGCCACGGCCGGCCTCGACGCGCCGGCGGTGTCCGCCTCGAGTGCCTGGCGCGCCGCGGCGGTGTCGACGAGGATCAGGTCGAGATGCCGGTCGCCGGTCGGGGCGCCCACACGGGCCGACGCAGCCAGCACCGCCGCGGCCCGGTCGCCTGCCGCCGCGATCTCGGCTCCCAGCGGATACCGGGCCAGCTGCGAGCGGTCGATGCCGGGGGGAGCCTGCATGGCCCGCCGGGTCGTGGCCCGCCGCCTCACCGCCCCGACGATCCACGACACCAGGCGCCACGCATCCTTCGGGCTGCGGATCCTGACCGCCCGGCCCAGAAGGGCCCGCCCGTAGCGGACCAGCTTGGATCCGGCAGAGCGAACCGGCGCGGCTCTCGATGTGCGGTCCTTGCCCGAGATGCCCTCGTCGGGCGGTCGTCGGGCGGCTTCGAGGGCCCAGCCGTCGATGTCGACCACCTCGCCCACGTCCTCGACGCGCCCACCGCCGCGCAGGGCGCGTTGCAGCGCCCACGACCGGGTGATCGTCACCCGGTGGCCCGACCCGAGGCGGGCTCTCCCCGCCGCGGCCGGACCGAGGCGGGTGCGCAGGCGTCCGACCATCAACGGCCCTACCGGTGCACCCGCCGGGACGGTGACATGGAAGCGGGCCGACCGGAATGCGGCTGCTGCGCCGCCTACCGCGCCGAAGCGCACCCTGTGGTCGGGATCGAGGTGGTTGTGGAGCCATTCGAGCCCGCTGCCGGGATGCTCCTCCACCCAAACGACAAGGTCGCCGGTCTTGCCGGCCAGGACCTGCTCCACCGTCTTGAGGGTCTCCTGCTGGTCGGCCCCCGATGCGGTGACACTCACCGCGAACCGGGGCACGGAGAAGGACCGCCCGTCGGTTGCCTCCCGGGGCCGCCCATGGGGTATCAGGTTCATCAGCTTGCCCTGCATGTGGGCCAGGCTGAGCCTCTCGTCGTCGCTGATCCGGGCGCCAGGGCCCTGATGCCAGCACAAGGCGTCCCGGTCGGGCACGAGGACGGCGCCCAGCGCGAAGGCGCGGTACCCGAACTCCTGATCCTCGGCTCCCCACTGGTTGAAGGACTCGTCGAATCCGCCGGCTGCCGCGAAGAAGTCGCCCGACACCCCGAGGTTGCCGCTGGTGACGGCCCTGAAGATGTTCTCGTCCCCGCTGGTGAGCAGGTCGGTGCGGGCCATGCGGTCCTCGATCCACTGGGGCTCCTCGGCCGGGCGCCCGGCGAAGAGCTCGGCCAGCGACCCTGCCCGAGCCAGCACCGCCTCGGGGGTGATCCCGTCCACTTCAACGTGCTTGCGGAAGCCGAGCGTCAGCACGTCGCAGGCTGCGTGGTGCCATCGCGCGTGGGCCGCCAGCCAGACGGCCTCGGGGACCATGTCGCAGTCGAGGAAGAGCAGGATGTCGCCCGAGGCTGCCTGAGCGCCATTGTTGCGGGCCCGGGCCGCGCCGAATCCCCGGTCGGGTTGATGGATCACCTTGACCCGCAGCGGCGTGGCTGCATCCAGGCGCAGCGGTTCCGACGAGCCGTCGTCCACCACGATCACATCGAAGAGCTCGCGAGGGTAGGTCTGACGCTCGAGGCCGGCCAGCGTCAACGCCAGCGCCTCGGGCGCCTCGAAGTAGGGAATCACGACCGTGACGGGCAGGACCGGCTCGAAGGCGTCGACGGTCGCCACGTCCAGCGAGCGCCAGTCGTTGCCGCGCACAGCGGCGGGCGGCGGCTTGGTGCTCATGGACTCGGATCGTCGGGTTCGGCGTCCAGGGCCGGCCGGCGCGGGTGCAACACAGTGACAATCGTAGGATGAGCTTCGTGGACGACGCGACCAACAGCCTCCCAGGGCCTGAGCGGCCCGTGAGCGCAGCGAACCGGATCGGGGTGTCCGACGCTCGTCGGTTGGTCGATCTGACGGCCGCGCCCTCCGTCGGGGCGTACTTGCGCGACGTCTGGAGGCGGCGCGAGTTCGCGGTGGTCGTGCCGGCCCAGGATCTGCGGGCCCAGAACATGGACACCGCGCTGGGCCAGCTGTGGCACCTGGTCAACCCGGCCCTGCTGGTGGGCGTGTACTTCCTCGTCTTCGGTGTGCTGCTCGACACCCGCCGCGGCGTGGACAACTTCCTGGGCTTCCTGATCGTGGGCGTGGTGCTGTTCCATCTGTTCCAGCGGGTGGTCCAGGACGCGGCGGTGTGCATTACTCGCAATCTGGGCCTGATCCGGTCGATCCAATTCCCCCGCATCCTGCTGCCGCTGGCCACGGTGAACGGGCAGACCCTCGCGTTCCTGCCCGCTCTGGGAGTGGCCCTGCTGACCTTGCTGGCCACCGGGGAGCGTCCCACCCTCCGGTGGCTGCTGCTGGCCGCGGTGCTGGTCGCCATGTACTTGTTCAATCTCGGCGCCGCGCTGGTCGTGGCCCGGGTCGGGGCGTCGGTGCGGGACCTGCAGCGGCTGCTGCCCCACCTGCTGCGCCTGCTGTTCTACGCCTCGGGGGTGATCTTCAGCGTCGAGGCCTTCGTGACCAGCGAGGCTTGGCGCCGGGCGTTCGCCCTCAACCCGGTGTACGACCTCATCGCCTGCGCCCGCTGGTGCCTGCTCGGCACCGGGGTCGAGGCGCCGGTGGTGATCGGGCTGGTCGTCTGGTGCGCGGTGCTTCCCGCCGCCGGCCAGCTCGTGTTCCGCCGCGGGGAGAGGAGGTTCGGGTCGTGACCGCACCGGGCACCGCGGTGACCGTGAGGCTCACCGACGTCCATGTCCAATACCGGGTGTACGAGGATCCCGCCGCCGGCTTCAAGCAGAACTTCTCGCAGGGGCGGATGCGCAGGCAGTTCAGCGTCATCAAGGCGGTGCGCGGTGTCACGCTCGACCTCCACGAGTCCGAGACTCTGGGCCTCATCGGGGCCAACGGATCGGGGAAGACCACCCTGCTGTCGGCCATGACCGGCCTGCTGCCGCTGAAGTCGGGGACCATCCGGGGCCGGTCCCGTCCGGCGCTTCTGGGCGTGTCGCCCGTGCTGCGGGGCGCGCTGTCGGGCCGGCGCAACATCCTCATCGGCGGCCTGGCTCTGGGATTCACCCGGGCCGAGATCGAGAGCCGGATGGACGAGATCATCGACTTCGCCGGTCTGCGGGATGCCATCGACCGCCCCATGCGCACTTATTCCTCGGGCATGCGGGCCCGGCTGAACTTCGCCATCGCCACCGCGCGGATCCCCGAGATCCTGTTGATCGACGAGGCATTGGCGGTGGGCGACGAGGGCTTCCGGGTCCGCAGCGCCAAGCGCATCGACGAGGTGCGGGCCGCGGCCGGTTCGGTGGTGCTGGTCTCTCACAGCATGGCGGAGATCGAGCGCTCCTGCAATCGGGCCGCGTGGCTCGACGATGGCGTACTGAGGTTGGTCGGCGATCCCGACGAGGTGGTGTCGGCCTATATGGCCTCCTACTCCTCGAACGGCCAATCCGGATCGGGCTGAGAGGCCGAGCGCAGCGGCCCCTGAGAGCCGCAGGTCCGGCCGGCAAGGAAGCCGGCGCCCCAGCAGATGTGCATCACCACGAAGGCGCCTGCCGCCCGCATGCGGTCGCGCCAGCCGGGCAGGAGGCGGCCCAGCCGGGCCGCGGCGATGACGCATGCAGTCGCGTAGACCACCGGCAGCGCCCCGCCCCGAAGACGCCCCCGGGCCAGATCCACAGCGGAGGCGGCCAGGCCGGCCACCAGCGCGGGGGCGGCCAGCTGGCGGATCCGCAGCGATCGCCGGTGGCGCGCGAGCATCCTGCGCTTCCAGGCGCCGTAGGAGAAGTACTGGCCGGCCAGTCCCGCGTAGTCGGCCCGGGGCACGTAGTCCACTGCCAGGCTCGAATCGAGCCAGACCGTGTGGCCCTGCCGGCGCAGGCGCCAGTTGAGCTCGTAGTCCTGGTTGCGCTCGAGGGTCTCGTCGAAGCCTCCGACCGACTCCAGCGCAGCCCGCTCGAACACCCCCAGATACACGGTGTCGGCCGGTCCGCTCCGGTGGCCCCGGCGGAAGGCGGCCGGCCCGCCCCCGAAGGACGAGGCCATCGCGGCCGCGATCGCACCCTGCAGGCCGCCGGCGCCGACGGGGCGCTGCACGCCGCCCACATTGGCTGCGCCGGTGCTTGCCAGGGTGCGCACCGCCCGCTCGATGTAGTCGGGCGGCACCCGCGACTGCGCGTCGACACGGGCGACGATCTCGCCCTTAGACGCCGCCACCGCGAGGTTCAGGCCCGCCGGGGTGGTTCCCGAGGGGTTGTCGACGACCTGCAGCGGCATCTCGATGGAGGTCTCGGCCAGCACTTGCCGGGTGCCGTCGCTGCTCGGTGCCAACGCCACGGTCACGTCCATCGGGCCGCCGTAGGTCTGCGCGCCGATCGCGCTGAGGCAGTCTCCGAGCACGTCCGCGCAATCCCGGGCCGGCACCACCACCGACACGTGGGGCAGGTGGTCGCGGCCTCCGGGCGAACCGTTCATCGACCCGACCGGCGGGCCATCACGAAGATGCTCTTGACCATGATCTCCCAGTCGAGCACCGGCGACCAGTTCACGACGTACTGCAGGTCGTGGCCCAGCTTGTAGGCGGCGTCGGTCTGGTAGTGGCCCTCGGTCTGGGCGAGTCCGGTGATTCCTGGGGGGATGTCGTGGCGCCGGCCGTATCCGGCGATCTTCTCCTCGAGCAGGGCGACCAGTTCCGGCCGCTCCGGGCGGGGGCCGACCAGGGACATCTCGCCGGCGAGGATGTTCCACAGCTGCGGAAGCTCGTCGAGCCGGGTCCGGCGCAGCCAGCCCATGCCGTCGATCACCCTCGGATCCTCGGCGGCGGCCAGTTCCGGCCCGGAGCGCTCCGCGTCGGGTTCCATGGTCCGGAACTTGAGCATCGTGAAGGCTCTTCCTCTCCTGCCGATGCGTTCCTGGCGGTAGAGCACGCCGGCACCGGCACGCATCCGCACGTACACAGCGACGACGGCTGCCAGCGGCACCGCGATCGGGGCTGACACCAGCAGGTAGACCAGATCGAGGAGGCGCTTGAACCGCAGCCTGCAGGTCGGCAGAGCGTGGGCTCGCAGGGCCACGAAGGGCATCCCGCCGATCTGGCGGGTCCGTTGCAGTCCCAGCAGGGTGTCCGAGGGCGTGATGCGCCGGTAGACGCCGACGCGACGGCCCTCCAGCTCGCCCAGAGGCTCCGGATAGATCGTGTCGAGGGGCTGGCCCGAGAGCAGCAGCAGATCGGTCGCCCCGGTGCGGTTGACCTCCTCGACGATGTCGGAGGGATCCTCGGACACCCCGGCGACCTGTGCCGTGGGCTCCGACTCGCCCAGATGGCGCCGGGCGGCCTGGACATCGTCGGACTCTCCCATGAGAAGGACGCGTGGATTCCCGAATCGGCGCGTCCTCACCCGCCGGGCCAGCCAGCGGTTGAACGACACGACGAGGCTCGCGGCCACGGCGAGGATCACCAGGTTCCCCCGCGGCATCAGGTAGCGGCCGGTGAGCAGGGTCACGGTGGCATCGGCCCCTACCGCCAGGAGGGTGAGCAGCGTCGCCCTCGGCAGCCATGGGGGCCGGCCGAGGCGCTGCTCGTACTCGTACATCCCTCCGAAGTAGTAGATGCCCATGTGCAGCCCGGTGGCGATGGAGAATCCCACCGCGTAGTGCGACAGGGGATAGGTGGGCCAGTCCAGCCCGAAGCGCACGGTCGTGATGGCGGCCATGAGCCCGAGCAGCGTGGCCGCGTCGATCACATGCAGGTATCGGAGTCCCAGACGTCGCAGTATCGGGGTCGCCCCTCTCGCGTCGCCGGCGGTCCTCACGGGGATCGCATCAAGGGCGGCAGGTCCACATCGGTGTCGAACGCACCCGCCGCCTCCGCGAGCAGCCAGATGAGCATCGCGGTCCGGGCCCGGTCCACGGTGTCGTACGGCTTGAGGCTCGCCGGGTCTTGGGGCGGGTTGAAGAACTCGTCGACCCAGAGACGGTGCTCCACCATCCAGCGGGCGGCCTCCAGGTAGTAGGCGTTGATCCCGACGTCGGTGAAGGGCACTGGGTGGTTGCTGTAGGTGCGTCCCGCGAAGTTCCACAGGAACACGGCCATCTGCGACGTCCTGAGCGGCTCGTTCGGGCAGAACAGCACGGGGTCCGTGCTGCATCCGAGGGTGATGTTCCGGTCGACCATCCATCCCACGGCCTCCGAGTAGTAGCTCTCCGGCTCGACGTCGCCGAAGGTCAACGAACCGTCCGCGGATTCGGGCTCACCCGCGAACCGCCACAGCAACGCGGCGAACTGGGCCCGCGTCAGCGACCGCTCCGGCGAGAACGTCGTGGGTGACGTGCCCGTCGTGATCTCGTTGTTGAGCATCCACGCCACCGCCTCCGCGTAGGGAGCGTTCGAGGCGATGTCGGTGAAGGGGAGGGTGTGGACGTTGTAGCCGCTTCCGGTGTGGGAGCCCTGGAGCGCGAGCTTGGTGGACAGCGGGGGCCGGCAGCCCGGCTCCGAGCGGCACCCCAGCACCAGCGCGTAGTAGAAGCGGTAGCCGTAGGGCTCGTCGTTGTCGTTGAGCACCGCGAGCGTGCGATCGGTTCCCACCAGCGTCACCAGGGCATCGTCGATGCGGCCCGACGGTCCGGGTCGCGCGATGTGGATCTCGACGATGTCGCCCACGTCGAGGTCGGCGAAGGGATAGTCGGCCAGCCACTTGCTGATCTGCTCGGTGGTGTAGGTGCGCTCCCAGGAGTGGGTGGGGTTCTGGGGGTCGCCGTCGGCGTCGGGTGCGGCGTCGTAGGGGTCGGGCTTGGCCAGCAGGTAGGGCACCAGATCCCGGCGGGGCTCCTCGTTGGCGGCGGTGTGGCCCCCGTTTGAGGAGCTGTAGTAGCCGACGATCACCTCGGCCGGGTCCTGGTTCGTGGCCCGGTGGGTGAGCACGGTGTCGTCGGTGGCGTCCACCTGGTCCCCCCAGGCGCTGTGGCCGGGTTGCCGCTCGAAGTCCCAGGCCTTGTACTCCTGGTCGCGTGTCGAGGCGTACAGATCGAACGGGGCGGCCCAGTCGGCCCGTTCGCTCATGATGGCGGTGGCGTAGCTGCGGGCCGCCACGGCCTGGGCCTTGAGCGCCGCGGCCGGCCAGCTGTGGGGAACCTCGTCGAGTCCGTAGAGGTACTGCTGCATGGTCAGCTCGCCGATCACCAGGCAGTACTGGTTGGAGCCCTGGCTGCCGCAGTTGGCCACGCCTCCGGCCGCCGGCGTCAACTGGAACTGGCCGTGGGCGTAGCGCTCGGCGCCGTTGACGGTGTTGGACACCCTCACCGGCTCGCCGTCGTCGAAGTCCACCGTGAGCACCGTTCCGCTGCAGAAGCCCCGGCACCAGTCGATGTTGCTGGAGTTGATGTGCCAGCCGCCGTCGCCGCGGCGCACGGTCAGAGTGTTGACGGTGGTGTCCAGGAACCGGCCGTCCATCGACACCGTCAGCAGTCCGGTGGGCCTGAACACGGTGGTGCTGTGGACTGCGATGCGCAGGTCGACGTCGTCGGGCACCAGGTCGGGATCGGTGGTCAGGGTGGTGTCGTCGTAGTAGAAGGCGAGGATCTCCTCGTAGGTGTGGCCGGCTTCGGCCCGTCCCAGGGCGCCGTACTGGCTCATTCCGGTGCCGTGCCCCCAGCCGCCCCCGACGAAGGTGTACTCGTCGTCGCTCGGTCCGTGGGGGTGGGCCGATGCCGGAACGGCGGCCGCTGAGAGCAGGACCGCGGCAGCCGAGATCACGCAGAGCAGCAAGCGAATGGGATGGGAAGGCATCGAGGCACCCCGCGTCCTGGTTGACCGCCTGCCGGGCCGGGAGCCTAGCGTCCCGCCGGGGTTCCGGCATAGCGAGGCCGCCGGGAGCCTCGACGCTCGACCGCGAGGCGGTGCTCCCTGCTCGCGCTCGCTCCTAGCCGTGCTCGCCGTCGGCGACATGCACGAGGTAGGCGTCGACCACCTCGTCGGGATCGCCGACGGAGCGGAGGCATCCGCCGTCGAGCCAGCCGGCGCGATCGCACAACTCCCGCACGAGTGCGGTGTCGTGGGAGACCAGCACGATGGTCGTCCCGCCGCAGCGGAGGCTCTCCATGTGCTGCAGGCACCGCTGCTGGAACTCCTCGTCGCCGACCGCGATGACCTCGTCCACCAGCAGGATCTCAGGTTCGACGTTCACGGCCACCGAGAAGCCGAGACGCATGTACATGCCGCTGGAGTAGATCTTCACGGGAGCGTCGATCTGGTCGCCGACCCCGCTGAATTCGATGATGTTCTCCATTGCGGCGGCCATCTGGCGCCGGCCGAGCCCGAGCATGGCCCCGTTCAGGAACACGTTCTCACGTCCGGTCAGCTCGGGATGGAATCCGGATCCGAGCTCGAGCAGGGCCGAGAGCCGACCCTGGGCGGTGATCCGGCCGCTGGTGGGGCGGTGGATTCCGGCCATGAGCCGCAGCAGCGTGGACTTGCCGCTCCCGTTGTGCCCGACCAGGCCGAAGAACGAGCCCTTCTCGATGGCCAGCGACACGTTCCGCAGTGCCCAGATGTGCCGCACGTCGCGGCGGCCGAAGCTGAGAATCGCCTCCTTGACCGAGGTCGGACGGTTGAGCTCCAGGCGGAACCGCTTCGACACGTCGGACACCTCCACGGCCTGCACCGGGGCTCGGGCCGGCTCGCTCACGGCTCCTCGCTTATCGCCATCGACCGGCGGCGGAAGAAGGCCAGGCCGGCGACGAACACACCGATCGCCCAGGCCGCGGCCGTGGCCAGATCAGCGATGTCGGGCGCCTCCAGGAAGTAGACCGCGTCGCGTGTCACCGCGATGACCGAGTTGAGGGGGTTCAGCTCGACGAGGCGCGCCACCGGCAGGCCGTATGCCCGTTCCGGCACGATGTCGGGCGTGTAGACGATCGGCACCATGAAGAACCCGACGCTCAAGACGATGGTGGTGAGGTGCTGGATGTCGCGGTAGCGGGCGTTGACGATGGCGGCCGCGAAGCCGAGTCCGAGGGCGAACAGGGCTGCCAGCACCATGGCCACCGGAAGGAACACCAGTGTCCAGGACACGTTGGCCAGCACGGCCATGATCAACACCAGCACCAGGGCTTCGAGGCTGCTCTGGAGCAGTGTGGCGGCCGCCCCTCCGATCAGGGCCGTCTCGGTAGGGAAGTAGATCTTCTTTCGCAGGTCGCTCACGCCGTCCATCCAGCGCATCGAGCCGTTGACGATGGTGTGGAAGACGTTCCACACCACCAGGCCGGAGAACAGGTAGAGGGCGAACACCTCGGCCTGGCCGTTGGCGGTGGACGGCGCGGTGGCCCGGTAGATCACGCCGAACACCAGGCTGTAGACCGCCACCGTCGTCAACGGCTTGAGGAGCGACCACAGCCAGCCCAGGACGTTGCGCTTGTAGAGCGCCTTGATCTCTCGCTCCGCGAAGCTGCGAACCAGCCTCGCGCCGGTACGGGCCGCGGGCGACAGCAGGAGGGCGGCGCGGAGGCCGGGGTGCTTGACCGCCATAGTCGCCGTGGATCATAGGATGGCGGGAGACCGACGATGGCCCGCACCGTCGCCGCTGCGACCCTTCACACCTCCGACCGACTTGACAGCCGCGTCCGTCTCAGTGTTGGATGTCCGACGGTGAGTCACAGACAGGTCCAGCCCCCCCCCCCGGCGATTAGAGCCGCGGCAGAACGGCTAGCCAGCTCGTCTTCATTGGTAGCGCGCGGCTATCTCCTGCCGTCGCGCCGCCGGGGCCAAATCGCCCGGCATGGAGTCTGCGGCCAGGATCGGCCGTGGGGCGCCCGCGTCGTCCAGGGGCAGTCGTAGGAGCCCGGGCCGATGTCCAGCTGCGGGCCAGAGTTGCGCGTTGTCTATGCGTATCTGGAGACTCTGCGCGGCAACGCTCAGACTGCGGCAAGCATGCTCAGGGACTGCTCAGCGTTGTCCGGCCTGGACTTTTCGCCCAACCACCAGGTCACGCAGGCATATGAGCGGTATCTCGACGGGTGGAAGGTTCATCGCGAGCGTCTCCAGGAGGGGCTCGACTCTACCGCCGGTGCCTTCGGTGCGGTGCTGGAGGGGTTCCAGTCGGTTGAGAGCGAGCTGATAGCGCTGCTCCAGCCCGAGACGAACTGATTCAGGATCCTGCGGAGAGGTTGGCAGAGATGAGCTGGTCACGGGTTCTTCAACTCGACGAGCCGGTCGTAGGCACTGTCGAAGACTACGAATCGGCGCATAGTCAAGTCAGCCGGCTCGGAGAAGCTGCTGAGAGCGTACGTGATCAATTCAAGAGAATCCGAACCTCCGAACTGGAGGAACTGCAAGGAGAAGCTGCACAGCAACTTCGCGAGGTCGTCAGCAGTGTCGACGAAAGTCTGAACGTCCTGCCCGTAGTGCTGGATGATGTCAGCGCTGTATTTCAGTACCACGCACAGGCACTCGGGAATCTGCGAGTCAAGGCGGAGGAGGCATTGGCCAGAGCGGAGACGCGCTGGAACGACCTGCAGAGCGCCATAGAGTCCGAGGACCAGGCCGCCAGCAGCCTGCTGTATGTGCGTGGACAACTGCGGAGCCTCGATTCCTCAGGCGCGAGTCCCGAGCACATTGATGCACGACGTGCCCAACTCGCTATTGAGGTCTCCGATTGTGAGCGCCGTGTCCGAACGTGTGAGGCGACAACATCACAAGCCCGCGAGGACTTGGAACTGTCGCGTGTCGAGCACGGTCGTCTCCAAGACGAAGAGCAGGATCTGATCGACCGCACTGTGGATGCTCTAGATCGCATCGACTTGAGAGACTTGAAGAACCCAGGCTTTCTTCAAGGAGTTTGGGAAGGATTCGGTAATTTCATTGGGGCGATCCGTGAATGGTTACAGGATTTTTTTGAAGATATTGGAAAGCTTGCATCGGCGATACTACAGGGAGATTTTGGTGCCGCGCTTCACCATCTCCGCAATGTCCTGGACAAGTTAGCAACCATCATGACAGTGGTCGCTGTACTTGCCTGCCTTATCGCTGCACCCTTTACATCCGGTGCATCCCTAGCGCTCATTCCAGCCGTGTTCGCTGCCGCAAAAGGAATGGAATACGCATCGCTGAAAATCGGTGTGGTGCTATATTGTAGTGGCGTGCCTCATCCCGAAACGGGCTTTCCGCTAAGTTGGCAAGAGGTGGCAGTTGATGCTGGCCTCACGCTGCTTCCTAGTGGCATGAAGAGTCTTGGGAAGCGTGGCATGAAGAGTCTTGGCGTCGATGAGTTTTACCCGAAACAAATTTCAAAAGTCCCGCCTTTGAAGGCCGTAACGGGTGAAGCAACGGATGCTTTAGCGACGAAGGCAGCAAGTTATAAGTTGAAGGACCGGGTTGTCCCGAAGGACTGGGTTGTCCCGGAGACGGGCCAGGCTTGGATTGATGCAGCGCAGCAGTCGCTGGACAAGTATCGCGGCGGTGTATCGATCACAGACGATCGGGCCACCTGTCAGTTGGCTCCACGATGAAGCCGCAGGTCGACTCGTTCGGGATTGCGTTGCCGCCGGATTGGGTGCGGTTCCCGTTGGAGGACGGCGACTTCGAGGCGTTCGTACGAGGTCAGCGTGACCGAGTGCGCCGTGAGACGAAACTTGCCCTGTCTCGCACTGCAGAGCGCCAGTTCGAGGTGCTGATGCGCGGCCTGCGCAACGACTGCGACTCTGCTGGCATCCGGATGGTCGCCACGCTCCTCGGTGTTGTGGACGCCGAGGAAGAGGTTGTTGATACCGAGGAAGAACCCGAGGGGGACGGACAATCTGACGCCAGCGAAGACGAGGCCGAGGCGGAGTTGATCGCGGCGTCAATGACTATTGCAGTCGTCTCCCAGGCAGAGGTGGGTTCAGAGTTGCCATTGACAGTCAATACTATCCAAGTCGCTATGAGCATGGATCCACTGGGAGATGACGATAGTGAAGCCGATGATCCGGTCGCAACGAATCTTGAGCCGCCATCGGTCGTTACGATGCCCGTGGGCGACGCTGTCAAGTTGGTTCGTCTCCACAGACTGAAGTATCCCGAATCCCGTGGCCGCAATACCTTGACACGCGAACTGCCCGTGTTCGTTCAGCACTTCTTTGTTCCCATCGATGATTTGGGATCAGCCGCGGCTGTCGTCACGTTCAATACACCCATGGTCTCGCTGGCTCGGCCGATGAGTGAGCTGTTTGATGCCATGATGGAAACTTTTGAGATGTTTTCTGGCGACGACATCACCGATCCCGGCGGCATGTCCGCCGAGAATCCCTCTACAACCAACCCACCCACTAGGGAGGCAACAACATGACAGAGATCAAGCTTCGGGCGGATGAGGCTCGTCAGGAGGCCGCTCATGTTCAGAGCGAGGCAGCTTCGGCCAAGGAGCAGATTGCGAGACTCCGCGGTCGTCTGGACCATCTGGCGGACTCGTTCACGGGGCAGACGGCGATTGCATTCGACGGCTCCTTCAATGAGTGGAGGACGAACGCGGACAGCATGCTGGACAGCCTGACCGAACTCGGAACGTTCCTGAACAATGCAGCGGACACGATCGAGGCGACGGACATGCAGATCGCCAATTCGCTCCAGGGCCGTTGAGTCCAACGACGTTGAGTCCCACGAGCTTGAACGGCGATGCTCAGAGAGACGCCGGGCGCAGGGAGGCACCGCTAGTCGCGGAGCTTCGCTCCGGCATGGCATCAATCGCTCACGGAGGATCGGAGCTGGATTCGGGGGTTCCAGCCCGATCTGATGCCGCGGTGGCCTCGACGCGGGGCTCTCCGCCGGTCAGCGAGGCGGCGCTGGCGATCGCTGATGAGTTGCTCGGCCAACGCGAGCCCGAAGCCGCCGGCCTGAGCGAGGAGGAAGCCACCCCTCCGGGCTCCGCCGGCACGCGGCTCCTCGTCGGAGGGCAAACGCTGACAGTGCCGGCGCAAGGCGTCGTGCTGGGCCGGCAGCCCGGGCCCGCAGGAATCGTGGTGGCAGACGGCAGCGTGTCCCGTCGGCACGCCAGGATCCACCTCAACGGCACCGGGATAGCCGTCGTCGATCTCGGCTCAACGAACGGCACCCTGGTCGTTCGAGGCGAGAGTCTCGCGCGCGCCGGCCCCGAGGGGACGCCCGCGACCGCTGGCGACCGCATCGTGACCGCGAACGGCGTGCTGCTGGCTGAGGTCGTCGGCGAGTCACCGAGTGGCAAGCTGTGACCTCATGGCGTGTATCGGTCGACGGGAGTGGCGGAGCCGTCCACGACGTCGTGCTCGACGCCACCGAGGAGGCGACCGTCGCGGAGTTGGGGCAGGCACTGTCCGCCCAGGGCTTCGGGATCGGTGAGGTTCTCATAGACGGCGATGCGGCCGACAAGGATCTGACGCTCGAGTCCAGTTCACTCCGACACGGCGCTCGGATATCGGTTGCCGATCAGGCCTCGGCCGGGTGGGCCGATCCTCGACCCGGCCCGGGGTGGTACCTGGTGGCGGTAGCGGGCCCCGACACCGGCGCGTGGGCCAGGATAACCGCCACGGGGATCTCGATCGGCCGAAGACGGTCGAACTCGCTCGCGGTCAAGGACTCAACCCTGTCTGGCACCCACTTCAATGTCCGCCTCGACGACGGGGAGCCGGTCGTCGAGGATCATGGCAGCACCAACGGCACGCTCGTCGAGGGAGCGCTCATCGACGGGCCTGTGGCCGCGTCGGACGGCACCTACATCGCTGCCGGCGTGACCACGTTCGGAGTGGTCCGAGTCATCCCGACTGCCGTCGCGTCGGACTCCCCGCCAGTCGGAGCGACGGTTCCGTTCCAGCGGCGATTCCGCCCAGCCGTCAAGCCGCTTCCCGGAAAGTTCGACCACCCGTCTCCTCCCACCGGCGATTCTGACACCGCACGCCGGTCGATCATGTCCTATCTCATTCCGATCGTCAGCTCGGTCGGCTTCGCCGCAATGACAATTTTCAGCGGCGAAGAAATCGATAAGACGAGACTGGCGATCGCGTTGCTGGTGATGGCGCTAGGCCCGCTCTTCATCGCGGTCGACAGCCTGCGACGGCGACGGCGCGAGGCGCGCAAGAAGGCTGAGCAACTCGACGACTACGAAGAGAAGCGGGCCCGGTTTCTGGTCGATTTGGCCACGGCACGAGAAGAGGAGAGGATCCGCGACCGGTGGGCCGCCACGCCGGCGGGAGTCGCGGCCCTGCTGACCGTGGCTCATCACTCGAGGCTCTGGGAACGCTCGCACACCGACGAGGACTTCTGCGAGGTCGCGATCGGCCTTCACAGCCGCCCGTCGGCGGTGCACGTCGACGGTCGACCCGAAGGGGCCGCATTGCGCCTTGATTCACAGTGGTCGGCTGTCCTTCGGCATTCGCTCGTTCGTGCCGGCTCGATGGCAGTGCTCGGCCCCCCCGAACGCGCCCGGTCGCTCGCCCGCGCCCTTCTGCTGGATCTGGCGACATCCCATTCGCCCAACGACGTGAAACTCTGGTTGCTGACGGATGCAGACGAGTGCGTCGAGGCTGAGTGGAACGAGCTGCGATGGCTGCCCCACACGTACTCGGGCGACTCGCAGAACCGCATCTTCGCGACGTCGCGAAGCCGCGCCGCGGCCCTCTCCCTGCTGAGGTCCATAATCTCCGAGCGACGAGCGAGAGAGACCCGGGGCAGCGTTCCCCTGCCGGTCCACATCGTCGTCATCGACTGCATCGAGGCGCTCGAGCCCGAGGAGCTGACGGATCTGTTGGTCGACGGCGCGCCGGTGGGAGTTGTGGGCGTCATCCTCGACCCCCAGGTGACGCCCGAGGGAACCAGCGCGCAGATGACACTCAACCAGTTCGCAGACGAGGCGTCCTTCGTGAGCCGTAGCCAGCCGCGGGCTGACGCGGTTCGCACCTTCGAGATGACGGTGGCGTCCTTCGCTCCCGCGGCCCGATCGATGGCCTCGCTCCGGCCCGCGGGCTCAGCGCGCGAGGTGCACGGCGGGTCGGAGGTGATCCGGCTCGTAGATCTGATCGAAGCAGAGACCGAATCCGAGGGGATCGACCGAGTCCTTGAGCGGTGGCGCGGCGGCGGGACGTCCCGGATACGCGTCGGAGGTCTCGGCGACCTGATCACCGAGATAGATGTCATGCGCGACGGTCCCCACGGCTTGGTCGGCGGAACCACCCGCTCGGGCAAGACCGAGTTCCTCAAGTCGCTGTTCACGTCGCTCGCGGTGGCCAACCACCCCGACGACCTGTCCATCGTCGTCGTCGACTTCAAAGGAGGCGTGGACCACGAACTGTCGGCCCAGCTTCCCCACGTCATCGACCTCTCCACCAACCACAACGTGGACTCCTTCGTGCGAACCGTGCGGCTCATCGAAGCCGAGCTCGAGCGCCGCCAGCGCGTGTTCAAGACCGTCGGCGCGCCCAACTTCGACGCCTACCGCGCGGCGCGCGAAGCCGACCACTCCCTTCTGCCCATGCCCCGGCTGCTCGTCGTCATAGACGAGTTCAGCGAGCTGCTCAGCTCCGAGACCGGCAAGGCGAACCTGTCGTCTCTGGAGAGCGTCACGCGCGTGGGCGGGGGCCTGGGCGTGCATCTGCTGCTGGTCACCCAGAACTTCGAGAACCAGCTTCCCTCCCAGATCGCCGCCAATGCGGGCCTGCGCATCTGCTTCCGGGTGCAGGAGGCGGCCCACAGCAAGGCTGTGCTCAACTCCGCCGAGGCCGCGTCGATTCCCAAGGAACGGATCGGGCGGGCGTTCCTGCGGTCGCACGGAGGCCCGGTTGTGGAGTTCCAGGCTGCCCGGGTCGCGGGACCGCGACCCGGCAAGGCGGTCGCCCGGTCGCCCGTCAAGACCCGGATGGCTCCGTTCACCACGCTGGCCGACCCGCCGCCCGGCGACCCGATCGTCGACGTCCCCGCCGAAGACACCGACATGCACGCGGTGGTGCAGGTGATCAGACGGGCCGCCAGTCACAGCGGTTGGACCGCCCCCGTAGTGCCCTGGCCCACGGAACTGTCGCGCGACCTCAGCGTCGGCGACTTCTGCCGCACTGACCTGGAGTGGCCCGTCGGGCTGCTCGACGAGCCTGAGAGGCAGCGTCAGTCTCCGATAGGGCTAGCCCCGTACGGCCCGCACACACTCTTTGTCGGCGGGACGGGCGCCCGGCTGGGCGAGGTGCTGCGAGCGGTCGTGGTCGCCGGGGCGATGAGGCGGAGCCCCGAGGAGCTTCACTGCTATGTGATCGACCAGCTAGGCCAAGGCCTGTCCGCGCTGCAGGCGCTACCCCACATCGGCGGTGTCGCAGAACGCAACGAGCCCCTGGCCCTGCGGATCCTCCGTCACATCGTGAGTGAGGTCGGCCGGAGGAAGTCCCGACTGTCGGAGTTGGGGTTGGCTTCCGTCCACGAACTGCGCGCCGCTACCGACGAGGCCCTCCCGGACGTAGTGCTGGTGCTGCACGGTGCCGACCGCCTACTGATGCGCGGCGACGCGCAGCCGAGCCCGATACTGGCCCCACTGCTTGGCGTACTCTCGGAGGCGGTGGGTACTGGGGTGCGCGTCCTCCTCAGCGGATCGTTAGCCGTCGCCCACCACCGGCTCGGCTCGTCCATCGGGCACCGGTTCGTGCTCCAGTGCCCAGACTCCCAGGAATACTCGCCATTGGGAGTTCAGCGCGAGCTGCACGGCGGCCTCGACGGTCTGGGGCGAGCCGTCGATGTGGCCAGCGGTCACCTGATGCAGTTCGCACTAGTGCCGTCAACGCCGGAGGCGCCGGCCGCCGAGATCCTGCGGGCGCTCGGGCATCGCCTGACTGAGCGGTGGCACCACACCGACGGCTCCCCGCTCCGGCCGTTGGCAGTGCGCGAACTGCCGTGGCCCCTGCCGATACGCCGCGTCATGCCCTCGACGCCCCCAGCCGGAGTCCAACAGCCGGTCGCCCTGTCGCTCGACACCGAGACCGGCGGGCTGTCGTGGCTCGACGCCGACGAGGACGGCCCTGCCTTCGTCGTGTGCGGACCGTCGAAAAGTGGAAGGAGCAACGCCCTCGTTGCGGCTGCGACCCTCATGGCCGAACAAGGCTGGACGGTGCTGGGGCTTCCGCTGTCTCGACGCTCCCCGCTGGCCAACGGGACGTTTCCTGGTTCGATCGTCGGAGTCGAGGATCTGAGGGCCGCTACGGATCCCGGCGACCCTGTGGCCCTGTTCATCGACGACGCCCACAAGTGGACCGGCCAAGTTGACGGGATCCGAGCACTTGTCGAGGATCCTGGCGACCGCGCCGTGGTGGTGGCCGGACCCACCGAGTATTTCAGCGGCCGCAGCGACCTCCTACGAGCCTTGCCCGCCCGATGTGCGCTGGTGCTGGCCCCGAGGGGAGGGATGGATGCGTCACAGTTCGGCGTGCGACGCCTGGCCGACGAGGTGCTCAGGGACTCGCGTCCCGGCCGGGGCATCCTGGTCGTCGCAGGCGAGATGGCAGGCGCGCAGGTCCCGCTTGCGATCTGAGACAGCATGTTGGCCAGGTCATGAATCGAAAAGGATGGAAGCGCGGTGTCCGGCGCCGAGTTCGACGATGACCTGACAGCCGCCGCAGACAACCGCCGCGGGCCCGACGGGCGGGGAGGCACGGAGGAGGCTACCCAGGTCGCCGAAGGGGAGGTCCTCCGGTCGCTCGGCGCCCAGGACTACGGCGAGGGCGTGCCAACCGTGGAGGGCTACGGCGCTCTGCGCGAGATCGGTCGGGGCGGCTTCAGCCGTGTGTACGAGGCGCTGCAGTTCGAGTTCCGGCGCTGGGTGGCGATCAAGGTCCTAATGGCGCCGCTCGACAGCGAAGAGGCGGTGGCGCAGTTCGAGCGAGAGTGCCGGCTGATGGGCGTGCTGTCGCGCCATCCCAACATCGTGACCGTATTCGCGAGCGCCTTCACCTCTGAGGATCTGCCCTGCATCGTGATGGAGCTGTTCCCCCACGGCAGCTACATGAACATCCTGCGGCGTGTCGGGCCGCTTGGCCTCGAGGAGCTGCTGCCGCTGACCGTGCGGATCTCGGGAGCGCTGGCCACGGCCCACCGCCAAGGGATGGTCCACGGAGACGTGAAGCCCCAGAACATCTTCCAGTCGGACTTCGGGTCGGCCGCGCTGGGCGACTTCGGGATCGCGACGCTGATGCATCAGCGCACGAGCGCGACCAAGACGCGGCTGTCGCTGTACTACGCGGCCCCGGAGCTGATCGAGAGCGGCGTCGCGGCGGCATCGCCGTTCTCTGACCAGTACTCGCTGGCATCGACGATCTACACTCTGGCGACAGGCCAGCGACCGTTCGAGACCGAGACCGGCGACACGACCGGCCAGCTGTTCTCGCGGATGCTGAGCGAGCCGGCGCCCCGCCTCGGCGCAGAGTTCCCCGCGTCGCTAGACGACGCCCTATGGCAGGCTATGGCCCGCGAGCCTCAGGATCGACATCGCGACCTGGTCGCGTTGGCAGCGGCAATCTCGAGGGTCGAAAGGGAACTCGGGTTCAGGCCCACCGAGATGCCGATTACCCGTGAGCAGGGCCGATATGTGGGCCAGACGCCGGTCATGGACAGACCGGCACCGACGACTTCATCCCGGTCGCAGGACTCGCCCGCGCCGTCGCCTATCGGCGATGAGCCCCTCGGCACAGCCAGCCGCGAGCAGTTGGTGGAGGCGGACAGCAGAACCGTCGTGCGCCCGCTGACGCCGACGGACACCGAGTCGGCGCTGACGCAGCCTGAGCAGCCTCAAGAGAAGCGCCGAGTCCCCCTGTGGGCCAAGATCGGACTTGCAGTGGCTGCGGTGGCTGCGGCCTCGATCGGAGTTCTGGTGGTGCTGGCCGGAGGCGACGACGAACAGTCCTTGGAGCCTCCAGCCGCTGCAGAGCCTCCGGAGGATGACGCCTCCTCCGCCGACGCCGAAGCCGGCGGAGGTTCCGGGGATGTGGACGATCCAGGGGCTGACGACGGGGGTCAACTCCCCGAAGAACGGAGTGCGCCGGGGGATGACGACGGCGAGGACACCAGTCAATCTCAAGCAACCACGACTGTGTCATCGACCACCACGACTGAACCTGCGCGCACCGTGGACGCGCCTACCGTGCCTGCGGCTCCCCTCGACGTCATGGTGGAAGGGCGCTATCGCGGCTTGGTGGTTAGTTGGGAAGCGCCAGCGACCGACGGAGGATCGGACATCACGGGCTATCAGCTAGACCTGCATTCCGCCGGCGAGAAGCATGATGAACGCACGGTGTCACATGATGATCGGAGGGAAGTGTTCGCCGGACTCTTGAGTGGCCAGCCATACGAAGTGCGCGTGATTGCCCTCAACAAGGTCGGAATGAGCGAACCGGTCGGAGAACGTGGTGTTCCGCTGCATAGGGTGGCGTTCGTTAGCGATCATGAAGGAAATGACGCCATCTACTTCGTAGACTTCAGTACCAGCGGCGACGTCATGGAACCGGTGCGGGTTACTGACGGCGACTTGGAAGAGGGGTCTCCTAGCTGGTCGCCTGATGGGTCTTGGATCGCGTTCCATCGCCGTACTCCCCAGGATTCGCATTGGCAGCTGTATGTTCGTAATATCGAATCCGGTGAAGAGCTTCAGCTGGTGTGCGATAGCGAGAACGGCTGGTCTCCGAATTGGTCACCGGACGGCAAGTATCTGGCTTTCGCTCGAGGAAGCGAAGGCAATGACATTTGGACGATCGATGTGGAGACAGGGAACGCGAGATCCTTGAAAGACAAGACTGACAAAGATGATGCCTATCCGAGCTGGTCACCGGACGGAGACACGATCGCGTTCGCTCGGAAAGACTATCTTCGAGGACTCCGCGGATGGAACCCGCGCGAGATTCGGATTCTGACAGGTCTAGCGTTTCTCCCCGAAAGAGATCCGGATGTGGACCTCCTGACCAAAGAGGTTAGGGGCTATGAGGATGGGGACTATACATCTCCAACTTGGTCGCCTGATGGTGATGAGATCGCCTATGCGATCAGCACAAGAGACTCCGAGTATCGTCATATCGATGTGATGGGCGAGGACGGAACAAAGCTTCGGCAATTGACTATGGGCGAACATCACGACAACGATCCGAGTTGGTCACCTGATGATGGATGGATAGTCTTTGCGCGAGGGGCTGAGGACTCTCGCGACCTGTATGTTGTCCCTTCGATGGGTGGCGAACCGCTTCCACTTCTATCGGACGACCGACTTGACTATTGGGCTCCGAGTTGGTCGCCCAATTCAGACGTTGAGGTTGATCCGACCTTCGATTGTAGACAAGGATGACTGCGGATTCTTGGTGCGGGGCTGATCAGGGCGTCTCGCAGCCCTGCCCGGGTCCGGGAACGCTCGTGCCTCCTGGTGGACGGCACTCGTAGACCCTCACGTAGTCCACCACGAACTCCGCCGGGAACACGGTCGTGTCCGGGACCTGGTTGCCCGGCCACGTCTCTAGGGCCCAGTTGCCGACGGTGTTGTTGATGACGATGAAGAACGGCTCATCGAAGGGCGCGTACGGGTTGTCGACCGGCTCGTCGCTGGCCCTGGGATGGGAGAACCAGTCGCTCTGCGGCACGGTCAGGACCCGCTGGTCGTCCACGTAGAACCGGATGGAGGCGGTGTCCCACTCGACCGCGTACAGATGGAACGACTCGGCCGGGTTGACCGGCAGGTTCGTGAGCGTGAACGGGTTGGCGAAGGGGTATCCCATGTGGACGACGTGATGGACGCCCCATCCGTCTCCCGGCAGCTGGGCGTCGATCTGGCCCCGGCGGTTCCCGCCCCGGCCGATGTTGGCCCCCTCGGCGATGTCGATCTCCCCTCCGGCCGCGTCGTTGCCGTAGGGCGAGTTGCGCGGCCGCATCCAGTACGCGAAGAACGTCCCGTGCCCCTGCGGCAGCTTGCCGAGCAGCTCGAACCGGCCGTAGGTGAAGTCAACGGCGCTGTCCACCCGTCCTGCGGTGAAGTCCTTCAACTGGAACTCCCCGGAGGTGAAGCCGGTCAGCGGACCGAACTGGCTGCCGCTGCCCGCCCACTTGTTGATGCCGGCGTAACGCTCGCGCAGCGATCGCAGATGCAGCATGCCGTCGGAGACGTAGACGTTCTCGGTGCGGTCGGTGTCGCAGGCCAGGTACACCGGCGGGCAGTTGTTGCTCGCCTTCCACTTGGTGGTGTCCAGCGATGCGCCGTTGAACTCGTCCGACCACGTGAGCTGCCAGTCGTTGCTGCTGTGCACGCCTCTCGAACTCATGGGCCAGCTGATGAGCACCTCGTCGCTGGCGACGCTGCGGTTGCCGACCAGGACGGCCTTGGCCAGGTCGAACGGCCCGTGGACCCGCGTGCGGAGCGTGAACTCAGCCTCGCCTGCGCTGTCGGTCCTGACCCGTCCGGCGACGGTGCCGTCGATGTGGAGCTCCACCGCCTGACCCGCCAGGGCGGACGCGCCGTCGGACACTCGCGCGGTGATCGTTCGGGCCGCGCCCGCGTGCGGTCTGTCGGGGCTGACCGAGATGGTGATGCGGCGGGACTCCGCCGGCTGCCAGAACACGCCGACCGGACGCGACGCGACGTCGGTGGTGGCGACCTGCACCTGGATGGAGTCGTAGCCGCCCTCGTTCGACGGGCCGGTGGGCCGGTCGAGGGTGAAGGTCGCCCGCCCGTCGCCGTCCGCGACCGCGATGTCTCGAAGTTCGCCGTCGGCGATGAGGTGCAGTCGCGCGCCGAGCAGCGGGGTGCCGTCGATCGCGGTGACCGTGGCGACGATGCCAGTCCTGTCGCCGACCGTGGGGTGCTGACTGTCGACGCTCACAGCGAGGACCGGCGTGACGCCGGTCAGGTCGATCGTGGGGACGAATGCCCGTGCCAGGAGTGTGGCCATCTCTGCCCGGCTGACCGGTCGCTCGGGGCAGTAGCGCAGCGGGTCGGTGCCGCAGCCGGCGGTGATGCCTGCCGCGGCGATGGCGTCGATGCCGGCCGCGTGGACGCCGCCCTCGTCGATGTCGGCGAATACGGCGGGCGGCCCGGGCTCGAGGTTGAAGGCTCGAGTCAGGAACGTGGCCATCTCTGCCCTGCTGACCGGTCGTTCGGGGCAGTAGCGCAGCGGGCCGGTCGCGCAGCCGACGGTGATCCCGAGCTGCGCGACGCGCTCGACATGACCTGCCCACCACGGGTCGTCCGTGACGTCGGCGAATCTGGAGTAATGCACCTGGGGCGGGTCTGCGTCCTCCATGGCGCGAACCAGCCACACCGCCATCGTGGAGCGCTTGATCGGATCGCTGGGGCAGAACCGGCCGTCGTCGCAGAGGGTGCCGTCGAAGAGGCCGTGGGCGGCCAGCGCGTCGATGGCCGGCTTGTGCACGCCGCCGGTGACGTCGGGGTAGCGGTCCTGCTGGTCCGGGCCGGGGCCCTGCTGTGCAGCCGCGCCGGGTGCGGCCGCCAGCACGGCTGCAACCAGCGCTGCGACCGCGACGAGCGCCGCGACTCGCGCATGGCCGCCGACCGTCGGCTCGGATGACTTGCCCGATGACTGGAGGCTCCCGTTAGGGGGCAGCGACATGCGAGCCTCCAAGCAGGGACGGCTGGCGCGAACCTATTGCGCAGCTTCGCCTGCTTCAAGTGGTTGCACCGTCCGCCTCCGCTGAGCCGACTACGGTTTGAGGTGTGGGTGTAGCGGAGCCGCGGTCCGTTTCGCCGTCGGAGGATCGCGGCTCGCTCAAAGTGGCATCCGCTCTTCGCAGACTGTGCACCCGCTCATTGCGCTGTTGGCGGGCCGCCGCGGGCGCGGCGCTGCTGCTGGTCTTCAGCAACGGACCGGTCTTGCGGCTGGCGGGATGGCTGGACCGGCCGGGGCTCTGGAACGACCCGGCGGTGTGGCCGTTCTTCGCGGGCGCGGCGGCGGCTTCGGTCGTTCTTGCATGGGCGGTGTGGCGTCACGGCGGCAATGCCGGGGGCGCGGAGGCGCTAGCGCCGGTGTCGCGGCTCGCGTTCGCAGCGATCGCGTGGTACTCGGCCGTTGCCGTGGCGTCGAGCCTGTGGAGCGTCTACCCGAGCGCGACGCTGTGGCGGTCTGTGGTCTATCTGGGTCTGGTCTTCCTGGCTGTCGCGTTGGCAGGCCTTGCTGACGATGAGCTGTCGGCGGCCCTTGTCCTGCTGGCGAGTGTCGCGGTGGCGGGCAGCTTGGCCGTGCTTGTGCTGAACCACGATGTCGGCACCGACCGCCAAGGCGACTGGATCGGCATGTACACGAACCGCAACTCGCTGGCACCGATGGCCGCGCTCGGGGTGATCGCCGGGCTGCGCTGGCTGCTGAATCGGCCAGGGCCGACGTCCGCTTCCCGGTATCGGCGAGGCTGGGGCGCGGTGTTGGTGGCGGCATCGCTGGTGACCATGATCGGTGCAGGCAGCCGCACGGCGTGGCTGGCGCTGGCAGCCGCGCTGGCCACGGTCTCGGTCCTCGGTGCCGCGGGCCGGGTGCGCCTCTGGGGAACGCGGCAGGCCCGGGCTGCCATGTGCGGCGCAGCGTTGGCGAGCGCGGCGGTGGGCGTGGCCGTGATCGCAGCCGTCTGGAACGTCTCGACGTTCTCGCAGCGGCGGGAGATCTGGAGCCTCGCTTGGGACCGCGTGCTGGAGCGGCCTTGGGGCGGTTACGGGTTTTTTGCGTTCTGGGAGGTACCGGAGTTGGTCGAGGAGGACGTGTTGCTGCAGCTGGGCAGCGCCCACAACAGCCTGGTCGAGACTGCGCTCGGCTTGGGCGTTCTCGGCGCCGCGCCGCTGGTCGTGCTGGTGGTGCTGGCCGCGGTCAACGCGGGCCGCGAGCTCTGGCTGCGGCCCTCGGCCGACACTGGAATGTGGGCGGCGGTGACGGTGTTCGTCCTGTTGGAGAACATGACCGAGAGCTTCGTCCTGTGGTTCTCCCACGTCTGGGTGCTGCTGCTGGCTGCCGCGCTGCGCCGCGGCGCACCCGCGGTCGGCGCGGCCTCGCCTGCGACGGCTGCGGCCTCGCCTGCGGCCGATCCGCACCGCCCGAACGGATCCCCTCCGCGGACGCGCCCGGCGTGATTGGCCGCCCCGGATTCTTCAGCGCAGTCGCAGGGTCCTGATCAGGTGGGCTCGCAGGCGTCCTGGCAGGGCGGCCAGCAGGTCGCGTGTGCGGATGTTCTCGAGGCGCTTGCTGGGCGCCCCGCCGTACTCGAAGCAGGCCTCGGCCAGCCGGCGGGCCTCCGGACCGTCGAGCACGAACGGCCGGCTGGTCAGCTTGTCGATCACCTTGGCCCGGTTGCGGAACCAGTCCTGACGGTCGGCCTCGGTCTCGGAGTTGGCGGTGTCGCTGCGGCGGTACAGCGACGTGACCTCGTCCACGCAGCGGACCCCGAGCAGCAGGGAGGCCCGCACCAGCAGATCCCAGTCCTCGCAGACCGTCAAGTCCTCGTCGAAACGCAGGCCGAGGCTGTCGAGCGCCGCTCTGGGCAGCGCCAGCGAGCAGATGGGCGTCTCGCTGTACGAGAAGTGTGCGAGCTGGTCGAACGCCGCCGGGTACACGTACTCCACCGGCCCGGCCGGGGTCCGGGGCTCCGCGGTGCCCTCGGTCAGCCAGCTCTGGCGGGCCGTGCGGGCGCGGATGATCCGCCCGGGCGCGTCGGCCGCACCGCCGGCGAACACGGAGAGCCAGTTCGGCTCGGCGAGGTCGTCGTCGTCGAGGAAGCAGACGTAGTCGCCGTCGGCGGCGTCCAGGCCGGCGTTCAGCGGTCTGGCCCGCGAGCCGCTCCCGTCGACGTGCCGAACCGTGCAGTCCGCCGGCGCGTTTCCGGCGGCCGCGGCTGTGCGCAACTCGGCCTCAATCGCGGTTGCAGTCTCCGCGCCGGCGTGGACGGTCACGATCGTGGCGAAGCGGGTCCATGTCTGGTCGGCCAGCGACTGGAGGGCCTCCTGCAGGGTGCGCGGCCGCCGGCCCTGGGTGCGCACGATCACGGTGAACGTCGGCACGTCGGGTGCCGGTTGCTCCAGGGCCGCCAGCTGCTCCGAATCCCGCAGATCCACCCCCAACGTGCGCAGCAGGCTGGCCAGGGGCGCCGGCGCCGCGCCGTCGGCGGGTTGACTCATCGCAGTCGAGGCTACCCAACGCGGCTGGAGCCGATTCTTGTAGTCCGTGGAGGTGCGCTACTCAGGCCTCGCCGGTCGCCCTCCGGTACAGGTCGATCAGGCCGTCGGCGGTCCGTTCCCAGGTGTAGTCGGCGGCTCGTGCCCGGCCGCGGGCGCCCAACTCGGCTGACAGTTCTTCGTCATCGAGCACCCGTTCGAGCGCGCCGGCCAGTGCGTCGGCGTCTCCCGCCTCGACGTACAGGGCGGCGTCGCCGGCCGCCTCCGGGATGGCCGGGGCCCGGGTTGTGACGACCGGCCGACCGGCCGACATGGCCTCCAGGGGAACCAGACCGAAGCCCTCGTAGAGCGACGGGTAGGCGACCGCCGCGGCCTGCTCGATGAGCGCGGCCCGGGCGCCGTCGTCGACCCAGCCCAGGCGCAGGATGCGGTCGCGGTTAGGGCTGCGGCGGATGGCGCCGGCCAGGTCGCCGGAGGCGTCCCCGTCGGGGCCGGCATGCACGAGGCGCAGATCGCGGTGCCGGGGAGCCAGCGCGTCGAAGGCGGCGACCAGCGTGGTCAGGTCCTTGCGGCGGTCGGCCGAGCCCAGCGCGAGCACGTAGGGGGAGCCGGGTGCCGGGTGGGGCCCTGTCGGCGGGAGGCGTACCCCCAGGGGCACCGCCACCACCCGGTGGGGCTCGATCCCGTAGATGTCCCGGACCTCTGCGGCCACGTGCTCGGAGTCGGTGTGGACCCAGGCGCCGGCCCGAACCGCGGCCTGTACCGACCGCCGGTGGGCCGCCGCGCCGGGGCCGCCGATCGGAGGCTCGCGCTCGAAGCTGACGTCGTGTACCGAAACCACCGCCGCGGCCCGCGACGTGGGCGGCACGCGGTAGTTCGGCCCGTGCACCACGTCGGCCCTTCCGGCGAACCACTCCAGGCGGGGAACGGACAGGAAGTCCCACAGCCACCTCACCGCGCCCGTGGGAATCCGGCCCGGCACCTCGTGCACCCCGTCGCCGATGTCGGGGGGCAGCCAACCGCGTCCCCGTCCCCGCCAGATCGTGTTGAACGCCGACACCTGGATGTCGGGCCGGGAGGCTAGGGCTCGAAGCACTTCGGCGGTGAACACCCCGATCCCCGTGCGCGGCAGCAGCAGAGCGGTGGCGTCTACGGCCAGCTTCACGCGGTCACTTCTCGCCGGCGTCCGCCGCAGAGGGTGTGTTGGTGCGAGAGCCGGTCCGGAGGGCCTTGCTCCCAGCTCCGAGAATGTCAGAGGCGGTCCCTTCGGATGACAGCACCCGCCTCCAACTCTGGGCAGGCTGGGTCGCAGCGGCGCAGACGTCGATCAGCGCCGCTGCCATCGTCACGTTCTCTGTGAGGTCGAGCGAACCACCGACGACGGGGTGCCGGGCCAACTCAGCGATCAGCCGTGTGAGCACGAGGTCCTGCTCGATCTCGTGTGGCGAGGTCCACGGCACGACGCGCTGCCACTCGTCGAGCGCCTTCGAGGGGATCACAGGTCGTGCTCGATCTCGTAGTCGACGATCACCCTCCATCGCCGATCGGTGGGCGCAGTCGCCGCCGGCCGAGTCGGCGGGGCCTCCTGACCGCACGACAGCGTGACGGTCTGGGCGCCCCTGACGGCCAGCGCCTGCTCCAGCGGCACCAGATCCAGGGGCCGCTCGATCATCCCGGCGAGTTCGCAGCCCATGTAGTCCAGGAGGTGGCCCACACGCTGTGCGACGGCCCTCGGGTACATCTGCGACACGGCTGCGAGTTCGCCGGCGTCCAGCAGCCCGAAGGCCTGCATGTCCCCGAGTGTGGTGGCGACGTAGTCGAGCCCACCGCCGAGCGGGGGGCGCTCCACCAGGTCGAGCACGGTCGCCTCGGGAGCGCTGACGGTGACACGGGCACTGCGCCCATACTGCTGGCGACGCACGGGCACCCTGCCCACGCGGGCGCTGCGCACGAATCGGAGTGGCACTCCGCCGATCATGCGGTCCCGGCAGTAGGCATCGACCGCGACCAGGAGAATCGGGAGACTGTGATGGCCGGCGCCGTGGACGGCGGCTGCGCTGCGATACGCCACATAGTGGCGGTGCCCGAGGTGGGCCATGAGGTCGTCGAGATACTGGGCAGGCGGATGGGCTCCGAGGTGGTGCCACCTCTCCTCCACCGGTGCCCACATCCCCTTGGTGATCGACACGATCCGACCCTCGCGACGAACGGCGGTGAGACAGCGCGACACACGCGCCGGACGCACACCCATCAGCTGAGCGACGCGTTCAGTGCGCACGAATGTCTCTCCCGACGCGAGGAGGAACTCAGGCAGATCCCGTGGCTTGATCCTCACCCGCTCGGACATCGGAGCATCCTACAAGGGGGTGCTTTGAGTGCCCGGCGTTGGCGGACCAACGTTCCCGAACTCATCGAGCCGTTCGCCGAGCTCCATGGCTTGGCCCCCTGACGACATCCAGAGTCTCCTGAGCTTCGTCCGCAGGCTTGAGAGGGACTGTCAGAGTCTGTGCAAGCGGCCGTGATGGTTGTCATCGGGTCTGGCCGGCAGCCGTGAACGGGTCGACGGTCGCTACGCCGAGCTGGGTGAAGTCTCTGACGTTGCGGGTCGCCACAGTGAGCCTGTTGACGCTTGCGACGGCAGCAATCAGGGCGTCTTGGATGAGCCGGCTCGGTTGCCGGTGCATCAGCCTGGCCCATTCGCGGAACGCTTCCGCGTCGACCGCAAGAATGCTGTAGGTCGAGAGTACCTGGCCGAGCCAACCCTCGAGAGCTTCGGCCCTCGCCGGGTCCTGCCCGCGCTTGATCTCGATTCCCGCCTGGATCCCGCCGATGGTGACGGCGGACAGATAGAGATGCTCGGCGGGGACGGCCCGTAGCCACGCGACGACTGCGGGATGCGGTCGCGCCCTCCGCAGCTCGGACACGACGTTGGTGTCGAGCAGGTACACGCTCTAGTCCAGTTGCGGAGGCTCTCGGGAATCGAGCTCCCCGCGGGGCGCTGCCAGTGACTCGTCACGGGGTTCGGGCGCGAGCAGCAGCTCCTTGAGATTGGGCCTGGTCTCGGACTCCAGTCGGCGCCACTGCCCGATCGGCACCAGCACTGCCGTCTCCACTCCCCGTTTGGTGACGATCTGTGGCCCCTCCGCAAGGGCGGTCTCTATCAGTTCGCTGAATCGAGCCTTGGCGTCCTGCACCTGCCAAGAGTTGCTCATCGGACTCCCTCCATGAAATGACTAGGCATCAGACTAGCCTGTAGCGCGGCAAGATGCACGATGCGTCCGGTGGCAGCGCCACTGCCACCCGCAGTGGAATGTCATGGAGTATAGTGTTGAATATCACAGTATGCTTGCTAACGTTCAACCTGGATCCACGAGTCCGGTGCATGTCAGGGGGTGCCGAGATGGAGAGGGTGTCGGAGCGATCGGAGATGATCGTCATGGATCCGGCTGTGTCGTCGGCTGCGGCGGTGGCGGCCGACATCCGCCGGCGGATGCCCGAGGCGGAGGGGGCGCTGCTGCACAGGCTCCTGTACATCGTTCAGGGAATGCACCTGGTGTGGGAGCACAGGCCGGCCTTCGATGAGGACTTGGAGGCCTGGCCGCAGGGGCCGGTGGTCGCCTGCCTCTGGCACGCCGAGGCCGGCGGGGCCGCGCCGCGGCCGTGGGAGCAGCTGCCGGAGTCGGTGCACAACGTGGTCACGAGGGTGCTGTGCCATCAGCGCGACAACGGCTGCACGATGCTGGTCGAGGACATTCCGGGGCCCGATCCGTGGCACCGGGTCACCGGCGGCGGCCGCAACGCCGCGAGGCAGCCGATCTCGAAGCGGTGCCTGTTCGAGTTCTTCAGCATCGAGCACCCCCAGACCGCCGAGATTCGGGCGGCCGTCGCCGCCGAGCTCGCTGCCTCCGGGCGCGGCGACCGCCCCTTCGTGCCCGACCCGCCCGGTGCCCTGGAGGCACTCGTCGAGAAGTACCTGCCCGGCGAGACCCTGTGAACCCCCGTGCTTGGAGGACCAACGTCTTCGCGCTCATCGACGCGTTCAGCCGTGATCAGGGCTTGGTCCCTGAGGACATCCGAACGCTCCTCAGCTTCGCCCGCCGACTTGAGATCGACCCCCTCGACATCCTCGCCACCAAGGACTATGTGGGCGAGCACACCTGCAGGATCGGCCCCTCGGCCACCGTCGCCGGCCGGGTTCTGGTCTGCGGCTACCGCATTGACGTGCCGCACCGGTCGGTCGAGGTGATCTCCTTCTCCCTGCCTCCAGAACGCGACCGGCCCACCTACAGCGCGTTCGAGGCCCCCATCGTGTCTCGGGTGCTCGCATCCCTAAGGTGATGTGGATGAGCGGGCGTGAGATGCCCGAGGCGATGGTCCGGCAGCCGGCCGTTTCGTCGGCTGCGGCGGTGGCGGCCGACATCCGTCGGCGGATGCCCGAGGCGGAGGGGGCGCTGTTGCACAAGCTGCTCTACTTCGTGCAGGGCACGCATTTGCAGTGGGAGCGCAGGCCGGCCTTCGAGGAGGATTTGGAGGCCTGGCCGCAGGGGCCGGTGGTCGCCTGCCTCTGGCATGCCGAGGCCGACGGGGCCGCCTGATGGATGGGGCGTCATTGTGGTAGCAGCCTCGAGGCGGAGATGACCAGGTAGTGGTTGTGAGCGGCAAGCGGGTCGCTCAGCGCTCCCTCCGGGAAGAAGTCGGGCACCCGATCGGCTCTGAGAATCACGACATCGGATCCGTCCAAGTCATCGAGATTGTCCTCGTTGAAGTGCATCACCCGCATGGGCAGGTAGTAGGAGACCCATGTGGGGCTGGTCACGGGGGGTACAGCCCATGCCAGCTCCGAGCCCGGCAGATTCCCCACCTGCTCCAGCACGGCTCCCGCGTCGGCGGGATCGGTGATGTAACGCTGCCGTGTCGAGCCGCCGACCACAGCGACCAGAGTGCCCGCGATCACCACGGCCGCGAGCGCGGCCGGCAGCGGGCGCCAACGGCGGGGAGTGAGCCGGCGGACCCAGTCGGCGAGAGCCGCGAAGCCGATGGTCACCGGGGCCAGCCACGGGAAGTTCCACAGCCTGTGCACCCAGGCGCCCTGCTGGACCCCGAACGTGAGCGCAGCCGCGACCGCGAGCGTTATGGCGGCGGGCGCCCGTGTGCGCCGGTCGATCAGCCCGGCCAGCAGGCAGGGCGCCAGAAGAACGCGCAGCCACACAGGCACGAGCATCTCCTCGGTGGCGAAACGCCACTGCCGGGCCAGGAACTCGCCGAAGGTGAAGGTCAGCCCACCGCCGGCGCCTCCCACGTCGTTGCCGGTGCGTATGGCCACCTGGTCGACGAGGTCCTGGACTCCGGCCGCGTTGAGCATCCACAGCGCAGTGGCGCCGGCGCCGAGCGACGTGCCCGCGACGACCGCAGCCAGCAACCGCTGCCGGCCGCCCGACAGCCACGACACCGGCAGCCTCCGCTGCCGTGTTGTGACAGCCGAGCCGACGGTTCGCCCCTCGTCGATGCTTGGCTCCGCGTCGATGCTTGGCTCCGTGCCGCCGTATGGCTCCGTGCCGATGCTTGGCTCCGCGTCGATGCTTGGCTCTGTGCCGCCGTATGGCTCCGCGCCGCCTGGAAGCGACTCGCCAGTCTCGTCCCGCCTGGCCGCAAGCAGCCACAGCATCACGAGCCCCATCGCCGCTATCCCGATCCAGGATTGCAGCGCGGCCAGCGCGGCGAGTCCGGCCACGACGAGCGCGTCCCGACCGCGCCGGTTGTCGCTGCGCAGCGCCCACGACACCGCCGCGATGGCGGCCAGCAGCAGCGAGAAGCTGACGCTGATCCGCGCGTACACGTAGTAGAAGCCAGTGCTGGCCATTGCCGCCACAGCCAGCAGGGTCGGCCCCCAGGCCAGGCCCCGGCTGCGAAGCAGCGACGCCATGAACACCGCCGTCGCCGCGCCCACCAGCATGCCGGGCACCCGCAGTGCCGCGACGCTGTCTCCGAGGACGCCCGTGGACACCACCGACATGATCACCTGGAGAGGCGGATGATGGGCGTACGTGACCGCGTCGAGAGGCGGGCCGGCTCTGGGAGCCACGTCGTACACCGCCCTGACGTACGGCTCGACCACCGCGCCGAAGCGCGAGTCCACGGCGCCCAGATCCCAGAAGTTGCGAGCCTGAAGGCCGAACAGGCCCAGTATGCGGCCGTCGTCACTGTTGCCGAGAGGCAGGCCGAGATCGGGCAGCCAGACGGCCACGAGGGCAGCCGCGATCAGTGCAACAACAGTCCATCCCGACGAGAGGCGCGCTGCCAGGGAGCCGAGAGCCGCTCTCAACGCGAGCACTCTCCGGCGTTCATCGGGTCACCTTAGAGGCCGAGCGAATTGATGGGACAACACGGCCCATACGGCGCGAGGCCGTGGCCCGAGCGGCCCGTGAGCGCAGCGAACAAGAGCGGGAATGGCACCGCTGCGTCGCGACAGGCTGCCGATCAATCCGCGCTCGCACCTTGGCCGGGGCGTTCACCGGGCAACTCTAGACTGTGGTCCGTGAGCGCCTCCGACGGCTGCCTATCGGTGGTCATGCCCTGCTACAACGAGATCGCTACCGTCGACGAGATCGTCTCCAGGGTGCTTGCCAGTCGCTTCACCGGTGAGCTGATCGTGGTGGACGACGGTTCGACCGACGGGACGCGCCGCCGGCTGTCCCAATACGACGATCCGCGTGTGAGGGTCCTGCTGCAGCCCGAGAACCGCGGAAAGGGTGCCGCGGTGAGGCGGGGCTTCGCCGAGGCGAGCCGCGAACTCGTCGTGATCCAGGACGCCGACCTCGAGTACGACCCCGGCGACTGGGACGCGCTGCTGGCGCCTCTGGCGAGCGGGGACGCCGACGTGGTGTACGGAACCCGCATGCAGGAAGGCCCGTCGCATCGGGCGCCGTACTTCTGGCACATGATCTGCAACCGGATGCTGACACTGCTGTCGAACATGCTCACCGGTGTGCGCCTGTCCGACGTGGCGACCTGCTACAAGGCGTTCCGCCTCGAGGTCGTGCGGTCCCTCGACCTGCGCGAGAACCGCTTCGGAATCGACACGGAGATCACCGCGAAGGTGGCCGCCGAAGGTTGGCGCATCTGGGAGACCGGCATCTCCTACACGAGCAGAAACTATGCTGAAGGCAAGAAGATCACATGGAAAGACGGCATCGCCGTCTTCGTGTGCATCTTCCGCTACGGGATCTCCGTACGCGTACGCAAACTCACCAGGCACGCCTGACCTTCCCACGCTTCAGTCGCCGATCCAGTCGGCGAGGACTTCGAGAATCTCCTGAGACGGGCTCGACTGCGGCAGCCTCCGAGCGCGTCGAAAGCGTTGGGGGTCTGCCAGGAACGCTTCCACCACTGCAGGGTCATAGCGGCTCAGCATGACGTTGGAACCGAGGCCGTCGGCCCGGTCGGTCCGGTCCCGCCACAGCAGCAAGGGCACCCCCAGAAGCGCGCACTCCTCCTGGATGGAGCCTCCGTCGGTGATCGCGAACGGCGCCTGTGCGAGCGCCCTCACGAACTCGGCGTAAGGGACCATCGGCACGAGCTCCACGCCGGAGGCTGCAAGGCCGGCTAGTCCTGCGGACCCGAGCGCCCGCCGTGTGGGCTCGTGCACATACCAGCGCACCGGGGTCGTCTGCGCCAGTTGCGTGATCGTGTGCACCAGCGCCTGCATCCGCCGTCGCCGGTGCAGGTTCTCGACCCGGTGCATGGTCACCACCACGGGGTGTGACCGGCTCTGCGAGCTGTGCGAGCGAGCGCCGCCCGACATGTCCGGTGTGGTCGGCGTACCCGCAGGACGCGACTCCAGGGCAGCGCGGAGCGCATCGCTGATCGTGTTGGACGATCCAGTGATGATCCGCCCTGTCACGCGGCGCTTGCGCAACTCGTCGGCTGCTTCGTCGTTGGGAGCGAAGAGCAGGTCGGCGAGCCGGTCGACCACAACCCGGATGATCTCCTCCGGGAAGGGATGCAGCCATCGGTGGGTGCGAAGGCCCGCCTCGACATGCGCCAGTGCCAGCCCGGCGCGTCTCGCCATGAGCGCGCCGATCAGCGTCGTCGGCGTGTCGCCGTGAACCACGCAGATCCCCGGGCACCCGCCGAAGACGGTTCGATCGAGCCGCCGGGGCAGCGCCAGCTTGCGGCCGAGTCCCGCCGTCCACCACAGGGCCGCAGGCACCGAGTCGACGCTGCGCGTGCCTCCCATCGCGTGATCGGGCGCCCGCAAGCCCAGCTCGTCGCGGAACGACTTCGACCGGTCAGCGTGCTGTCCGGAGTCGATCAGCCGGTAGGGGAGGCCGGTCGACTCCATGCGCCACAGCAGCGGCGACATCTTGATGTACTCGGCTTGGGTGCCGACGAAGACGTGGATCAAGGTTCCGTGCCGTCCGAACGCTGCACCGGAGGTGCTTCGACCGTCGTGCGCCGCGACGCGAGGAGCTCCGAGACGGCCGCGGCCAGCAGGTCGCGCAGCAGCAACACCAGCCTGAAGCCGAATATCAATATGCCGAGAGCCAGTGGATCGGCTGCGCCGAGCAGTGACGGAACGGTCACCTCCACCACACCGATTCCCTGTGGCGCGATCACAGAAAGGAATCGCAGGCCCCCCCACGTGAGCACGAATGCACCGGCGAGGCGCGCCGTCCCGAAGCCGTCGGCAGCCTCGAATGCCCGCATGTACAGGCAGAACACGGCGGCGGCCAGAGTCCAGTAGCAGCCTGACGCCGCGATCATGTGCAGATAGCCCCGCCACGTGAATCCACTGATCGGGGCCAGGCTGTCCAGGCCGCGTCGCCGCGCCACCGCTGCGACGGCACGTCCCGCCACCGACGGCGAAGCGGCGACGACGACCCCGACCGCGGCGACGACCGGGATTGCGAGGCCTCCGGGCAGGCTGCCACCCCAGCCGAGCAGCACCAGGCCATACGCCAACGAGACGGCGAGGCTCACCGCCATCTCGAGCGAAGCGGTAAGAGCGAGAGGCCCCCCCGGCACGCCGCGGCGCTGCATCAGGACCACGCGGCTGATCGCGAATGTGACCATCAGCGGCACGTACCTGGCCGGCAGGGAACGCGCCGCGGTGGCGGTCAGATCGCCGAAGCGCGGGTGCTGGCCGAGTATGCGCAGGCTCACGAGCCAGAAGTACGCACTCAGCGCTATCAGCACGAACCCCGTCGCGAACGACGCCGCCACGAGCACATGCCTTGCGCCCGCGAGGTCTCCGAGAAGGTCGGCCATCTCGTCCCGGCGCGTCAACACGAGCACGGGCACGGCGGCGGCGAGCAGGGCGAGGTACGCGATTCTCAGCCATTTCAGAAGGCGTCGCTGCCACGGGCGGCCGCGACTGGCTCGAGGTGGTTCCACGCTCCGTCAGCAGGTCACTGGATCAGCTCGAGCACATCGTCGAGCGCGGCGTCGTTGATCTTCAGACGCGCCCGCAGCAAGCCGCGTGCCTCGGCTGTCCGGTGCGACTTGTCCTGGGCCTCGTTCGCCGCGTCGATCAGCGTGCGGGGCTCGAAGCGCCGAGCGTCGAGCGGAGCCAGATCGACGGGTGAGGCCCAGCCTCCGCCTTCGGCGGCGAGCGATCTCATCTTCGGAGAGTAGTCCAGCACTACCGTCGCCTGATCGTTGAGCAGGGCTGCGATGGCGCCGTGATAGCGCATGGTGACCACGAAGCGACTCCGGGCGATCTCGGCGAGCACATTGTCGATGTTGACGGTGACCAGCTCTGCGTCCGTTCTCATCCTCTGTTGCAGCGCCACGAGCATGGGGGTGTCCTGGCTCGGCTGGAAGGGCAACAGGCGCAACGTCATGCCGCTGTGCTCGGCCAGTGCGTCCAGAGATCGCGCCAGTTGACCCGTCCATGGCTGCCAGGACGTGCGGGTCTTCGCCGCAGCCGTGCGGACGCCTCGGCGGTTCGGGGGGCGCAGGATCACGCAGATCGTGTCCCCGGAGTCGCTGGGAGAGCGCGTCGAGCCCACCAGCGTCGGGGGGTGCGAGTTCGGCGGTCGGGTCGCAGCCTCCCGGCTCGAGACGAACGCGGCGTTTCCGGCGAGCACCGGGTCGGCGCCGATCGCCACGTCGGGCACGCCCCAGGCGCGCAGGCGCCGCGCCGAGTCGGCGTCTCTCGTCACGACGTGACAGGCCCGGCGCAACTCCGAGACCGCCATGCGCCGGCCGCCGGCGCCCCGGACATGTCCCGCTCCCAAGCCGATGGCCGCGACCGCGGCCCGCTCTCGCCTGCGAGTAGACGGCGCCGACACCGACCGCCTGAAGGCGCGAAGGCGTGACATGTGGAACCAGATGTTCCACGGCGACGTCTCCGACTGCACCACGCCACCGGAGAGGACCATGGCGTCAGCACGGTCCAGCGACCGGCGCAGCGCCGCGCTGGGAAGGGGCGAGCGATGAGCCACCGCCTCAACGCCATGGTCGGCGGCAGTCCGCTCGGGATCGATCGACACCGCCATCGGCTCCACGCCCCGGGCCCGCAGGGCCGCGGCCATGCAGCTCAGGATCATCTCATCCCCCAGGTTGTCCGACCCGTACCAACCGGCAAGGGCGATCCTCAGGGCCATAGCAGGTGGGCCGGGTTACAGTCCACGGCCGGCCACTCTACAACCACTCGGCACTTGCCTCTGTTCGCCGGCCCGCAGCAGGCGCCTCTGATCTCACGGAACGTAGACGCCGTGGAAGGCGAGGGTTGTCAGGCACACCATGCCCGCGCCCGCGGCTCCGACAATCCACCGGTCCAGCCGGCGGTGGCGGCTCACCACCGCCGCCGCGATCACCAGCGGGAAGGCGCTCAGCGCGTACCGCTCGAGGCTGTTGAGGTTCTCCGCGGCCAGCAGCAGCGCAAGGCTGATCACCGCGTAGAGGGCCATGGCACGGCTCAGCCTCCGGGCGGCCACAACGGCCAGGGCGATCAGCACGACCGCGGCAAGGAAGTGCAGCAGCTCGCCGGTGTCGCCGTGTGCTCCCCGCCAGGCGCCGCGAACGAGCCGGCTGACGGGCTCGACGAGATCGCCCCGCAACTCCCGCTGCCGGTCGAGCGGGGCGAAGGCGTCGCCGAGCGCGCTCTGGGCCCAGAGGTAGAAGGTGGCCGCTCCGGCCAGCGGCGCGACCACGGCCGCGAGGGCCCCCACGCGTCGCTGGGATCGCTCCGGCCAGGCCATGACGGCGGCCGGCACGGCCAGCAGCGCCCCTACGGGTCGGGTGAGCCCGGCCAGGTACCCGACGGCTGCGGCGGCCCACCAGCGATGGCGGCGGGCCAGCAGGAACATCGAGAGGGCCAGCGTCAGGTACAGGGCCTCGGAGTAGGCGAGCACCAGAACGAACGATGGGGGAGCGAGCGCCAGCAGCCTCACCGCTCGCCGCGCCAGGCGCGGGTCGCCGGTCTCGGAGACCACGAGCCGGTGCATCAGCACGCCGGCCGCCAGCGCGGCCGCGTTGGCCATGATCACCAGAGCGACGCCGGCACCGATGCCCGGAATCCAGGAGGCAGCCCGCCCGAGCACGGGCCACAGCGGGAAGAAGCGCAGAGCCGGATCGGCGGCGTCGGCGTAGCCGCCGATCGCGATCGCCTCGTACCAGCGCCCGTCCCACGCGAGCAGACCGTCGGAGACCGGCGTGAAGTCGGGCGGCGGCTCGAGGCGGTTCACGACCGCGGTGGTGATGATGTAGGCCGCGGCGACGTAGAGGCGGGCCTCGGCCCAGGCGGCCAGCGTCACCCGCATCGAGGGACTCGAGACCCTCACGGCCCGGTTGCCTGGTGGCGGCTGAGCGCCATGTGCTCGTAGGTGATTCGGGCGGCCACTACCTGCTCGGTCCGGCGGTCCTGGCGAAGCTTGGCAGCGAGGCTGCCGCATGCCGTCTCGAATCCTCGGTAGCCGGGCGCGGTGACGAACCAGATCGTGCCGGAGGGCCCGGCGCGATCGGCGGCCGCGGCGGCGGTGTCGCCGGGCGAGGCCGCCGCGATCCGCTCCGGGTAGTCGTACCAGTCGACGAAGCGCGGATCGGATGTGGGCGGGTGGGTCAGCGCCGTCAACGGGGCGTCCAGGTACCGCAGCACCGCCGGTGCGAGCTGGTCGGGGCAGAACACGACGACGTCTCTGTCGTGGGCGTGAGCGTCCAGAGCGTCAGCGACCTGCTCTCCCTGGGACCGGTCACGCCGAGCCTCGTCGACGTTGACGGCCACCCCGAACACCGCCAGCGCGGCCAGTGCCGCCGGGGCGAGCCAGCGGGGCAGACCGGCCAGCCCCCGCGCGGCCAGGGCCAGCACCAGCGGGACGACCACCGCGGAGTAGCGGGCCTCGAACGCGCTGCCGAGCGCCATCGCCGCCAGCCCGCCGCCCGCCAGCGTCAGCGCGGCCACCGCGGCCAGCGGAGCACCCGGGTGCCGGCCCGGCCACCCCAACTCCACCCCGCCGGCGCCGGTGCGAACCAGGGTGGCGCCCAGCACTGCGGCCCCGGCCAGCGCCACCCCCAGCAGCACCGGCTCGAAGCGGGTGCCGCCGCCCAGCGCCTCGATCGTCTCCACCGCCACCTCGGCAGGTCGAGCCCACTTCGCCCACGGAGTTCCGGTGTGGAACGCCTGCTCGACCAGCACCGGCAGCCATGCCGCGAACCCGATCCAGCCGCATGCGTAGGCCGCCAGTACGGGGGTCAGCACCTCGCGGGAGCCGGGCGCCCGCAGCCACCGGACAGCCAGCACCGCTGAGGCGGCCAGAGTCAGCCAGATCATCCAGTAGTGGGTGTGGAGCCCGGCCGCCACCACCAGCGCCACCGCGGCCAGGCGCGCCAGGCTGCGCCGCTCGACGGCTCGCTCAGTGACCAGCCAGCCCGCTGCGGCCAGCAAGACCGCCAGTGCGTACATGCGGACCTCGCTGCCGTAACGGACCAGGAAGGGCGACGTGAGCGCGAGCACGGCCGCGTAGCGGGCCGCCTCGGCCCCCAGCCTTCGCCGGGCCGCGGCCCAGATCACCGCCGCTGCGGCCAGCGAGAAGAGCCCCGACAGCGAGCGGGCCGCAAAGTCGGAGTCGCCGAAGGTGTCGAGCCACACGCCGAGCAACGCGTAGTACAGCAGGGGGTGGCCGTCGTGGCGGAGAGCCTCCACCGCGTCGCCGATCGAAAGCGAGGCGATGTTCACCGACAGCGCCTCGTCCAGCCACATCGGTGACGGCGCCATGAACCGCAGTGCCGCTCCGGCCGCGGCCGCGGCGAAGGCGACCGCCCACAGCGCTCTGTGCCGACTCGGTGGGTGAGGGCCGGCGGCGTCCATTCAGCCGATTACGGCGATGGTGTCTCCGCTTCCCACCGAGTCCCCCACCTCCACCCGGATCTCGGCGACGGTTCCGGAGCGGCCGGCCGCGATGTTGTTCTCCATCTTCATCGCCTCGAGCACGGCCACCGGCTCGCCCGCCTCCACCTCATCGCCCACTTGCACCAGGAGTTTCACGATCGTGCCCTGCATGCCGACGGTGACCTCGGCCGCGCCCGTGCCCACTCCAGACGGGCCCCGAGAGCGCCGCCGCGCCGCGGCCGGCTGCGTGCTGTCGCCGTCAGCGGTGTCCGGGGCCCACAGGCCCACCGTGAAACGCTTGCCCTCGACCTCCACGTCGACGGTGCGGCGCACGCCGCCCCCGCCGGCATCGGCGGGAGCGTCGGCGGGCGAGCGAGCGCCGATGTCGGTCAGGTCGAGCTGTTCCTCGACCCACCGCGTCGAGTGGGTCACGGCCGCGAAGTCCGGATGGGCGAGGATGGCCTGAGCGGCGCCGATGGTCGTGGCCACCCCGTCGACCTGCATCTCGGACAGGGCTCGCAGGCCCCGGGCAATGGCGGTTTCACGGTCGCGGCCCCAGACGACGAGCTTGCCGATGAGGTTGTCGTAGTACGGGCTGACGGTGTCACCGGCCTCGTAGCCGCCGTCCCACCGGATGCCGGGACCCTGGGCGGGGCGCAGGCTGGTTATGGGACCGGGGCAGGGGAGGAACGCGCCCCCGGCGGGATCCTCGGCGTTGACCCGCACCTCGATGGAGCAGCCCGAAGTGGTCATGTCCTCCTGCGAGAAGCCCATCCGCTCGCCGGCCGCGATCCGGAGCTGCTGCTCCACGAGGTCGATCCCGGTGACCAACTCGGTTACGGGATGCTCGACCTGCAGCCTCGTGTTCATCTCCAGGTAGTAGAACTCGCCGCCGGAGTAGAGGAACTCGACGGTGCCTGCGTTGATGTACCCGCAGCCGCGGGCCACCGCCACCGCGGCGTCGCCCATGGCCGACAGCACCGCAGGATCGATGCTCGGAGCGGGAGCCTCCTCCACGAGCTTCTGGTGCCTGCGCTGGGCGGAGCAGTCCCGGGTTCCGAGATGGACGCAGTCTCCGTGGGCGTCGGCGAGGACCTGCACCTCGACATGGCGGGCCCGGTCGAAGTAGCGCTCCATGTACAGCTCGTCGCGCCCGAAGTAGGCGAGAGCCTCGCGCTGGGCCGATTCGACCGCGGCGGCTGCGTCTGCGGCCGTCGCCACGACCTTCATGCCCCGGCCGCCCCCGCCGTAGGCGGCCTTGACGGCCACCGGCCAGCCGTGGGCCGACCCGAAGGCCTCGACCTGGGCCGGATCGACGACGGGCTCGGTCGTGCCCGGGACAGGATCCACCCCTGCCCGGACGGCCGCGCCCCGAGCCGAGATCTTGTCCCCCATGACTTCTATGGCCGCTGGAGGCGGACCAATGAAGGCGACCCCGCGGGCGGTCACGGCCCGTGCGAAGTCTGCGTTCTCGCTGAAGAACCCGTAGCCGGGGTGCACGGCGTCGGCGCCGCTGCGCTCCACCGCGGCCATGATGGCGTCGGTCCGCAGGTAGCTGTCGGCCGCGGACGAACCGCCCAGCGCGAAGGCCTCGTCCGCGAGTCGCACGTGCATCGCGTCGCGGTCCTCGTCGGAGTAGACGGCCGCCACGGCGACGCCCATTTCCCGGCAGGCTCGGATCACCCGGACCGCTATCTCACCCCGGTTGGCCACCAGCACTTTCGAGAACACGAGGTCATTGGATAGCCGATCGCGGCCCGGATCGCACAGAATGCTCTCCGTGACGTCCCGGACACCGCCCGCTGCGCCGCCGCCGGAGCGGCTGCCTCTCAGCGCCGCGGCGGCCCTGCGAGCAGGCTTCGGACCCCTGCTGCACACGGCCTCGACCGGCTCCACCAACGACGATCTGGCGGTCGCGGCCCGTCGAGGGGACAGGACGCCGGCCGTCCTCGTGGCCGATCACCAGACCGCGGGAAGGGGACGTCTGGGCCGGCGCTGGGTCGACGCCTCCGCTGGGGCAGGTTCCTCGGAGGCATCGCTGCTGGTCAGCTTCCGGCTGCGGACCGCGATCGCCGAGGCCTTCGACTGCGCCGTGGCGGTGTCCGCCGCCGCGCTGGCTGCCGCTGCCCGCGCCCTCGACGGCTCCGCTGCCGAGGTCCGGGCCAAGTGGCCCAACGACCTGCTCATCGAGGCGCCGGGCATCTCCGGAAAGCTGGCCGGCGTCCTGTCGGAGATCGTCGACGGCGAGCCGCCGGTGGCGGTGGTGGGCCTAGGCCTGAACGTGGCGGCGGCGCCGGCGGAGCCGGGCGCGGTCTCGCTTGCTCAGGCGGGGTCCGGAGCCTCCCGCGACGAGGTGCTGGCATCGCTGCTCGATGGGCTCGACGGCTTCCTCGCCGATCCCGCCCTAGCCCGACGAGAGCTCAAGGCGGCGTCGGCGACCATCGGGCGACGGGTCAGGGTCGAGCTGGCAGACGGCCGCGCCGTGGAGGGGATTGCCCGGGACGTCGACGCCGCAGGGCGACTGGTGGTGGCCTCCGCGGACCGGGACCTGCGGATCGACGCCGGGGACGTCTTCCACCTGCGCTGAGACGCCCCGTCGCACGGTCTCCGGCCCGAAACCCGGCCGGTACGCTGGCGCGCCGTGACCGACGGACGAGAGGTGGTGCTGCGGCGCACCTGGCCGCAGCGCCTCATCGCGGTCGGATGCCTGGCTGTGATCGTCGGGGCTGTGCTGGTGGCCGACCTGGCCGAACACGTCGAGGAGGTCTGGAGAGAGGTCGACCGGGTCGTCATTGTGGACGAGGGCCAGTACGGCCGCCAGCTGCTGCGCACCGACACCGAGCCTGGCGAGCCCGTCAACTTCCTGATCGTGGGAACCGACAGCGCGCTCGGGCTCGATCCCGACGACCCCGTCATGAGCGGTCGGGTCGTCGACCCGACCGGCAGGAGCCTGGCGGACACGATCATGCTGGTACGCCTCGATCCGGTGTCGGGATCGGCATGGGTGCTGTCGATCCCGCGTGACCTGTGGGCCGAGATCCCCGGCGCGCAGGACAACCGCATCACCTCGGCCCTCTACATCGGCGGCGCTGAGATGCTCGTCGCCACCGTGACATCGATCTTCGATGTCGAGATCAATCACTACGTAGAGGTCAACCTGGCCGGATTCCGGGAGGTGGTCGACACGCTCGGGGGCGTTCCGGTGTGGTTCGACAACCCCGTGCGCGACCCCAGGCTGGCGTTCAGCATCGCCGAGCCCGGCTGCCATGTGCTCGACGGCGAGCAGGCTCTTCACTACGTCCGCAGCCGTCGATACACCGAGTTGATCGACGGTCGCTGGAGGATCACCGGCGGGGACGACTTCACCCGTATCGAGCGGCAGCAGGACTTCCTGGTGCTGGCCCTGGATCGGGCGATCAACCGGGGGGCCCGCAATCCCTCGACCATGGTCGAGTTGCTCGACGCGGCCTCCGCGAGCCTGACGCTCGACCAGGACCTGACGCTGGCGGAGCTGATCTCCCTGGGAGACGCCTTCGCCGACTTCAATCCCGAGAACCTGCTACGGCAACGGCTCGAGGTGTACACCCTGTGGCATCCCGACGGCACCTACAAGGGAGAGGCCGCCTACAAGGGCGCGAACGCTCCGTTGCTGGAGGTGTTCAGGGGCGCAGCCGACTCGGCCAAGCCCGCGGAGGTGTCGTTGACGATCGCCGGCTCCTACGACGTCTTCCGGGACGACGCCGTCGACAGGCTCACCGGCGAGGGCTTCGATGTGGTGGGCTCGGTGGCTTCGCCCGACATCCCCGAGACCGTGGTGCTGCACGGCCCCGGCGACAGCATCGAGGCCATGACGGTGGCCCAGTACCTGGATCCGGTGCCCTACGTCGTCGAGGACGACCGGGTCGACGGCGTGGTGGCGGTGCTCGGCTCCGACTACGGCGGCATCAAGTACGTGTTCCAGCCGCCGATGACCGAGGTGCGAGCCCAGGTACAGGCCCGCGGCCTCCCGCCGCTGCTGCCCGACCCCGATGCCGGGTTCGCTCCCGTGCCCACCGTTGATGGCGTCGCGCTCGCTCCGGTGGCTGCGGCCACGGTTGCTGCCGCGGCGCTCGCTCCGGCCGGTGCGGGCGGCGTCGGGTCATCGTTGCCGGTGCTGGCGACCGCGGGCGGCGGCCTCGTCGTGATGGCCGCGCAGTCGCCGGATCCCGACACCGGACCGCCGGTCATCCAGGGCCGCCCGCCGGCGGGAGAGTCGTGCAGCTGATCCGGGCGGACCGGTGATGGTTGCCGGCGCGGTCGAGAAGTCCGGCTCGGCGGCGGTCGCCGTCATCGGGGCCGGTTATGTGGGGCTCACCACCGCGGCCTGCCTGGCCGAGCTCGGCCACCGCGTGGTCTGCACCGACGTCGACGGCGCGAGGATCGCAGCGTTGCAGCGGGGTGAGGTGCCGATTCGCGAGCCCGGGCTGGCCGAGCTGGTGAAGTCCGGTCTGGCTGCCGACCGGCTCGCCTTCGTCCTGGGCTCCGCCGACGCGGCGGCCCGCGCCGAATTCGTGTACCTGTGCGTTCCCACACCGTCGAATCCGGAGGGTGGGACCGACCTGAGCTACCTGGAGGCTGCAGCCTCCGAGATCGGGCCGAGCCTCAAGCCGGGAGCGGTGGTGGTGAACAAGTCCACCGCACCCTCGGGCACGACGGCGCTGCTGCAGCGGGTCCTGGGGCGTGCCGATGTGTCGGTGGCCTCCAATCCTGAGTTCCTGCGCCAAGGCTCGGCGGTGCGTGACTTCCTCCACCCCGCCCGGGTGGTGGTGGGCGCCGCCGACGCCTCTGTTGCCGAGCGGGTGGCCGGCCTGTTCGCCGGGCTCGAGGCGCCGGTGCTGATCACCGACCCCGCCTCCGCGGAGACCACGAAGTACGCGGCCAATGCGTTCCTGGCCATGAAGCTGTCGTTCACGAATTCCGTGGCGGCCCTGTGCGAAGCGGTCGGTGCCGACGTGAACGACGTGCTCGCCGGCATGGGGTACGACCCCCGCATAGGCCGCGACTACTTGAGACCCGGGCCGGGCTGGGGCGGGTCGTGCCTGCCCAAGGACACGAGGGCTCTCATCGCGGCGGCCGCTGCGGCCGGCTACGACTACGGGCTGCTGCGCAGCGTGGTGGCGGCCAACGACGCCCAGTTCGACAGGATCGTCGAGAAGGTGGCGCGCCGGGTGCGGATCGACGGTGCCCGGATCGCGCTGTTCGGTCTGGCCTTCAAGGCCGGCACCGACGACACCCGGGACTCGCCCGCCCTCGAGATCGGCCGACGGCTGACAGCCGCCGGTGCTGCTGTCCAGGCCTTCGATCCCGCGGTCTCCGCCAGCGGTGCCGCGGAGTCGATCGGCATCTCGGTGGCGGGCGACGCCTACGGGGCGTGTGAGGGCGCCGCTGCGCTGGTGGTCGCGACCGAGTGGGACGAGTTCCGCCGGCTCGACTTCGCCCGGATCGCCCAGGTCATGGCCCAACGGCATGTGGTGGACGCCCGCAACATGCTGGACCGGGCGGCGCTGGAGCGCCTCGGCTTCACCTACAGCGGGCTCGGTCTGCGCGGCGACGAGCCATAAGAGGCCGAGCGAATTGATGGGACAACACGGCCCATACGGGCGAGGCCGTGGCCCGAGCGGCCCGTGAGCGCAGCGAACAAGAGCGGGAATGACCGCGCTGCGTCGCGACAGGCTGCCGATCAATCCACGCTCGCTCTAGGGCCAGGCGGGCCGCGTGGCCCGAGCGGCCCGCCGTGGGAGACTCGGCGCATGCTTCGCGTCGCCGCTGTGGTGGAACAGTGCTGGCACCGGGTGCCGGGGGGCACCGCGGTGGCCGCGGCCCGCACCCTCGACGCTCTGGCCGATCGCGGCGATGTCGACCTGGTGGGCATCGCGGCTCGCCACCGCCGCCCGCCCGCGGACGGGCTTGCCCCCTCGATTCCTGTCCGCCACGCACCGCTGCCCCGGAGGGCCCTCTATGACGCCTGGCACCGCCTGCGGGCGCCGTCGGTCCAGCGCCTGGCGGGACGGGTGGACGTGGTCCATGCCACCGGGGGAGTGGTGCCCCCGCCGGGCCGGGCCGGGCTGGTCGTCACCGTCAACGACCTTGCCTTCCTGAGCCGGCCGGAGTGGTTCACCCGCCGGGGTGTGCGCTTCGCTGCCCGGGGGCTCCATCTGGCCCGGGCCCAGGCCGCGGTGGTGATCGCGCCGTCGCAAGCGACTGCGGCCGACCTGACTGCTCACGGCGTCGAGCCGGAGCGGATCAGGGTGGTGCCGCTAGCGGCCGCTGCCGTCACGGCTGATGCCGCCGAGATCGACGCGGTGCGGGCCCGCTACCGCCTGCCCGAGGCGTTCGCACTCTGGGTCGGCACCGCGGAGCCCCGCAAGAACCTGGCCGGGCTGCTGCGCGCCGCGGAGCGCACCGCCACCGGCGTGCCGCTGGTGCTGGCCGGCCCGGACGGCTGGGGCCTCGACGCGGGAGAACTGGCAGCCGGCGCGGCCTGCGAGGTGATCCGCCTCGGCTTCGTGCCCCAGCGGGAGTTGCCCGCGCTGTACGCGGCAGCTCGGGTGTTCGTCTATCCGAGCCTGATGGAGGGTTTCGGACTGCCCGTTCTGGAGGCGATGGCTCAGGGCACGCCCGTGGTCACCAGCGCCGGAACCGCCACCGAGGAGGTCTGCGCCGACCCGGCGTCAATTGTGGACCCGACCGACGACGAGGCCCTCGCTGCGGCCATCGACGCGGTGGTGGACGACGACGCCGAGCACTCCCGGCGTTCCGCCGCCGCCCGACGCAGGGCCGCAGCGTTCAGTTGGAGCGCGACCGCGGCCGGCGTGCGGAACGCCTACGACGAGGCCGGCGGGTGAGGATGGTGCGGTGAGTTCGCTGCGGGTGCTGGCGAACCTGTGCTCGGTCGTGCCCGCACAGGTAGGGGGTGCCGAGCCCTACGCCACCAGGCTGCTGGCGGCGGTGGCGTCACAGGTCCCGGGTCAAGGCCCCGTCGTGGATCTGGAGGTGGCGTCCATGGCCGGCGTGCGAGCCGCTCACCCGGAGTTGGGCGCGCTGGCGTGGCATGAGGCCTCGTGGCGGCCCGACAGCCGGGTGCGGAGGGCCGCGGTCGAGTCGACCTGGCTGGCCCGCCTGTCGTCCGGTTTCGACGTCGTGCACCACTTCGGCGGCCGCCTGCCGGCTCGACGCTCCGGCGTGTCGGTGCTGCAGGTCCACGACATCCAGCCGCTGGACCTTCCCGCCAACTTCTCGACGATGAAGCGCCGCTATCTGGGCTGGGCCCTGCCCCGCAGCCTTCGTGCCGCCGATCTGGTGGTCGTGCCGTCGCAGTGGGTGGCTGACCGGCTGTCGCAACGGCTGTCGGTGCCGGCCGGGCGCATCCGGGTGGTTCCGCCCACGTACGCTCTCCCCCGATCCGTCGCGCCCGGGACCGAGCACGAGCCGGGACCGGCGATGCCTGTCGAGCAGCCCTTCGTGCTCTACCCGGCGGCCACCTACCCCCACAAGAACCACGCCACCCTCCTGATGGCCCACGCTGCGGTCCGGGCCCGCCACCACGACCTCCAGCTGGTGCTCACCGGGGCGAGAGGCCGGGCCCACGCTCAGGTGGCTGAGCAGGCGGCCTGCACGCCCGGCGTGGTGCACCTGGGATGGGTGGACGACGCCAGGCTCGCCTCGCTGATGTCGGATGCCGCCGCGGTCGCCTTCCCGTCGAGCTATGAGGGCTTCGGCCTGCCGGTGCTGGAGGCCATGCAGGCGGGCACCCCGGTCATCGCAGCAAACACGACCGCGCTCCCGGAGGTTGTGGCCAACTGCGGCACGCTCGTCGATCCCGATGACGTCGACGGATGGGCTGACGCGCTGGGCGAGGCGCGGTCGGGATCAGTCCGGATCCGCGGGCTGGTGGCCCGCGGCATCGCCCGGGCCGCCGACTTCGCTCCGGAGCGGGCGGCCAGTCGCCTGGTGGAGGCGTGGAGGGACGCGGCCGGTCGCTCCGGGGAGCCGGCGCCGTGAGGCTGCTGGTCCTGTGCCCGCACTACGAGCCCGACGTCGCCCCAACCGGTGAGGTCATGACCTCCATAGTCTCCGAGCTGGCTCGCCGGGGCCACGAGATCCGGGTGGTGACGTCCCTTCCCTGGTACCGCCAGCACCGGGTGGAGCCCGACTGGCGGGGACGCCCGGTGAGATCCGGGGTCGCCCGCGGCGGCGTCAGGGTCACCAGGGTCCACCCGTTCCCGACGGCGAAGGGAAGCGTCGCGGCCCGCGCCGCCGGGTTTGCCGGCTTCACCGCACTGGCCGCGGCCTCCGCCGTCGCGGCCCGGGACCGGCCCGACGCCGTGCTGGCCATGTCGCCGCCGATCACGCTCGGCCTGGCCGGCTGGGCCGCGGCCCGTCGCTGGCGGGTGCCGCTCGTGTTCAACCTGCAGGACATCTTCCCCGATGCGGCCATCGACACCGGCGCCATCGCAGGCAGGCGGGTGGTGGCCGCGGCCCGCCGCCTGGAGCGGTTCATCTACGACCGTGCCGCGGCGGTGACCGTGCTGTCCGAGGACATGCGGGCCAACGTGGCGGCCAAGCTCGACCCCGGCCGGTCCGGATCGGTGCGAGTGATCCCCAACTTCGTGGACACCTCCCGGATCCGTCCCCGCAGCCGCGACACCGCCTACCGGGCCGACCACGGGCTGGGGGACAGGACCGTTGTGATGTACGCGGGCAATGTCGGCTTCTCGCAGCCCCTCGACGTCCTGGTGGCCGCGGCCCGCGCCCACCGCCGTCGCGACGACATCGTGTTCGTGGTTAACGGCGAGGGCTCGGCCCGCCCAGCCCTGGAGGCTTCGGCCGCGGGCCTGCCCAATGTGGTGTTCGTGGGCTACCAACCGCCTGAACGCCTCGACGAGGTGCTGGCCACGGCCGACGTTCATGTGGTCGTGCTGCGCGAGGGGCTGGCCCGCTCGAGCGTTCCCTCCAAGATCTATTCGATCCTGGCCGCCGGCCGCCCGGTCGTGGCCTCGGTGGACCCCGACACCGAGCTGCCCCGCATGATCGCCGAGGCCGGCTGCGGCGTGGCGGTCGCGCCCGGTGACCAGCTTGCGTTCGATGCTGCGGTCGCGACGCTGCTCGACGACCCAGTCGGGCGCGACGCCATGGGCCGGCGGGGCCGGGCCTACGTGGAGGCGTGCATGACTCCGCAGGCGGTCGCAGCCGCCTATGAGGCGTTGTTCTCCGAACTGGGTCGTCGCTGAGAGGCCGAGCGAATAGGCGGGCGCGAACGGCCTGCAAGAGCGAGGCCGTGGCCCGAGCGGCCCGTGAGCGCAGCGAACAAGAGCGGGAATGGCACCGCTGCAACGCGACGGGCTCTCACTGGTCCGCGCGGCCCTTGAGTTCCGGAGCCCGCGAGCCGCGGCCCGCCGACGCCCGCTGTCCCGGCCGCCGTGCAGGCGACCGGGGGCCGGTGTGAGCCGATAGCGTGGCGGCCCGTGGCCCAGGCGAATTCTTCCAAAAAGGTCCAGAGGGCAGCCCGCGCGGCCGCCGCGCCCAAGGGCGGCCGCGAGCGCCGCGAGTTGGGCTTCCCGCTCATACTCGCGGCCGTCGTCGTCCTCGGCGTGGCGCTGGTGTTCCTCGCCCGGTCGTCGCGGGCTCCGGCCGAGGCGCCGCGGGTGGGGAACGACCACTGGCACTCGGCCTACGCAATCTACGACTGCGACCGGTTCCTGCCCGCCTTCACCAGCGCCGCCGATCCCGACGGCATCCACTCGCACCAGGACGGAGTGATCCACATCCACCCCTGGAACAGTTCCGCCTCGGGAGACGAGGCCCGCCTCGACGTGTTCTTCGAGGCCATGGGGGCGAGGATCACCGACGATGAGATCAGCGGCCCCGGCATCGGCGTGCTCGAAGCTGGATCGGACTGCAACGGTGAGCCGACCGTGATCCGGGCCGTGCGCTTCGCCCGGATCGATCCCGCCGCACCCGGAAGCGACGAACCGGTCACGGGGTTGGCCGACCTGTACGAGCCGGACGAGGTGTACGCCGACGACTTCTCCGATGTCCGCCTGCTGGGCGATCTGGAGGCGTTCACGTTCGCCCGGGTCCCTGCCGGCGCCGACGTGCCCCCGCCGCCCGACGACCGCCTCCAGACGGCCTTCGGGGCTTCAGCGGGGAACCTGATCTCCTCTGGGCCGGAAACCGAGCTCGACCCGACAGACGCCCCGCTTCAGGAATAAGAGAGCGGGGGTGCAGGCGATCCTGCTTGTCGGGGGCTTCGGCACCCGGCTGCGGCCCCTTACGCTGACCACCCCCAAGCAGATGCTCCCGGTGCTGCACCGGCCCATGCTCGAGCACGCCGTGTCCGGCTTGGCCCGCTACGGCGTGGACCGGGTGGTGCTGGCGTTGGGTTACCACGACGACGCCTTCCGGACCGCGTACCCCGATGGCCTCTGCGCGGGCGTGGAGCTCTGCGGGGTTGTGGAGCCTGAGCCGCTCGACACCGCCGGAGCCATCCGCTTCGCGTACGAGGAGTCGGGCATGAGCACCGCCGCGGGCACGTTCCTGGTGGCCAACGGCGATGTGATCACCGATCTCGACGTGGGTGAGATGCTGCGAGTCCACCGCTCGACTGGCGCCGAGGCCACGATCCACCTGATCGAGGTTGACGACCCGTCCCGATACGGGGTGGTGGTGACCGATCCCGACGGGCGGGTCAGCACCTTCCTGGAGAAGCCCCAACCCCCGGCGCCGAGCAACTGGATCAACGCCGGGACATATCTGATGGAGCCCTCGGTGATCGATCGGATTGCGCCCGGGCGCCGGGTGTCGGTGGAACGAGAGGTCTTCCCGGTCATGGTCGAGGCCGGCACCCTGCAGGCCCTGCCGCACAACACGTACTGGGTCGACGCCGGCACGCCCCAGACATATCTGAGGGTCCAGCTCGACCTGCTCGACGGCCGGCGCGGGCCTGCGGTGGCCGGGGTGTCGGCCGAGGCCACGGTCGATGTCGGAGCTGTGATCGAGCGCAGCGTGGTGATGGCCGGCGCCGTTGTGGGGGAGGGCTCGGTGGTGCGGGGCTCCGCGGTCCATTCCGGCGCGGTGATCGAGGCCGGCGCGACGGTTCTCGACTCTGTGGTGGGTTCGGGCGCGACGGTGGGGCAGGGTGCCCGGGTGACCGCTGGGACGCTCATCGGCGAGCGCTTCGCCGTTGCGCCGGGGGCGGACCTGTCCGACGCCAGGGTGCCGCAGGACCGCTGATGGCGACGCTGGTCACCGGGGGCGCGGGCTATATCGGCAGCCACACTGTGGTGGCGCTGCACGAGGCCGGGCGCGACGTGGTGATCCTCGACGACTTCTCCAACGCCTCGCCGCGGGCGGTGGACGCCATCCGCAGCCTCACCCGCCCCGACCTTCCCGTCGTCGAGGGCGATGCGGGTGACCCCGATGTGCTCGACGGGGTGTTCGGCGAGCACCGGATCGACTCGGTGGTCCATTTCGCGGCCCGAAAGAGTGTGGCCGAGTCCGTGAGCGACCCTCTGGGCTACTACCGCAGCAACCTGGGGTCCACCATCGCGCTCGCCGCGGTGGCAATCGATCGGGGTGTCCGGCGGCTGGTGTTCAGCTCCTCGGCCACCGTCTACGGGTCTGCGTCGACGCTGCCGGTCACCGAGGCTTCGCCGACTGTCCCGGAGAACCCCTACGGCGAGACCAAGCTGATGGGTGAGCGCATCCTGGCCGACGCCGCGACCGCGTCCGATATGACCGCAGTCATGCTGCGCTACTTCAACCCGGTGGGCGCGCACCCCTCGGGGCTGATCGGCGAGGACCCGGCGGGGGACCCGGCAAACCTCGTGCCGCGGTTGATGCAGGTCGCCTCCGGCCGTCGAGTCCGGCTGGATGTCTTCGGGACGGACTACTCCACGGTCGACGGCACCGCGGTTCGGGACTACGTGCACGTCATGGACCTGTCCGACGGTCATGTTGCTGCGCTTGACGCCGACATCGCCCCGGCGCGCAGCCGCGTCTACAACCTGGGCACCGGCTCGGGCACCACGGTGCTCCAGTTGCTGGCCGCGGCTGCCGAGACACTGGGCGCCGACATCCCCTACGAGGTCGCCGGGCGCCGTCCCGGCGATGTCGAGGCCTCCTGGGCCGACTGCACCCGAGCCCGCGACGAGCTGGGCTGGCAGGCCCGCCGCGGCCTCGACGAGATGCTCGCCGACCACTGGAACTTCGTCCGCCTACACCCCGACGGCTATCGGGTGTAGTCCAGTGCCTGCGGCGACTTCAGTGCCAGTCACCAGCCAGAGACGCGAAGGGCGGCTCAAATCCAAAGCTCGCGAAGAATCCAAAGCTCGCGAACAGACAGTAGGCTGGCGGCACATCGGCAAGCAGGGAGGCCGGGGCGCAGTGGTACTACGAGTAGTGATCCTCTCAGGTCGCATGTGGCGCTTCCCGGTGGCGAAATGGGGGCGGCGGGTGTAGCGCATGGTCGGCGACAATCCATTCAGGCCGTCGTTCGGGGTCTCTCCACCGGTGCTCGCCGGGCGCGCGGGGGTCCTGGATGCACTCGGCGAGGCCCTGGACAGCGGTGCGGGCCACCCCGACTTCACTGCAATGCTCGTCGGGGTGCGCGGCGCGGGCAAGACGGCAGCGCTGAACGCTGTGCAGGAGCATGCGCGAGACCGCGGGTGGCTGGTGATCGCGGAGACCGCCCACGGGGATCTGTGCAGCAGGCTGGTCGCTGCGGCGCTGGAGCTGTCGGATGGTGATGACGGTCGGGACGGGCGACCGCGGCTGACGGGAATCAGTGCGCTCGGCGTGGGCGTAGAGTTCGCCCGAGCCGACCCGGTCGACGCCGGTGCGGCCGACGTCCGGCTGCGGTCGGTTCTGACCGATCTTGGCTCCCGCCTCGCATCCGAGCGTAGGGGGCTGCTCATCACGCTCGACGAACTGCAGGGCGGCGAGCCGTCGGAGTTGCGAGAGTTCGCCACAACGCTGCAGCACGTCACGCGACGTGAGGAGCGGCCGGTCGCGTTCGTGGCTGCGGGTCTTCCCAGCATCGACGAGACCGTGCTGCAGGACGCAGCCATCACCTTCATGCAGCGCTGCTCCCGCCATGAGATCGCCGAGTTGTCCGATGCGGCCACTGTGACAGCGTTCGCTGAGCCGATCGCCGCGCACGGAGGACGAATCAGCGACGCCGCACTGCGTCTCGCCGTCGAGGCGAGCAACGGATACCCGTTCATGGTGCAGCTCATCGGCTTCCACTCCTGGCGGGCCGCATCCTCCTACCCGCCGCACCTGGAGATCGCAGACGTGTCGTCGGGCGTGGCCGAGGCCGAGCGCCGGCTTCCCGACCTCGTGCTGGCGCCCATGTGGCGGTCGATGTCGGAAGTGGACCGCCAGTTCGCTTTGGCCATGGCCCAAGACGACGGTGATACCTCGACCGCGGACATCTCAAAGCGCCTCGGCCGCAGCACCAGCTACGTGAGCACGTACCGGTCGCGGCTCATCCGGGTCGGTTTCATCCGCAGCACGAGCCACGGCCGTGTCGGCTTCGCCCATCAAGCCGCCCGCGCCTGGCTGCGATCGCCCGACCGGACCCCCTGACGGCTCGCGCGCAGGCGATCAACCGGTTGCTCCGAGATCCGCAGAGCGCACGACCGTAGGACCTGCCGGGGGATGGGACGGTGCCGTCGCCGGCCGACAGAGTCGCCGGATCGGGCCGCGCACATCAGACGCAGCAGGGATCGGTGCCTAGCGGACTTCCTGGACCGATGTCATTTCCATGCCGGTGGCGGTGACTATCTTGACGGCGATTCGGCCTCGCTCGGGCGCCTCGAACGGCGCCGACCGCATGGCGGTGAGTGCTTCCTGCTCCACCTCGTCGGCGTTCTTGCCGAGTTCTTTCAGGAGCTTCTTGATCTGGCGGTCGTTGCCGGCGCCGGGGAAGTGGATGCGTCGGGCGTAGAAGCTCTCGCCGTCGTGGTCGGTGTCGAGCATCCAGCAGGCCACATCGTCGGGGCCTCCGTCCGCGGCGTTGCCGGTGGCCGGGTCGAAGGTGTCGTAGCCGCGGACTTCCACCGCCATCTGGCCTCCGGGAAAGTCGTCGAGGATGCGGATGTCGGGCTCGCCGATGATGACGAACGCCTCGTGGCCGGTCTCGGCGGAGAGTTCGCGGATCATCAGGTCGCGGTTCATCTGGGCTCTGGCCACGTTGATGCGCCCTACCGAGGCTGGGGCGTCGGCGGCGTACGCGTGGGCGACGACCAGCAGCACGTCGGCTCGCTCCGCACTGTCGGTGATCTCTCGGGCCGCCTCCCGGACCATCTCGCCGGGCACGGTCACGTCCTCGGCGGCGACCATGACCGCGGCGGTGTGCTCGGCTGCGCCGCCGTCGATTGTGTAGGTGGCCTTCCATGCGAGCAGTTCGGAGTCGCTTGGCCACGGCTCGAGCGCACGGACCGTCATGTCTGCGTTCTCGCGCCCGCCGCTGATGGTGTGGTTCAGCAGCGCTGCCTCCACCGCTTCGGAGAAGTCGCCGTGCGCGACGACCGTCTCGTCGTCGCTGCCTTCCAGCGGGATCACCGTTGCCCAGGGCTGCTCGCTCTCCACCGTCATCGGCGACGCCACGCGGGTCACCCCACGCTTCTTGCGGGGCCGGTCAACGAGCATGATGGCTTCAGCGTCTTCGTCGTAGGCCAACACTCCAGCGGAGACTCGGGGGACACGCTCGCAGACGAAGCCTTCGGCGGGGTCGTTGCTCCACCCTCCATCAGGCTCCGTTCGCGGAGGCTTGCGGGAAAGGTGTGCCTCTTGGTCAGCGCCGTCGCGGGAGGCAGCGAGCGTCCAGTACGGGAACGTAGCCGTGGCAAGACGTTGACGTGCGATGGACACCGCAATCGGGGACGTATCACAAGTAATCCACCGTCGTCCCCACTTCTCAGCCGCGAGAGCCGAGGTAGCGCCACCGCAGGTTGGGTCGAACACCAGGTCTCCCGGATCTGTGACCATCAGGATGCACCGCTCGATCACGCTGTCTGCCGTCTGAACCACGTATCGCTTGTCTGTCGGTCGCATCAGCCGGGGCCACACGTTGTTGATCCGACGACCAGGCACCTCATCCTCATACTGTTTCCATGCCAGCGACTTCCCGCCCACGAGTCGTCCGAGTTCCGCGAGGCGGTCCATGCCGTCCATGGAGATGCGCCACTGTTCACCCTTGCGGCACGGCCAATGTTGTCCATTCCAGAAATAGGGGTCCGACCGACCGGTGGTTGAGGCGCCGGGCGAGATCAGGGTTGACCGCAGGCAAAGCCTGGCGCTGTCCGGGAGATAGCGGTCGGGATCTCGTTGTTCGTCGGCAGTGAGATTACGTGTGGTGCCGTCCGGCAACTCAACTAGCGCTGCCCAAGTCCACATGTCAAGCAGACGTCGGCGGTCGAGTGGTTCGTAGAGTTGGCGGTACTTGGCTTGGGTCTTGTCTCTGGCGTACCACAGCAGAAAATCGGCAACGCTGGGAAGCGTGTTGGAGGACGACCCTCCCGTGGTCGCGTAGGGGATGGTGGCCAAGCGGTTCTCAGCGCCGAACACCTCGTCCAGCAGCACGGCAGCTCGGTGGACGTTCTCGTCGCCGATCTGCATGAACACCGACCCGGACTCGGTGAGGAGTCCCCTAATGAGAACGAGTTTTTCGCGGGTTAGGTCCAAGTAGGAGTGGATACCGCGTTCGTACGTGTCTCTAAACGCTCGGATCGTGCGTGTGTCGTGAGGTCTGCCTTCCGCGCTCTCGGGAACCTCGCGGCTAGCTACGGACACTTGAAAGTTGGACTTGTAGCCCATTCCGTAGGGCGGGTCGAAGTAGATCATCTGGACCTTGCCTGCCATGTTCTCGCGTGCGAGCAGGGAGGCCATGACTCGTGTGCATTCGCCGTGGATGAGGCGGTTGGACCAGTTGGCGGAGTGCTGGTACCACTCGTAGGCGGCGTCGGGCGACGGGAGGCCGTTGAAGTCGGCGAAGAGCTGGGGCTGCTCGCCTCTGCCTTGCAGCAGCTTGACGAAGGCTGCGGGGTGGACCTTCTCGCGCACGTACAGGGGGTGCGCGGCGTGTCCCTGATCGTTGGCGGGCTGGCGGTTCCAGGCGAGGATCGGCTCGTCGTCTATCTCTCTGGTCTGAGGCTGGTACAGGACGGGGCGGCGGTCGGTGTCGCTCATGGTCTTGCCGGTCTGCTCGGTCGGCAGGTTGGCGCGCTTGGCAGAGGGGTGCGTGTACTGGTCGGTGGTCTTGGCCGCGGCTCGTCGGGCCATCACGCGGCTCCTTGCTGCGTGGTCTCGGGGTGCTCGGCTCGGGCGGCCTTGACGGCGGCGTTCAGGTCTGCGTTCAGGCGGTCCGGTTCGTCCAGTTCCACGAACGCCCATCGCCGCAGCCATCCCGGCAGCTGCGGCGATGACTGCACCGCCGGGATCCACCGTGTGGTCACGGCCTGCTTCTTCCGCTCGCTGAGGTCGTCGGGCACGCCCTTGCACTCGATGATGAGATGCACGGCACCATCGTCCTCGCGGCCCGCGAACAGGCGGGCCGCGAAGTCGGGCTCGTATCGGTGCCAGGTGCCTTCCCACAGGTAGGGCACTGTCCAGCCGAGCCGGAAGTTGCGGGCCCAGCCGACCACCTCGGGGTGCTTGTCCAGCGCTCGGGCGCAGGCGGTCTCGAACTGCGAGTGGCAGGCCGCGATGTTCAGTTCGGACTTCTTGGCGGTGTGGCGGTCCGAGAGGCTGGTCTCAAACCTCACGCTGGAGGTGTCCAGCAGAAGCGGATGCCCGAACGCGGCGACGAGGCGGTCGTCTGCTCCGCCGGTCGTCTCGCACGCGTCGTCGATCTCCTTGACGGCCTGGTCCAGGCTGCTTGACCCGAGCCCGTCGTAGTGGTCCTCGGTGATCTGGGCGAGGCGCGTCCAGGTCTTGACGATTCGGATGGCGTCGTGGAACAGCAGCCGCCGCCGGGCGCGCCAGCCGTCGCCGCTGTCGTCCATGCGCTGGCTCCAGCGCTCCACCAGCGCGGCGGCCAGACGGGTGAGTGTCTGCTGTTGGCGCATGGCCGTCTCTGCGCTGATGGTCTTGGTGGCGCCGACCGACCCGGCCAGCACTGCCTCCTTGGCCCCTTGGGGCACCCATGTGATGACCCGCTGCGAGTTCAGCCGGAACCCGTCGGCGCCGGGCTCGGTGAGGTAGCGCTCCACGTTGGGGAACTCGATGCGATGGCCTCGCCGTCCAGCGATGCTGCGAACCTCGTATCGGGGCTTCGGGGGCTTCGGGTCGTCATCGGCCGTTTTGACGGGCATGAACTCGAACGGCACGCCTATGACCTCGGCGTACTCGGCGACGAGCCTGCCGTCTTCGTCGTAGTTGTCGTAGTTGGAGCGCCGCAGGGCCCGTCCGGTGACCTGCTCGCACAGAAGCTGCGTGGAGAACGCCCGGTATCCGAGGATGTGGGTGACTGTTCGGGTATCCCAGCCCTCGGTGAGCATCTGCACCGACACCACGCAGCGGATGTGCTCGCCGAGGCCTCCCGGCTTGCCTACCGAGTTGAGCGCGCCTCGCACAATGCCGCGGTCGTCTCGGTCGTCGCCGGGGAGCCTCAGCCGGTCGGCCTGGGCCTTGACGGGGGCGCTGAGGCTGGCGTCGCCTTCCAGTTGGGAGTGCACCAGCAGCGTGTGGACCCGCTCGGTCGGGTCGCCTCCCCGGTAGTTGGCGAACAGCCCGCAGGCGCCCTCGTGGTACACGGTGGAGCCGTCGGAGCGCTTCTCGGCCCATCCCGCGATGTGGTCCGCAATGGCTGTCGCATTGGCGATGTTGTTGGCCACCACGATGAACACCGGAGGAGTGGGCATGGCCCTGGCCGGATCATCGGGGTGCATCCACTGGTGGAACTTCTGCTCGTAGCTGCGGTACAGCGCGGCGAGGGCCCGGTTCAGCTCGGCGGGCACCGCGCCGCGCCTGACCTTCTTGGGGGTGGTGTTGGCGTACAGGTTGCGCCACTGGACCCGCTCGCTCGCGGAGTCGTCGTCCACCGGCACCTGCGGGATCTTCACCAGACCGGACTCGATGCTGTCCATCAGCGGGAAGTCCGACACCACCCAACCGAACATGCGCTCCCTGCGGTCGGTGCCCTCGATGAAGATCGGCGTCGCCGAGAAGTCATAGACCGGCCCGAGCCGTTCGGTGTCGCGCAACCCCTCCAGGGCACCGAACCACACAGCAGCAGCCTTGGCGTCGTCGTCCTCGGAGGTTCGCCGACCGGCCTCGGGCAGGTAGCAGTGGTGGGCCTCGTCGTTGAGCACGCACACCCTGGGCGCGCCCCGGCCCGCGGGGAACCCTCGAAGCGCCCGATCCAGCACCGCCGACATCGACTCGAGCTCCGGGGCCTTGCGCCCGGCGCGCAGCAGCTTCTTGGCGTCGCTCGACGCCGCCGACAGCCGGTCCCGCCGCTGGAAGGCCTGGAAGTTCAGCACCCGCACGTTCACCGCTCCGAGCGCTCTGCGCCTGCCTTCGGGCAGCAGCCGCATCTCGTCATAGACGTTGTCGGGGTGCGCCGGGTGCAGCACCGCCAGGCGCTCGCGCACGGTGTGGCCGGGGGTGATCGCCAGGAAGCACGTCGTGTAGCGACCGTCGCGGCGCTGCGACGCGGCGGCGTTGACCGCATGCCAGGCGATGACCATTCCCATCACTGCCGTTTTGCCCGACCCCGTCGCCATCCTCACCGCGAGGCGACCGATGCCGTCGTTGTAGTCGCGGTTGGCTTCCGCCAGGTCGCGGCGGACCTCGGCCAGCACCGAAGACCGGCCGGCGTTGGCCTCGGTCAGCCAGATGAGCGTCTCGGCCGCCTCCACCTGGGCGAAGAACAGCCTCGGGTCGTTGGCCTCGCTGCGCCAATGCTGAAGGATCTGCCGCGTGGCCGCGGTCGCCCCCGGATAGCCGGCGCTCCTCCATCCGGCCACGGCGTCGCGGATGCGGTTCACCAGCTCGTTCTGCTCCGCGGACGCGTGAATCCGCAACTGCGCACCGCGTGCCTCGGGGACGATGACCCGTGCCTGGCTGAGTCGCCTCCCCCGCATCGCCACGCCGGTGGAGGTGTTGTCGGCCGCGAGCTCCCAATGGCGCGACGGTTCTTCATGGGGCCGATTCAGAACCGGATGGCTGATGTGGTCCAGCGGACGCCCGGGCAGGGCCAGGCTTCTACTGGTGGTGACCAGGGTGCGGTCGCCAGCCGCGTCGCGTGCGGTGGCCCCCGAGGTCATCGGACAGCCCGGCCGGCCCGGTGCCGCGAGCAGCGCGGGCGAAGCGCAGCGTGGACGCCCTCAGCATCCGTCGGGGTCGGAGCCGCGGCCCGGCACCGTGAGGAGCACCGGTCAGTGGGACGCGACCTGGCGTGCCGTCGCTGTCGTCCCGGGGCAGGTCGCCTCGTGCGTCGCGGGGAGTGCCGGTCGGCGGAGTTCGCCGCGGTGCCGCAGGCATGGCCTGTGGCCGTTTCCGGCATGGGTGGCTCCCCCCGGGGTGGTCAGTGATGTCGTTGCCGTACAACACCCGATTCCGTCCCGAAGGGAGCCATGCGACGTCGCTGACCACTTCATGGCCAGAATCGGTGATGGGATCTCGACTGAATCCCGTGTTGTACGGCGAGCGGCACGGTAGCTGCCCCCGCCGGAGAGCCCCAAATCCAACACGGCCGACCCGACATGCCCGGTTCATGCCGGTGATCGAGACAGCCACCGTCTGGAGTCCCAGCTCCAACACCGGTGAACCCCCTGACATGCCCGGTTCATGCCGGTGATCGAGACGGCCACCGTCGGGAGTCCAGAGTCCAAGACCGTGCCCGACGGTCGATGGGCCCTGAGTGTCGCTGTATGGAAGCGGAGAATCCTGAGGCGTAGCACAGAGAGCTACAGTTGTGCCATGAGTATCGAGATCAGCCAGCGGCAGCTTCGGAACGACAGCGGTCGGATCATGCGGGCACTCAGCGAGGGCGAGACGTTCACGATCACCAGCAACGGCGAGCCGGTCGGTTCGCTGACGCCCCTGCGGCGCCGCCGCTTCGTTCCCGCCGAGGCCGCCGTCGAGCTCTTCGGCGCGGCTGCCCCTATGGACTACGAGAGCCTCCGCCGCGACCTCGACCGGGTTGCCGGCCAGGACGTCACCGTCCGTGCCTAGCGCCGGTCGGCCCGATCGCGGGCTGCTCGACACGTCGGTTGTGATCGACTTGGATCGAATACCGGCTTCGGCTCTGCCGGCAGAGGTGGCCATCAGCGCGATCACGAGAGGTTGAGATCACTCTGAGCGTGCGGTGATGGAGTTGGCAGTCGATCCGCCTTCTTACAGAAAACTACTGAAAAATCTTGTAAATGCTTGACAGATGTCGTACCCCTGTGGGATACTGTCTTCATGTTGATCGAAGCCGCCCGCCGGGCCGAAGCCGCCGCCAAGGAGGTGCTTGCGCTGGTCCATGAGGGCTCGGCGTCCTGCTCGGAACTGCGCCAGATGCTGGAGGTATTCAAGACGACGATGGCCATCATGTCCGCCGCCCAGGTGTCGGCCGCCGCGGATGTCGCGGGCCGGGAGCGTCATGGCGACGGCGGCGCCGAAGTGCTGGCTTCAGGCGCTGGGCTGTCGCGGCAGGAGGCCCGCAGCCAGGTCAAGACTGCGGAGGCTTTGCGTGACGCTCCCAGGCTGCGTGACGCGGTGGAGTCGGGGCGGGTCCCTGTGGCGAACGCCAAGAGGCTTGCCGAGGCTGCGGGGAAGACCAGCGCGGCCGATGTCGAGGATGACCGGGATCTGTTGGCCAAGGCGGAGTCGATGCGGCCCGAGCAGTTCACTAAGGAGGCTCGCCGCTGGACTGTGGAACGCCAAGGCGACGGCGGCGCGAGCGAGCATGCTCGACAGCGGGCTCGCCGCTGTGTGCGGGTGTGGGACGGCGAGGACGGGATGGTGCACCTCCGCGGGGAGTTCGACGCAGTGACCGGGCGCCAGATCGGCAACCGGTTGAGGGCCGAGGCCGGCCACCTCCATGAATCCGACAAGAAGGACGCAGACGATTCACGGCGGCGCACCTTCGACCAGTGCATGGCCGACGCTCTGGACAATCTCACCTCCAGCAGCGCCGGCGGCCAGGTGGCCAAGCCCTTCGCAGACATCTGTGTGGTCGCGCACGTCGACGAGGACACCGGCAAGCTCGTCGCCGAGCTTCCGGACGGGGCGCGGCTGCCCCAGTCGGTGCTCGAGGAATTGGCCTGCAACGCCAAGTTCACCGGTGTCGTCTATGACCGCCGGGGCCGACCGATATGGCGGGCCCACTCCGTGCGCCGCGCCACCGAGGCCCAGCGCCAGTTGCTGATCGCCCGCGACGGGGGATGCTTCGCCTGCGGCGCCCATCCCGACATGTGCGATGCCCATCACGTGAGGCCCGTGTCCCAAGGCGGGGCCACCAGCCTCGACAACATGGTGCTGGCCTGCTGGAGATGCCACCACAAGATCCACTACTTCGGCTGGCAAGTCCACGGCCCGCCGGGCAGCCGCACGCTGCACCCGCCCGACACGGTGAGCTACGGCCCCGCCCACGCCCCCGAACGGCCGAGTCTGTTCTGCTCGGGGACATCCGGCGCGCCCGACCAGCCCCAACTGCTCGCACGGCGCAGGCCGGAGGCAACCCGCGCTCAGAGTCACCCGCAGGCGAACGGGTCCCGACAGAGCGGAGCGCGTCCGGCGCGGCACGACGATCCGTCGGAGAGGTCAGGTCCGGCCGCCGCCCGGGCGGTACTGGCGAGATCGCGCGCCCAGCTAGCCGGTACACCGGGCGCGCTCGCGGAAGACCGCGGCCTGCCCTGATTCTCTCAGGCCGCGGACGGTGGCCGTGGCGCCTGCGACGTGTGGGCTCTGGCAGTGAGGCTGGCCGTCCTGACTCACGGGAGCGGACGGTGGCCGTGGCGCCCGCCTCTCGTGGCCGATCTCCCCGGGGTGACGGAGCGGCTAGCGGAATAGGTCGTAGGCGGGGGAGCGGACCATCTCTTCGGCTACTGAGCCGGTGCGGAACCAGGACGGTTCCAGGCCGCGTACCACTGCCACGGGCAGGCCCTTGGCCTTGCCCATGACAAGGTCGGCGGCCGCGGCGATCTCGTCGGCCACGGCCACTTCGGTCACCTTGAGCTCGCGGCCCAGCGCGTCGGTGCTGCCTCGCAGGTCCACCACCGCGGCGATGCCCGCGCAGCCGATGGCGGTGTCGGTCACGCCCCTTCGCCAGGGGCGGCCGAAGGTGTCGGAGACCACCACCGCCACGTCGACCCCGGCCAGGGCTCGGATGCGGTCGCGGATTCGGCGGGCCGAGCGGTCCGAGTCGACCGGCAGCAGCGCTGCGAAGCCCTCCTCGACGTTGCTGAGGTCGACGCCGGCGTTGGCGCACACGAAGCCGTGTTCGGTCTCGGAGATGATCAGGTCTCCCCGGCGGCGCAGCACCCGCACCGACTCCTGCTCCACCAGCGGCTTATGACTGGTCGGATCGTCGGGGTCGACGGGCGCCAGCCGGCCCTCGGCCTTGGACACGATCTTCTGGGTGACCACCACGCAGTCGCGGTCGCGCAGCCCGTCGGGCCCGGCGGAGGCCACGATGAGCGCGGCCAGGTCATCGCCGGGCCGTATCTCGCCGATGCCCTCGATGCCGAGGATCTCCAGGCTCACGACGGCCTGTCCATGCCGGGGATCTCGAGGCTCACGACGGCCTGTCCATGCCGGGGATCTCAGGGCTCACGACGGCCCGTCCATACCGAGGATCTCCAGGCTCACGACGGCCTGTCCATGCCGGGGATCTCGAGGCTCATGGCGCCACCGCGGCCATGGTGCGGCGGGCCAGGTCGGCCGCGGCCTCCGGTGAGGACATGATCGTGGAAGCGACCACGGCCCTCACCCCGGTGTCCGCCACGGCAGGGGCCAGCTCGGCATCGACCTCATCGATCACCAGGGCGCCGACCACATCGCGGTAGCGGCGGGCCACCCCCACCACGCTCGACTCCTCGCCCAGCTCCCGCAGCATCCGGTCGGCGGGACCCTTGAGGGCGGCGCCTCCGACGATGGGTGACACGGCCACGTTGCGGTCCCGTCGAGCGGCCAGTGCCTCGGCCAGACCGTCGACAGCCAGCACCGGGCCTATCGACACCACCGGATTCGACGGCGCGATCACCACGACGTCGGCGTCCACTATGGCCTCGCGGACTCCCGGCGCCGGCCGGGCCGACTCCACACCCGCGAACCGCACACCGGAGATGGCCACATCGTGGGCGAGGCGGACGAAGTACTCCTGGAAGCCGATCTCGGTGCCCGACGCCAGCGTCACCCGGGTCTCGATCGGCTGGTCGCTCGCCGGAAGGATCCGGCAGCCCAGGCCGCGGGCCGCGGCCAGGCGGGCCGTCACCTCGCTGAGGCTCAGGCCCTCGCGCAGCAGGGTGGTCCGGAACAGGTGGGTCCCGATGTCGCGGTCCCCGAGGTTGAACCAGGCGTCAATCCCCAGCGCCCTGAGCTCGCCGAGCGCGTTCCAGGTCTCGTCGGAGAGGCCCCAGCCTCGCTCGGTGTCGATGGCCCCCGACAGCGTGTAGATCACGGTGTCGATGTCGGGGCTCACGTGCAGGCCGTGCAACTCGACGTCGTCGGCCACGTTCACCACTGCGGTGACCTCATCCGATGGTGTGACCTGAAGCTGCCCGGCAAGGTAGCGGGCCGCGCCCACCCCGCCGGCCAGGACCGTGATCACCGCCGCGTCTCGCCTCAGGGCTCAGCCGGCGGGGCCGGGCCGGCTCTGCAGCAGCGCCAGGTCGGCGTCCACCATCAGCTGGACCAGCTCCAGGAACGACGTCTTGGGGTGCCAGCCGAACGCGGCGGCGGCCTTGGACGAATCGCCCACCAGCAGATCGACCTCCGCGGGGCGCATGAACCGCTCGTCCACCACCACGTGGTCGCGGTAATCCAGGCCCACATGTTCGAACGCGAGCTCGCACAGGGTGCGCACCGAGTGGGTCTTGCCGGTGCAGATCACGTAGTCGTCGGGCTCGTCCTGCTGCAGCATCTGCCACATGGCCTCGACGTAGTCGGCGGCGAAGCCCCAGTCCCGCTGCGACTCCAGGTTGCCGAGCCGCAGCTCGTCGGCCAGGCCGAGCTTGATGCTGGCCGCGGCGTGGGTGATCTTGCGGGTGACGAACTCCATGCCCCGGCGCGGGCTCTCATGGTTGAAGAGGATCCCGGAGGTGGCGTGCAGACCGTAGGACTCGCGGTAGTTGACCGTGAGCCAGTGGCCGTAGACCTTGGCCACCCCGTAGGGGCTGCGTGGATAGAACGGTGTCTGCTCGTTCTGGGGGACCTCCCGCACCTTCCCGAACATCTCCGACGAACTGGCCTGGTAGAAGCGGATGTCCCGGTCGACCAGCCGGATGGCGTCGAGGATCCGGGTGACCCCCAGAGCTGTGGTCTCGCCGGTGAGCACCGGTTGGCTGAACGATGTCTGCACGAAGGACTGGGCCGCGAGGTTGTACACCTCGTCGGGCCGGTAGGTCCGCAGGATCTCGATCATGGAGACCTGGTCGAGCAGGTCCCCGGTAACGATCCGGACCTGATCCTGTATGTGGGCGATGCGCTCGTAGTTGACGATGCTGGAGCGCCGCACCATGCCCGTGACGTCGTAGCCCTTGTCCAGGAGGAACTCTGCGAGGTACGAGCCGTCCTGGCCGGTGATGCCGGTGATCAGAGCGCGCCTGGCCATGGTTAGTGGCTATCGCCGCTCGGCGGCAGTTCCGACCCCGCGGGGTTGCCGCGCCAGTGGTCGAGCAGGTCGTCGAGCGTCCGTTCCAGCTTCACTTCGGGGCACCAGCCGGTGGCGGTCCGCAGCTTGGACGGGTCACCTCTGACCTCGGTCACGTCGACGGGGCGGAGCAGTTCGTCGTCGGCGGACAGGCGCATCGGCTTTCTGGCCCGCGCGATCAGGGCCTCGGCCAGTTCCAGGATGCTGCGTGAGGTTCCGCTGCACACGTTGTAGGCCTCCCCGCAGGCACCATGCTCGGCGAGCAGCCGGTAGGCCCGTACCACGTCGCGCACGTCGGTGAAGTCGCGGCGGGCCTGCAGGTTCCCCACCGCTACGGCGTCGGCGCCGGTGCGTTCGTTGTGAACGATGCGGGCCGCCAGCGCGGCGGCCACGAAGCGGTCGCTCTGCCCCGGACCGAGGTGGTTGAAGGCCCGGGCCCGGACCACGTCGAGGCTGCGCCCCAATCCGGCTTGAACGCAGACCATCTCGGCGGCCGCCTTGCTCGCCCCGTACGGAGTCACCGGCCTCATCGGGGCGGTCTCGTCGACGGGCAGGTCGTCGGGATCAAGCCTCCCGTAGACGTCGGCGCTGCTCACAACCACCACCCGGCCCGCGCCGGCCCGGCAGGCCGCGTCCAGAACGTTGAACGTCCCCTCCACGTTCACCCGCAGGGTGGCCGCGGCCGCGGTGAAGCTTGCCTTGATGTCGGCCTGCGCGGCCAGGTGGTACACCGCGTCCGGCCGGCAACCGCTGAAGTCAGCCGCCAGTGCCTCCGGATCGGTGATCTCGGCCTCGCTGGTCGTGACCTCGTCGCCGCAGGCCGCGAGGTGCCCAACCAGATGGCAGCCCACGAAGCCGCTGGCGCCGGTGACGAGTGCCCGCACGCGCACTTACCGCACGGAGTCTGGGCAGCGCATGAACGCGAACCCTAAGAGGCCGAGCGGACTAGCCGCAATTCCCGAGTCATGAAGGGCACCGAGCGAGGCCGTGGCCCGAGCGGCCCGTGAGCGCAGCGAACAAGAGCGGGAGACACAACCGTGTAGCGCGAGACGATTGACACGCCTATCCGCGTGACATCCGTGTGGCGCCTGCCACACTTGTCGCATGGCGGCATCATCGGGCCGGGACGGGCGGCTGGCATCTCTGGTGGATCCCGGCTCCACGGCGGTGCTCACCATGGAGTTGCAGCGGGGCGTGGTCGGACCTGGCGGGATGATGCCGGCGCTCGCCGAGCAGGTCGCGGCCTCCGGTGCCATCGACGCGGCGGCCTCGGTGTGCGAGGCGGCTCGGGCCGCGGGCGCCCGCGTCGTCCACTGCACGATGGAGACCCGGCCCGACGGCGCCGGCGGCTCGGTCAACTGCAGGATACTCGGCCTCGCCGACCGGCTGCGCCGTGCGGGGACCGCTCCCACCGAGTCCGGCACCGAAGGCTCCCGGCTGGTGCCCGAGCTCGGGTCCGATCCCCGTGACCTGGTCGTGGCCCGCTTGCACGGGCTCACGCCGTTCACGTCCACCCCGCTCGACCAGACCCTGCGGAATCTCGGCGTCACGACCGTCGTCGCCACCGGCGTGTCGGTGAACGTCGGAATTGTCGGCCTGTGCCTCAGCGCCGTCGATCTCGGCTACCAGGTGGTACTCGTGCGGGACGCGGTGGTCGGAGTGCCCGCCGCCTACGCCGAGTCTGTCATCGACAACACCCTGGCCATGGTCGCCACCGTCGTCACGTCGGCGGAGCTGCTGGAGGCGTGGGGAGCAACCTGACCGCCCGCGCTCCCGTCGGGCCGCCACCCTCCTAGGTGAGGCGCCCATTAGCCTCGGTTGATCGCACCTCCCGCCGACAGCGCGGCGCCCGCTCCGGGCGCGTCCAGCACCGCTCCGCAGCATCCGACGGTGCTGGCCGTGGTGGTCGCCCACCGGCCTGGCGAGTGGTTCGAGGAGACGCTGGAGTCGCTCGCCCTCCAGGACTACGAGTCCTTGAGCGTCGCGGTCGTGGACGCGGCCGGTTCGGGCCTCGGTCCTCGGGTAGCCGCGGTCACAGAGGGCGCCGAGGTGGTAGACGCAGCCGGCGCCTCGGGCTTCTCGGAGGCCGCCAACGCGGTGCTCTCAGCGGCGGCCCCCGCCGATTTCCTGCTGGTGTGCCACGACGATGTGGCCCTGGCCCCGGACGCGGTGAGCGTCCTCGTGGCCGAGGCACTCCGCAGCAGCGCAGGCGTGGTCGGACCCAAGATCGTGGAATGGGACCGCCCCGAGATCATCCGCCACGCGGGCTACGACGTGGACCGCTTCGGCGTCCCCGCCGACCGGGCCGGTGCCGACGAACTCGACCAGGAGCAGCACGACGGGGTGCGCGACTCCTTCGCCGTCCCGTCGGCGGTGATGCTCATCCGCAGGGACCTGTTCGTCCGGCTCGGCGGCTTCGACGCCGGCATGACCTTCCGGGGCGAGGACGTCGACTTCTGCTGGCGTGCCCAGATGGCAGGGGCTCGGGTGATGTTCGTCGGAGCGGCGGTGGCTCGCCACCGGGGCGGGCTCGCGTCGCGCACCGGCGTCGACGACGTGAGGCTCACCCAGGCCCGCCACGCGTTGCGGGCCATGCTGGTCAACCACGGTCGCATCTCGCTCACCGTGTTCGTGCCGCTGGCCGTCCTGATGGCGATGGCCGAGATCGCTCTGGGGGTGTTCACCGCCCATTTCCGCCGGGTCCGCGACCTGGTTTCGGCGTGGGTCTGGAACATCTCCCGCCTCGATGTGGTGCTCGAGCGCCGGCGGGCCAACCGCCAGGTCCGCAAGGTGCGCCAGGCCGACGTAACCGCCCTGCAATACCTCGGCAGCGTCCGCCTGGTCTCCTTCCTGAGGCGGCAGTTCGGCGGCGAGTCGCAGGGCCTGCTGAGCGTCGCGGGCCGTGGCGTCCTGGGAGGGTTGAGAACCGGCACGACCCGTCTCACCTTCCTCACCTGGGCGGTGGTGGTCGCGATCGTCCTGTTCGGGTCGCGCCGCCTCCTGTCCGACGGCGTGCCCGCGGTCGGTGACTTCGCACAGCTGCCAGAGTCAGCCAACGATCTCATCAGAACGTGGTGGAACGGATGGAGCGACCGGAACGCGGGAGTGCCGACCTCCAACCTGGGCATCCTGTTCTTCCTCGGCGCGGGCGGCTGGCTGCTGGCCGGCAGCGTGGGACTGCTTCGCACGCTGTCGGTGCTCCTCCCCATCGGTGTGGGCCTGCTGGGGGCGTACCAGCTCCTGGCCGCCACCGGCTCCCGCCGGGCCCAGGCAAGCACGCTCGTCGCATACCTGCTCGTCCCCCTGGCGTCCTCGTCGGTCGCGAGCGGGTCCATACCCGGCCTGGTCGGCTACGCGGCGGCGCCGTGGATGCTTCGAGAGCTGCTGCGGGCGTCGCGCGCCGCCCCGTTCCGGTCGAGCCCCAAACGTCTTGACAGCCTGGTACCGGCAGCAGTCTCACTGGGCGCAGTCGCGGGTCTCGCCGCGCTGATCGTGCCGGCCGCACCGGCGCTGGTCGGGCTGCTGGCTGCGGGGCTGGTGCTGGGGAGCCTGCTGGCGGCCCGGCCCGGCGCCGTCGGGGGCCTGCTGGCCGCCACCGTGCTGGCGGTGCCGATCATCGCCTTCGTGGCCTTGCCGACCCTCGTGGACGTGCTGGCCGCCGGACCGGCGTGGGCGCCGATCGCCGACGGGCGCGATGGCTCCGCCGGCGCCGTCTCGTTCGCCGAGATGCTGCGGTTCGCGGTCGGGCCCGACGACCCGGGCTCGCTGACGTGGCTGTTCGCAGTGCCGATGATCGTGCCGCTGCTGCTGGGAAGGGGATGGCGCCTCGAGCAGGCCGTCCGCCTGTGGGTGGTGGCCCTGGCGGCGTGGGCTCTGGGGTTGGCTGCACAGCGGGGGCTGCTCCCATTCGGGCTTCCCGACCTGCAACTGCTGCTGGCCCCCGCGGCGGTAGCGGTGGCTGCACTGTGCGGCATGGCCGTGCTGTCCATCGAGCACGACCTGCGATTCAGCCACTTCGGCTGGCGCCAGGCCCTGGTCCCGATCACCGTGGCGGCGACGCTGGTGCTGGCATTCGGAAGGGTCGGTGTGCTCGAGACCGGCGGTTGGGGCCTGGTGGAGCGCGACCACCACACAGCCCTTCGGTTCGAGCCTCCGACCCTGGTCGGGGCCTACCGGGTGCTGTGGATCGGTGCGCCCGAGTTCCTCGCGGTCGAGGGCCACAGCCTGGAACCCGGCGTTGCCTGGGCGGTGACCGCCGGTGACTCGGTCACGATCGCCGACCGTGCCCTGCCGGTCGACGCGGGCCGCGCCGACCTCTTCGAGACCGCGATCACCGACATCGACGCGGGCCGGACCACCCGGGCCGGGAGGGTGCTGGCCGGCATGGGGGTGCGGTATGTGGTCCTGCTGCACAGACTCGCGCCGGCGCCGTTCGTCGGGGAGGATCAGGCCCGGCCGGTGCCGGCCGGACTGGCAGCCGCGATCCGCAACCAGCTCGACCTGGAGCTGGTCGAGGGAACCAACAGCGCGGTGGACATGTTCGTGAACACGTCCTGGACGCCCATGCGGGCCGTGCACGCGCCCGGATTCGATGAGGGCGTGGACGAGATCGCAGACCTCGAAGCCCATCCGATCACTCCAGGCGTTCCGGTGTTCTCCGGAGCAGGACCGCCGTGGTCGGCCAAGATCCCCGACGGCGCCGAGGTACTGGTGGGGCACACGCCCCGCCCCGGCTGGGAGTTGACAGTCGACGGCGAGGTTACCGCCAGGCGCGAGGCCCTGTCTTGGGCGAGGGCCTACCTTCCCGCAGACGAGGGCGAGGCCGAGCTGTCGTACTCGTCGCCCTGGTGGCGCCGCACCGGCCAGCTCCTCGGCGCGGCCGCCCCCTTCGTGCTGCTGCTGGCCTGGCTGCGGCGCCGGATGGACCGCCACTGATGCGCTCGGTGCGGGTGCTCGCCATGGTGGCCATCGCCGGCCTGCTGGCCGCCGGTGTCCTCATCGACCTGCCCGACCGGCCGGTGCCGGATCGCCCGGTCCGGTACCTCTCGGCCTTGGCCGCGCCGGCTGGTGTCGTGAGCACATGGTTCTGCCCGGGCGGCAGCGGCCCCGACGGCGTGGCCGAGCTGACCATCGGTTTGGCCAGCGGCTCGGATCAGTGGCGCACCGCGGCTGTGTCGGTCCTGCCCGGCGGTTCCGACCCCTCCGAGGCCCGGACCGTCGACGTCGAGATCGAGCCCCGCGGCAGTGTGCTGCTGAAACCGTCCGAGGAGGTTCCCGGCGCCCGCTGGCTCGGCGCGGTGGTCGAGGTGGACGGCACCGATGTTGTGGTCGAGCAGATACTCGCCGCGGAGCAGGGCGACGTGGGCCGCTCGGCCTGTCTCACCAGGACGGCCAGCAGCTGGCTGGTGCCGCACGGCGCGACTCGCTCGGCGGTGGAGGGCGAGCGCTTCATCGTCATGCTCCTCAACCCGTTCCCGGACATCGCGGTGGCCGACATCGAGCTGGTGGCCGATGTGGGCCGGGACACCATCGACGGCCTGGTGGTGCCGGCCCAACGGGTGGTCGCCGTCGACATCACCGACGAGATCACCGTGGCAACCTCGGTCGCGGCCTTCGTCGACGTCGTGTCGGGCCGCTTGGCCGCCTCGTGGATCCAGATCGCCGACGGGCCGATCGCCGGCCGCGGCGCCCGGGCATCAGCCGCAGTATCCGGCGCCGCTCCGCAGTGGCACCTGCCGGTGGCGGCGGTGGGCGCGGCTCGCCAGGACGTGGTGGCCATTGCCAACCCGTCGGCGGACATCGCCGAGGTCGACTTGGAGATCTTGGCCGAGGCGCCCGGTACCGATGTCAGCCCGATCGAGATCACTGTCAGGCCCGGACGGACGGCTCTGGTCGACCTCTCCCAGCAGGGCCGCCTCGTTGGCATCGGGCCCTTCAGCGTGGTGGTGCGCTCACTGGATGGCGCACCGGTGGCGGCCTCGATCCACAGCGTGACGTTCGCTGCCGACGCCGCCGACGCCGCGGGCGACGCGGTCGCAGTGGTTGCAGGATCCACCGCGACGATCGGGGCGGACGCCGCGGCCCACCGCTGGCTGGTGACCGCTGAGGCGGCCGACTCCGAGGCCGCGGCCGGAGGCGGCGGCGAGTCCTCGATCCTCGTGGTCGTGAACCCGTCATCTGTGGGGATAGCCCAGGTCGCCCTGAGCATCGACGGCGAGACAGTGCGCCGCCTGGAGGTCGGACCCCGCCGGCGTGCCAGCGTTGCGTTGGACCGCTTGGGCTCAGGTCGCTTCGTGGTGGAGGTGGAGTCCTCTGCGCCGGTGGTCGCCGGCACCGAACTCATCGGGCTGACCTCCCGCACGGCCTCGCTCGGCTCAGCGGTCTCCGAACCCGTGTCCGCAGCCGATATTCGCTGATCTCACGCCGTTGTTGCCGGCATGAGAAGTCGGGGTGACCTGCCGACGCTCTCGCGAACCGCCGGCTCCCCGAATCAAGCTGCGGGCGTGGGAACGCCGGCAGGAGCACCCGCGCCGTTGCCTGCGCTCGGCGGGGTGTCGGGGTCCGGCGATGGGCCGGCGGGCGCCGAGCCCCCCGGCTCGTCCTGCGGTTGCACAGTTCCCCGCGACAGCGCGATCAGGCGGGTCACCTCCTCGCCGCTGATGGTCTCGCGCTCCAGCAGCGCTCGGGCCACCAGGTCGAGGCCGTAGCGGTACTTGGTGAGGGTCACCCGGCACCGGTCCTGCTGGTCGCGCAGGATGCGCTCGATCTCCTCGTCGATCACCCGGGCGGTGTCGTCGCTGTAGTCGCGGGTCTGCATCAGGTCCTCGCCGAGGAACACTTGGCCCTGGGAGCCCCAGGCCATCGGTCCGAGCTTGTCGGACATGCCCCACTCGCGAACCATCGACTTGGCCAGCGCGGTGGCCCTCATCAGGTCGTCGGCGGCGCCGGTGCTGACGATACCGAACACCAGCTCCTCGGCGATCCGGCCGCCGAACATCACCACCAGCCGGTCGAGGATGTAGTCGCTGCGGTAGATGTGGCGGTCCTCCTCGGGCAGCTGCATGGTCACCCCGAGCGCCATCCCGCTGGGGATGATGGTGACCTTGTGGAGCGGGTCGGCGGTGGGCAGGACCGCGGCGCACACCGCGTGGCCGGCCTCGTGGTAGGCGATGGTCTCCTTCTCGTCGTCGGAGAGGGCCAGCGACTCCCGCTTCTGGCCCATGAGGACCCGGTCCCGGGCCTGCTCCACATGGCGGGCTGCGATCTCATCCTCGCCGTCGCGCACGGCGTACAGGGCGGCCTCGTTGATGAGGTTGGCCAGGTCGGCGCCGCTCATCCCCGGCGTGCCCCGGGCCACCACGTTGAGGTCGAGGTCCTCGGCGGTGCGCTTGCCCTTCACGTGCACCTCGAGGATGGACTGCCGGTCCGAGAGCTCCGGCAGCGGGACCACCACCTGGCGGTCGAAGCGTCCCGGGCGCAGCAGGGCGGGGTCGAGGATGTCGGGCCGGTTGGTGGCCGCCATCATCACGATGCCCTCGGAGCCCTCGAACCCGTCCATCTCCGACAGCATCTGGTTGAGGGTCTGCTCGCGTTCATCATGACCGCCGCCGAGGCCGGCGCCCCGCTTGCGTCCGATGGAGTCGACCTCGTCGATGAAGATGATGGCCTTGCCCATCTTGCGGGCCGACTCGAACAGGTCCCGCACTCTGCTGGCGCCCACGCCGACGAACATCTCCATGAAGTCGGAGCCCGTCACCGACAGGAACGGCACACCGGCCTCGCCCGCCACCGCCTTGGCGATGAGCGTCTTGCCCGTGCCGGGGGGACCCACCAGCAGGACGCCCTTCGGTACTCGCGCACCGATCTCCGAGAAGCGCTCGGGCATCTTCAGGAAGTCGACTATCTCGGTGATCTCCTGTTTGACCCCGTCGTAGCCGGCCACGTCGTCGAAGGTGGTGCCGGGCCGCTCGGTCGAGTAGGTCTTGGCCCGGCTCCGCCCGATCGACATGATGCTGCCCATCTGCCCCTGCGCCCGGCGCTGCATCCACCAGAAGAACAGGATGAGCAGGCCGATCGGCAACAGCAGCGGCAGGATCGACAGGAAGAAGTTGGTCTGGGGCGTGTCGTAGCGGAACTCCGGCACGTGCTGGTTGATCAGGGCCGTGTCGGCGTCGGGGAGCGGCAGCGGCCCGTTGGAGACGTACTCGGTGCCGTCGTCGGCGGTCGCCTTGATGCTGCCGCTGGTGTTGTTGTAGGTGCCCTGGACGATCCCTCCCTCTGTGACCCGCTCGAGGAAGTCGGGGTAGGAGATCTCGGATCCGGGATCGTCGGGGAGCATGGTGGTGGCCATGAAGACCGCGATGACCGCGCCGATCATCAACCAGATGACCAGGCGGGAGCGCCGCTGGGTCTCCGGCCGGGGCCCGGGGGCAGGCGGTTGGTTCCGTTTGCGGTCCGGATTTCGGGGCGGCGGCGGAGGCGGCGGGCTGTCAGCCACGATTCCAGACTAGTCCGGTACGGTTGCAATCCATGCGGCCCTCGATGCCGGCCACGACACGGCTCACTTGGGCGGCAGCCGGATGGGCCGCAGGGTTTGTCGCCAGTCTTGCGGCCACCGTCGTGGCCCTCATCGTGCTGGCCTCTGCCGGTGACTCCGGAGCCAGCGGCGAGGAGCTGCTGCAGGAGCTGTCGATCGTGGGCCTCGTGGCGCTCCAGGTTCCGCTGTGGCTGGGCCTGTTCGGCACGCCCCTGCTGGCGCGCCGCTACGGCCTCGACTGGCGCAACCAGATCCGTTGGCGGATGCGGGCCATCGACGTCCCGTTCGGCGCGGCGGTCGGGCTCGCCCTCCAGCTCGTGGTCGTGCCGCTCATGTACTGGCCCATATTCCGGATCTTCGGGGACTTGGACGTCGAGAGGCCGGCCCGCGAGCTGGCCGGGCTGGCCGAGACCCCGCTGGAAGTGGTCCTGCTCGTCGTGATGACGGTGATGTTGGCTTCCCTCACCGAGGAGGTGTTCTTCAGAGGTTTGCTGCTGTGGGCGCTGCTGGACCGGCTCGGGCCGGTCTGGGCGGTTTCCATCTCGTCGGTGGCCTTCGGGATCACCCACTTCCAGGTGGTGCAGTTCCCCGCCCTGGTACTGGTGGGGGTGGTCAACGCGCTCCTGGTGCTCAGGACCGGCCGGCTCGGTCCGGCGCTGTGGTCCCACGCCGCCTTCAACGCGGTCACGGTGGCGGTGCTGGTGTCGTGAGGCCGCTCGGAGGCCCCGACACGCCGAGAGAGCGGATCGGCGCCGTGCTGGTGGGTGCGGTAGTCGCGGTGACGGTCGCGTTCGTGGTCGTCAACCTCAGGCCCTGGCTGTGGTTCGACGACACCACCCCGACCGGCGGGGATCTCGGCGCTCATGTCTGGGCGCCGGCCTACCTGCGAGATGTGCTGATACCGGAGCTCCGGCTCACCGGCTGGACCCACGACTGGTATGCGGGCTTCCCGGCCTTCGCCTTCTACATGGTGATCCCGTCGCTGCTGGTGGTGATCGTCGACGTGGGTGTCGGTCTGAGCGTCGGGGTGTTGGCCTACCTGGCGGTGGTGTTGGCCGCGTGCGGGCTCGCCCTGCTGATTGCGGGACGGACCCGATGGGCTGCGGCCCAGCGCTGGGCGGTGGCGCTGGGCTTTGCCGGAGCAGCCGGGGCGGGGAAGCTCTTCGTCGGCGATGTCGAAGTGAACCGCGCCATCGCCGCGCTGCTGCTGCCGGCCGCCTGCGGCGGATGGGCGTGGCATCTGCTGAGGGCTCGGCCCCGCTGGCGAGCGGCGGCCGCGGTGGCCGCGGTCGTGCTGGCCCTCCTTGTGGTTTCAATGCCCTACGGCGTGTCCCTCAAGATTGTGGCTATCGCCGGGGTGGTCGCTCTCCCCGTCGCCGTGTGGGCCATGGTCCGGACCGCGGGAGTCGGACTCGAGGGCCAGGCCCTGGCTGCGGCGGCCACGCTGCTTTTCCTGTTCGACCGCTCGTTCAACATTTACGGCGGCAACCTGATGTCCACCATGGCGGGCGAGTTCGCCTACTCGCTGGGCCTGGCCGTCGCGGTTCTCTTCATCGGCATCGCGGCCCGGGGCATGGACTCGGGCCGCCACAGTGTCTTGGCAGGCGCTCTGCTGGCTCTCACCGGGCTGCTGCACCTGTTCTCGGCCTTTCTCGCGCTGGCCGCGACCGCCGCTCTGCTGTCGACCGGCCGGTGGCAGCGGGCCGCGTGGCTCCAGCGGCTGAGATGGACCCTGGTGACCGGCGCGTTGAGCGCGGCGCTCAGCGCATGGTGGGTCCTGCCCTTCTGGTGGAACCGGGGCCTGCTCAACGACATGGGCTGGGGCAAGGAACGCCGCTACCTGTCGTCGCTGTGGTCGCGCAGTTCCTTCGACTACGGGTTCCTGGTCAACCACCCTCTGCTCCAGCTGTTCGTCGTCGTGGCGGTCGCCGGGTCGGCGTTGCTGTTGTTCCGAAGGTCCGGGCCGCTCCGGTTCAGAGGCTGGTCCCGGCTTCACGTGGCGCTCACGGTCACCGGCGTCATATTCGCGGTGGCGTTCGTGGTGATGCCCGAGGGACGCCTCTGGAACGTCCGGATCCTGCCCTTCTACTACCTCACGGTGTACCTGACGGCCGCCCTCGCCGTGGCTGAGTTGATCGGGTGGGGCCGCTCATGGCTCGACCGGCGGCACGCTGACCGCGTCGAGGCGGGGGCGGACACCGGCCGGTTCGGGGCCCTCGCCGGCTCGCTGGCGGCCGGCGGGTGCGTGGCACTGGCCGCGCTCGCGGTGCTGGTCATGGTGGGGCTGCCGCTGCGGTCGCTGCCCGGAGGCGGCCGCGGCGACGACGGCGCCTACCGCTGGGGGCCCTTCAGCTCGAGCGACTCCAACCTGGGCACCTACTGGGTGCAGTACAACTTCGAGGGTTACGAGGGCCGTCAGCCGACCGCGGACGGAGGGGGCGGCGCCGAGTACTGGGATCTGGTCGACACCATGGGCCGCGTCGGCGAGAGCCGGGGCTGCGGCCCGTCGCTGTGGGAGTACGGCTCCGGCCGTCTCGGCTCCTACGGCACGCCCATGGCGCCGATGCTGCTGCCCTACTGGACCGATCGGTGCATCGGCTCCGTGGAGGGGCTCTATTTCGAGGCTTCGGCCACGACGCCGTACCATTTCCTGATGCAGTCCGAGCTGTCGGCTGCTCCGTCCCGGGCCCAGCGCGACCTTCCCTACAGCGCGCTCGACGTGGCCCGGGGAACCGAGCACCTGCGGGCCATGGGCGTGCGCTACTACATGGCCTTCACCGACGACGCGGTGGGCCAGGCCCGGGCCGTGCCCGGACTGGAGGAGGTGGCGTCCTCGGGTCCCTGGGTCGTCTTCGAGGTGGCCGGGAGCGCGCCCGTGACCGGGCTCGACAGGCTGCCGGTGGTTGTGGACGGCATAGGCCGCTCCAGCGACTCCTGGCTGGAGGCGTCGGTGGGAGCATTCCTGGCCGAAGGCCCCGACGCGCCGCTGCTCGCGGCCGACGGACCCGAGGAATGGCCGCGGATGACCCTGCCGAGCACGCACTCCGAATCCGGCGCCGAGAGCGGGACCTCCGACCCCGGCCGGGAGCAGGTGATGCGCCGGCTGGCGGACATGCTGCCGGAAGCCGCGCCCCGCGCCGAGGTGGAGCCGGCCGTGGTGAGCGACGTGGTCCGCCGCGACCACTCGATCTCGTTCTCCGTCGATCGGGTCGGGACGCCGGTGCTGGTGCACACCTCCTACTTCCCCAACTGGTCGGCGTCGGGCGCCGAGGGGCCCTACCGGGTCACGCCGAACCTCATGGTGGTCGTGCCCACCGACACCGAGGTGCGCCTCGACTTCGGGCACAGCGCGGTGGAGTGGATCGCGCTCGTGATCACGCTCGGCGGTCTGGTCGCCGTAGGGTGGCTCCTGGTGTTTCGGAGGGAGCCTGATAACCGGTGAGACTCTCGGTGGTCGTTCCCGCCTACCGTGAGGCTGGTCGCATCGGTGAGACCGTGGCCACCCTGCGCGCCGCGCTGGCTCCGGTGCATGATGACGGCGGCGTCGAGATCGTGGTGGTCGATGATGGCTCCGACGATGGCACGGCCGCGGCGGGACGGGATGCGGCAGCCGATGTGGTCGTGGAGTTCCCGGTCAACAAGGGCAAGGGCGCCGCAGTGCGGGCCGGCATGCGGGCCGCCTCTGGAACGGTGGTCGCCTTCACCGACGCCGATCTGTCGTACCCGCCCCACCAGATCCTCGGACTGCTCGAGGAGGTGGAGCAGGGGGCTGATGCCGCCGTGGGCGACCGGCACCATCCCGACTCGTTTGCGCTGACGGATCCGTCATGGCTGCGGCGCGCCGGGAGTCGTACCGTGGCCGCGGTCTGCAGGATCCTGCGGCTCGGCCGGGGCCACGACACCCAGTGCGGCTTGAAGGCCTTCTCCCGCGAGGCGGCCGGCGAACTGCTGGATGCTTCGGTGGTTGACCGGTTCGCTTTCGACATCGAGTTGCTGTTCCTGGCCGACCGGCTCGGCATGCGGGTGCGCGATGTGCCGGTGGAGGTGGTCAACAGCCGGACGTCGTCGGTGCGCGTCGCCAGCGACGGCTGGGATCTCGTGCTCGACATGGTCCGGATCCGCACCCGGGCGATGCTGGGCCGCTACCCGCGCGGCGACCGTTAGCTCGCTGTGGGCGACTACGACGCGATATTCAAGGCTTACGACATCCGGGGCGTCGTGGGCGAGCAGATCGACGCCGCGGCCTGCTTCGCCATCGGCGGCGCCTTCGCGGCCCAGGTGGGCGCCGACGGCGCTGAGGTGGTGGTGGTGGGCCGGGACATGCGGCCCGATGGAGCGGAGCTGTCGGGCGCCTTCTGCGAGGGGGTTGTCGCCGCCGGTGTCGATGTGGTGGACATAGGGCTCTGCGCCACCGAGATGGTGTACTTCGCCTCAGGAATGCTCGACGCCCCCGGGGCGATGTTCACCGCGTCGCACAACCCGGTCGGCTACAACGGCGTCAAGCTCTGCGGCCCGGGCGCCTCACCGATCGGGACCGGCACCGGCTTGGAGGAGGTCAAGGCCCGAGCGATCGCGGGGCCGCCGGCGGCTGCCGTGCCCGGGCGCGCCGTGCGCCGCGACCTCCTCGACTCCTACGTGGAGCATGTCCTGGGATTCGTGGACGTCGCCGCCCTGCGGCCGCTGCGCCTGGTCGTCGACGCCGCCAACGGGATGGGCGGGCTGGTGGCTCCGGCGGTGTTCGAGAGGCTGCCCTTCGAGGTCGACTACCTCTACCCGGAACTCGACGGCACGTTCCCGAACCACCCGGCGGATCCCCTCAAGCCGGAGAACCTGTGCGACCTGCAGGACCGCGTGCAGGACACGGCCGCGGAGGCGGGCCTGGCCTTCGACGGTGACGCCGACCGGGTGTTCGCGGTGGACGAGGCGTCCGGCGCGATGTCGGGCTCGCTCACCGCGTCCATCATCGCCCAGGCGATGCTCGAGCGAGAGCCGGGGGCCGCGGTCGTGCACAACCTGATCTGCTCTCGGGCCTTCGGCGAGGTCATTGCCGAACGGGGAGGCCGAGCCGTGCGATCCCGCGTCGGGCATTCGTTCATGAAGCAGGCGATGGCCTCCAACGCGGCCGTCTTCGGGGGCGAGCACTCCGGCCACTACTACTTCCGCGACAACTACGGCGCCGACGGCGCCATGATCGCGGTGCTGGTGCTGCTGGAGGAGCTCAGCCGTCACGGCGGTCGCCTCAGCGAGCTGGCCGCGCCGCTGGAGCGCTACTGCGCCTCGGGGGAGATGAACGCCGAGGCGCCGGATCCGGCTGCGGTGATCGAACGGGTGGCGGCCGCTTTCGGGAACTTCGAGCAGGATCGCCTCGACGGCCTGAGCGTCGACTGCGGCGATTGGTGGTTCAATCTGCGGCCCTCGAACACCGAGCCGCTGCTGCGCCTCAACCTGGAGGCCGCGACCGCCGACGAGATGAAAGCCCGGGTTGCTGAGGTGCGAGCCCACATAGTTCCGTAGCATCAGGTGGGAACGGCTCCCCGACACCCCCAGGAGGTTCCGCCTTGACGCTCGATGCCCGGCTGCTGGAGATCCTCGCCTGCCCGTCCGACAAGGGGCCGCTGCTGTACTTCGACGACGAGCAGGCGCTGTACAACCCGCGGCTTCGTGTCCGCTACCGGGTGGAGGACGGGATCCCGGTGATGCTGACCGAGGAGGCCACCGCCGCGGACGACACCGAGCACGGGCGGCTGATGGCCAAGGCTGAGGCCGACGGCGTGCGTCCCACCTTCGAGGCCGGCGACGCCGGCGGACGCCAGGACTGAACCGGCCGGCGCGTCATGGCCACCGACGATCTGCTCGAAGCGCTGCGGCACCTGCCCGACCAGGTGCGCGACGCGGCGGTGGCCGCCGCGGACGTCGAGGGCCTGCCCGGCCCCGGCGATGTCACCGACGTGGTGATCGTAGGCGCAGGCGGGGGAGCCGTGGCCGGCGACGTCGTGGAGTCGGTCGCGCACCTGCAGGGATCGGTGCCGGTTCAGGCCACCGGCGGGATCAGCCCGGCCTGGCTCTCGGAGTCGTCGCTCGTGGTGGCGGTGTCACAGTCGGGCGACGACCGGCCGACCGTGGCCGCCGCCCGGGTGGCCCAGGCCGGTGGCGCCCGCATGGTTGCCGTCACCTCCGGGGGCGAGCTCATGGAGCTGTGCTCGCAGTGGGGCGTGCCGGTCGCGAGGGTCGACCCGTCCGCGGGCCCGGCCGCGGGACTGGGCGTGCTGATCGTGCCGGTGCTGGTGCTGCTGGAGCGAGTCGGCGTACTGGCCGGCATGAACCGCCTGATCTCCGAGAGCGCCGAGCAGATCGAGGCCCGCCGCCGGCTCATCGACGCCGATGCCGCCCCCCTGGAGGCAATGGCCGGTGGCGTGCAGGGGCGCATGGCGGTGGTGTGCGGCGCCGGGGGAGTGGGAAAGCACGCCGCCCGCCGCTGGGTCCATCGGCTGGACCGCCTCGCTGGTGTGTCGTCGGTGCGGCGCAACCTTCCGGCCGACGAGGCCGAGGCCGCGTCCTGGACCACGCTGGCCGAGCGGGTTCGGGCCGGCGTGGCCACGATCGTGCTGCGCCACGACTTCGAGCCCCCCGGGCTCGCCGACCGCATCGACCTGCTCGGCACGGCCGTGACCGCCCTGTACGAGGTGCGGGCCGAGGGCGTGGGAGCTCTGGCCCAGCTGCTTGATCTGGTGCTCGTCGGCGACGCGGTCGCGGAGCTGGCCGCGAGGCGTGGTCACGACGGTTCGCAACCCGGCTGAGCCGGCTCGGACGGCCGCGGCGTGGAGCTGATCGAGGGTGTGGTCCGCCATTACGACTGGGGATCGCTCACTGCCATCCCGGAGCTGCTCGGCCGTCCCGCAACCGGCGAACCGTGGGCCGAGCTCTGGCTGGGCGCCCACCCGGACGCGCCGGCCGAGGTGGGGGCCCGGGCCGAGCCGCTGGACCGGTTGATCGCGGCGGACCCGGTGGCGGCCCTCGGCCCTGCGGTGGCGTCGCGATACGGCAGGCTGCCGTTCCTGCTCAAGGTGCTGGCCGCGGCCGAGCCTCTCTCGCTGCAGGCCCACCCGTCGGCGGCACACGCTGAGGCGGGATTCGAACGCGAGGAATCCATGGGAATACCTCGCGATGCGCCGCAGCGGATGTTCCGGGACCGCTCGCCCAAGCCCGAGCTGATCTGCGCACTCAGCCCCTTCGAGGCGCTCTGCGGCTTCCGCGACCCGCAGCGGACCGCGGCGCTGCTCGACACTCTCGACTCACCCGGACTCGGCCCGCTGCGGTACCGCCTCGCCGCGCGGTCCGGCTCGCAGATGCGCGACCTGCTCGAGTGGCTGCTGGGCCTCGACCGCTCCGAGACGGCCGAGCTGGCCGAGTCGGCGACCGAGGTCTGCGGCGCCTCGGACGCCGACGATGAATGGTCCGGTCTGCGGGCCGCGGTGGCCGCTCTGGGTACCCGCCATCGGGGCGACGCTGCGGTGGTGGCGGCGTTGCTGCTGAACCATGTGGTGCTCGCTCCCGGCGAGGCTCTGTTCCTGGATGCGGGATGCCTCCACGCCCATCTGGGCGGCACCGCGGTGGAGTTGATGGCCGACTCCGACAACGTCGTGCGGGCCGGGCTGACCTCCAAGCACGTGGACGCGGCGACGCTGATCGAGATCGTCGACGGCGCTCCGGGCCCGGCGCCGATCCAGCACCCCGAGCCGGTGGACGGGGTTGTCACATACCGCGCTGCCGCGTCCGAGTTCTCGCTGCGCCGGCTCGAAGTCGAGGGGTCGCTGACGGTCACAGCCGGACCGGCGGTGCTGCTGTGCACCGACGGGTGCGTGGAGGCCAATGGCGCCACCCTCGACCGCGGCACGGCAGCCTGGTCCGGCGCCGGCGAGCCCAGCGTGGTGTTGGAGGGTCGGGGAACCGTGTTCTGCGCCACCGTCGGCAACCAACAGGCCGGAGGGTAGCTTTCGTGTTCGGAATCCCCCGAGGAGTTGACTGTGGCCCCACCCGGTAGCGACATGCGTGTCGCTGATCTCTCGCTGGCGTCGCTCGGGCGGGCCGAGATCAGGTTGGCCGAGCACGAGATGCCCGGACTGATGGCGCTGCGGGGCCGTTACCTCGACGATCAGCCCCTGGCCGGCGCCCGCATCGCGGGATCGCTGCACATGACCGTGCAGACAGCGGTGCTCATCGAGACGCTGGTCGCCCTGGGCGCCGATGTCCGGTGGGCCAGCTGCAACATCTTCTCCACTCAGGACCATGCCGCTGCGGCCGTCGCCGTAGGCCCCGACGGCACGGTCGACGACCCCCGGGGGGTGCCGGTGTTCGCCTGGAAGGGCGAGACCCTCGCCGAGTACTGGTGGGCCACCGAGCAGATATTCCGCTGGCCCGGCGGGGGCGGGCCGAACCTCATCCTCGACGACGGCGGAGACGCCACCCTGCTGGTCCACAAGGGTCTCGAGTACGAGCAGGCCGGCGAGGTGCCCGAGGCCACCGAGGACGACCCCGAGGAGTGGTCGGTCATCCTGGACCGGCTCCGCATCATCGCCGCCGACGACAGTGGCTTCTTCTCGCGGGTCGTGCCGTCCATCGCCGGAGTCTCCGAGGAGACGACCACCGGCGTGATGCGGCTGCACCAGATGCTGGACCGGGGCGAGCTGCTGTTCCCGGCCATCAACGTGAACGACTCGGTCACCAAGTCCAAGTTCGACAACCTCTACGGCTGCCGCCACTCGCTGCTCGACGGCATCAACCGGGCCACCGACGTGATGATCGGAGGCAAGGTCGCGGTGGTGTGCGGCTTCGGCGACGTGGGCAAGGGATGCGCCTCGGCGCTGCGGGGCCAGGGGGCCCGGGTGATCATCTGCGAGATCGACCCGATCTGCGCCCTCCAGGCGGCCATGGAGGGCTACGAGGTGAACACCCTGGAGGCGGTGGTGTCCATCGCCGACATCTTCGTCACCGCCACCGGCAACGCGGGCGTGATCAGCGCGGGCCACATGGCCCGCATGAAGCATCAGGCCATCGTGGGCAACATCGGCCACTTCGACAACGAGGTGGACGTGGCCGGGCTGAACCGGATGTCGGACGTCCAGAGGGTCAACATCAAGCCTCAGGTGGACGAGTACGTCTTCGGAGACGGCCACTCGGTGATCCTGCTCTCGGAGGGCCGCCTGCTCAATCTGGGCAACGCCACCGGGCATCCCAGCTTCGTGATGTCGTGCAGCTTCACCAACCAGGTCCTGGCCCAGATGGAGCTGCACGCCAACGCCGGGTCGATGCCCATCGACGTGACCACCCTGCCTCGCCGGCTGGACGAGGAGGTGGCCCGGCTGCACCTCGACTCACTCGGCGTGCGCCTGACCAGGCTCACACCACAGCAGGCCGACTACCTCGGCGTGAACCCCGACGGCCCCTACAAGCCCGACCACTACCGCTACTGACCCGGCCCTTTGTGTCGTCGGGCCTCAATAGTCCGGTTCCCTCAATTCCGCGTAGCCGGCCTCAGCCTCCAGGGAGCGGCGCCGCCACAGTCCTCCCAGCCAGACGGCGACGATCGTGAGCACGAAGGGGATCATCAGGACGAACTCCCGCGGCACCCGCTCGGTGATGTTGATCTGCGACTGGATGCCGATTGCGTCGGCAAGGCCGAAGAACAACCCGGCGAGTGCCGCGCCGGTGGGGTGCCACGCCCCGAAGATGACCGCTACGAAGGCGATGAAGCCCCGGCCGTTGGTCATGTTCTCGGTGAAGTTGCGCAGCGCTCCGACGGACAGCTCCGCGCCGCCCAGGGCGCACAGCCCTCCGGCGATGAGCAGTGCCTGAAGCCGAACGATGGACGGGTTCACACCCGCGGCGCGCGCCGCGAACGGGTACTCGCCGGCCGCGGCCAGGCGCAGCCCGAAGCGGCTGCGCCGCAGCACGATCCAGGCGGCCAGCACCACCAGCGGCGTGATCCAGACGAGGATCGAGTGCTCCGAGACGATGACGCCCGGGCCGGACGTGACCCCGCTCACGGGTCGGGGCAGCACGACGTCGGTGAACATGGAGCCGCGCCGGTCGAAGACGGCTCCGAGCGCGAAGGCGGTGCCGCCGAGGCCGATGGAGGTGAGTCCGAGCCCGGCGATGATGACGTTGGCGCCGAGGGGGCCGATCACCCACCAGTAGACCGCAGAGAGGGCCATGCACACGCCGACGGCTGCGAGGATGCCGAGTTCCACCGATCCGGTCGCGTCGCCGACGGCCACCGTTGTGAACGCGCCGGTGATCATCAGTCCTTCGAGCCCAAGGTGGAAGATCCCGGCCCGGAAGGCGAAGACGCCTGCCGTCGCGACCAGCACCAGCGGCGCGGCCGAGCGAAGCGTGGTGGCCAGGATCTGTTCCATCAGCCCGTCAGAGCCTCCGCGGCGGGCCCTGGCCGCCTTCGGCGCACGGCCCGGAACTTGACCGTGACCAGGAACGCCACCATGCCGTGCAGCAGCACCAGCGCAGGTGGCGGAAGATCCGTGACGATCGGCAGGAACAGGATGGCCGACTGCAGGCCGCCGAAGAAGATCGCGGCCACGACAGTGCCCCAGACGCTCAGCAGGCCGACGAGCGCCACCACGACGGCGGTGAAGCCAACCTCGGGCGAGAACCCGGTGACCAGTCGTGCCCCCGGGCCGTGCAGCTCCACCGCGCCGGCAAGACCGGCCAGGGCCCCGGAGAGTCCGAAGGCGACGAGGCCAACCCGGCGCACGTCTATGCCCTGCCAGCGGGCCATGGTGGGGTTGTGGCCGACGAGGGTCATGGTCAGACCGAAGCGGGTGCGCTCCAGCAGCAGCCAGACGAGCACGGCCACGCATCCGACCAGCAGCAGGACGGTCGCTGACACGCCGGAGCCGTCGGTGATGCGGAACGCCTCGGGAATGCGCTCGCTGGCGGCGGTCTGGCCGGTGCCCGACGGGTTGCGCATGGGGCCGGCGGTCAGGTACTGGAGCACGAGCGCGGCGATGAAGTTCATCATCAGCGTGGTCAGCACCTCGTCCGTGCCGAAGCGCACCCGCAGTTAGCCGGGCAGCAGCGACCATGCCAGTCCGGCAATGACCGCTGCCGCCGTCCCGCACAGGATCACCACCGGCGCCGGACCCTCGCGCCAGCCCAGCGAGACGACCAGGGCAGCGCAGGCGCCCATGTAGAACTGTCCCTGGCCGCCGATGTTGAAGAACCCCGCCCGGAAGCCGATCACCACTCCTAGGCCGATCAGCAGCATCGGAATCGCCCAACGGACTGTTGAGGTTGCCGCGCCCGTCGCGGTTATCGCCCCCTGGATGGTGCCGGAGAAGACGTCGCCCACGCCGTAGCCGCTGGTCCACAGAATCAGCGCCGTCAGCAGGAACGAGACGACGACCAGCACGATGGTCGAAGCCAGCCGCTGCAGGCCACCGGTCACCGGAGCGCCCCCGTCATGGCGTCGCCCACGGCGCGCCGGTCGTAGGGCGCTTCGAAACGGGCCACGATGCTCCCTCCGTACATCACGAGCAGGCGGTCGGACAGCTCGAACAGTTCGTCGAGGTCCGAGGACACCAGCAGGACGCCGGCCCCCGCGTCCCGCAGTCCTCGCAACGAGCGACGCACGAAGCTGGTGGCAGAGAGGTCCAGGCCGCGGGTCGGCTGGGCCGCTACGAGCACCTCCAGCCCGGGGGCCAGCTCCCGCGACAGGATCAGGCGTTGCACGTTGCCACCGGAGAGGCTCTCGGCCGGCTGGGTGACCGAGTCGTACCGGACCCGCCAATGGTCCATCGCCTCGGTCGCCTGCCGCCTGTACTGGCGCAGAGAGATCAGCGGGAAGCGTCGTCTGTGCCGACCGACGAGGCGTAGCGCCGACTGGTTCAACCAAACGGGCGCACGGCGGCTGATGCCCTCGCTGTTGCGGTCGAACGGCACGAGGCGCAAACCTCGCAGCCGTCTCCGGGCGGGATGAGCGCGGGTCATCTCCGTTCCGCCGATGATCACAGAACCCTCGGCGACGGCGTCCAGGCCGGCGATGACCGAGACGAGGCTGCGCTGCCCATTGCCCTCCACGCCGGCGATGCCGACGATCTCGTGGGCTTCGACGCTGAGGTCGATGCTGCTCAGACCAGGATCGAAGGCCGACTCCCGGCTCGAGACTCGCGCCAGCTCCAGCAGGGTCAGTCGCTCGCGGTCAGAGGCGGCCTCCACACCGACGGCCCGGTCCGCTTCTGAGGCGGGCCCGACGATGGCGTCGCTGATCCGGCCCTGGGATGTCTCGGACATCTCGTTCGGGCCCAGCACCAGCTCGCCATCGCGCAGCACGGTCACCGTGTCAGCGACGGCAGCCACCTCCCGTAACTTGTGCAGTACGACAAGGACGGTGACCCCGTCGTCGCGAAGGCGCCGAAGACGCTCGAACAGAGCGTCAGTGGCTGCCGGCGCGAGCAGCGCGGTGGGCTCGTCCAGCATCAGGATCCGCGCTTCGGTCGCCAGGGCTCTCACGATCTCCAACGACTGGCGGGTCTCGACGGGCAGATCCCGGATGCGTGTCGACAGCGCGGCCGCGCCGCCGACTTCGGCCACATCGTTCTGCCAGCGCCGGTGCAGTTCTGCCCGCCGGTAGACCGGACTGCCCCCGGAGCGGGCGGCGGTCAGCTCAAGAGCCTCCGCGATCGTGAAGGAGGGGGGCAGTGAGAAGTGCTGGTGCACCATCGCGAGTCCGGCGCCTCTGGCGGCGCGCACGTCGCCGGAGGGGAGCTTGCGACCTGAGATGTACACGTCACCGGTATCCGGGGCCTGAAGGCCGCCCAACACCTTGGCCAAGGTGGTCTTGCCTGCCCCGTTCTGGCCGACCAGCGCGTGGACCCGCCCCGGCGCGAGGTCGAGGCTGACATCGTGGAGAGCCCGGACTGTGCCGAAGGAGACACCGAGCGATCGGCAGCGAACCGCCGGGGCTCCGGCGGATGCCGGTCCGCTCGGCACCGTCATCGATGCGACATTACCGGTCTCAGAGTTCGGGGTCGAAGGGAACCTCGAGGGATCCGTCCTTGATCTGCGCCCGAGCCTCGTCGATCTCGTCGAGCGTGGCGTTGATGATCTCCACCATCTCTGCCGGACCGTTCGCGAGGAACTCGGGGTTGATGACCAGGTCCACGCCTCCCTCGGCGACCCCGGCGCCGACGTACCCGGGCGTGTAGTCGTCGCTGAGGGCGTGCCCGACTTGGGCGTGCAGGAGCTCGGCCCAGTACAGCAGAACGCCGCCGATCACCGCTGGGCTGTCGAAGTAGTTCACCGAGCCCCCGATCACGTAGCCGCCCTTCTCCTCTGCGGCCTGAATGACGCCCAGGTCGGTGGCGGCCGCGTCGGTCATGACGATGTCCACTCCGCCGTCATAGAGAGCCGCACCGAGTTCTCGACCCTTGGCCGGATCCTCGAAGGAGTCGGCGAAGGCGGCTTCTCCCGCGATGTCGGGATTGTTGCTCTGGGCCGCGGCCACGAACGCGTTGTAGTCGGCGTTGAGCGGCGGGATGGACACGCCGCCCACGAATCCCACCTTGCCGGTGGTGTTCAGGGCGCCCGCCAGAATGCCGGCCAGGTAGGTGCCCTTGTAGTAGTCGAATCCGATGGAGACGAGATTGTCGACGCCTCCCTCGAAGCCGAAGATGTGGATCCATCGGGTATCGGGGAAGTCCGGGGCCACGGCGACGACCGCGTCCTGCATGGGCGGGAAGGTCACCGCGATGATGTCGGTGCCCTGGTTGGCCAGGTTGCGAAGGTGGTCTCGAAGGTCGAGGGATCGGTCGCCTCGATGAACGTGATGTCGGCGCCGAAGTCGGCCTCCACCATCTCGAGGCCGCGCACGAGGTCGTCGATCGGCCCCAGATCGCCCGCCTTCTGGTTGGCGACGAGTGCGACTGACAGGGCCTCGGCCGGTTCGGGCTCCGCGGCAGTCGTGGCAGGCGCCTCATCCGGTTCGGGCTCGGCGGCCGTTGTGGCCGGCGCCTCGGTTGGCGTGGCTTCGGCGTCGGTTGTGGTGGGCGCTTCGGTCGGTGCGGGCTCCGGTGGGGCAGCACCCCCGTCGTCGTCGCTTCCGCAGGCCGATGCCAGGAGGGCAACGGCCGTCAGAAGGACTGCGACAATACGTCGGCTTCTCATTGGAATCCTCTTTCCCCATGCAGTGAACTTCACTAAAATATAGATCTTCAACAAATAGAAGTCAAGGGGACGATCATTCTCGGTTCGGGGCGCGGTCAGCGGGCTCCGCTCAGCGGCCCTCCCAGCGCGGCGAACGCTTCTCGCTGAAGGCGCGGATCCCCTCCTCGCCGTCCGACGATGCCAGCACCTCCACCAGGGCCGGAAGGTTGGCCATGCGGGCGTCGGCCGCAGTCATGTGGGCGGTGCGGCGGATGATCTGCTTGATGGCCCTCAGCGACAGCGGAGCGCACGCCAGGAGGTTCTCCAACCAGCGGTCGGTGGCGGTGTCGAGTTCGGAGGCGGGGACGACCTCGTTCAGCAGACCCAGGGCGAGCGCCTCGGCCGCGCTGAATCGCCTTCCCGTCAGCAGGACCTCCATGGCCCACTTGGCGGGGAGCTGCCGCGCCAGCGACACGATTCCCCCGTCGAGCGGCAGGCGGCCGAGGCGGGGCTCCACGAAGCCCAGCACCGCGTCCTCCGACGCCACCGCCAGGTCGCATCCCACCACCAGCTCCAGGCCGCCTCCGAGGGCGTAGCCGTTGACTCGGGCCAGCACCGGCACGTCCAGCGAGTCGCGCAGCGGCAGATGGCCGAAGCCGTCGCGGCGGGCGTGCAGCCAGTAGTCGAGTCCGGTCGCGCCCTCGGCTCGCATGTCGTCGCCGGCGCAGAATGCCCGGTCGCCGGCGCCGGTGAGCACCACGACCCGCACTGAGCGGTCCGCCTCGATGGCCTCCCAGACGCCCCGCAGATCCTCCTGATGGGACTCGTCGATGGCGTTCAGCCGCTCCGGTCGGTTGATCGTCACCCGGGCGACGTGGTCGCTGACAGCCAGGTCGATGCTCACGCCAGAACCCCCGCCGCGGCCAGCGCGCCGATCCGCTCGGACGCGATCCCGTACTCCGCGAGCGCCTCGGCGGCCCCCTCGCCCAGCGCGGGCGGCGGGCGGCGCGCCGGCGACGGTGCGTCGGGCAGATGCACCGGTGACGCCACCGACCGCAGCGGCGCGCGGCCCGGGCGGGGCATCTCCACGATCATGGACGCGGTGTGCGGGTCCAGCAGCGCTTCGTCGAGAGTTCGGACCGGCGCGCAGAGCACGTCCTGCTCCTCGAGCCGTCCGACCGCCTCGGCGATAAGGGCCTGGAGACGGTTACGGTTCGCGGCCTGGTCGGCCATCGTGGCGAAGGAGGGGTCGGCCGAGAGGTCCTCCAAGTCCAGCGCCTCGCATATGTCGCGCAGCGGGTTCGCTTTGAAGGCGCCCACCAGCACGACCTCACCGTCGGACGCGGTGAATGTTCCCACCAGGGGCATTCGCGCCCAGTTGAGCGGGTCGCGGCCCATCAGCGCCATCGTGGCCTCCATGATCTGCATGGCGAGCAGGGAGTCGTAGAGCGAGACCTCGACCCTCTGGCCCCGTCCGGTCCGGGTTCGTTCGAGCAGTGCCATCAGGATCCCCTGCACCATGTGCATGCCGGCGGTGTAGTCGGCCAGGGAGACGGGGTAGACGGCGGTCGGGTGGCGGGGGTCGGCCTTGTGCGACATGGCGCCGGTGAGAGCTTGGGCGAGTATGTCCTGGCCGCCCTTGCGGGCGTAGACCCCGTCGGTGCCGAAACCGGTGCCCTGGGCGTAGACGATGCGGGGATTGATGCCCGAGAGGCGCTCGTACCCCAGGCCCAGACGGTCCATCACCTCCGGCCGGTAGTTGTTGACCACCACGTCGGCCACCTCGACGAGATCGTCGATCAGGGCCAGGCCCTCGGGGGAGCGGACGTCGACGACCATGCTGCGCTTGTTGCGGTTCAGGGCGCCGAACGCCGGGTGCTCGGCGCCGTCGGGGTCGACGAGGGCCTGGCGGAAGATGTCGCCGCCGCCGGGGCGCTCGATCTTGAGCACGTCGGCGCCGTGGTCGGCCAGCAGCTGGGTGGCGACCGGCCCCATCATGATCTGGGAGAAGTCCAGAACCCTGATCCCGGCCAGCGGCCGGGGAGCGGAGCTGCTCACGAGGCCGGCGCCGATGTGCTGGCCGCCGCCGAGCCCGCCGCCGACGAGGTGGCGGCCGGGCGCGCTCGCGGCGATGGGATGTCGCCGGGGTCGGCGCCGTGGCGCCGCAGGCGCCGTTGAACCGCCGCCACGTCCACCTTGCGGACCGCAATGCCGGAGTCCAATGCCTCGACCGCGGCCGTGCCCGCCGCCTCGCCCATCGACATGCAGGGCGGGATCTCCCTGGACAGCTTCTGCGCCTCGGGGGTCACCGAGTAGTGCCGGCCGGCCACGAGCAGCTGCTCCACCTGCTGCGGCAGCAGGGCTCGATAGGGGGTGTAGTAGCCGCGCCCGCGGGCCACGCTGTCGGTGAAGTGCGCCCGGCTCATCACGTCGTCCTTGGTCACGACGTACTCGCCCTCGACGAGACGCGACTGCCGTACGCCGATCTGGGGTGCCACATCGATCACCACGGCCCTCTCGAACCCCGGGTAGTGCTCTCGCGCAAACTCCACTAGGCCGGCGATCCTCCTGCGCCCCTCCCGGTCGGCGGCTGTGAGATCCTCCACGCTCAACCCGTCGTAGCCGGTCATGTGAGGGCAGTTGCACCACACAACACCCGGCAGGGGGGTCTTCAACCACCACATGGCCCAGGAACCGCCGAGGATGCGCCGCGCCTGACGGTTCACCGCATGGCACTCGGCGGGCTGGGAGTGCTCGAAGTGCTCGGC
>LXNI01000092.1_pt1 | contig 104365 bp, 90 predicted proteins | sample 809091 | NCBI WGS metagenome assembly LXNI01 (sample SAMN04870527, study PRJNA318959) | sponge metagenome | biome: 01000161; feature: marine sponge reef; material: water | host: Sarcotragus foetidus | place: Greece: Milos, Mediterranean Sea | collected 2013-05-29 | depth 5-7 m | reverse complement strand
CTACGATCTCGGATACATCGATTTGGAACAGAAAACGCTACAGACAATCGACAACCCGTTCGGCGCACGGGTGTCACCTATGTCTTAGGAACATTCCGTTACCCATGTCTCCGGTCTGGACACGGGAAATATGGTACCGGGGGAGGGACTTGAACCCCCGACACGCGGATTATGATTCCGCTGCTCTAACCAGCTGAGCTACCCCGGCACACGATTTCGCCGGTGCCGTCGGGCACCGCGAAGACAGGGGATTTATGCCGATGCCGGCAGACTGTCAAGTTCCGACTGGCCGATCGCCGGCGCGGTCTCGGACGGCTTCGAAATCCAGCCGCCGCCGAGCACCCGGTCCCCATCATAAGCGACGCAGGCCTGTCCCGGCGCCACCCCGGCTTGGGCGGCGAAGAGCGTCACCAGGGCGCCCCCGTCGCCGTCCGAACGGATACACGCCGGTACCGCCTGATGCATGGAGCGAAGCTTCACCGTGACCTCCTGCGGCTTGTCGTCGAGGGGTGCGCCCAACCAATTGAGCCCGCGGACGGACACCTCGGTTTCCATCAGAGACCCCTTGGGCCCGACAATCACCCGCCGGTTCAGAGGGTCGAGCCGCACCACATAGAGCGCCTCGCCGCCACCGATGCCGAGGCCGCGGCGCTGCCCGACCGTGTAATGGAGTATCCCCTCGTGCCGGCCCAAGACGGCGCCGTCAAGATCGACGATGTCGCCGGGCTCGGCGGCGCCGGGCCGCATCTTCTTCACCACTTCGGCGTAGTTCCCGTCGGGGACGAAGCATATATCCTGACTGTCCGGCTTGTCGGCGACCGCGAGGCCGAAGCGCTCGGCATGGGCCCGGGTTTCCGACTTCGGCATATCGCCCAGCGGAAATCGGAGAAAATCCAGTTGGTCCCGGGTCGTGGCGAATAGGAAATAGCTTTGATCCCGGCTGCCATCGGCGGCCCGATGAAGCTCGGCGCCTTGGGCCCCCTCGACCCGGCGCACATAATGGCCGGTGGCCAGCACGTCGGCCTGCAGATCCCGGGCACGGGAGACGAGATCGCGAAACTTCACCGTCTGGTTACAGCGGACGCAGGGAATCGGGGTCTCCCCGGCAAGATAGGAATCGGCGAAATCGTCCATGACTTCCCCGCGGAAGCGGTCTTCGAAATCGAGGACGTAGTGCGGAATGCCCATCTGCGCGGCTACCCGGCGGGCATCATGGATGTCCTGGCCCGCGCAGCACGTGCCGGGCCGCGCCGTCGCCGCACCGTAATCGTAGAGTTGCAGCGTAATGCCGATGACGTCGTAACCCTGCTCGGCCAGCAGCGCGGCGGTCACCGAACTGTCGACGCCACCCGACATGGCGGCCACCACGCGGGTCTCGGCCGGTGTTTTATCCAATCCCAGTGAGTTCATGACACGAAATATATCTCCGGACTCATGGGGCGCAAGCTACGCCGCGGCATCGAGACCCATCTGCCAGAAGCCGGCCTCCAGGCGGGTCGCCTTGTCGAACGTCCGTTGCAGGTCCGGCACCCGGGCCTCGGAACCGGTCCGCACGAACAGGGAATCGAGCAGACCTATCTCATCCGCCGCCACTTGCTGGTAATCATCGGAGGCGTACATCTCGATCCACGCCTTGTAGGGATGATCGTCCGCCACCGTCCCCGTCGCGGCGCCGATCTCCGCGTAGCCGATGATGCACGGCGCCAGCGCCACATGCAGGTCGAGCAGGTCCCCCGCCATGCCGCGATCCAGCACATAGCGGGTATAGGCCATGGTCTCGGCGGCCTCCGGGGCCGCTGCCATGTCGGCTTCCGACAAGCCCCAGCCGGCGCAGAACTCGATATGGAGCCTTATCTCCGTATCGACGATCGCCCCGAGGGCCGCCGAGGCGGCGCGGATATCCTCCAAGTCGGATGCCTTGTAGGCAGCGAGGCCATAGGCGCGGGCGAACTGGATCAGGAATAAATAATCCTGAATCAGGTAGTGCCGGAAGCAGGCTTCGGGAAGCGCGCCGTCGGCCAACCGCCTGACGAAGTCGTGTTCGATATAGGCCCGCCAATCCCGGGCCGCTCCTTCCTTGAGACGCTGAAACAGAGACACGCTCTCAGACCATCATGTTGCGGGTTTCCACCGGCAGCGACACCACCAACCCATCCAACTCGTCGGTGACTTCGATCTGGCAGCCGAGGCGCGAGGTCTGCGTGAGGCCGAAGGCGAGGTCGAGCATGTCGTCCTCATCGTCATCGGCCGGCACGAGCTTCCCATACCAGTCCGGATCGACGATCAAATGGCAGGTGGAGCATGCCAGCACCCCTTCGCAGGCGCCCTCGATATCGATGTCGTTCTTATGGGCCACAATCAGCAAGGTGTCACCGATTTCGGCCTCGACCTCGCGGTGGTTTCCGTTGGGCTCGATAAAAGTGATCCGAGGCATCAGCCGCCCTCCGCCGGCACCGGCTCCGCTCGAGGTTTAAACGTGGAAAGACTCGCCACAGCCGCAGCGGCCCTTCTCGTTGGGATTGTCGAACACGAAGCCCGACTGCAGCTTGCCTTCGACGTAATCCATCTTGCTGCCGACCAGGAACATGACGGCCACCGGATCGATAAACACCCGGACCCCGTCCTGCTCGACCTCTTCCTCGAACGGGCGCTTGTCCTCGGCATACTCGACCACGTAGGAGTGGCCGGAGCAGCCGGTGTTGCTGACCCCGACCCGCAGGCCGAGCACCGGTTTGTCGGTGCGGTCCATGAGCGAGCGCACGCGCGCAACCGCGTTGTTGGTCAGGGTGACGGCTTGTTGTCCTTCGTTCATCATCATCCTCTTTTCCCCCGCTTTAAAACATGCCCAAGGCGACTTTGGCTTCGTCGGACATCTTGTCCATGTCCCAGGGCGGGTCCCAGACCAGCTTGACCTCCACCTCGGCGATACCGGGCACCGAGGCCGCCGCGTCGGCCACCTGCTGGGGCAGGATGCCGGCAACCGGACACCCGGGCGCGGTCAAGGTCATCTCGATCATGGCGTTACCGGTCTCCTCGCTGATGTCGATGGTATAGATGAGCCCCAATTCATAGATATTCACCGGGATTTCAGGATCATAGACGGTGCGCAGCGCCTCGGCGACCGCGGACAAATCGGCAACGGACACGCCGTCGTCGAGGGGCGCGCCGGCCCGGCCGACGATGCCCTCGGGCACCTCGCCGCCCATTGCGGTTTCCCAAGGTTGGGGTGGCTCCATCGAGTAATTGCTCATGTTCTCATCCATCTTGATCAGCCTTCTTCGTGCTCACTCCGTGGTCGCCGCGTCTTCACCCTCGGCGGCGGCGCTCATGGTGTGCCAGGCGAGCGTTGCGCACTTCACCCGCATGGGGAACTGACGAACGCCCGACATCACCTTCAACTTCTCCAATTCATCCTCAAACCCGTCGGCGATCCTGCCGTCATCGTCCTCGGTGCACATCTTGTGGAACCGTTCGAAAAGCTCCTGCGCCTCGGCGAGCGGCTTGCCTTTGACGATGTCCGTCATCATCGAGGCCGACGCGATGGAAATGGCGCAGCCCTTCCCTTCAAAGGCGGCATCCTGGATGTTCTGTCCTTCATCGAGCCGCAGGTAGACCGTCAACCGGTCGCCGCACAGGGGATTGTTGCCAAGCGCCTCATGGCTGGCATCCGCCGGATGGCGGAAGTTCCGCGGGTTCTTCCCGTGATCCAGGATCACCTCCTGGTACAGATCTCTCAAATCGTCGTCGATCATCCGAATATCTCTCTGACCTTTTCCAAGGCATCGGCCAGCGCGTCCACTTCCGCGCGGGTGGTGTACATACCGAACGACGCCCGGGACGTCGAGGTCACGCCGAAACGCTCCATCAGCGGCTGCGCGCAGTGGTGTCCGGCGCGAACGGCGACCCCGGCGCTGTCGATGATCGTCGCCACGTCATGGGAGTGCACATCACCGAACTCGAACGACACGATCCCGGCCTTTTGCTGCGCCCGCCCGATGATCCTGAGCCCTTCCACGTCGCCGAGACGCAACATGGCGTAATCCAGCAGCTCCTTTTCATGAGCGGAGACTTTGTCGAGGCCGACGGCGGTGACATAGTCAATTGCGGCGCCAAGCCCGACGGCTTCGACGATCGGCGGCGTGCCGGCCTCGAACCGTGCCGGCGGCTCCCGATAGGTGGTCTTTTCGAACGTGACCAGGGAAATCATGTCACCGCCGCCTTCGAAAGGCGGCATCTTCTCCAGCCATTCCGACTTGCCCCACAGCACGCCGATGCCGGACGGGCCATAAAGCTTGTGGCCGGTCCAGACGTAGAAGTCACAGTCCAAATCCTGCACATCGGCCCCTTCGTGGACTATGCCCTGGGCGCCATCGAACAGGACAGGGGTGCCGTTGTCATGGGCCAGCCGGACGATTTCCTTCACCGGCGTGACGGTCCCCAGCACATTGGAAACGTGGGCAACCGCGACCAGCTTGGTCTTGGGGCCGAGTAATTTCTCGAACTCGTCGGTCAGGAAGTTGCCGGCATCGTCGATGGGCACCACTTTGATTTCGATGCCCGTGCGGTCGCGCAACAACTGCCAGGGGACGATGTTGGCATGGTGCTCCATCACCGAGACGATGATTTCGTCACCCGCCTCCAACATCGAGCCGAAGGAATGCGCCACCAAATTGATCGCCGCGGTAGCGTTATGGGTGAAGACGATTTCATCCGGGCTTTTGGCGTTCATGAACCGGGCCACCTTCGCCCGGGCGTTTTCGTAGTTCTCGGTCGCCGCCTGGCTGAGATAGTAGGTGCCCCGGTGTACGTTGGCGTACTGGCTCTCATATGCCCGGGTCATGGCGTCGATGACCGCCCGCGGCTTCTGGGCGCTGGCGGCACTATCCAGGAATACCAGCGGCTTGCCGTTGACCTCCAGCGACAAAGCCGGAAAGTCGCGGCGGATCGCCTCGACGTCGAAGACGTCGGTGCCGACTGGTTCGGTAAGGTTCACGACGTTTGTCATACTTCGTCCGTTTCCTGGGCATGGGCGAGCCAGTTGCCGACCGCCTCCCGAAGCAGCGGCTCGATCGGCTCCTCCTCGACACCGTCTATCACTTCGCCGAGAAATGCCTCGACCAGCATGCTGCGGGCATGCGCCTCGGGGATACCACGGGCACGGAGATAGAACAGTGCGTCGTCGTCAAGCTCGCCGGCGGTCGCGCCGTGGGAGCATTTGACGTCGTCAGCGAAGATTTCGAGCTGAGGCTTGGTATCAATCTCGGCCTTGTCCGACAACAACAGGGTCTTGTTGGTCATCCGGCCATCGGTGCCGTCGGCGCCGGCCTCGACCCGGATGTTGCCCTGGAACACGGCCCGCGCCGAGCCGGTCAGGGCACCCTTGTAGAGCTGTTCGGAGTTGGAGTTTTTGGTCGCGTGGCGGACGACGGTGGTGTTGTCGAGGACCTGCGATCCGTCACCGAGATACACGCCATTGAGCCGGGCAACGGAATCGCCGGCGGTCAGGCCAACCTGGATCTCGTCCCGGGCGACCGCCGCCCCCTGCTGAAGGACGAAACTATCATAAATCCCGCCACGATCGATCTTGGCACGGACAGTGTTGACGTGGACGCTGCCGGCACCCTGCCGCTGAACCCTCCGGTGCTCGACGGACGCGCCCTCGGCGACAGTGACCATGGTCGCGCCATTGAAAAACTGCTGCGAGGGAGCAGCACCCAGATGGGTCTCGATGATCTGCACCCGGCAGCCGGCGCCGGCAATGATCATGTTGCGAGGCTGGCGGATTGTCGGGGTATCGCCACCGGTATCGGCAAAGACGATTTCCAGCGGCGCGGCAATTTCCGCCTTCTCCGCCACCTCGACCACATAGCCGTCGTCGAGGAACGCCCCGTTGAGCGCCAGCAACGGCTGATCTTCACCGAGGTCGCCAAGACGCGGCTGGATCAGGTCTGCACCGCTTTCCAGACGGTCGGCGAGCGGCGTGAACCGTACGCCGTCGAAATCCCGAAGTTGCGACAGATCATCCCGGAAAGCGCCGTCGACGAAGACCAGGCGCGGCCCGGTGCCGATGGCATTCGGCAGATCGACGGTGGCGCCCGCATTGCCGGGGGCTTCGGAAAAGTCGAAGCCATCGAGGGCGCGAAGATTGGTGTACTTCCACTCCTCCACCTTCGGCGTCGGCAGGCCGGTCGTGCCGAACGATTGGACGGCCGCCTCGCGGAGATCGGCGAGCCATTCGATCTGCTGTCCGGGCAGCGTCTCGCGCACCGCTTCGTAGCGGTCAAGCATCGCGCGGCTGGCTGACGTAATACCCATTTATGCGGCCGCCTTTGAAAACTCGGCGTATCCCTTCTCCTCGAGCTCGCGAGCCAAATCGGCGTCGCCCGAGGCAACGATTTTGCCGTCGGCCAGAACATGGACGCGGTCGGGAATGATGTGGTCCAGCAAACGCTGATAGTGGGTGATCACCAGCATCGACCGCTCCGGCGACCGCAAGCTGTTGACGCCCTCGCCGACGATTTTCAGAGCATCGACATCGAGGCCGCTGTCGGTCTCGTCGAGCACCGCGAGCGAGGGGCGGAGCACCGCCATCTGCAACACCTCGTTGCGCTTTTTCTCCCCGCCGGAGAAGCCGACATTGACGGCGCGCTTCAGCAGCTCATCCGTGATGTTCAGGGTCGCGGTCTGTTCACGGACGAACTTAAGGAACTCCATGGCATCCAGCTCGTCCCCGCCGCGGTAGGCGCGTATCGCGTTGAGCGAGGTCTTGAGGAAGTTCATGGTCGAGACGCCGGGAATTTCCACCGGATACTGGAAGGCAAGAAACAGGCCTTCACCGGCGCGTTCATCCGGCTCCATCTCCATCAGGTCCTTGCCGTTGAACAGGATCGACCCTTGGGTCACCTCGTAGCCGTCACGGCCGGCGATCACATAGGACAACGTGCTCTTGCCGGCGCCGTTCGGCCCCATGATGGCGTGGACCTCGCCCGGCCCCATGGTCAGGTCGAGGCCCTTGAGGATCGGCTTTCCGTCGACGCTGGCGTGCAGATTTTTAATTTCCAACATAATTTTTACGAACTCTTCCGGCTAATGGACATTTATGGACATTCATGGACAAAAATAGACATTCGATGACTTCTTTTCGTTCCAATTTGGGCCTTATCCGACGCTTCCCTCAAGGCTGATTCCGACCAACTTCTGTGCCTCGACGGCGAATTCCATGGGCAGTTCCTGCAGCACCTCGCGGCAGAATCCGTTGACGATCAGGGCAACGGCTTCCTCCTCGCCGATGCCGCGCTGGCGGCAATAGAACAACTGGTCGTCACTGATCTTCGAGGTCGTCGCTTCGTGCTCGACCTGGGCGGAGCGGTTGCGGCTTTCGATATAGGGCACCGTATGGGCGCCGCACTCCGATCCGATGAGCAGTGAATCGCACTGGGAATAATTCCGCGCACCCGAGGCATTGGGCATCATCTTCACCAGCCCGCGGTAGGTGGCCTGAGATTTACCCGCCGAGATACCCTTGGAAATGATCCTCGACCTGGTGTCCTTGCCGAGATGGATCATCTTGGTGCCCGTATCGGCCTGCTGGAAGTTGTTGGTGATGGCGATGGAATAGAACTCACCCACCGACCGGTCGCCCTGCAGGATGCAACTCGGATACTTCCAGGTAATCGCCGAGCCGGTCTCAACCTGGGTCCAGGAAATCTTGGAATCGTCGCCGCGGCAGGCGCCCCGCTTGGTGACGAAGTTGTAGATGCCGCCGACACCGTTTTCGTCGCCGGGATACCAGTTCTGGACCGTCGAGTATTTGATTTCGGCGTCCTTGTGGGCGACCAGTTCGACAACTGCCGCGTGGAGCTGGTTCTCGTCCCGCATCGGCGCGGTGCAGCCTTCGAGGTAGCTCACGTAAGAGCTCTCATCGGCGATGATCAGCGTCCGCTCGAACTGGCCCGTATTGGCCGCGTTGATCCGGAAATAGGTGGAAAGCTCCATCGGGCAGCGCACCCCTTTCGGGATGTAGACAAACGACCCGTCCGTGAATACCGCGCAATTGAGTGTCGCGAAATAATTGTCCGAGTAGGGAACGACGGAGCCAAGATATTCCTTCACCAACTCCGGATGGTCCTTCACCGCTTCGGAGATCGAGCAAAAGATTACACCGTGGGCGGCGAGGGTCTCCTTGAATGTCGTCGCCACCGAGACGCTGTCGAACACCGCGTCCACGGCAACGTTCTTCACGCCGGCGAGCACCTCCTGTTCGTGCAGGGGAATGCCGAGCTTCTCGTATGTGGCCAGCAGTTCCGGGTCCACATCGTCGAGGCTTTCCGGGCCGTCTTCCGCCGACTTGGGCGCCGAATAGTAATAGGCGTCCTGATAGTCGATGGGCGGATAGCCGACCTTGGCCCAGTCCGGCTCCTCCATGGTCAGCCAGTGCCCATAGGCCTTGAGACGCCAGTCGAGCAACCACCGAGGCTCCTCTTTCTTGGCCGAGATGAACCGGACGATATCCTCGTTCAGGCCTTTGGGCGCCGTATCCGTATCGATATCGGTGACGAAGCCGTATTTGTACTTTTCGACTTCCTGGACCGTTTGGACGGTTTCTTGAGTGACTGCCATTGTTTTTCTCGTTTCCCTCTGGGCCTGACTAAGGTTCCGGTTATTCGGCCGCCACGGAATTCGCGGCACCCTTGGTACGTAGTTGCGTGATCACCTCGATCAACCGATCTCCGGCAATATTTATTTCGTCGGTGGTGGTGAAGCGCCCGAGCCCGATGCGCAGGCTGCCCTCCGCCTGTTCGTCGGTGAGGCCAAGGGAGCGGAGAACGTGCGAGGATTCGGAATCCGCCGACGAGCACGCCGAACCTGACGATACGGCGATGTCCGGCATGGCGGCCATCATCGCATCGGCCAGCAGTCCCTCGACGCTGATATTGAGGTTTCCGGCAATCCGTTTTTCGGCGTGACCATTGAGCTTGATACCCGGCACCGCTTCGGTAATCCGCTGAAGCAGGCGGTCGCGGAGCATGCGGAGGCGGTTCGCCTCGCCGGCCATTTCCTCGGCCGCGATCGCGCAGGCGGCACCGATGCCGACAGCCAGCGGCGCCGGGACGGTACCCGGACGCACCCCCTGCTCCTGCCCGCCGCCGCTGAAGATGGGCGCCACTCGGACCTCGGAATCTTCACGCTTGTAAAGCGCGCCGACGCCCATGGGCCCATATAGCTTGTGGCCGGAAATGCTCAGCAGATCGATGTTCATCTCGCGCACATCGAGCGGGATTTTGCCGGCGGCCTGGGCCGCGTCGGTATGCAGGCCGGCGCCCGCTTCCCGGCAGATGGCACCGATCTCGGCCATTGGCTGGATCACGCCGACCTCGTTCTGCACCGCCATGACGGAGACCAGCAGCGTGTCCTCGGTGACCGCGGCCCGAAACTGGTCGAGATCGATCATGCCCTCGGCGTCCACCGGCAGATAAGTTATGTCAAATCCCTGATCGTCGAGTTCCAACACCGAGTTCAACACGCACAGGTGCTCGGTCACGCAGGTGACCACGTGACGCCGGGTGTTGTGGCGCTCCGGTGCCGCGCCCTTGATGGCGATGTTGTTGGATTCCGTGGCACCCGAAGTGAAATAGATTTCCTGCGGCTGGGCGCCGATCAGCCTGGCGACCTGCGCGCGTGCCGCCTCAACGGCCTCGCTCGCCTCGGCGCCGAAGGCATGGCTGTCCGAATGGGGATTTCCGAACTTGTCGGAAAAATACGGCAGCATGGCCTCGACCACCCGCGGATCGGTGGGCGTGGTCGCCTGATTGTCCAGATAGATGCGCTGCTGCTGGTTCATCCGGGGAACCTCCTCACGCCGCGCTTGCCCGGGCGGCGGTGTCGCCCCGGTTCCGGCCGTGAAGTTCCGACCATGCCGAAATGAAGGCCCGGACATCGTCCTCCGTCGAGTCCCAACCCAGGCTCACCCTGATGGATGATTGGGCGAGATCGTCGGGCGCCCCCATGGCGGTAAGCACGTGGGACGGCTCAACCTTGCCCGACGAGCAGGCCGAACCGGCACTGACCATCACCTCGGCCAAGTCGAGGGAAATGACCTGGGTCTCGCTGGGCAAGCCGCGGACACCGAAACACAGGGTGTTGGGCAGCCGCTCGGCGCGCGCACCGAAGAAAACGGCTTCGGGCGCGACCGCACCGATACGCAGTTCCATATCGTCGCGCAGTTCTTCGATGGCGTCGTAGCAAGCCATCGAGGTGCATGCCGCGTCGAGCGCCGCGCCGAAGGCGGCGATCCCGGGAACGTTCTCGGTCCCCGCCCGGTATCCCCGCTCCTGACCGCCGCCCTGTATCTGGGCCTCAAGGTCGAGGCCATCACGAACGATCAAGGCGCCGACGCCCTGTGGCCCACCCAGTTTATGGGACGACACGGTCATCATATCCGCACCGATCCAGTTCATGTCCACGGGCAGCTTGCCCGCCGCCTGAACCGCATCGGTGTGCAGCAGCGCCCCATGCCGGTGGACGAGTTCGGCCGCCGCCGCCACGGGCTGGACCACGCCGGTTTCGTTGTTCGCCAGCATGACGGAAACCAGCGCCGGCGTATCACGCTCGGCCAGCAGGGCCTCGAGTGCGGCAAGGTCGACGACGCCGTCCCCATCCGCCGGGATGATTTCGGCCCCCGGGGCGGCTTCCAGGACGGACGGATGCTCAATCGCCAACACCAGCAGGCGTTTCCGTCCGGCACCCTTGATAGCCAAATTATTGGCTTCCGTGCCGCTGCTGGTGAACACCACCCCGGCAGGCGTCGCACCAAGCGCCCCGGCCACTTGTTCCCGCGCCGTCTCCACATGAGCGCGCGCCCGGCGCCCGGCCCCATGCACCGACGACCCGTTGCCCGTCTCGGCAAGCAGGCGGGTCATGATCTCGGCGGCTTCGGGCCGAAGCGGTGCCGTCGCGTTATAGTCGAGATAAGCGCTCACAAGCTGGTTCCGTTGTCTATCCGTAGCAAATTGGCGGCGGCCGGACCGATGCCGGCCGAAATCGGCCCGGCTATTCCGCGGGAACCGGCGCGGGCTGCGGCCGCGGCGCCACGGGAACCGGCTGCCCGATCACCACCTCCGGCGCCCTCAGCAGACCGCTGGTCCCCAGAACCCGGTTCTCGATCACGTCCTCAAGGCTGATCGAGCTCAGGTAGAGATAAATCTGGTTGCCCAGTTCCTCCCACAAATCGTGGGTCAGGCAGCGGCTGCGGTCGGTGTGGCATCCCTCCGGCGAACCCGGGGTACAACGGGTGGCCTTGATCGGCTCATCGACCGCCAGGATGATGTCGGAAATCCGCGTCTCGTCGGCGGCGCGGGCCAACTGATATCCGCCGCCCGGGCCCCGGACGCTCTTAACCTGGGACCCCTTGCGGAGCTTGCCGAACAGCTGCTCCAAATAGGAAAGCGAAATATCCTGACGCTCGGCGATGTCGGCCAACGCAACCGGCCGGCCCTCTCGGCTTTGACGGGCCAGATCAACCATCGCCATGACGGCATAACGGCCCTTGGTGCTCAGCTTCACTAGCTGTCTCCTTCAATTGTTGCGATCGCCACGGTCCTCGGCCGGGGACGATCAATCATTCCCGGTGCGGGTCAGCGGGTCTTCTTCTCCGCTTTGGCCGCGGCCGCTGTCTTCTTGTTGATTGTTCATTGTTTCGCGGGCGCCGTTGCCCCGGCGCTTCAGCACTTGGTTTTCGCGCTCGAGATCGTCGATACGCGTTGTCAGTTCCTGCAATTGGCTGCGCAGGCTCTCGAAACTCTTGGCCACCGGATCGGGCAGGTCATCGGTCGGGGTGCCGTAGGCGGTAAAGTTGTCATCCTGGGACCTGCCCTTGGCCATCACCATCTTGGCCGGGATGCCGACCATGGTGGCGCCTTCGGGCACGTCCTTCAGAACCACGGCGTTGGCGCCGATGCGCGAGCATTCACCGACGGTGATGGGCCCCAGCACTTGCGCACCGGAGCCGACAATAACCCGGTCGCGCACCGTCGGGTGGCGCTTACCCTTCTCCAGCGACGTACCGCCGAGCGTCACGCCCTGGTAGAGGGTCACGTCGTCGCCGATCTCGGAGGTCTCGCCGATCACCACGCCGGTGCCGTGGTCGATAAACATCCGGCGCCCGATTGTCGCGCCGGGATGAATTTCAATGCCGGTGACCACCTTGGCGAAGTTGGAAATGAAACGGGCGATCAGATGAAAACCCTTGCGCCAGAAAAGGTTGGAAAACCGGTAATACAGAATTGCGTGATAGCCGGGATAGCACAGAAACACTTCGAGCTTGGACCGCGCCGCCGGGTCCCGGTCCATGAACGACCGAATATCTTCGTGAAGTCTCTTGAAAAAGCGTTGCTTCATTGTGCTAGTATCCGCCGCCCATTCATCCGGCGTGACGGCCGGGGAAACGGAGTACCCGCCGTCCGGATGATGTCACAAGATCTAATCCCGGGTAATTTAGTCGGGTATATAGATTGTCCGACTAATTTAGTCAAGTAAATAAGCCCGCTTTTTTGGGAAAAATCGAGGCAAATCGATCAAAATCATGGGTCGGAATTAACCACATGACCCGCTTCTAAAAACACGCAACGCCACCAGGAACCCGTCAATTCAATGCCCGAAGTTATCTTCAACGGTCCCGACGGCCGCCTCGAAGGCCGCTATCATCAGAGCAAAACGCCCAACGCGCCCATCGCGATCGTGCTGCATCCGCACCCCCTCCACGGCGGCAACATGAACAATCGCGTCGTCTACACGGTGTTCAACGCCTTCGCCGACCGGGGGTTCTCGGTACTCAGGTTCAATTTCCGGGGCGTCGGCAAATCGCAGGGCACTTTCGATGCCGGGATCGGCGAGTTGAGCGACGCGGCCTACGCCTTCGACTGGATGCAGCAGATCAATCAGAACAGCCGGTTCTGCTGGATCGGCGGCTATTCCTTCGGGGCGCTGATCGCCATGCAGTTGATGATGCGGCGCCCGGAAATCGGTGGTTTCATCTCGGTGTCGCCGCCGGCCGGCACCGAGGACTTCACGTTCCTCGCCCCTTGCCCCTCGTCGGGGCTGATCGTCCACGGCGATAAGGACGAGCAGGTGCCCCTGGACGCGGTAAACAGGCTGGCAACCAAACTCGACAATCAGAAGAACATTTCGGTGGGGCTCAGCGTCATCCAGGGCGGCGATCATTTCTATCAGGAAAAGCTGGACAAGCTCGATGGTGAAGTCGGCGCCTATCTCGACGAGGCGCTGAAGCCGGCCGAGGACGCCGACGCCTGACCGGTAAGCTAAACCGCAGCCCGGGCCCGGTAATGGACCCCGCCCGGCACCGGAGATGAAACACCCGTGGTGCCGGGGACGCTGAGCGGCAGACCTCTCAGCGACCGGACCGCCAGATAAGCAAATGCTTGCGCCTCCAGCATATTGCCGTCCCATCCGACCGCCTCGACAGGTTCGATCACCGTACCCAGGGCATCGGCCAATTCCGCCATGAGCACCGGGTTGTGCCGCCCGCCACCGGTGACCAGCCATCTTCGCGGTGTTCCCGGAAGATGCGGCCGGGCGGCGGCCACCGAGGCGACGGTAAACGCCGACAAGGTCGCCGCGCCATCCGCGTCGTCAAGGCGTTCGGCGGGCTCGGCCGAAAAATCCATCCGGTCGAGGGATTTTGGCGGCGCGAGACCGAAGTACGGGTGATCCATCAGTTCCGCCAATACGTCCCGGTTCACGGTACCCGAGGCGGCCAGCCGCCCGCCCTCATCCATGGCGGCGCCCCGCCGCCCGGCCACCCAATCGTCCAGCAGGGCATTGGCCGGGCCGGTATCGAAGGCGAGCAACGTGCCGGGTGCCTCGGGCTCGCCCTCGCCGATCCATGTCACGTTCGCGACGCCGCCCAAATTGAGCACCGCCAGCGGTTTTTCGAGGCCGCGGGCGAGCGCCCAGTGATAGAGCGGCGCAAACGGCGCCCCCTGCCCGCCGTGCGCCATGTCGTTGCTGCGGAAATCATTCACCACATCGATGCCGGTAAGCCGGGCCAGCCGCTCTCCATCCCCCAGCTGCAAAGTGGCCGCCGCCTCGGGCAAATGGTTGATGGTCTGGCCATGAAAGCCGACGACATCGATGTCCGGCGGCTCCAGGCCGGCCTTCGCGAGCAGTGCCGAGACCTGGTCCGCGTGGCGGCGGGTCAACTCCTCCTCCACCGCCGGATCGGCCGCGGTCTGACGCAGGCAGCCCCGCAAACGGTCGCGGAACGCGGCATCATAGGTTCCGGGCAATGAGGCGCCGCGCTCAAACACGCCGACGCCGTCGGTCTTGATGATGGCCGCGTCGATGCCGTCCAGCGACGTGCCGCTCATCAAGCCGAGTGCGGTACGGACTGCCGTCACCGCGCCGACCGGCGCCGTTGTCCGCCGCACCCGAGTGTGCTAAAGCGACGCCCCATTCCGGCGGCAAGGCCAGGATTAACGAGACGGCAAGGCATCAATCTCATGCCCTCCTTTAAATCAGATTTCATGAATGCGGTCCACGAGCGGGGCTATGTCCATCAGTGCACGGACGGTGCGGGGCTGGACGCGTTCGCCGATGAGAAGACCGTGATCGCATACATCGGTTTCGACTGCACCGCCCCGAGCCTCCATGTGGGCTCGCTGGTTCAGATCATGATGCTGCGCCTGCTGCAAAGGACCGGGCATCGTCCCATCGTGCTGCTTGGCGGCGGCACCACCAAGGTCGGTGATCCCAGCGGCAAGGATGAAAGCCGCGGGATCCTCACCTATGAGCAGATCGAGGAGAACAAGCGGGGCATTCGCCGCGCGTTCGAGAAATATCTGAGTTTCGATGACGGCCCGACCGGCGCCATCATGGCCGACAACGCCGAATGGCTGGACGAGCTTAACTACATTTCCCTGCTCCGGGATTACGGGCCGCACTTCACCATCAACCGGATGCTGACCTTCGATAGCGTCAAGCTCCGGCTCGAGCGCGAACAGCCGCTGACCTTCCTGGAATTCAACTACATGATTCTCCAGGCCTACGACTTTGTCGAACTCGCCAGGCGCCATGACTGTGTGATGCAGATGGGCGGCTCCGACCAGTGGGGCAACATCGTCAATGGCATCGAGCTTGGCCGCCGGGTCGAAGGATTGCCGCTCTACGGGCTGACCTCGCCGCTGATGACCACCTCGTCGGGCGCCAAGATGGGCAAGTCCGCGGACGGCGCTGTCTGGCTGGATGCGGAGATGGTCAGCCCCTACGAGTTCTGGCAGTACTGGCGCAACGCCGAAGATGCCGATGTGAGCCGGTTCCTCGGCCTGTTCACCGAACTCCCGATGGACGAAGTGAACCGTCTGGCGGCGCTCGAGGGCGCCGAACTCAACGACGCCAAGAAGATCCTGGCCACCGAGGTCACCGCCCTCTGCCACGGCGCCGAAGCCGCGCGGGAAGCCGAGGAGACCTCCCGGCGCACCTTCGAGGAAGGAGCGGCGGATGAGGGCCTGCCCAGTATCGAGATCAACGAGGCCGACTTCGGCGGCGGTCTCCAGGCCTTCGAACTGTTCAAGCGCGCCGGCCTCACCAACTCCAACGGCGAGGCACGCCGCCTGATCAAAGGCGGGGGCGCGCGCATCAACGGCCAGCCGGTGGCGAGCGAAACGGAGACCGTCGAGGCCTCCGCGTTTTCCGGCCGGACACTTAAACTCTCGGCGGGCAAAAAACGCCACGCGTTGGTGAAACTGGTGGCCGGCTAGCCCGGCCGGTCGGGCTCAGTTCGCTTCGACCCTGGGCGCATCCGTCCCGGCCGGCGGCGCTTCGGATTTCTGTTCGAGAATTCTCAAGAATTTTCTGACGGGACCGGGCGTCAACGCGGACAGCGGATTGATTTGGACGTCGGGTTCTTCGATCCTGCCGCGAATCGAATAGTCGGCGGCGAACACCCCGCCCCCTTCTTCACCGCCGGTGAACACCTGTCCGACGACCGGCAGCCGGCCGAGCAGACTGTTGAGCACGTAGGCCGGCACAAAGGTGCCGGAGAGATCAATGGCCGAGGCATTGGTGTCGATGGCGCCGGACGCCGAGAATCCCAGCGACAGCCCGATGGCCCGGGCATCGGTGACCGCAATCACGCCGTCGCGGTCGACGAACGGGACATCCAGCGTCGAAAAGGCGAGGCCTTCGCCGGTCAACAGTTCGAGAATGCCGGTCAGCGACGCAACGGACAGCAGGCGCGCCAGAACCGGCGTATTGGTTACCCGGAAATCACTGATCGTCGCCCGGCCGGCCAGCGGCCGCTTGGGTTCATCATCTTTGTAAACTCCTTCGACGAGCAATTTGCCGCCGACGACCTCGTCATAAAGATCGAACGTCCGCAGCACCGCGCCCGCGTCGTCGGACCGGATTTTCAGCGACCGGCGCCCGTTCCCGGGCCGCAGGTCGAGCTTCAGGGAACCACCGCCGTCAAGCGCCGCCTGAAGCTCCATCCGGCGCCACAGCTTGCCATCGAAGACCAAGGCACCGGCAACATTGGCAAGGGCGCGTTCCGGCTGGAGCCGGACCGTGTCGAAATTGAGCGAAATGGTCATCGATGCCGTTCGCTCCTGTTCTTCGCCGGCTTGGTCATCGGTGTCCAACCATGCGGTCAGATCGAGCTTCGGACCCCGGACATCCATGTCCCATCCATCGTCGCCCGGAATAATGATGCCGGACAGGTCGGTCTCGCCGAACGCCAGCCGGCTGATGGTGACGCGCTGCAAATTTCCGTCGCGGATTCCAGCGAATCCTGTGATCTCCAGTCCACCGCCACCAATGGAAAAGGACGGGACATGCAGCAGGGTGTCGCCGTCGAGGCGGGCGGTAATATTGCCCCGGGCTTCGGTGCCGGCCCTCTTGCGCCAGCCGAAACGGGGGATCGCCAGCTCCGCGCCGGTCAATCCCACCTTGATGGAAACCTCGCCGATCCCCTCCCGGTCCCGCACCAGCACGGCGTCGATATCCGTCGGTCCTTCGAGGAAAACCTGTCCAAACATCCGTGACTTGAGACCAAAGACCCGCTGGCGCTGCTCCGCGTCGAGGCGCGCCTTAATGGTCTGACGGCTGCGCACGGCGGGATCGCCGGCGAAGTTCACCTGCCAACCGACCTCGGTGTCGGCGCCCGCCACTTGGACGCGGCCCGTCAGGTTCATACCGTCCCGATCAACCGTCAGGTCCAGCTGCCCGTTCAACAGGTCTAAGTCATAAATCAGGCCGCCCGCCCGGACATCCCGGAGGGTCGAATTGGCTTCGATCTCGACCTCGTCGAAGGTGAGATCGCGCTTGGCCAGGAACCGCAGCTTGAGGCGCGTACTGGTCGCGCCGGCCATCGCCGTCGGGTCAACGCCGGCGGCAGACGCAAATTTCAGCGGCTCCATTTCGATCAGCGACAGGGCATTTTGCAGCGGACCATCGACGATGACATCGATATCGGCGAATTGGTCGAACTCGTCGAGGCCGGTGAACACCACGGTCCCACCGCGGACGTTGAGCCCATTGGAAGTGCCGCCGGTGACCGCGATGTCGAATCGCTTGGCATTGTACTTGGCTCGGCCGCTGACCCCGACCGCCGGCGGCAGACCCTCAACGTAGGTCACCTGAGTGTCATCGATGGCGATACCGCCGTTGATCGCCGATACGGAAAACCCGTTGGCTTCATTGTACGTACCGAACAGGCGAACCGTCGCCTCGCTGAACATGCCGCCGGCCATGTTGGCGAAAATCCAGTTTCGCGGATCCTCGCCCCACTGCGCGGGCCAGAACTCCGCCAGCCGGTCGAAGGGCATATCGCTGATAACGCCGTTGACCTCGAACTCGATATCGCCGCCGATTTCTTGAACCGAACCGGTCAGGCTGGCCGTCGGGCCGTCCAACTCCAGGGACAGCTTGGCGATATCCATCCAGTCGAAGTCCAGGAAGTACCGGCCGGTCAGTTTCAATCCGCGCAGGGGGAAGCCGTGATCAACCGGGTCGGGAAGCTGGATCACGCCCTCTTTCGGAAACTCGACGGACAACTCTTCAATCAAGACGGTTGCCCGCGCCTGGTCGAAGCGTCCTCTCAGGCCGGCGGATTCGATGGGAAGCTCAAGACCGGCGATGCCGCTCACCAGAATGTGCCCCGCGTCGGTGGAGAGGACGAACTCGGCTTCGGGAGTCTCACCGCCGGCCAGCGCCGTCGCGGTCACCGTGCCGCTCACCGGCGCATCGACGAAGCTCCCAAGGTCGAGCCGCGGATGAATCCGGGCGAATAGCCGAGGATTGAGATTAGCGAACCCGACATCCAGTTTGAGGCTCTCTTCACTGATGTCGAATATCCCGCTAATGGCGAACGAGGCCTTTTCTTCCCCGACATCGAAATCCAGGTCCGCCTGTCCGACGATGGTGCCGAACTCGCGCGACAGGTCGATATTCGCCGTATCGGATCGCCAGACCGTATTGGTGAGCCGGTCGTTGATCGTCAGATCACCATTGATGATACGCACCCGCCGCAAAAAACTGAGCGGCCCCGCCGTGTCCGCAGGTGCCAGGAACTGCTGTACGATCACGCCGGCGACCGCCGCCCCGCCTCTCGTGTCGTTCGCCTCCGGCAAGTCGAGTTCAATCCCGCCGTGGATTTGCCGTGTCAGATTGAGAGCCGGGTTGCGGATCGAGATGGACCGGGGGGCGAGTTTCCCCCGCAACAGGGCCCCACCACTCAGCGTGACGCTGAGATCCGGAATCTCGGCCATGACCGTGCCGGATTCCCCGATGGCCTTCGCCCCCTCGACACGGATTTCAAGCGTGTTGGTCTCGCCCGACCAGGTCAGGATAGTGTCATCGAGTTTGACCGCGAACGCACCGTCGCTGGACTTCAGCGCGTTTTCAAAATAGGGCGAGAGAAAGGCGAGCGAGATGGGTCCGGCCGTCAGCCGCCAGGCCAGGAAACCGAAGACGATCACCAGACCCACGGCGAGCACGCCGATCAGCTGCATAAATCCGCGAAAGGTGTGGATAATCACTGCGTTTCGATACCTTTAACGCGGCTTGACCACAAGATTTTGTTACAGCAGTGTGCGGCAATTCCGAGCATATTGAAATGCAACAATTAACAATTTGGTCACAGGAAGCGGTTTTTCCGGCTCCCGCCGATCCGGATCGGGTGACGCTCGGTATTGATCACCTGAATGACTCGCTGCGGCGGCTTCTGGACGCCGACGAAGCGCCTGCCGCGTGCACCGCGGTGTTGGAGGACACGAGTGTCGGCGAGGCGATGGCCGGGCTGTTCGGCAATAGCACCTTCCTCGCCCGTTCGGCCGCCGCCGAACCGGTGTTTTTCACCGAACTGATGACCCGGGGGCCGGACGCCATACTCGAGCAGGCGGGAGAACTGCCGCCCTGCCCGGCCGCCGAGATGACCGAGGCCGACGTCATGGCGGCCCTTCGGAAAGCCAAGCGGCGCATCGCGTTACTGACGGCGGTCGCGGACATTTCGGGTGAGTGGCCGCTCGAACGCGTCACTCACGTCCTCAGCGAATTCGCCGACTGGGCCGTGTCGGCGGCCTGCCGCTACCTGCTGATCCATGCGCCGGGTGCCGACATTCTAAACGGCCTGGAGCCGTCCGATCCGGAACCCGGGTCCGGGCTGATCGTCCTCGGCGTGGGCAAGCTCGGCGCCAACGAGTTGAATTACTCGAGCGACATCGACCTGATCGTCTTGTACGACCCGGCGGTGATCGAGACCGACAGGCCGGACGAGCTCCAGCGGTTCTTCGTTCGCTTGAGCCGCGACCTGGTGAAGATGCTGTCCGAGCCGACCAAGGACGGATACGTGTTCCGCGCCGATCTGCGCCTGCGGCCGGACCCGGGCTCCACCCCGACCGCCATATCGGTGACCGCCGCCGAGACCTATTACGAGAGCGTCGGCCAGAACTGGGAGCGGGCGGCCATGATCAAGGCGCGCCAGGTTGCCGGCGACAAGGAACCGGGCTGCCGGTTCCTCGATCACCTTCAGCCGTTCATCTGGCGGCGCAACCTGGATTTCGCCGCCATCCAGGATATTCATTCCATCAAACGCCAGATCAATGCCCACCGGGGGGGCGCGGAAATCAAGGTGCGGGGCCACAACGTGAAGCTGGGACGCGGCGGCATCCGCGAGATCGAATTTTTCGTCCAGACCCAGCAACTCATCTGGGGCGGGCGCGACCCGAGCCTGCGGATGCCGACCACCCTCGGCGCGTTGCAGGGTTTGGTCGCCGCGGGTCAGGTTGAAGCCGGCGTCGCGGAGGAGTTGACCGAGGCATATGAATTCCTTCGCCGGTTGGAGCATCGCCTGCAGATGGTCGAGGACCGCCAGACCCATGATTTACCCGGCGACGATGAAGGCGTCGCCGAGATCGGCATCTTCATGGGGTTCGAGAATATTGACGCGTTCAAAACCGAGCTGCTGAGAATTCTGCGGACAGTTGAAAGCCGCTATGCCGAGCTGTTCGAAGACGAACCGGCCCTCGCCGTCGATGCCGAGGTGAGCGGCAACTTGATTTTCACGGGAACGGACGACGACCCGGATACCATGGAGACCCTGAAATCGCTGGGCTACACCGACCCCAGCCGGGTCGCTGCCTCCATCCGGGCCTGGCACCACGCGCGCTACCGGGCAACCCGTAGCGAACGCGCGCGCCAGATTCTGACCGAGCTGGTCCCCCTGCTCCTTACCTCGTTCGGCAAGACCCCGGACCCGGACACGGCGTTCGCCAGGTTTGACGACGTTCTGCGCGGCCTGCCGGCGGGCATCCAACTGTTTTCCATGCTATGGGCCAATCCGACCCTGATCGATTTGATCGGCGAGATCACCGGAACGGCGCCCCGGCTCGCCGGTCACCTGGGCCGTCACCCGGCCCTGCTTGAAAGCGTCCTGGAAGCCGACTTCCACGACCGACTGCCGGAGGAAACATGGCTCGAAGCGGATCTCCGCGCGACCGTCGACCCGCTGGACAATTTCGAGGACGCCCTCGACGCGATCCAGCGGTGGAGCAACGACCGCAAGTTTCAGATCGGTGTGCGATGCCTGCTTAACCTGACAACCTGGGACCGGGCCGGCGCCGACCTCGCGGCGGCCGCCGATGTATCGCTGCGGGTTTTGCAGTCGGCCGTCGAAGCGGCGTTTGCCAAGAGCCACGGCCGGATCACCGGTGGAGAGCTGGCGATTGTCGCGCTCGGCAAGTTGGGGGGCCGGGAGATGACCCCGACCTCCGACCTCGATCTTGTGTTTGTTTATGATTTCGATCCCGGCAGCAAGGGATCGGATGGCGAGCGGTCATTGTCGCCGGGCCCGTATTTCGCCCGCTACGCCCAACGGCTGATCACCGCCATCACCGCGCCCACCGCCGAGGGCAAATTGTACGAAGTGGACATGCGGCTCCGGCCGTCGGGCAATGCCGGGCCCATCGCCTCCAGCCTCGAAGCCTTCCGGCAGTATCACATGGACTCGGCCTGGACTTGGGAAAACCTCGCCATCTCCCGGGCGCGCGTATTGAGCGGCACCGGGACCCTCCGCAGGAAGATCGAGGACGTGATCCGCGAAACCCTCACCCGAAAGCGCGACGAGGAAAGTCTGGTCCGGGATGTGGCGGTCATGCGCCGGCGGATCGCCGGGGAGCACGGCGCCGAAGTGCCGTGGGAAGTGAAACACCGGCGGGGCGGCCTGGTCGATGTTGAGTTCATTATCCAGTATCTCCAGTTGCGCCACGCTCACGCGCACCCCGCCGTGCTGGCTGCCAATACCCGCCAGGCGCTGGAGAATCTGCACAACGAGCAAGTGGTCACGGAAGCCGATTATCAGGCGCTCAGGGAAGCGCTCGGTCTGTGGCAAGCCGTTCAAGGGGTGTTCCGGCTGACCATCGAAGGGTTCCTGGATGACGTCATCACCGACAGCATGCCGGCCAGTCTGGAGCGCATCCTGGCGGGCGCGACGGGATCGGAGACGGTGGATGCCCTGTTGGCGCGGATGGACGAGACCGCCGGGACGGTCCGGAAGATTTATCACCGGCGGATCGATGCGCCGGCGGACGCCGTCGGGAAGGAAGCCTCGTGAGCCGCCGCCGAACCTTCGAAAGCCTCACCGAGGCGGCGGTGGCGGTGCTTGAAACCGCGCCCGCGGACGCCAAGGCGGACCTCAGCCGCGCAGTCGCCGCCATGTGGCGGGACGGCGGCATCACCGGCATCGGCGCGACCCGTCCTCCCGACCGGCCCGCGCGTCCGGCGCGGCCCCGATTGCTGATGCCCCGCGACATGCCCAGGCGCCGCGGCGGCGGGCCCGCGAAGCGCATCGCCTTTCTCCATGCCATCGCCCATATCGAGCTAAACGCCATCGACCTGGCCTGGGATCTGATTGCCCGCTTCGCCGACCCGGCTTTGCCCCACGAATTCCACGACGATTGGGTGAGGGTGGCGGACGAGGAAGCCAGGCATTTTACCCTCCTCGCCGGTCTCCTGAACGACGCGGGCGCGGCGTACGGCGATCTGCCGGCGCATGACGGCTTATGGGAGGCGGCAACCGAAACCGCCGACGATATCCTGGCCCGTATCGCCATCGTGCCCATGGTATTGGAGGCCCGCGGCCTCGACACCATCCCGGACGCCATCGCGCGGCTCGGCAGGGCCGGTGACGAAGCGTCCGTCCGGGTTCTGGAAATCATCGCCCGGGATGAGGAGACCCATGTGGGGTTCGGGGTCAAGTGGTTCGACCGCCTGTGCGCGGAGCGAGGGCTCGATCCGGCGGACACCTTCCGGGAGCTTGTGAGATCACGGTTCAAGGGCGTGCTGAAACCGCCTTTTGCCGAGGCCGCACGGGAACGCGCGGGCTTTCCCAAATCCTATTACGAACCGCTGGCGGCGGGCACCTAATCCGCGCTCTCGCCTGATGCCTCGATGCGGGCGGCAAGCGCCGCGGCCATGAACTCGTCCAGATCGCCGTCGAGCACGGCCTGGGTGTTGGACGTCTCCATATCGGTCCTGAGATCCTTCACCATCTGGTAGGGCTGCAGCACATAGGAGCGGATTTGGTGCCCCCAGCCGATATCGGTCTTGGCATCGTGCGCGGCCTGGGCTTCCTCCTCCCGCTTCTGCAATTCCGCCTCGTAGAGCCGGGCGCGCAACATACCGAACGCGGCCGCCCGGTTGCGGTGCTGAGAGCGATCGTTCTGGCACTGGACGACGATGCCGGTCGGAATATGGGTAATGCGGATGGCGGAATCCGTCTTATTGACGTGTTGGCCGCCGGCCCCGGACGCCCGGTAGGTGTCCACCCGGATGTCCTTGTCGCTGATGTCCACCTCGATGTTGTCGTCGATCACCGGAAACACCCAGACGGACGCGAAACTGGTGTGGCGCCGGGCACTCGCGTCATAGGGAGAGATGCGCACCAGCCGGTGGACGCCGCTTTCGGTCTTCAGCCATCCATAGGCGTCGGTGCCCAGAACCCGCACCGTCGACGATTTGATTCCGGCTTCCTCGCCCGCGCTCTCTTCCAGCCATTCGAGCCTGTAGCCGCGGCTTTCCGCCCAGCGGGCGTACATGCGCAGCAGCATCTGCGCCCAGTCCTGTGCCTCGGTGCCGCCGGCGCCGGCATGGACCTCGAGATAGCAATCGTTGCCGTCGGCCTCCCCCGACAACAGGGCGCGGACCCGCTCTTTCCCGGCCCGGGCCGCCAGCGCCTTGAGCGCCGATTCCGCCTCATCAACCACGTCGCTGTCGTCTTCGGCCTCGCCGAGTTCGATCAGCTCCAGATTGTCGGAGAGTTCCTGTTCCAACTCATCGAGGGCCTTGATACCGCCCTCGAGGCGGGTGCGCTCGCGCATCACCGTCTGAGCGCGGGCCTGGTCGCTCCACAGGTCGGGGTCTTCGGCGAGGGTGTTCAGCTCGGCGAGGCGTTTGACGGCGGTGTCATAGTCAAAGCCGCCTCCTCAGCAGTTCGAGGGACTGCTTGATCTGCTCGGAGAGGGTCTCGATTTCGGCGCGCACGGGAGGTCTCGATGATCGGAGTTGGGAGGGTCTCGGCGGAGTGTCTTAGAGGGTTCGGGAGACGGGTACAATAACCGTCGTCAATAGAGCCCGCCGGTGCCGGATGTGGGCGCCCGGGTGGTAACCGTCAGGCCGTCGAGCACGTTCTCCTCGCCCGACGGAATCTTGCCCGGCTTGAACGCCTCGAGAATAACGTTGCGGTCGCCGCCCCGGGCCGGCTTGCCGGAAGTGGCGTTGACCCGGACCAGCCTGATGCCCTCCGGAATCCGGAACGGGATGGCGGCCTCGCCTTCGAGAGCCTCGGCCATGAACCGCTTGAAGATCGGCGCCGCCGCGCTGGCGCCCTGCTCCCGCGCACCGAGGGACCGGGGGGTGTCGAAGCCGACGAAGACGCCGACGGCGAGGTCCGGCGAGAAGCCGACGAACCAGGTATCCAATGCATCGTTGGTGGTGCCGGTCTTGCCGGCCAGGGGCTTGCCGATGGACTTGATCTTGCGGCCCGTTCCCCGCTCCACCGCGCCCTGGAGCAAGGAGACCATCTGGTAGGCGCTGGCGGGATCGGCGACCCGCTCCCGGGTGTCCGGAATGTCGGGGACCGGCTGATTGGTCCAGAAGGTCGCCCGGCAGTCCCGGCACACCCGGTTGTCGTGACGGAAGACATTCTTGCCATGACGGTCCTGGATGCGGTCGATGAGGGTCGGTTTGATCCGTTTGCCGCCGTTGACCATCATTGCGTAGGACGCGGTCAACCGCATCAGCGTGGTCTCGCCGGCGCCAAGCGACATGGAGAGCTGACGCGGCAGGTCATCGACGACGCCGAGCCGCCGGGCAAATTGGGCAACGCGGTCGATGCCGATGGTTTGGGCGAGGCGCACGGTCATCAGGTTGCGCGACTTCTCGATGCCGAGGCGCATGGTGCTCGGCCCATAGAACTTCTTGGTGTAGTTGGCCGGCCGCCATTTGGGCAGACCGGGCCCTTGGTCGATGACGAACGGCGCATCCAGGATCAGGGTGGAGGGCGTAAAGCCGGCGTCCAAGGCGGCCAGATAGACGATCGGCTTGAAGGCCGAGCCCGGCTGGCGCTGCGCCTGGACCGCGCGGTTGAACTGACTGCGCTCAAAGGAATAGCCGCCCGACATGGCCAGCACGCGCCCCGTATGGGGATCGAGCGCCACCACCGCGCCGTCGATCTCGGGGATTTGCCTGAGGGCGAAGGTGTTGTCCGGATAGGGTTTTCCCTCCTTGGTCTCGAAGATTTGCTGGACCGCGACCACGTCGCCGGCGGCCAGTACGTCGCTCGCCGCTTTCACCCGCGGGCCGAGCCGTTCCTTTTTCTTCCACGCCCGCGCCCACTTCAACTCTTCGAGCGGCATGATCCCGGTGCGGCCGTCATCGACGCCGATGCTCGCCGATTTATCGTCCGCCGACAGCACGATGGCCAACCGCCAGACGCCGAGACCCTTGGGCTCCTTGACCCCGGCCAGTTGTGCCAGCCAGTCGGTCAGTGGCCCGATCCGGGCGATGGGTCCCCGCCAACCATGACGCCGGTCGTATGCCTCGAGCCCGGCGCGCAGTGCCCGGTCGGCGACGCCCTGAAGCCGCGGGCTCAAGGTAGTGCGTACCGAGAGACCGCCCTTATAGAGTTCATCCTCGCCGTAACGCTGCACCAGTTCGCGCCGGACCTCCTCGGCGAAGTAGTCGGCATTGACGAATTCGGTGACGTCTCGCTTGCGGACGATCAGCGGCTGGGCCTTCGCGGTCGCCGCCTCCTCAGGCGTAATCACGCCGTCTTCAAGCATCCGGTCGACCACCCAGTCCCGGCGGCCTTTGGCGGCGCGTGGCTTTTTCAGCGGGTTGTAGTTGTTGGGAGCCTTGGGCAGCGCGGCCAGGAGGGCGACCTCGGAAATGGTCAGCGCGTCCAGCGATTTGTTGAAGTAGTTGAGCGCCGCGGCGGCGACGCCGAACGAGCCGAAGCCGAGATAAATCTCGTTCAGGTAAAGCTCGAGGATACGCTCTTTGGCAAGTGCCCGCTCGATCCGGAAGGCAAGAATCGCCTCCTTGATTTTGCGTTCGACCGTAACATCGGAGGTCAGCAGGAAATTCTTCGCCAACTGCTGGGTGATGGTCGAAGCGCCCACCAGCCGCCGGTTGGTGGAGATGTTCCTGAGATTGGTGATCACCGCGCGGCCGACGCCGATGGGATCGACGCCGGGATGGGTGAAGAAGTTCTTGTCTTCGGCCGACAGGAACGCGTTGATCACCCGCTTGGGCATGGCACCGACGGGAATGAACACCCTGCGTTCGATAGCGAATTCGGCCAGCAGGCGTCCGTCGCCGGCCTGCACCCGGGTCATCACCGGCGGTTCGTAGTCGGCCAGTTGCCGGTAATCGGGCAGCCCCCGCCCGTACTTGTAAAAAACGTAGATACCGCCGCCGGCGCCCGCGAGAACGACGATCAACAGAAAGCTGGCAAAGGCGAGAAACGTCTTAAGCATGTCCGGCTATTCCAACTTGGCATTTTGCGCCGCCGAAGCGGTCCATCTTCATCCAATGTGCGCCCCGGCGCAATGGCCTGACGCGGGGAGTTAACGCGGAATTGTGGCGGATTTGTGGCGCAATTCCGCACTTCGCCCCTCATCGTTCCGCTTGTTCGATTCGCTCGAAATAGCGGTCGATGGCCTGAGCGACCGAATCGGCGATCCGCGCCCGGTAGCCTTCCTGGCGGAGCGCCCGCTCATCCTGGCGGTTGGACAGGAAACCCATCTCAATCAGCACCGAGGGGATATCAGGCGCCTTGAGGACGGCAAATCCCGCGAATCGATGAGTTTTTCGGAGCAGCTTGGTGACCCGGCGCAACTCCTGAACCAGCTCTGCCGCGAACCGGACGGATTCGTTCATAGTCTCCCGCTGGGCCAGATCGATCAGGATATCCGTTACCTCGGGGGTTTCGGTTGAGAGGTCGATGCCGGCGATGAGGTCGGCCTTGTTCTCATTGTCGGCCAGTTCCGCTGCTTCTTTGTCCGATGCTTTTTCCGACAGGGTATAGACCGACAATCCACGGATACCGGCCCGGCGAATGGAATCGGCATGCAAGGAGACAAACAGATCTGCGTCGTGCCTGCGGGCGACGGCGATGCGGTCGCGAAGCCGGATAAAAACGTCCCGGTCGCGGGTCAGGACCACCCTGTAGCGCCCGCTTCTTTCGAGGCGACGCTTCAGGGTACGCGCCGTTCGGAGCGTAATATCCTTCTCCAGCACCCCGCTCCGCCCAATGGCGCCGGGGTCGACGCCGCCGTGCCCGGGATCGATAACGATAATCCGGCGGTCTCCCCGGGCGCGCGGCTTGCGGTTCGGGATCGGCAGGTCCGGGGTCGCCCGCGCCGTCTCCTGAGCGGGCGCCGGGGGCCGAGCCCGGCCCTGGGCGCGTCCTCTGGCGCGGCGGGGTTCGACCAGTTTGGCCATAAAGCTCGCGCGGTCGCTGGGCGTCATGTCCACCACCAGCCGATGGCCGCGATTTCCGGAGGGCGGTATCAGAAACGCCGCGGTGATCTGCATGGGTCCGCCGATATCGAGCACCACCCGTGACGCGCCGGCTTTAAACAGCCCGTAGCGCAGGCTCTTGATCAGGCCGACGTTCTTGGGCAGCGGCCGGGTCGGCAGCTGCCAGCCGAGCTCCGGTAAATCGATGACCAGACGATAGGGATCGACCAGCGCGAAGTAGGAGAACTTGACCGGTCCGGTCAGATCCATGACGAACCGGGTCCGATCACCACCGACGCCCGCCCGGAGATCACTGACCACAACGACGTCCCGAGCCCGGGCGTCATTGGCCAGCAACGCACCGAACGCCGACGCGAAAATCAGCGTCCGTACCACACGCGAAAGCGGCAAACGTACGGCGCTAAAACTCTTCGGGATTGAGACCATATCCGTGGGCACGCATACACCATCCACCTGCGGAAATTCGCAAAATGCGATAAATCCCGCCGGATTCCTGTACATAAGATGATTGTCGAACACTAATCCTACCGTTATGTTAACGGCGTGAAGCGTGGCGGGACTTGTTGAACGGGAGGCACGTGCGTACGGCGAATTGGCCAGACAGGCCCGGCGCCGACGCCTTACCGCCAGCCCTAATGTCCCGCCACATCAAAGCTTCCAAGCCAGTGAAAGTAGATTATTCGATGCCGGTAATGGCAGCCCAAATCAACCATCCGACCAGTCCGGCCCCGCAAATTGCGGGTGCCGGTGACCTGGAGTGGACCGATTCGATGCGGGGCGCCGCCGGCAAAATTGCAAATACGACCAAGGCGGCACGCGGCTTCGATGCCGGCGGCCCGGCCTGGTCCCGGAGTTTTAGATCAAATGACCAAGAGAATGTTGATCGACGCCGCCCACCCGGAAGAGACCCGTGTGGCCACCGTCGACGGAAATCGGCTTGAAGAGCTAGACGTAGAATCAGCCGCCAGGCGGCAACTCAAGGGAAACATTTATTTGGCAAAGGTGACGCGGGTGGAGCCCTCGCTCCAAGCGGCCTTTGTCGATTATGGCGGTAACCGCCACGGTTTCCTGGCCTTCAGTGAAATTCATCCCGACTACTACCAAATCCCGGTCGCCGACCGCGAAGCGCTTATCGCCGAGGACGAGGCCGCCGAAGCGGCGGAGGCAGAGGCGGAAGCGGACGAAACCGATGCCTCGGATGACGGTAAGCCGGATGCCAAGGCGGTCGAGATCATTGGCGGCGACGACATCGACGATGTCGAGGAGCGACGCGCCAACCGGCCGGTCCGCCGCTACAAAATCCAGGAAGTCATCAAACGGCGCCAGATCTTGCTGATCCAAGTGGTCAAGGAGGAGCGGGGCAATAAGGGCGCGGCGCTCACCACCTATTTGTCTCTTGCCGGCCGGTATTGTGTGCTAATGCCGAATACGGCGCGCGGCGGCGGCATCTCCCGCAAGATTTCTAATGCCAAGGACCGCAAACGGCTGAAATCCATCATCTCCGAACTCGATATCCCGAAGGGGATCGCGGTCATCGTCAGGACCGCCGGATCGGACCGGGGCAAGGCCGAGATCAAGCGGGACTACGAATATCTCATCAAGCTTTGGGACAACGTCCGGACGCGCACATTGGAATCGACGGCGCCCGCGCAGATTCACGAGGAAGCGAACCTCATCAACCGCTCTATCCGGGATCAATACACCCGCGATATCGATGAAATCCTCGTCGAAGGTGAAGACGGCTACCGGGCGGCCAAGGATCTGATGAAGATGCTGGTCCCCAGCCATGCGAAGAAAGTGCAGCCCTATCGCGATCCTGCCGTACCCCTATTCCAGCGCTATCACGTCGAGAGTCAGCTTGAAGCCATGCACAGTCAGGAAATGCAGCTGAAGTCCGGTGGCTACATCGTGCTCAACCCGACCGAGGCGCTGGTCGCCATCGACGTCAACTCGGGCCGGGCCACCCGCGGACGCAATATCGAGGAAACCGCGCTCAAGACAAACCTGGAGGCCGCCTCCGAAATCGCCCGGCAGCTAAAGCTCCGCGATCTCGCCGGATTGATTGTCATCGATTTCATCGATATGGACGTCAACAAGAACCAGACGGCGGTGGAGCGTAAACTAAAAGAAGCCATGCGCCATGACCGGGCGCGCATTCAAATCGGTCGGATTAGTCCGTTCGGCCTTTTGGAATTGTCCCGTCAGCGGCTTCGCCCGAGTTTGGCCGAGACCTACTCGGATCCATGCCCCCATTGCAGCGGGTCGGGAATCAGGCGGTCCGTCGAATCCACCGCCGTCCATGTGCTTCGTGGTATCGAGGAAGAAGGCGTGCGGGGCCGCGCGACGGAAATTGAGGTCGCCATGCCGCCATCGGTGGCGCTCTACATCCTGAACCATAAGCGCGAATCCATTGCGCAGTTGGAGGAAAAATTTGAATTCGGGATCATCGTCTCCCAGGATGACGAGTTGATCCCGCCGGACTACGACATCAAACGGACCAAGCTTACCGAGGGTGCCGGGGAAGACGATCAAGACGAAGCCTCGGCCAAGGGTGACGGCCAATCCGCCGATGAGGGCAGGAAGAAGAAACGCCGGCGCCGGGGTCGGCGTCGGCGCGGCGACGATCAGGCCGAGACGCAGACAAACAACGAGGCCGGCGAAAACGAGGAATTGAAGCCGTCCGGCGACGAGACCGAACCCGAGGAGAGTGCCGAAGCCGCCGCCGGCTCGGATGAAGACGACGGCGAGCGGAAAAAGCCGCGCCGCCGGGGCCGCCGTGGCGGCCGGCGGCGGTCACGGAACACCGAGACCGAGGGCGCCGAGGAAAGCAACCAGGCGGCTGAAACCGCCGAAGAAGGTGATGCGGCTGCCGCGGCGCCTGAACACGGGGAGGCGGCAGAGGAAACGTCGGAAAACGCCGAAGAAAAACCCAAGCCGCGACGCCGCCGCCGGGTTCGCCGGCGGGCCGCGAGTTCCGATACCGGCGATGAGGCGGCTGCCAACGAGGACGGTAAATCAGGGGATCCGGCCACCGAAGCCGGTGCAGAGCCTACGGAGACGCCGGAACCGGCAGACCCCGTCGAGCCATCAACCAAACCGGACGCCGAACCAGTTGAGGCACCGGAGCCTTTGGCCGCCGCGCCGCAATCGGACACGGAACCGCCCAGAGAACAACCGGCCTCGGTTGAAGAAAGTGCACCGGCGGCCGAGCCTGAACCACCCGCATCGACGCCGGCAATCGTTCAGAAAGGCGACGGTGCCCCCGATCCCGGCGAGCCGCCCAAGCGGGGCTGGTGGAGCCGATAACCGGACCGGCGATCAGGCTAGCCAGCCGATAAGGCGTTCGGCGGCACCCGCCATCACATCGTTGGCGCCGGCGAAGGAAAACCTCAGGTGCCGATGTCCCCGCCCGGGATCAAAATCGATCCCGGGTGTCGCGGCCACCCCGGTCTCCGCCAACATTTTGCGGCAGAAGGCGTCACTGTCATTGGTCAGGTGAGAGATATCGGCATACAGGTAGAACGCGCCGTCGGCCGGCGCGAATTCCCGGAACCCGGCGCGCGGCAACTCGCGGAGCAACAGTTCCCGGTTCTCCGCATACTGTCCGACATATCGGTCAAGTTCGTCCCGGCAATCGAACACCGCCGTGGCCGCGATCTGGGAAAGCGTCGGTGGCGAAATAAACAGGTTCTGGGTCAGACACTCGACGGACCGCAGGAGCGGCTCGGGAACCACCATCCAGCCCAGCCGCCATCCGGTCATCGAGCAGTATTTCGAAAAGCTGTTGATGACGACGGCGTCCGGGTCGAAGGCAAGCGCGGTCACCGGGTCCGGCCCGAAGGTGATGCCGTGATAGATCTCATCCGAGATCAACCGGACGCCGTTGTTCCGGCACCAATCCGTCAATTGCCGCATCTCCGGCTCCATGATCATTGAGCCGGTTGGATTGGACGGGCTGGCGACGATCAGCCCGTCAATGGCCTGGCCTGCCTTTTCCAACACGCCGGGCGTCGGCTGGAAATGCGTTTCCGGTCCCACTTCGATCGTCACCGCTTCGATGCCCAGCGCCGTCAGGATGTTGCGGTACGCCGGGTACCCGGGCGCGGCGAGCGCGACTCTGTCCCCCGCGTCGAATGCGGCCAGAAACGACAGCAAAAAACCGCCCGATGAACCGGTAGTGATCATCACCTGGCCGGGGTCGACGTCGGCGCCATACCTGATCTTGTACTGCTCGGCGATCAGATTCCGGAGGGCGGGAATGCCAAGGGCATCGGTATATCCGATCAAATCCTCGTCGAGGGCCGATTTAGCACGGTCCAGAACCGCCGCGGGCGCCGGTGTTCCCGGCTGTCCGACTTCAAGATGCAGGACATCCTTGCCGGACGCCGCACGTTCGTTCGCGGCGCGCATCACGTCCATGACAATGAACGGCGAGATCAGTCCCCGGGATGAAACCTTGAGCGCCATTTCCTACTGTTCGGCCGTCGCCGCCAGGCCGTGAGACCTCGGGTCCACGGCAAACCGGCATTGCTCCGGCTCGCGCTGAAGGCCCGCCTCGCAGTGAAGCGCACTGACACGTCCGAGAACCGCTGCCTCGCGGAGATGATGACCCCTGCCCCGAAGAAACTGCAACGACCCTCCCTCCATACCCGCTTCAAAATAGGTGATATCGCCGTTACCCGGCCGGCTCACGCGCCTTAGCGCCAACGCATCCTTCAGCGGAATTCCCGCGAGCATGGTCGCGGCGGCCAGCGCGGGGACCGCCTCCGGCGTCGCTGGCGCACCGCCGCCGGCGGCGGCGAAGTGCACCTGCTTGGTGTTGGGATTAAGGACGATAACCGGGCTGAGCGGCGCGGGACGTGTCGCCGCCGCCGCCATGAACACGCCGGTTCCTCGAGCCATTCTCCCCAAGCCGAAGGGCGCGTTCATGGTCAGGCTGCATGCAACGGCCGATCCCGTCCGGTCGGCCGCGACGAACCCGGTCGACGAGGAAGCGCCAATGCCGTCGGGCGCTTGGCCAATGCCGATGGAAGCAGGTCGGTGCCGGCCCGAGGCCAGGTTTCCCGCCAAGCGATTGACGTAGGATTCGGAGATCAGCCGCGGACGCTTCTTGGTTCCGGCGATGGGCGGTGCTTGAGGATCGGCGAGCAACCCGCCGGCAGCGGAAGATGAAGCCTCGGCGACCAGATTTAGGCGTGCATTGCCGCCCAAGTCCTCAAATGCATCGTCGGCTGCGAGCAATGCGTATAAGACGGCGGCGGCTCGACCTGCCGACGGTGCATCGGCGAAGTGCGCCGAGTGGCTGCCCGATTCCACCTCGATTGTCGTCCCCCAGGACGGTTTGTAGGCCCGGAGATCCTCCAACGTCATGGAACCGCCCGCGAGCCGTACGGCGTGGGCGAACTCGCCGCTTAACTTGCCCCGATAGAACTCGCCGGGCCCGCGCGCGCGCAGACTGGACAGAATTCCCGCCAGATCAATCTGGCGCAGAAATTGGCCCTCCTTCAGTGGCCGGCCATCTGGGGCGAGAATATTCCACGATTGTTGATGGGGCCGCACCCAAGCCCGCGCCCCATCGATATCCCGGGCGAGCGCCCGCGAAGCCTGCGTCCCAAATCGCGCCAGCTGTTCCGCGCGCGAAACATGCGTGGCCCAGGGCTGATTGCCGAAACGCGCATGCAGGGCAAAAAAACCTGCGGGATTGCCGGGGACGGCGGTCCGAACGGTACCGGGCGGTGCGGGATTGGCCGGCTGGCCCGGAAGAAATCGCAGGGATTCAATTTTCTTGCTTTCGACATCATAGACCAGGCACACACCGCCGCCGCCGAGACCGGCTGCGGACGGATAGGTCACCGATAGGGTGAAATACATCGCCGTGGCGGCATCCGCCGCCGACCCGCCCGAGACGAGCACTTGGCGACCCACCAGCGCGGCCCGGGGCTCCTCCGCGGCGACGCCGCCGGCAAAGCCGAGGACAAAACCCTCGACGCCCTCCAGCGGCTTCTCCTCGGCGCACGCGGCGAGCACGAGCGCCATTAACGCCACCGTCAATTGACGGTGGTAACCGCGGTGTCTACGCTCGTGGAAAAATTTGGAGACCCCCCAATTGTCTTGTCGTCGAATGGTGCGTCGCATTTTGCTCGTGACCGTCCTCACTCTTGGCGGCATCTTCGCCCTGCCTGTAGACGAGGCGGCCGCACAGAAAACCTCGTTCATCCGGGATGCGGAAACAGAACGTATCATCCGCATTTATGCCACACCACTTTTCGAAGCGGCAAACCTTGAACCAACGGCGATCAGAATTTTTTTGATCAATGATCGGGCGATCAACGCGTTTGTGGCCGGCGGGCTGAACCTGTTCATCAATACCGGCCTGATCATGCGGGCCGGGACCCCGGGAGAGGTGATCGGCGTGATTGCGCACGAAACCGGCCATATGTCAGGGGGACACTTGTCGCGAATTCCAGGCGCGGCCCGGAACGCGGCCGCTCATGCCATTCTCGGTTATATTCTGGGCGGCGTCGCCGCCATCGGCGGCCGGCCGGATGTGGGTGCGGCCGTCATCGCCGGCCAACAAGGGGTGGCCCAGCGAAGCTTCCTCCGGTTCTCCAGAGCCCAGGAAAACGCCGCTGATCAGGCGGCGGTACGGCTGCTCGACGCCACCAAGCAATCCGCCCGCGGGTTGCTGCGCTTCATGGACGTTCTCCGGGGACAGGAAGCCCTGAGTACGGCCTCGCAGGACGCCTATGTGCGGACCCACCCCCTGTCCTCGGACCGAATATCGTTTCTGGAAGAACATGTGCGGCAATCTCCCTATTCCGACGTCCCCGCCAATCGGGACTTGGTAAAATTGCATAACCGCATGCGGGCCAAGCTGATCGCCTTCATCGAGCCGCCGCCACGCACGTTCCGGGTCTTTCCCGATAGCGATCGATCCCTGGTCGCCCGCTATGCCCGTTCCATCGCGCATTACCGGGGCGCCAACATTGAACAGGCGCTGGACGGCATCAGCGGGCTGATCGCCGAATTTCCGGAAGACGGCTATTTCCAGGAACTTAAGGGCCAGATTTTGTTCGAGAACGGGCGTGCGCGGGAGGCCTTGCCCTATTACGAGGAGGCCATCCGTCTGGTCCCGGATTCGGCCTTGCTGCGGGCCGACCTCGGCCGCGTCCAGGTGTCGACCCAGGACCCGGCCCTACTCGACGAGGCCATCGAAAACCTGTCTGCGTCACTGAACCGGGAGCCGAACCGGGCATCGGTCTGGCGTCAGCTGGGCATCGCCTATGGCCGAAAGGGTGAGCGGGGACGCATGTCTCATGCCCTCGCCGAGCAGGCTCTGCTGCAACGCCGCTATCGCGATGCCAAGGGGCTCGCAGACCGGGCGATTAATCTACTCCCGGCGGGCTCACCTGCGTGGATACGAGCCCAGGACGTGCATTCCGCGGCCGAGACCGGTCTGGTCCGGCAGCGCCGAAACCGGTAGCCGCGGTCCAGAACCATGTGCCGGCTCAGGTCCCTCCGCTCACCGATGCTCGGAGGGCCGACCTTGCTGCTCGCAGCCCGTGAGGTGCCTCACGCCGGCGTCTCAATCTTCGAACGGGCCGGTCCCTGCGGTGCGTGCCGTCCATGAGGCGTATCTCGCGCCCCGGCGGACCCGGGATGAAATGATCGGCGTCACCGTCACCTTTATCGGGTATTCCACCGGCGCCGACGGGCGGGCCGTTTCCGGCGGGTCCGCCAATCTCCGGCTTCTCCGCCAGGGGTCATTTTTTCGTGAGAGACAGTGGTTTCAGCCGTCTCCACTTGTTCCCCGGCGGGGGCTGGGTCATGATCCCGGCGTCACAACCGCCGGGTATCCCGTTTGATGAAATGCCTTGTCGTCCTATTGGCGCTCGCCGCCGCGATCCTCATCCTCCCGGGTGATGCCGCCGCGCAAAGCGGTCCCCGTTCATTTCCAGACGGGCTGACGGACCAGCAGAAGGAAGAGGTCCAGGAGCTTATCGGCGAATACCTCCGCAACAATCCCGAGATCATTTTCGAGGCGATCCAGGTCCTTCAGCGGCGCGAACAGGCGCGGCAAAACCAGCAGCAGCGCTCCAATCTGGCCTCGTACCGCCGCGAGCTGGAACACGACCCCACCTCGCCGGTCGGCGGGAACCCGAAGGGCGATATCACCATCGTCGAGTTTTTCGACTACCGGTGCAGCTTCTGCAAACAGGTGTTGCCGGCCATCCAGGAGTTGCTCAGGACCGACGGTAACATTCGTTGGGTGTTCAAGGAGCTCCCGATCCTGACACCCGAATCGCGGGTCGCCGCCCGGGCGGCGCTGGCCGCCTGGAATCAGGACCGGGACAAGTATATGGATTTTCATACCGCGCTGATGGAATCCCATGGCAGCTTGTCCGAGCGCAACATATTGCGCATGGCCGGGAACGTCGGCCTCGATCCGGAAGCGATCAAGGCCGGCTTGAATAATCCGGAGGTGGAGCAAGCGCTGCAACGCAACTTTCAGCTCGCCGAGCGCTTGGGGATTCGCGGAACCCCGGGCTTCATCATCGGCGATCAGGTGGTGCCGGGCGCGATCAGCCTCCGGACCATGCGGCAAATGATCAAGGAACTCCGGGAACGTTCCTGAGGCCTTCCAACTCCCGCCCGCGCCGTATTTTCAGTATTCGTTTCAAGGCCCTGATTCTGTTATACCGGTGCCACGTCTAACGGGGGCACTCCTTCCATGCGCGTTCTTTCCGTCTTCGGCACCCGGCCCGAAGCCATCAAGATGGCGCCCGTCGTCATTGAACTGGCGGCGCGCGACGGCATCGAGTCGTTTGTCTGCGTCAGCGCGCAGCACCGGGACATGCTCGACCAGGTTCTTGCCGTGTTCGAAATCGGTCCCGAGTTCGATCTCGACATCATGACCCACGGACAAACCCTGGAGGACATCACGACCGCGGTGCTTCGCGGCCTGCCACCGATCTTCAAGGAGCTGGCGCCTGACCGGATTTTGGTTCATGGCGATACCACAACGACAATGGCCGCCTCGCTGGCGGCGTTCTACGAGGACATCCCGGTCGGACATGTAGAGGCGGGGCTTCGCAGCGGAAACATGATGGCGCCGTGGCCGGAGGAAATGAACCGCCGGGTGACCGACACTCTGTGCGATTTGCACTTCGCTCCCACCGAGTCGGCACGTCAAAACCTGCTGCGCGAAGGTATCGGCGAGAACGGTATTACGGTCACCGGCAATACGGTGATCGATGCGCTGTTCACCGCCCGCACCCGTCTGGCCGAGGACGGCGGCCTCGCCGACTCCGTCCAATCCGGACTGCCCACGCTGAACCCGGAACGTCAATTGATCCTGGTGACCGGCCACCGGCGGGAAAACTTCGGTGACGGATTTCAGCGGATCTGCGGCGCCCTCGCCGAACTCGGCACGCGGCCCGATGTGGAGATCGTTTATCCGGTCCACCTCAATCCCAACGTCCGGGAGCCGGTTCATGACATCCTCGGCGGCCGGAACAATGTGCATCTGGTCGAACCCGTTGCCTACCTGCCCTTCGTCGCCCTGATGGACAAGGCGCGGTTGATCATCACCGATTCCGGCGGCATACAGGAGGAAGCCCCGTCACTCGGCAAGCCGGTTCTGGTCATGCGGGATGTCACCGAGCGGCCGGAAGCCGTCGATGCCGGCACCGTGCGTTTGGTCGGCACGGACCAGGCGAAAATCGTTTCGGAGACCGAGCGGCTGTTGGATGACGCGGCGGCATACGATGAGATGAGCAAAGCCATCAACCCTTACGGCGACGGCAAGGCGGCCTCGCGAATAGCCGACGTGATCGGCTCATGAGTGGCGGATCCGGCACCGTTTGCGTGATTGGGCTCGGCTACGTGGGCTTGCCGACAGCGGCGGTCATCGCAAATCGGGGTATCGAGGTGGTCGGCGTCGACACCAATGACAACGTGGTCGAAGAACTCGGTCGAGGCGAAACCCATATCGTGGAGCCCGATCTCGATATCCTGGTGCGGAGCGCGATCACGTCGGGAAATCTCACTATCCGCGCCAAACCGGTGGAGGCGGATGTCTTCGTAATTGCCGTCCCCACTCCGTTCACCGACCGGCGAACCGCGGACCTCGAGCATTTGGAGGCCGCCGCCCGCGACCTTGCGCCCGTGCTGAAATCCGGCGACCTGGTGGTGCTCGAATCCACCTCGCCCGTCGGCACCACCGGGCAACTGGCGAACTGGCTGGCCGAGGAGCGGGCCGATCTTTCCTTTCCGGCCGACGGCGGCGAGACCTGCGACGTGCATGTGGCCCATAGTCCGGAGCGCGTATTGCCGGGCCGGGTCCTGTTGGAGCTGGTCGGCAACGAGCGGGTGGTCGGCGGGTTGACGCCGGCGTGCGGGGAAAAGGCAAAAGCGTTTTACGCCACCTTCGTCAAGGGCGACTGCCACGTTACGGACGCCCGGACCGCCGAATTGGTCAAGCTTGCCGAGAATGCCTACCGGGACACCAACATCGCGTTCGCCAATGAGATGGCAAATGTGTGCGAGGAACTGGGCATTGATGTCTGGTCGTTGGTTGAACTGGCCAACCGCCATCCCCGAGTCAATATCCTGCGGCCTGGGCCCGGCGTCGGCGGCCACTGTATCGCCGTCGACCCCTGGTTCATTGTCCAGACGGCGCCGGAGTCGACGCCGCTGATCAAAACCGCCCGGGACGTCAATGACGGCATGCCGGCGCGCGTGGTGCGGCGAATCAGGGCCGCGCTTGGTGAGCAACCGGGAGGGCCGGTGGCCTGTCTCGGCCTGGCATATAAGGCCGACATCGACGACCTTCGCGAAAGCCCGGCGCTCGGCGTGATCCGTTTGTTGGCGGCGGAGACCTCGGTGCCGATGCTGATCGTCGAACCGAACATCGAATCCCTGCCAGACGATCTCGCCCTGCGGGACGCGACACTTTGCGCGCTCAATGATGCCCTCGATGCCGCCGATATCGTCGTCCTGCTCACCGATCACAATGAGTTCCGCTCTCTGGAACGGGAGCGCCTCGCCGGGAAAACCGTCATCGACACCCGCGGCATCTGGCGATAGAAGGTGAAACCCTAAGCGGGTCGGCAGCACGAACACCACTCAACGAAAATCCAGTTGCACTCATATCCGGCGTGACCGGTCGGGATGCCGCCTGTCTGGCGGAAATTTTGCTCGAACAGGGCTATGAGGTCCACGGCATCAAACGCCGCTCCTCATCCGTCAACACCGAACGGGTGCATCACCTCTACCAGGACCCCCATGAGGAGCCGGACGCTCACCGCGCCGCCTGAACCTCGGGCGAGTCGCCACGCTGCATTCTACCCCGGGCGGCGTTCTTGATGACATCGGCCGTTTCCGAGGCGGCTCTGGGCCACGAATATCCGACGGCCTGCTTCTGTGCGCGGAGTCCCAGCTCACGCCGCAACGCCGGATCATCGGCAATCGCGAGCATCTTGGAAGCCATCTCCTCGGCATCCAAGGGTGAAAAGAATTCCGCCGCATCGCCCACGATTTCGGGCATGGCCGCCGTGTTTGAGCAGGCGATCGGGGCGCCGCAGGCCATCGCCTCAACCAGCGGATTGCCGAATGTTTCCACCGTCGAAGGAAACACGAACACCAAACAACGACGGTACAGTTCGAGCAGCTCGTCGGTCCGTCTCTCCCCCAGGAACTCGACTGCGTCGGCCAGGTTGAGCTCGGCAATCCTCTCCTGAAGCTCCCGCATATAGCCGGAGTCGATAGATCGTCCGGCAATCTTCAATTTGATCTCCGGACGCCGGCGATGAACCGTCGCCATCGCCTCGATAAGGGTATGGATATTTTTCTGAATATAAATATCGGATACCGCCAACAAATAAGGTTCGCGGTCCACGGTATTATCCGGCGAAAACACCGGGTTTACCCCGTGATTGACGATCGTAATCCTGTCCCGGAGGCGGCTGCCGAAACCGAAGGTCAAGGCATTCTTGGCATACTGGGAGACCGCGATCGCCTTCGTACTGGTCAACAACGACAGACCCGTCATCAGGGCCAGTCCAATCCAGTAGAGACGGCGGAAAATCCGCGTTTCCCGGCCGACAACCGCGAGGGAGTTTCTCAGCACGATCACCCGGTTTGGCGCGAACAGCGGTCCGTAATTGGCCGGCGAGAAGGTGACATCGGCAGACATTGATCTGGCCAGACCCGGCAGGGCCAGCTGTTCCCACACCAGGGTGGGGAAGAACCGGTTGTCAAATTCGAGCAGATGGACGCGTACCTTCTCGCTCAAGAATTCATAGAGCTCGAATTGATCGCGATGCAGGAAGAGATGGGTTTCGAGATCGTCATCGTCCGCAAGGAGCGGCAGGATATTTCTCAGGTAGGTGACCCCGCCGCCGCTCTTTGCATGAATTCCGTTGACCAGCACGCGGATCTTGTTGCTGCTCGGAATTTTGTGGCTCACAACCGATCTCGAAGTTATCGAAGCAGAATCAATGGATTATATCATTTATGCCCGGCAGTCCACCAACGTCCGAGGACATGCTCGCGGCGCATACGGCCACCGGCACCGTCAGCCATCGGCACGCAGGCCGGTGTCCGCAATACGACAATCACTCGCCACCCTGCACCCAATGGTCGAACCATGCCGCCGCGTTATAGAGCACCCAGACCAACAGCGCCGCATCGCGGCGGCCATTGCGATGGTCTGAAATCAAATTCCGCACGTGCGCCTTGTTCAGCCCTGCCGCGTCCAACAGGGGCGAGGCGGTGATTTGTGCTTCCGCCTGGCGCCCGAAATCGCCCCGCAGCCATTCCGCCATGGGTGCCGAGAAACCCATCTTCGGGCGATCTATTATTTCGTCGGGGATGATCCCGCGGACCGCCGATTTGAGCAACGCCTTGGCCCCTCCGCCCTTGATTTTGGCGTCCATCGGGATGCCCATGGTGTAGTCGACAAGTTCGTGATCGAGAAACGGCACCCGGCCTTCGAGAGAGGACGCCATGGTGATCTTGTCCACCCGCATCAGCAGCAGCTCCGGGAGACGAAGCCGGAATTCGTTGTGGATCATTCTCATCAACTGATCGCTCTCGGGAAAACGAATATCGAACGCATCCAGATATGCGAGCGCCACCTGCTCGCTGTCCCGCGCCCGGAACCGCGGCGGCAACAGTCCCGTATCGATGAGCTCCTCGAAGTCTTCCGGCTCGGCCGGATCGGCTCCATTCATCAACGGCGCCTTCTGGGATTCCCAATAGGCCACGGCACCGCTCCAAAAGGCCTCGCCGCCGCGGGCGGCGCGGCCAACGGCATCCGCGTAAATCTCGAAACTGGGAAACAGACCGGCGACAGCCCCCGCACCGGCCGCGACACCCCGCTGCATCGAGCCCGGCAGAAACTTCCGAAACGCGCCGAAATACTTTTGGTGAAGCCGCAGATACATCATGTAGGAGCGGTAGCCGCAGAACTGCTCGTCCGATCCCTCGCCGACCTGAACCACTTTCACCCCGTTCTCGCGGGCCAGCTTCGAGAGGAAGTGGAGCGGAATACAAACCCAGTCGGCCAGCGGCTCATCCTGGTCCCGCACCAACTGAGCCAGGTATCCGGTCATGTCGCTTTCGTTTACCAACACTTCGTGGTGCTCGGTGCCCAGGTGATCGGCCACCCGCCGGGCGTAGTTCAACTCGTTGAGATGCCGATGATCGCTGAATCCGACGGAAAATGTCTTAACGGGCGCCGTCGAGTGGCGGCTCATCAGAGCCGCATTCACCGACGAATCGATGCCGCCGGACAGAAAGGCGCCGAACGGGACATCGGACATCATCCGGCGCTCCACCGATCGTTCCAGCCGATCGAGGACGCCGGTTTCATAATCCTCCCCGCTGTCACCCCCGCCGCTTGGTACGGCATCCCAATACCGGACCGCCCGCATGGTTCCCCCATCAGCCACCTCAAGATAGTGGGCTGCCGGCAGTTTGTAGATGTCGCGGAACATGGTGAGCGGCGCGGGCGGCGTCAGATAGCTCAGGTAGTGGTAAAGCGCGGTTTCGGACAGTTCGGGCGTAACCGCCGGATGGCGGACCAAGGATTTGATCTCGGAGGCGAAGAGAAACCGCCCGCCCGCCTTTGTGAAATAGGCCGGTTTGATGCCCACGCGGTCCCGGGCCAGGGTCACGCGCTTTGCATTCTCATCCCAAATGGCGAAAGCAAACATGCCCTGGAGACGCCCGAGCAGCCGTTCGATCCCCCATTCCTCATAGCCGTGGATGAGAACTTCCGTATCAGCATGGTCGGTTGCGAAAGTGTGGCCCGCGGCCACGAGCTCCCGTCTGAGCCCGAGGTGGTTGTAAATTTCCCCGTTGAACGTGATCCAGACCGAACCATCCTCGTTGCGCATGGGCTGATTGGCTTCGGCCGTCAGGTCGACAATTGCCAGCCGGCGATGGGCCAGGCCGACCCGCCGATCATCGGATAACCATATCCCCTCGCCATCCGGACCGCGGTGCGACAACGCATCGTTCATGTCCTGGAGTACGGGTTCGGGAACGCCGTCAGAAATGCCGTAGTGAATGATTCCCGCTATGCCGCACATGACCCTGGGACCGGCAATTTGAATCCACAATGAAACGATTGGGGCCTGGGACCGCGCAACGAACTCCGCCTGCTCGCAAATGACGACGACCCCTAACCTGCCACTCCGCCAATCGCCGGACAACCCCGGCGCCGGCACCCCCTGAGCAGCCTAGGTCTTGGCCGCAACAACCGCCGGCGATGGCGGCATTTCCGCTCTTTTGCCGGGAATCAGGCAACCGTGGGAAATCCGGCGGCCCGCGCCGGGCGCAAAAGCCAGCGGGACAAGTCACGGTAAGGACGCGGACAGCACGATGTTCCCCACAAGATTTGTTGATCCGCAAGAACCTGACCGGGTCGATAACCCGGACAATTGTGTGGGTGAAATCAACCGCCCGTGAGAGTCTTGCAGGCGACTCGTGAGCCGGCGCTCAGTCCTTGGACGGCGGCTCCAAGGATTTGGTGACCTGGTCGAGCAGGCCGTAGAGCTGGGCAATATTGTCCACTCCGGCCGCTTCGGCGATGGCCGCATAATTGGCCTCCGAATGGGGCGCGACCTCGCCGACCAGTTCGAGGCCCTTCGGCGAGATGGCGGCCAACACCCGCCGCTGATCAGCCGCGGCAGCCTTACGGGTGATCAAGTCCCGGCCCTCGAGATTCTGGAGAATGCGCGACAGGCTGGGCATGAGGATAAAGCTCCGTTCCGCCAGGCGGCTGATCTCGATCTCACCGGAATTCTCCAAGGCGCGCAGGACCCGCCACTGCTGTTCGGTCACGCCGTGGGCCCGCAGCATCGGCCGGAAACGGCTCATCACCGCTTCGCGCGCCCGCAACAGGGCCATCGGCAGCGAGTGAGAGAAATCCCGGAGCGGTACGCGGCTCATCGGCGCTCAGACTTTCTCGTCCGCCACACCGTTAGACAAGACACCGATGTCCGGCACTTCGATCTCTACCGTATCGCCCGGCACCAACCATTTCGGCGGATCGAAGCGGACACCCGCCCCGGTCGGCGTGCCGGTCGAGATGACGTCCCCCGGCTCCAGCTCGGCAAAGGTGGAGATGTAATTGATCAGGTAGGGGAAGTCGAAAATGATGCTGTCGGTGGTATCGTCTTGACGCACCTCGCCGTTGACCCGGGTGGTCAGATGGAGCCCGTCGAAACCACCGGTCTCGTCGGGAGTGACCATCCAGGGCCCGATGGCACCGCTTTTTTCGAAGTTCTTGCCCTGGGTGACGTTGAACTTGGCGTGCCGAATCCAATCCCTGAGGGTGCCCTCGTTCATCAGCGTCATGCCGGCAATATGATCGAGCGCGTGCTCCTTGGGAATCCGCCGTCCGCCCTTGCCGATGATCAGCACGATCTCGCCTTCGTAGTCCAACTGACCGGACTCCGGAGGGCGAATGATGTCCTCCCCGTGGCCGACGAAGGACCCCGGCGTGCGGAAAAACATCGATGGAAACCGGGGCAGGTCGGAACCGTCCTTATATTCCTCGTTGCGGTTGGCGTAGTTGACCCCAATGCACAGAAGCTTCGGCGGCCGCGAGACGGGCAGGAGATATTTGATGTCGGCGAGATCCGCATCGGTCCCGGCGCCGGACGTCATTTTATCGACCTTGGAGAGGCTACCCGTTTGCAGCACTTCGAGAACGCTGCCGCAACCAGCTTCGTTCCGTGCGCCGACATCGAATATTCCGTTGCCGGTGACAGTGCCAAACGACTGTTTGCCCTCAAGCTCATAGGTCACGAGTTTCATCTGCCGGTCCCCTGCCCTGAATTATTTAACTTGTTAATTATACGGCGGTTCGGCGCAAATGGGAAATAGGCGAGTCCGGCTCAGATGCCGCTGAGATCGGCGCGCTCCTCGAAATACTGCCAGGCCCGGTCCATGGAAAGTGGGGAGAATTGGATTTCCTGATAGAGCCTTTCTTCCTCGGGCGACAAATATTTGACCTCGCCCATCTGCATGGAGGCCATTTGCAGCTGGGCATTGACCTGGAGGTAGATCGACACCATGACCGCCTCTTTGAGGTTGGGACCGACAACCACACATCCGTGACCCCGCATTAGCGCCACCCGTCCCGCTCCGAGACATTTGGCGAGATCGTGGCCCTGCTCCATGGTCAGGACCAACATGTTGGTATCGCCGAAATTGTCGGCGATATCCCACACGGGGACCTCCGGGCCAATACCGCTGCCGACGTGGACCAACGGCCGGATCGGCGTATTGGTGACGCCGAACGGGATCACGGCGTGGGAATGGTTGTGGACCACGGCATTGACATCGGGCCGGGCCTGATAGGCGGCACCGTGGATCGGCCGTTCCCCGTAGGGCCGCCGATCATCGTCTATCGGGTTGCAGTCGAGGTCGAACTCCATGATGTCGGCGGACGTCACCAAGGCCGGGCTCAACGACCGGGCGAGCAGAAATCGCTCGGGGTCGTCGGGGTGCCTCAAACTCACATGTCCATAGGCATCCACCACATCCTCGCGGGCCAAGATCCGGTTGGCGATGGCCACCTGCCGGCACGCTTCATCCAAAGTGGTCATTTTCCAATCCTCCGGTCCATCTGCGTCAGCACTTTCACGAAACGTCCCGGCCTTCCCGGGCCTTGTAGGCGGGGAGAGACCAGCCAAATCTGATTGCCAGGGCGCGAACCACAAAGCAACACGAGAAGCCCAATCCAAAGGCCAAAAGACCGCCGGCCCCGGCGAGCGACAGCCCGACGAACACCAAGGCGCCGGCCAACGCGGCGGTAACGTAGATCTCCTTTCGGAGGATCAGGGACACCTCGCCGCCAAGCACGTCACGGATGATCCCGCCGAACGTGCCGGTAACGATCCCCATGATGATCGCCACCAAAGGATGGGCGCCGACCGCCAGGGCCTTCTCCGCGCCCAGAATGCAGAACAGGGAGAGCCCGAGGGCATCCAGCCACAGGATCAGCCGGTAGCGAGACTGAAACAAATGGGCGGCGAAATACGTGACCGCGGCGGCGGCGATGCAAACGGCGACGTAGGATGGCTGCTGCACCCAATTGACGGCCCCGTCACCCAGCAGCAGGTCTCGGACCGTGCCACCGCCCACGCCGGTCACCGTCCCTAAAAGCACGAAGCCGAAGATGTCCATCTGCTTGCGGCTGGCCACCAGCGCGCCGGATATGGCGAACACGGCAACCGCCAGATGGTCGATGGCGATGAGGAAATCCATACCGGAGAGAGTCTGCATCAGAACCGCAAGCTATTGGAACGTTGCTGGTTGTCGCACGAAATTGATCGAAAAGGAAACCGAAGGACCCGGCCCGGAATTGAATCCGCCGAATTGGATACGCCAAGATTTAAGCGAACCTGGGCAGGATGTAAGTCTATTGGTGGCGGGACATGTCAGCCCGATCCGAAGAAACTTTGGTCACCGATCCGCAACCGCGGTGAGGATCGGTCGATGAGAACGATCTAATGGGGCTGTCTGTTCATGATCACGATTGATCCCACGACCAACACTAGACCGATGATGGCCTGAATACTGATGGCCTCGCCGAGGATCGGCCAGGCGAAAATGAAGGCCGAGATGGGCGCCAGCGTCAATGAGATGCCGGCCGTCGCCGGGGAAATCCGCCCCAATGCCCAGATGTAAGCGGCAAATTGGATGGCGCCTCCGACCACCCCCAAGAACACCAGGATCCACCAATCAAACACCGAGAACGAGGGCATCCGGACCGGTTCTCCGACTACCTGTGACACGGCCAAGAGCGAGAGCACCCCGACCAACATGACGATCGAGGTAAAGTACACGCCACCGTATTTCATGATGTATGGCTTGGCGTAGATGCTGTAGATCGAAACCGTCAATGCGGCCAACAGCATCAAGCTGTCGCCGATCAAAATGTCCCTGCCGGTACCGCTGTCGAAGAGAGAATCGCTAACCGCCACGCCGACACCTAGAAACGCCAATACGACACAGGTCATCTTCAAACCGGTCATGCTTTCCCGGCCAAGGAACCATGCCAGGACGAGGGTAATGATCGGCGAGGTGGCGAGGCCTACGGCGCCATGGGCCGCCGTGGTGTAGGTGAGCGACGCATTGAACAGGTACGTGAACAGGCCAAATAACAGGGCGCCTAAGAGAATTATCCTCGGCCAATCGGCGAGCGCGATCGGCGCCTGCCTGAATCCAACGATCAGAAACGGCGTCAGACAGAGGGCGCCGATCCCGAAACGAATAACCGCCATCGATTGCGGGTCGGTGTCCGGAATGACGAACCGGGTCGCAACAATGGAGAACCCGGCGCTCAGTGACGAAAATGCGGCCAGGAACTTAGCCAGAAGTACATAGCTCATTGCAGCTGCAATCTGCCATTTCGACTTTAAGACATTTTGTGGAGACGCAAGGGCAATCTCATACCTTAATTGGGTGCAGTGAAGACTGCCTTTAACGAGTGTCCGCTATCGGCCCCGAAGCGGTCATCCTTACCATGAGCGCGATCTGCTTGCGTGGGAAGACCTTTGGTGCGGTTGACTAACTCTGGTCCAACCTACATCGTCCGCCAATGACAGACGACAAATCGGAAATTCTTGTTGTCGGGGGCGGCATTGGCGGTTTGACCTTGGCTCTCGCGCTCCATGCGCAGGGATTGCCAAGCCGGATCTACAAGGCCGCAGAGGAATTCAAACCGCTTGGTGTTGGTATCAACATGCTGCCACACGCAGTCAGCGTCTTAACCGACCTCGGGCTTGAACATCATTTGATGGCCCGCGGCGTGGAAGCCCGCGAGTTTAGTTTTTTCAATCGCCATGGCCAGTTCATCTTTTCCGAACCCTGTGGCCGTTATGCGGGCTACGGCTACCGCCATTTTTCGATTCACCGCGGTGATCTTCACGAGGTGCTTTACGACGCTGTCACAAAACGTCTTGGGCAAGATGCCATTCATATGGGACATCGCTGCATCGGCATCGACCAGAATGATGCGGGTGTCACATTAGAATTTGATAACGCGCCGTCCCACTCGGGCACTATCGCTATCGGCGCCGACGGTTTTCATTCCGCAGTCAGGCGGCAGTTCTATCCCGATGAAGGCATGCAGTTCGGCGGCATAAATATGTGGCGGGGGGTTACTCGGCGGGCTCCATTCCTGAGCGGTGCAAGCGTCACCCGCGTGGGTACGGTCGGGAACGGCAAAATGACGATTTACCCCATCCGGCAATTCGACGATGGTACACAACTGGTCAATTGGGTGGTTGAACAGCAACGCGACGAATTTGGGCCCAATGACTGGGCAACACCGGGACGAGTTCGAGATTTTATCGGTCCGCACGCCGATTGGAATTTCGACTGGCTGGACATTCCGGAGCTGGTCGGCAACGCCGAGTATATTTTCGAGTATCCGATGGTGGACCGCGAGCCCATAGATCGTTGGACCTTTGGTCGCGTAACGTTATTGGGTGATGCCGCGCACCCGATGTACCCGCGCGGCGGCAATGGCGGCGCCCAGGCCATCCTGGATGCACGAACCCTAGCGGCGTTGCTCAATCGTACCGACGATCCGCTCGTTGCACTGCGGAACTATGAAACCGAGCGCCTTGAGGTCACTAACAGGATCGTACTAACCAACCGGGAACAGCCGCCGGACTACATTATCGAAACCGTGGAAGCATTGACTCGTGGAGAGCCGTTTGACCGTATCGAGGACGTGATCGATCCCGCCGAACTGGCGGCAATCTCAAATCGCTATAAGGAAATCGCCGGATATAGTCTTGCCGCCGACAGACTGTAAGTCGGCTATTGGCTGAGGCTGTTGAGTAACTCGAATATTCGAAATTTTCCGATGTCGGCTTTTACCCGAAGCGGACAAATTGTTCCCGATGCGGTGTTTGGCCGCATGGGGTTATGAGTTTTTTGGCTTCGGTCTATAGAAATTTGCGCATCCGTCAGGCAGGCCGATGTCTTGGCGGCGGGATGGCGGCCCGCTCTGCCGGCCGCATCAAAATTCAACAGGGGCCGATGCAGGTAGCGATTATCGATATCGCCCGTGCATCTGAAGGACTTCGATCTTGTAGCCGTCGGGATCCTGCACGAAGAAGAATTTCGCCATAAGCGATCCATCCCGATGAAACTCTTTGACATCCGTTGGCTCGAATCCGAGGCTCTTGAAACGGGCATGCTCTTCGTCGACGTTTTCCACCGTGACCCCCAGATGCCCGTATCCCGACCCATGTGAATAGGGTTCGGACTGCCCATGATTCACCGTAAACTCAACTTCGAAATCAGCCTCGGAATTACGAAGGTAGATAAGCGTGAAATCGTCAAACTCGAAACGATCGGCGATATCAAGGTCGAAAGCCTTTTTGTAGAAATCGAGCGATCGCTCTTCTTCCATCACCCGGATCATTGAATGGATCACTTTGGCCATGATTCGTTCGTCCCCTATTTCGATTGCGGCGCTTTTTCCATGATTTGGCGTCGGTTGATTTGCAGCGTATACGATTCATCCCGGCCCCGCGCCAGGGAACGGTACGACCTGCATTTCCTGGGAGATTACGTATGCTATGCGCCGCCAATATGATTTAAGTCAGACAAAGCGCATGATCGACCATTGAGAGCACGATGGGAACGCGGGATGACAGGGCAAATTTACGTGGGTGCGGGCCCCTGGGCCTCCGACAACAGCGAGACGGACTTCGGGCTGTTTCGCAGCACCGATGACGGCGATAGCTGGCAGCGGCTCACTCGCGGCCTCCCGCAACGGCCGGAGATACGCGCGCTGACAGTCGATCCATCCAACCCCGATACCGTCTACGCGGCGACGCAAATGGGCCCCTATCGCAGCCGTAACGGCGGCGAAGCGTGGGAATCCTTGGGTCTCGACGAAATGGGTATCACGTGGTCGGTGACAGTGCACCCGGCGGACTCCGACGTATTGCTGGTGGGAACGATTGATGCCGGTTTACACCGCAGTGTCGATGGCGGTGCGACCTGGCAGGCGTTGCCGACAATTCTGCCCGAGGGGACCTGTGATGGAGACTTTCCCTCCCGCATACTGCGTGTGGTCCTCGATCCTTCCGAGCCGCGCGAGATGTATGCGGCGCTCGAGATTGGAGGGGTCATCCGCAGCCTCGACGATGGCCGCAGCTGGTCGTCCTGCAACCCGGGTCTGCTCGCCTTTGCCGAAGACGACCGGTACAGGAGCAGACTCGTCAGCGACGCCGATTACGAAGGCATGATGGACTGTCACGCGCTCGCGATCAGCCGGGAGCGACCCGGCACTCTGTTCCTCGCCTGCCGCATGGGACTGTTCCGCAGCGTTGATCGCGGCGAGAATTGGGAGGATGTCGGGATCAATCAGTTCTCTCCACTCACCTATTCTCGTGACCTGCGCGTTTCGCCACAGGATGGCCGGGTTGTCCTGGGCGCGTTCAGCAGCGAGTTTGACGGTGATTCCGGCTCGCTCTATCGCAGTGAGGATCTTTGCCAAAGCTGGCAGCGCTTCGATCACGGATTGGAGATGGACAGTACGCTGATGACGCTGGCCCCGAGTCCCAGCAGTAATGAACGAGTGTGGTGCGCCACACGACTGGGTCAGGTGGTCGGCACCGAGGACGGCGGGAAGACCTGGCTGTCGCGCAACCTCCCGGAACGGATCAAGGGCGTCTGGGCCATAGCCTGCGCGTAAGGCGTTGGCGGAAACGTACTCTATCCGGTTCTATCCAACGATTTGGCCGGCGTCCGAATCTCATCGGACCACGCGCTCAAGCCGGCGGCGCGGTCTTGCGGAACGCTTCCAATTTGCCGAGTTCCCGGCTCAGGGTCTTGAGCTTCGGCGTTTCGAGGGTGGCGAACAGTTCCGGGGTGGCGATGCGCACGAACTCATAGGCTGATGCGGCCGTCAGGTCCGCCTGCGTGAACTGAGAGCCGCCAAGCCAGGGGGAGCTGGCCTGGCCGTCCAGCCACCGGAAACCGCTGCGGCTCTGCTCGGAGATCATTTCGACCCATGGCGAATGCCACATTTCCTCCGGGCGATACCGTTTCTCGTACGCAACTAAAACAGCCTTCTCGACCGCACCCGTGGCCACGGCCATGAGTTTCAGTACCCGTCTGCGTTCGCCTCCGGACGCTGGAGTAAGTGCCCGCTCCGGGCCGACCTGCTCATCCAGGTAGTCGAGGATGGCTCCGCTGTCGATCAGGGTCTCGCCGTCATCCAGGATCAGCGCGGGAACGCGGGTCAAGGGATTGGCATCGCGAATTTTCGGCCGATCGTCCCCCACCACGGCAAACGGCCGGTGCTCAAATGGCAGATCATAGAGATGCATCGTTGTGGCCACGCGACGGACGAAGGGCGAGAGGTAGCGGCCAATTAGGATCATCTTTTAAGGCTCCTGAATGGGACGGCAAAGCGGCGGCATGACGCTATGCGGGTGGCAATGCCGAGAAACGGATGACGTCGTCAATCGAGCAATCGCTCAACCGGTAAATCGCTGCCCGGCCACCCCTATACAGGAGGACCGAGGTCGGGGCCCAGATCCTCGGGCGGCGGGTCAAGCACCGAGGGTGCGGCCTCCCAACATTCTCCAAAACTCAATCCGTCGAAGGCCATACACGGTAGCTGCGTCGCAATCACCGGAAACGCCACGAGGATGACGAGGCAAATTCCCATGGCGAACCAGAACGGCCAAATACCTGCAAAAATTGTTGTCATCGGGACATGCGGCGCAATGCCCTTGACGATGAACACATTCACACCAACCGGGGGCGAGATCAGACCCATCTCCAACACAATCACGATGATCACACCAAACCAGATCAATCCCATGCCGAGTTCTTGGATCAGCGGAAATACGATCGGTAGGGTGAGAACCAACATCGCCAGGCCCTCGAGGAAGGTTCCGAGAGCCACGTAGGTAAGTAGAATAATGATGATTATACCGATCTTGCCAACGTCGAGGCCGGTCAAGAAGCCGACGATGATTTCCGGCACACCCGAAAGCGCCATAAACGGAATAAAGACATGTGCGCCAATTAGGATCATGAAAACCGTGGCGGTGGTGCGCAGCGTATGGAGGACGGTCTGACGCAATTTCAAGCTATCGATGGCCGCGCGCAGCACATAGGCCGGCGATGCGGTATCGACGCTAGCAGCCGCGCCGACAGCGGCCGGCATCGGCGCTTGAACGGCGTTTATCGCCCCTTTGGCCAGCGCAACCAGGAAAGTGATGAAGGCACCGATCCCTGCCGCTTCAACTGGCGTGAACAGACCGGCGTAGATTCCGCCGATCGTAACGATGACGATGCCGATGAGGGCGAAGGCCCCATAGAGGGAGGTGAACCGCTCATGCCAGGACGACTTGGCGCCTGCCGGGCCGGCGGCCGGGTTTAGCCGGGTGACAATTGAGATTGCGACAAGAAAAAGTCCCGTCAGCAAAATGCCCGGGAGCACGCCGGCGACGAACAGCTCGCCGATGGATGTCTCCGTCAGAATGGCGTAAATGATCATCCCGGTCGATGGAGGGATCAAAATCCCCAGCGTTCCACCAGCGGCGACGCTGCCCGTCGCCAGGCTCGGGCTGTATTTGTAACGCTCCATCTCCGGCAGAGCCACACGACCCATGGTGACCGCACCGGCAACCGATGACCCGCTCACCGCAGCAAATCCGGCACACCCCAAAATCGTGGCCGACGCAAGGCCGCCTCGAAAATGTCCGAACCATGCATAGGCGGCGCGATAGAGGTCGCGGCTCATGCCTGATATACCGGCCAAATTACCCATCAAAATAAACATCGGGACAATCGACAACGTTTGAAATGTCGCGATGTCAAATGTCTCCGTACTGAGGTAAATGAAAGCCCGATTGGGCCCCTCGATGGCCCAGGCGCCGAGGAATCCGACCACCATCATTGATAATGCCACGGGCATGCGCAGGAACAGCAGCACGAACATGGCAATCAGGCCGACGAAGCCGATATGGGCGTCAGATAGTTCCATCCGCATCTCCACCGAATAGCCGGGCTTGCTCTTGCCCGATATCCTTATCCTTCATCAGCCTCACCGCTTCCAGAAGAAGGACAATGGCATAAAGCCCGAGGCCGAATGCGAGGACGTACATGAACGGTTCAAAGGATATGTCGATGGTACCTGTGAACTCGCCGTTCTCTTCGGCTTTTGGTCCGTCGAGCGCGATTTGATAGGCGAGGGCCGCAATCATCAAAAATCCGAGGAGACGGACGAATATCTCCACCATTCGAAGCTTTGTTTTGCTTACCATGCCATCGATGAGTTCGACGGCTATCTGCCCCCCGGTCCTTCCGCTATAGGCGACCGTCAAGGCGACCACGAGGACCAGCAGAATCTGTCCCATGTCCACAAAGCCTTGGATTGGATCGCTGAAGACATAGCGGCGCACGACATGCGTGAATGTGAGGATGACCATGGCGGCGAGAAGCGTCCCGCCAAGCCAAAGCGCCATGATTCTCAAAAATTTATCGAAATTCCCCAGGAAACCGGGGCCTTCTTGTTCGGCGGAATTGTCGCCTGCGGGAGCGTCGTGGCTCATAATTTTCGAAGCTCCCGCAAGCTCTTGACCGCTCTAATTGATCAGGCTGTTGAAGATAGCGTGAGCCGGCACACCACTCTTTGCGGCCTCGTCCAACTCACGTTTGACGACACCATCCGTCAAATTATCAAACGCCTTCGCTTCGGCCGGTGTCAGATTGATGACTTCCAGACCTTTTTGCTTGCCGACCTGTTTGAACGCGAATTCGTCGGTCTTTTGCCACACGGTTGACGCGTTGATCGAAAAATCGCGGCCGGTGTGTTTGGTGAGGAGAGCTTGGTGCTCTTTGGAAAGCTTGTTCCAGCTATCCATGTTGACCCCGAGCAGGAACAAAGCCGCCGATCCTTTGATCCCAAACGTCACGTGCGTCGCCGGCTGATGCAGGTTCCAAGGTCTGTAGAGTGCCGCCGGTGCGATATAAACGACATCTACCGTGCCCTTTTGGAATGCATCGTAGGTTTGCGTGATCGGAATCTGCGAAGCCTTTGCACCCCAAGCCTCAACCGTTGGAATGTCGGTCTTTGAAGGCACGCGCACGACGAGGTTCTTCATATCCGAGGGTTTGCGGATTGGCTTCTTGGAAATAAGGGAAGCCGGATAGTTCGCCCAAATTCCGAGGACCTTAACGTCCTTGTATTCTTCCTTCAGGGACTTGTCATAGACGTTCCAAACATTGGCGGCAACCTCGGCGGCTGTTTTGCCGACGCCCGGTTTGCCTGCCAACAGCGTCCTCGGGAAGCTCTCCGACTCGAGACCTATGATCACGAATCCGATGTCGAACGCACCTTCTTTCGTCCGCTTGTACTGAGCAGCCGGGCCGCGGCCCAATTTGCCGCTATCGAAGATCTTGATCGTCAGGCTGCCACCCGATTCTTTGGCAATTTTTTCCGCAAGCGGCACGAATACACCGCGATGCATCGGGTGCTTGGGGGACATGAAGTGGCCAAGCTTGAGCTCGGCCGCCGACGCCTGTCCGGCGAAGGCAACACCCGCTGCCAGGGCGATCACCGCTGCGCCTTTGAATAATGATCTCATCTGGTATTCCTCCTTGCTTGATGGTCTGTATGTTAGGCCGTTTTTTCAGTCCGCCCGCGAACATGCGGACGATAATTTTTGGCAACCGGCCCACGAAGCAATCTCGTTTGGGCCAGACGGTCCCGCGACCCCGAACGCTATCCAATTCCTTTTGCCGATATCGCCGACGGTCGAAGCTCCCGGTGCCTGGAAGATGTATTTTATGTGATTGTAATGCTGAGGTATTTTTCCAAACGCTACAACCTATTTATAGCGGACATTTCAGATGGGTTCAAAGCGCCGAGCGCCTTTCCCGGATGGCGGCCCGCCGTCCAGAGGCGCCCTTCGCATTGTATTCAATCGAACAAGGTCTTGGCATTTCCGGTATTTAGCCACCGGCACTATTGCTATTTTGGCTGATTTTTGAGCAAGCGAGCAAAATGAACTCGCCGTGAAGAGATGCTCTCAGTCCGGGAATAGGCCAAACGTCTAGCCTCGGCTCGTCGCAGGACCTGTGCTAAGACTGAGTTCTTCGACACCCTCGGCTGCCAGCAGCCCTCACCGGCCCTGAAAATTGTGTCTGCTATAGCCGAAACAGCGGAAATTGCGGACCGGTTTGGAGAGCGGTTCGCACAGTTGCTCCCTGCCCTGGCATGGAAACAGAGAATCCGAGATCCCAAAGGTGCGGCCGCCCAATTGGCGACCAGAGCAAATTGGCAGTGAACTGCCAGGTCTCATTCCCTCATAGTCCTAATTTCGAGAGTCAGGCAACCAGGCAGGGGACTAAGCCCCCGAAACGCCGGAGAAAATTAGCCCCCGCTGGACACCCAATTTATACAAGCAATATCAGTGGCTTATCAGTGGCGGTGGAGGAGGGATTCGAACCCTCGATAGAGCTATAAACCCTATACTGGTTTAGCAAACCAGCGCCTTCAGCCGCTCGGCCACTCCACCCTTACCGGGAACACGCCGCCGAAGAGGGCCGCCCGGAGGCAATGTTCTAAGGCGCAGAGTTGTTGCTCGTCAATCACCAATAAGGACGGCTTCCCGTACCTCCAAACCACCCTTGTCGATAATGAAGTCGGCGACCCCGGTGAGCCCGTCATCGGCTTTGAGATTGGTGAAGATAAACGGCCGTTCACCTCGCATTTTCCGGGCATCCCGGCCCATCACCCCGAGATCGGCGCCCACCAGCGGCGCAAGATCGGTCTTGTTGATCACCAACAGGTCCGAACGGGTAATGCCGGGGCCGCCCTTGCGGGGAATTTTGTCGCCGGCCGAGACGTCGATCACGTAGACGGTGATGTCGGCGAGTTCCGGCGAGAAGGTCGCTGCGAGGTTGTCGCCGCCGGATTCGATAAACACGATCTCCAGCCCGTCGAACCTCTTGGAGATATCGGCCACCGCCGCAAGGTTCATGGACGCGTCCTCGCGGATGGCCGTGTGCGGACAGCCGCCGGTCTCGACGCCGACAATGCGGTCCGGATCCAGCGCACCGGACCGGGTGAGGAACTCCGCATCCTCCCGCGTATAAATGTCGTTGGTGATCGCTGCGATGTTGTAGGTGTCGCGAAGAAGCTTGCAGAGCCGGTCGAGAAGCGCGGTCTTGCCGGTTCCGACCGGCCCGCCGATGCCAACGCGCAATGGGGTCCGGGATGAACTCATGATCTGAACAGCCTCGTGTACTGGGTTTCATGTTGCATGGAGAAGAGGTCCAACAGCGGCACCGCCGTCCCCCAGGGCCCATCGCCCTGGGCGATCGCCCGGTCCACTGCCGCCTCGATAGTTTCGAACAGACCCGCCAACGTCCGCTGGCCGTCGGTCTGGCCCAGGGGAATCAGCCGGATTCCGGCGCTGATGTAGTTGGCGACGAGCGCGTGTAGGTGGGATGAGAGACCTTCGCGCAGGGGTATGCCGGCAGCCGCGCAGACGGCAGCGACGGCGACGACGTAGGGGATTTCGGTCCCGCGCTCTGAAAGGATCGACGACCAGGGTTCAAACCCCGGGATGTCCCAGGCATCGGCGACGGCGCTCAGGAACGCGGCACCCTGGGCCGCGCTTTCCAACTTCGCCTCGCGGCTTGCTCGTTGGGCGGCCGCCTGAATCAGCACCTCACGCAACCCATCCGCGCTGTCTTCGTCGACGGCCCGCCAGGCCACGGTGAAAAAATTGGCGTCCGCCCGGCCGGCGCCGTGGGTGACGACCGCCCGGCACCAGGCACCGAGGCTGTCGGCGTCCGGCACCCGGCCCTCCTCCACCGCCCATTCGAGGCCGCCCGAATAGGCGTAGGCACCGACGGGAAACCCCGGCGACATCCAGGCCATCAACCGGTAGAGCCCGGCGCTATCGAGGGAACCGGTCATGCGTCGTGCTCACCATGATCGTGGAGATGGTGGTAATGGTGCGCGGAGCCGTCGTCGTCATAGGCGCCCCGCTCCGGTGAAAACGGCGCCGACCGTTCGACCACAACGGCCCCCAGCTTGCGGGCCATCTCTTTCAGCACATGGTCCTTGCGGATACGGATCACGCCGTTTTCGAGAATCTGCACAGGCGTATGCCGGTTGCCGAGATGCCAGGCGATCTGCGCCGCGTGCGACGGCGACGCACATTGAATATCGATCACCGGCTCCGGAGCGGCGATCACCATGATCCCGCCGCCGCCCTCAAGCACCAGAATATCTCCGTCGTCGAGGCGATGTGCGTCCGCCAGATCAAGCAAGAAGTCCTCCCCTTGATCGTCGGTGAGCTTGACGCGGCGGCGAAACCGGTCATAGAAAGTCAGCGTCACCGTCGCCGTCGAGTGGTCGTCGGCGGTGCAATGATGCTTGATGTCGATTGCGCGGCGCATGACTCAGAACAGGAAGTAACGCTGGGCCATGGCCAGCTCGGCCGCCGGCTCGCAGGCGAGCAGGTCGCCATCGGCCAGCACCTCATAGGTCTCGGGGTCGACCTCCATCTCCGGTGTCGCGTCATTCAGGACCATGTCGGTCTTCTTCACCGACCGGCAGCCGGAAACCGGCAGCGGCGTCTTGGCGAGCCCGAACTTGTCGGCGGCACCCGCGTCGAACGCCGGCTTGGAGAGGAAGGTGACCGAACTCGCCGTCAGCGAGCCGCCGAACCCGCCGAACATGGGCCGGTAGTGAACCGGCTGCGGCGTCGGGATGGAGGCGTTGGGATCGCCCATGGCGGCGCCGGCGATGGTGCCGCACTTTAGGATCAGATCCGGCTTCACGCCGAAAAACATGGGCTTCCACAAAACCAGATCGGCGAGCTTGCCGACCGCCACCGAACCCACGTGATCGGCGATGCCGTGGGTCAGCGCCGGATTGATGGTGTACTTGGCGATGTAGCGTTTGACCCGGAAGTTGTCATTGTCGCCGGTCTCACCCTCAAGTGCGCCCCGCTGACGTTTCATTTTGTCCGCCGTCTGCCAGGTCCGGACGATCACCTCGCCCACCCGGCCCATGGCCTGGCTGTCCGACGCGATCATGGAGAACGCCCCCAGGTCATGAAGGATGTCTTCCGCCGCGATGGTTTCCCGCCGGATGCGGCTTTCGGCGAAGGCCACGTCTTCGGGGATCCGGCTGTCCAGATGGTGGCACACCATCAGCATGTCGAGATGCTCATCGATGGTGTTGACCGTGAACGGCCGGGTCGGATTTGTGGACGACGGCAGCACGTTGGCCTCGCCGCAGACCTTGATGATATCCGGCGCGTGGCCGCCGCCGGCGCCTTCCGTATGAAAGGCATGGATGGTCCGGTCCTTGAACGCCGCCACCGTGTTCTCGACGAAACCGCTCTCGTTCAGGGTATCGGTGTGGATCGCCACCTGAACGTCGGTTTCTTCCGCCACGCCGAGGCAGGTGTCAATGGCGGACGGCGTGGTGCCCCAATCCTCGTGAAGCTTGAGCCCGCAAGCGCCGGCCTCTACCTGCTCCATGAGCGCCGCCGGCTGGGAGGCGTTGCCCTTGCCGAAGAAACCCAGGTTCATGTTGAGGCCCTCGGCGGCCTGCAGCATCCGCTCCATGTGCCAGGGGCCCGGCGTGCACGTAGTGGCGTTGGTGCCCTCCGCAGGACCGGTGCCGCCGCCCAGCATGGTGGTAACGCCGGAGTAAAGGGCGTCATCGATCTGCTGGGGAGAGATCCAGTGAATGTGGGCGTCGATGCCGCCGGTGGTGAGGATGCGCCCCTCGCCGGCAATGGCCTCTGTGCCGGGACCGACGACAATGTCGACGCCGGGCTGGACGTCCGGGTTGCCCGCCTTGCCGATGGCGGCGATGCGCCCGTCTTTGATACCGATATCGGCTTTGACGATGCCCCAATGATCGACGATCAGGGCGTTGGTGATGACGGTATCGACAGCGCCGTCGGCGCGGCTCGCCTGGGACTGTCCCATGCCGTCCCGGATCACCTTACCGCCGCCGAATTTGACCTCTTCGCCATAGATCGTGCGGTCGTCCTCGACCTCGATGAACAGCTCCGTATCCGCAAGCCGCACCTTGTCGCCGGTGGTCGGGCCGAACATGGCCGCATAGGCCGGGCGTTCGATTTCGTATGCCATGGCCTAGTCCTCCAGCGCGCCCTGGACGGCGCCGTTAAACCCGTGAACCACCCTCGCCCCGTCATAGGCAACCAAGGTCACTTCACGGGTTTGGCCGGGCTCGAACCGCACCGCGGTGCCTGCCGGAATATCGAGCCGGAAGCCTTTGGCGGCCTCCCGATCGAAATCGAGGGCGCTGTTGGTCTCAAAAAAATGATAGTGGGAGCCGACCTGCACCGGCCGGTCGCCCGTGTTGGCGACCTCGAGAGTAATGGTGGTCCGGCCCTCGTTGAGGATCAGGGTGCCGTCTTTAATGATGTATTCGCCGGGTATCATGTCGCCCTCCCCTACCGGATCGGCTCATGGACGGTGACCAGCTTGGTCCCGTCGCGGAAGGTCGCCTCGACCTGGATGTCTTGGATCATTTCGGCAACCCCCTCCATCACGTCCGAGCGGCCGATGACGGTGGCGCCGTCCCGCATCAGCTCCGCGACGCTTTTGCCGTCCCGCGCGCCCTCGACCACGTAGTCGCTGATCAGCGCGATGGCTTCCGGGTAGTTGAGCTTGACGCCGCGGTCCAGCCGCTTGCGCGCCACCACGGCCGCCATGGCGACCAGGAGCTTATCCTTCTCCCTGGGTGTCAGATTCATTTGTGAAGCCTCTCCTCAGACATGCCACAATCGCGGCAAGGTGCCGGGCAGCCCGGCGATGCCGGACCGGAACCCGGCCCAGAATATTCCAAAAGCGTCTCGCAACGCGCGTGGCTCCCGCGCCAGCCAGCGGACCACCAGTAGATCGTCCACGAGCGTCGCCGCGGATATCACCGTCTCGCCGCCGTCGGCCAGCAGGTTGCGGGCTGTCGCCAGTGAGTTTGCCGGATCGTCCCCGGCGTAAATGGCCGTCGCCGTGGCCGTCGCGCCGTCGAACCCAAAGGCGCCGGACAGCGCCTCGACAGAGGTCTCGTCGAGATGCAAGACATCTTTCCAAATCAGCTCGCCTGCGCGGTGGACCTCCCAGCATTCGTGGTAGAGCCCGTGCCGCCAAGTCTCGCCGCTAGCCCCCCGGCCGAAGACACCGATTTCGCCGGCCAACACCCGGGCACCCGGCACGACATCAACCCTGGTGCGGCGATTGAGACGCGAGCCATCGAACAGGATGGTTTCCTGGGGAAGGTATTCCAGCCAACTTCCTGCTTCGGCGGACAGCGACACCTCGGCATCCACATCGTCGCCGGCCGAGCGGTAAACCTTCTCGGCTGCCTGGGCGTGAACGAAGGCTTCCGCCCTCTCTTCGGCAGCCACCTCGATGGCAATCCGGTCACCGCCCACCAATCCGCCGGAGACAGTCACCAGCGAGGCAGTGACGGGATCGGCGCCGCGGGGCGCCGGGAACAAAACCCGCAACGGCGTGTGTTGGTACAGATGATCGAGGCGGGTGACGCCGCCTTTCTCGACAAACCGGAGTTCCGCCCGTCCCTCGGCCCACTCGCGCCGGATGGCAGCGGCAGGCTCAGACGGTGAGATGTCGGCGTACATCCTCTTCCACCATGTCTTCTCTGCTTCCTTCGAGAATCACTTCGCCACGATCCAGGACCCAAAACAAATCGGCGAGATCGCGGGCGAAGTCGAAGTATTGCTCGACCAAGAGGATCGCCATGTCGCCGCGATCAGCCAGCAGCCGGATGACCCGTTCGATGTCCTTGATGATCGAAGGCTGAATGCCTTCGGTGGGCTCATCGAGCACCAACAAACGGGGTCGCGTGACCAGGGCGCGGGCGATGGCAAGCTGTTGCTGCTGGCCGCCGGAGAGATCGCCGCCGCGGCGAGAAAGCATGTCCTTCAGCACCGGAAACAGCTCGAAGATCTCGTCCGGAATGTGGCGCAGCGGCCGTGCAATGGCGGCATATCCGGTTTGCAGGTTCTCCTCCACCGTGAGCAGCGGAAAGATTTCGCGGCCCTGGGGCACGTAGGCGATACCCCGCGACGCCCGCTCGTAGGGCGGCAGGGCGGAAATCTCCGCGCCCTCCAGTTTGATGGTGCCGGCACTAATTTCCTGATGGCCGACGACGGCACGGAGCAAGCTTGTTTTGCCGACGCCGTTCCGCCCCAGAACGCAAGTGACCTGGCCAAGCTCGGCCCGGACGCTGACGCCGCGTAGCGCCTGAGAAGCGCCGTAGTAGAGATCGATTGCTTCGGCTGCCAACATATTCAGCGTCCCAGATAGACCTCGACGACCTGCTCGTCGGCCTGGACCCGTTCCAGGGATCCTTCAGCCAGGACCGAGCCTTCGTGAAGGACGGTGACCCGGCAGTCGAGCGCCTTGACGAATTTCATATCGTGCTCGACCACCACCACCGACCGCTTGCCGGCAATCCGTTTCAGGAGCACCGCCGTCTGTTCGGTCTCCGCATCGGTCATCCCGGCAGCGGGCTCGTCCACCAGCAGCAACTCCGGGTCCTGCATCAGGAGCATTCCGATCTCCAGCCACTGCTTCTGCCCATGCGACAAGGAGCCGGCCTCCATATCGGCAACCTGGATCAAGGCGATGGTCTCCAGCACTTCTTCGATACCGGCCTGTTGATCATCGCCGAGGCGGTACAGCAGCGAACCCAGGACGCCCCGATACCCTTTAAGAGCCAGTTCCAGGTTCTGGAAGACGGTGTGGAACTCAAACACGGTTGGTTTCTGAAACTTACGGCCGATGCCCAGGTTGGCAATCCGCGCCTCGTCGAGCTTGGTGACATCAATGCCGCCCTTGAACTCCACGCGCCCTTCATCGGGACGGGTCTTGCCGGTAACCACATCCATCATCGTCGTCTTGCCCGCCCCATTGGGGCCGATGATGGCGCGCAGCTCGCCGGGATCGACAACGAAACTCAGATTATTGAGGGCCTTGAACCCATCGAAACTGACCGAGACACCGTCCAGGTAGAGGATGGAATCGTTGTCCACCTCGCCAACCGGCCGCATTGTCGCTTGAACCATCGCCACCGCTTATTCTCCCGGCGCCGTTTGGCGCACCGGCCGGACACCCGGCGAAACATGGGGCGGCTTGGCCGCGCTCTTCTTGGACAGGCTCGGGAACGCAGGCAACGTGCCGACCAGCCCCTTGGGCAGGAAGACGGTCACCAGAATGAACATTGCGCCCAGGAAGTAGAGCCAGATGTCGGGCAACGCGCCGGTAAGGTAGGTCTTGGCGAAGTTGACGATCACCGCGCCCAGCACCGCCCCGTAGAGGGTGCCCCGCCCGCCGATGGCCACCCAGATTACGATCTCGATGGAATTGGCGGGGGTGAACTCGCTGGGATTGATGATCCCGACCTGGGGGACGTAGAGCGCGCCGGCGATACCGGCAAGGACGGCGGATACGGTAAAAACGAAGAGCTGGTAGTGTTCGACCCGGTAACCCAGAAACCGAGTCCGGCTTTCGGCATCCCGGATGGCCACCAGGACGCTGCCAAGCCGCGACGTGACGATTAATCGGCAAAGGGCGTAACCCAGCGCCAACAGCAACGCCGTCACGATGAACAACCCGACACGCGTCGCGTCGGACTGCAGATTGAAGCCGAGCACGTCCTTGAAGTCGGTCAGTCCGTTGTTGCCGCCAAATCCCATGTCGTTACGGAAGAACGCCAGCATCAGGGCGAATGTCAGTGCCTGGGTGATGATCGACAAATAGACGCCGGTCACCCGCGAGCGGAAGGCGAACCAGCCGAATAGAAAAGCGAGTGCGGCCGGCACCACGACCACCATCAGCATGGCGAACCAGAACATGTCGAAACCGAACCAGTACCAGGGAAGTTCCTTCCAGTTCAGGAACACCATGAAATCGGGTAGAATCGGGTTGCCGTAGACGCCCCGGTCGCCGATCTCGCGCATCAGGTGCATGCCCATGGCGTAGCCGCCGAGGGTGAAAAACGCACCGTGGCCGAGGCTCAAGATACCGGCGAAGCCCCAGATCAGGTCGACGCTGAGGGCCAATAGGGCAAACGCCAGATACTTCCCCAGCAAGCTGATTACGAAGGTGGGAACGTGGAACGGCGAGCTTTCGGGCACCCACAGATTGAGGATCGGGACAGCGACGATCAGAACCAGGAGGACGGAAAGGAGAATCTGTCCGCCTCGGTCGGTAAGCAGGAACGAAAAGCCCGAACGCCGCTGGGGAACCGCCGTATTCATATCAGTTCTCCACCGCCCGGCCCTTGAGGGCGAACAGCCCGCGCGGCCGCTTCTGAATAAAGAGGATGATCACGACCAGGACCAGAATCTTGGCCAGCACCGCCCCGGCGAAGGGCTCGAGAAATTTGTTCACGACGCCGAGGGTGAAGGCCCCGACCAGTGTCCCCCAAAGATTTCCGACGCCGCCGAACACCACCACCATGAAACTGTCGATGATGTAGGCTTGGCCCAGGTTGGGGCTCACATTGTCGATCTGGCTGAGGGCCACGCCTGCCACCCCGGCAATGCCGGCGCCGAGACCGAAGGTCATGGCATCGACCCAGCCGGTGCGGATGCCCATGGAGCCGGCCATCGCCCGGTTCTGGGTGACGGCCCGCATCTGGAGGCCGAAGGCGGTCTTCTTGAACACCACGATCAGCGCCGCAAGGACCAGCAGGCTGAACAGGATAATCCAGGCCCGGTTGAAGGTGAGCACGAAGCCGCCGGCGATCTCCATGGAGCCCGACATCCAGGATGGGCTGCCGACCTCGCGGTTGGTGGGGCCGAAAATGGAGCGAACCAGTTGCTGCAGGATCAGGCTCAGACCCCAGGTGGCGAGCAGGGTCTCCAACGGACGGCCGTAGAGATAGCGGATGATGCCCCGCTCGATGGCGATCCCGAAGGCGCCGGAGACGGCAAACGCGCAAGGCAGCGCGACGATGATCGACCAGTCGAACAGGTCCGGAAAATGGGTGCGGAATATCTCCTGAATGACGAATGTCGTATAGGCGCCGAGCATCACCAACTCGCCGTGAGCCATGTTGATGACCCCCATCACCCCAAAGGTGATGGCGAGGCCGACCGCGGCGAGCAGCAGCACCGAGCCGAGGCTCAAGCCCTGAAAAACGTTGCCGACGGCGTTCCAGAAGGCGAGCTTGCGCTCAATACCGGCGAGTGCCTCGACGGCCGCTTCGGAGATGGCGTTGCCGCCCTCGGCCTGCGCAACGCCCGCTAGAAGCGCCCGGGAAGCCGGGGTCGCCAGATTGGAGAGCGTGCCGATGGCCGCCAGTTTGATTTCGTCGGTCTTGCCGGTCTTCAACTGGACGGCGGCCCGGGTCATGGCGAGCTTGATCTTGATCTTCTCGACCGTCTCCCGGGCGATGGCCGCCTCAAGGGTCGGCAGGAAACTGGCATTGGGCGACTTGAACACCGCGTCTGCGGCCGCCGAGCGCTTGGCCGGATCGGGGTTGAGCAGGGTCAACCCGCCGAGCGCCGTCCGGATTGCGACCCGCACCCGGTTGTTGACGCGTACTTTGCGAAGCTCCTTGCCGGGCGCCTGGCCGGCGTCCGCGCCGGTTACCGCGTCGGTTAGCAGATAGACGCCGCCGGAGCGTTCGGTCATGAATATCTTGCCATCCGATCGGCGGGCAAACAGCTTGCCCTCGAGGAATACGGTCAGCACTTCGGCCGCCCGTTCGTGACCGGACGCCGCGAGGACGTCGACGGCCTTGATCTTGGCCTTGAAGTTTTTGGCGTTGAGGCCGGCGACGAGTGCATCGAAGTCTTGTGCGTCCTGAGCGTGGGCCGCCATGGCGCCGCCAAGCACGACGGTGAGCAGGACCCCAAGGGCTGCCAGTCTGCCTAGCAATGTTGCGATGCGCGCCACGCCATCCTCTCACAGTTTATTGGTATTGGTGGGCCGACTTGTCGCAGCCAAAGACGTCGTACTAGGGCGAGGGCCGGAGGAGCCTGTCGGATTAGGAGTCAGAGCAGGCCCCTCCGGCCTCGGGAACGTTTCTTAGTTGATCAGAGTTTTGAACTTGGGCTCCGTGCAGTTGCCGCAGACCCAGGGGAAGGTCCAGTCGGCGGTCAGCTTTGCACTCTCGGGGATGTAGTCGGACCACGCATCGCCTTTGACGACCCCGTCCGTCTGCCACACCGTGTCGAACTGGCCATCCTGCTGAATTTCACCGATCAGCACCGGCTTGGACAGGTGATGGTTGGTGTTCATCACCGCCACGCCGCCGGTCAGGTTCGGAAACTTCTGGCCGTACATGGCCTGGCGAACCGCATCCACCTGGGTGGTGCCGGCCTGCTTCACCGCCTGAACCCACATGTTGAAGCCGATGTAGTGGGCTTCCATGGGATCATTGGTGACCCGCTTCTCATCCTTGATGAAGGCGTGCCATTTCTTGATGAACGCTTCATTGTTCTTGTCCTCCACCGACATGAAGTAGTTCCAGGCCGCCAAGTGACCGACGAGCGGTGCGGTGTCCAGACCGGCGAGCTCTTCTTCGCCGACCGAGAACGCGACGACCGGAATGTCTTCGGCCTTGATGCCCTGGTTGCCGAGTTCCTTGTAGAACGGCACGTTGGCATCACCGTTAATGGTCGAGACGACGGCGGTCTTCTTACCGGCGGAAGCGAATTTCTTAACTTCGGCGACGATGGTCTGCCAGTCGGAATGACCGAACGGGGTGTAGTTCTCCATGACGTCTTCCTCGGCGACGCCTTTGGACTTCAGGAAGGCCCGGAGTATCTTGTTGGTCGTCCGCGGATAGACATAGTCGGTGCCGAGCAGCACCCAACGCTTGGCCTCGCCGCCGTCTTCGCTCATCAGATACTCGACGGCCGGGACCGCCTGCTGGTTCGGCGCGGCACCGGTGTAGAACACGTTCCGGGAGCTCTCCTCGCCCTCATACTGGACGGGGTAGAACAGCAGCCCATTGAGTTCCTCGACCACCGGCAGAACCGACTTGCGGCTGACCGAGGTCCAGTTGCCGAACACCACATCCACTTTGTGGACGCTCAAAAGCTCGCGCATCTTTTCGGCAAACAACGGCCAGTTGGAGGCCGGGTCGACGACCACCGCCTCGACCTTCTTGCCGAGCAGGCCGCCTTTCTTGTTCAAATCGTCCACCAGCATCAGCATGGTGTCCTTCAGCGTCGTTTCGCTGATGGCCATGGTCCCGGAAAGGGAATGCAGGACACCCACCTTGATGATGTCGGCCGCATTTCCCACACCGGCAAAAGCCGTCGAAACGGCGAAGGCTCCCGCGGCAGCCAGTGACAGTAAATTCCTTCTCATGATGATCTCCACTACGAGGTTGTTGTTGCACCGCAAAATGACAAAGCAACCGCCGTGCCAAATCCTCGTGGATCGTGGGTTAATTTATTACCGTATATTTATCAATGGGTTATGTGAAACTCGGCGGGTGATGACGCTGATGATGCGCACCAAGCGGGCAGTCAATTTGCCTAATTTATGATCAAATAGAAATTTTGAGTAATTAAAATGCACCTTTGTGATTGGTTGACCGCCGTGGACCTCGCCCGCCATTCTGTCGATGGAAGTCTTGCGGCTTCCACTACGGGATTGTTGTTGCACCGACGCGATCCCGGCGCCCCCGGGTCCGCGCGAGCGGGCCCGGGGGTTTGTATAGCAAATTTGGGCCGTCGGATTGGACTTGCATTTGCCCCCTCCTTCCGCGACGTTCGGGTTCCAACGAAGCAACAGACGGGGGAGGCTCCAGTGGCCGATAAGCGGATTTTGACCTGTGCACTGACAGGCAGCGTAACACCGCCGACCAAACATCCGGGCTTGCCGATCACGCCTAAGGAAATCGCCGATTCCGGCATCGACGCGGCCAAAGCCGGCGCTGCCGTGGTTCATATCCATGTCCGCGACCCCGATACCGGCGCACCCTCCATGGCGCCCGAACTTTATAAAGAAGTGGTCGACCGCATCCGCGAGAGCGGCGTTGACGTCGTGATCAATCTCACCTGCGGACATGGCGCCCGGTTCAACCCCTCACCGCCCGACGCCAACACCGCCGAAGGCACGCCTGCGATGAAAACGCCCGAGGTGCGCATGCAGCATGTGCGGGAGAACAAGCCGGAGATCTGCACCCTCGATTACGGCAGCATGAATTTCGGTGATTTCGTGATCATCAATACGCCCGAGCATCTCCGAGTCATGGCCGAGGTTGCCCGGGACTGCGGCGCCAAGCCGGAGCTCGAAGTGTTCGACACCGGGCATCTGCGGCTGGCCAGGAAGATGGTTGCGGACGGCGTCATCGATGAGCCGCCCCTGTTCCAGCTTTGCCTCGGCATTCCCTGGGGTATCGAGCAAACGCCGGAAGCCATGATGTTCATGCGCGGTCTTCTGCCCGACGGGGCCCATTGGGCATCGTTCGGCATTGGCGCCGGCGAGTTCCCCATGTTCGCCCAGTCTCTTCTCTATGGCGGCCATGTCCGCGTCGGGCTTGAGGACAATCTCTATTTGGAGAAAGGCGTGCCCGCGCCGAGTAATGCGGCGCTGGTCGAGAAGGGGGTCGAGATCATGCGCTCTCTGGACAAGGAACCGGCGACGGCCGCCGAGGCGCGCGAGCTACTGGGTCTAAAGCAGGCCGCCTAACTTACCCTCACCGGCACGTGGCGATAGCCGCGGAAGCGGGCCCGCAGCACGCGTTCCCGCTCACCGGCGGGCTCGATTGACTCGAAGCCCTGAATGAACTTGCCGACCGCGTGGCGGCCCTCGATTTTGCTCAGGGTCGCGCCGAGGCAGATGTGCTTGCCCCAGGCGAAGGCGAAATGAGGATTGGGTGTGCGGCCGATGTCGAATTTTTCGGGATCGGGAAACTTCGCCGGATCTCGGTTCGCGCCGCCGATGGCGAGATGCAGGTAGGCGTCCTTCGGGATCATCGTCCCGTTCATGTCCACGTCGTCGGTGAGTTTGCGGTTACCGAGCTGCACGGAACTCTCGTAGCGCAGGGTCTCGTCGACAGCGGTGTCGATGAGGCCCGGGTCGTCTCTGAGGCGCCGCATCTGATCAGGACTGTCCATCAAACAGCAAATGGCGTTGGCCGTCAGGTTGGCGGTGGTCTCATGACCGGCGTTCAGCAGGAAGATGCAGTTCTGTACCAACTCCACGTCGCTCAGGGTTTCCCCGTCCACCTCGCCGAAGATCAGCGCCGTCAATACCTCGCCCCGCCCGCCCTCATCCGGATTTCTTCGCCGGTGGTCGATCAGATCCTGAAGATAGGCGCCGAACTCGGCCACCGCCTTGTCGCCGGCCTCGCGCGCCTCGTCGGTGAGCGCCGTCTCGAGACCGCCCAGAACGGTAAGCGAGTAATCCCTCAGGAGAGGCTTGGTCTGCTCATCGACGCCCAGCATGTCGGCGATGATCTCCGTCGGCAGCACGAGGGCGAAATCATCCATCAGATCGAAGGTCTCGCGGCCCCGGAGCTCGCCGACAAGGTTGGTAATGACCCGCTCGATGATCGGTTCCAACTCGGCGAGTTTCCGAGGGGTGAAAGCCCCGGCCAACAGTTTGCGCACCCGGGCGTGATAAGGGTCGTCGTTGAAAACCAGGCTGGTTGTGTGGTGGAGGTAGAGGGGTCCGTCACCCATGGTCTTCTTGAAGTCGACCTTTTTGTCCGAACTCATGGCCGGATGCTTATAGGCGAGTTCCAGATCCGCATAGCGCGTCAGGAAGTAGGACCCGTCCTTGTTCCGATGGATTGGATCGAGTTCACGGAGTGCCCGGTAGGTCGGAAACGGATCTTCCAGAAACTCCGTTGTCAGCTCGTTGACATCGAAGCCGTCGACTAGGGCTTGATCGTTCATGACAATCCTCCTTGCGCCCTCAGGATGGCAGGACCTCGGCCCGGCATTCCCCGAGACCAATGCGCCTTGCGCCGTCGGCCTCGCAATAGCCGCGCATGATCACCTCGTCTCCATCTTCGAGGAACGTGCGCTCCTCGCCGCTCGGCAGGGTGAAGGTCTTGGACCCCGCCCACGAAGTTTCGAGCAGACTGCCGAACGAGTCTTCATCGGAGACCGTCCCGGACCCCAGCAGGTCGCCCGGGCGGAGATTGCAGCCGCTCGCCGTGTGCTGGGTTACCAACTGTGCCGCGGTCCAGTACATGTCCTTGAAATGAGACGCGCCGATCAGGGCCGGCGGCGTTCCGGCCGCGCGCATTTTCGCCGACGAAATCAGCACCTCCAGCCTGATGTCGATGCCGCCATCGGCGGCGTTGGCGTCGGAGGCGAGGTAGGGCATGAGCGCCGGGTCGTCGGCCGCGCGTTCGAACGCCGGGGCGCGAAACGGCGCCAGCGCCTCCATGGTCACCACCCAGGGCGAGATGGTATTGGCGAAGTTCTTGCCCTGGAAGGGGCCCAACGGCACGTACTCCCAGGCCTGAATGTCCCGGGCCGACCAGTCATTGAGCACGCAGGCGCCGAATAGATGCTTCTCGGCGTCGTCCAGCGGGATCGGCGAGCCGATGTCGTTGCCGGGGCCGATATAGAGGCCGAGCTCCATCTCGTAGTCGAGTCGCGCGCACGGCTTGAAGACCGGGAAATTGGCCTTGGGCGGCTTGACCTGACCTTCGGGCCTGCGGACGGCGGTCCCGCTGACGCCGAACGACGACGACCGGGCGTGATAGGCTATGGGCAAGTGCTTGTAGTTGGGTAGCAGCGGGTTGTCGGGCCGGTTGATCTTCCCGGCGTTGGTCGCGTGAGTGAGCGACGCCCAGAAATCCGAGAAGTCGCCGATATTTGCCGGCACCAGCATTTCGGCATCCGCCTGGGCGGTAAGCGCGCCCTGGAGCGCGTCCGCCGGTCCGCCCTCGCGGAGCAGCCGCGACAATCCGGCACGAAGCGCCGACCAGGCGTCGTTACCTGCCGCCATTAATTCGTTGAGCGTCTCGCCATTGCAGAGTTCAGCCGCGTCCTTCTCGGCCCCGCTCATCTCGGCGGCGGCCGCGGTCACATCGAGGATTTGATCCCCGATCGCCACACCCACCCGGCCCGGATTACCGGAACCGGCTGTGCGGTAGACGCCATAGGGCAGGTTCTGAATGGGGAAGTCGGTTTCGGGCGCGTTCGCGCTATCGACCCAGCTCGTGAGAGCCGGGTCATGGGTGCCGTTCAGGTTGGTCATCTATTTTCCCGTGAAATGCTTATTCAGTCCCTGCCAGCACTCGAAATAGTCGCCCTGCAGGAGGTCGGTGTTGAGTGCGAACTCGGTCAATTTGTAGAGATACGCGGACTCGAACATGAAGGCCATGGTATCGGCCTGAAACTCGGGCGCCAGATCCTTGTTCGTCGCACCCTCGAAGGAATCCACATCGGGGCCGTGGGCCGCCATGCAGTTGTGGAGACTGGCGCCGCCCGGCGTGAAGCCCTCCGGTTTGGCGTCGTAGATGCCATGCACCAGCCCCATGAACTCGCTCATCACATTGCGGTGGTACCACGGCGGGCGGAACGTATCCTCGGCGACCATCCAGCGGGGCGGGAAGATAACGAAGTCCACATTCGCCGTGCCCGCCGAGTTGGAGGGCGAGGTGAGCACCGTATAGATGGAGGGATCCGGATGGTCGTAACTGACGGTCCAGACGGTGTTGAAGTTGGCCAAATCATACATGTAGGGGGCGTAGTTGCCGTGCCAGGCGACCACGTCGAGCGGCGCGTGGCTCATTTCGGCGGCCCACATGTTGCCCGCGAACTTGGTCACCAGCTCGCAGGATTCGTCCCGGTCCTCATAGGCCGCGACCGGTGTGAGGAAGTCGCGCGGATTGGCAAGTCCGTTGGCGCCGATGGGACCGAGGTCGGGCAGCCGGAAGGTGGCGCCGTAGTTTTCGCCGACATAACCCCGCGAAGGCCCGTCCGGCAACTCCACCCGGAACTTGATGCCCCGCTGGATCACCGCGATCCGATTCGGCCCGACGTCAAGGACCCCCATTTCGGTGTGCAGCCGGAGGCGGCCCTGCTGGGGCACGAACAGCATCTCGCCGTCGGAGTTGAAGAAGTAGCGGTCCTCCATGGACCGGTTGGCCGCATAAAGGTGAATGGCAATGCCGGTCTGACCGGTTGAGTCTCCATTGCCCATATAGGTGACCAGGCCGTCGACAAAGTCGGTTGGCGCATCGGGGATCGGCAGCGGGTTCCAGCGCAACCGATTGGGCGGGGTTTCGACCTCACCGAACGGCGTCGAGCGGACCAGCCGGTTGTCGATACGCTTGAACGGCTGGTGCTGGGCGGAGGGGCGGATGCGGTAGAACCAGGTGCGCTGGTTGCCCACCCGCGGCACGGTAAAGGCGGTGCCGCTCAAATGCTCGGCATAGAGACCGTAGGGCGCCTTTTGCGGCGAGTTGCGTCCGGCGGGCAGCGCGCCGGGCAATGCTTCGGTGGCGAATTCGTTCCCAAACCCCGACTGATAGTCGAGATCGCTGGCGACGATCGTATCCATGGCCGGATCCTCCCCTGCTCTCAACTCTTGACGTTGGCCGCATATTAGTTTCAAATGAAACTAATATCAAACGGTATTTTATTGGTTCGAAAGCGCAACTGCCGATGAACGAAATTCCCCGCAACCCGGATGAAGACGCCCTCGACCTGGAAACCTTCTTTCCCTACCAGATCACCGTCCTGACCAAGCAGGTGAGCAATTCGCTGGCCAAGACCTACGTGGACCGGTTCGGGATCACCATACCGGAATGGCGGGTGATGGCGGCATTGGGCCGCTATCCCAACGCGACGGCCTCGCACGTCGTGCGGCACACGGGCCTCGACAAGGTTCAGGTCAGCCGGGCGGTGGCGCTCCTGGCGGACAAGGGGCACGTCGCCAAGCGGCCCGACCCCGAAGACAGGCGCAACGCTTTCATCAATTTCACCACAAGGGGCCGCAAGACCTATCGGGAGATCGTCCCGGTGGCCCGCGCCTACGAGGAACGGCTGCTCGCCACCATTTCGCCGGAACAGCGCCAAATGCTGAATGCGGTGTTGGACGAATTAATGGCCCGCGCCGAGGAGCTCTAGCCTTGTATCCATCGCCGGTGCGCGATCTTGCGATCGAGGAGAACGAGCGTCGCCTCGGCATATCCGTCGATAAGCCGGACGATGCGGGCAAACTCCGAGACCCAGAGGATCGGGACCAGTGTCCACGAGGTGAAAAACGCAGCCAGGAAGTAGGCCGCGCCCTCGAGACCGAATACCGGCGGCCACCAGGCGGCGAACCACAGAACGACCCAGATGATGGCCAGGCCCGCGGCGATGGGCGCGGCGAATTGTCCGGTCTTGAGCACCCAGCGTATGCACAACAGCAGGAACATGTCCCCTACCCCAAAACCAGCCGGTGGACGACGGTGAGGCCCTGCATGACCGCGTAGGCCAGCATGCCGAAGATAACGGCATAGAGAAATACCCGCCCGTGCGCCTTCAACCAATGCATGGCCGAAAAGTCTAACCCAATTTTTGCTTCAGCAGGTCATTTACCATTTTGGGGTTGGCTTTGCCGCCCGTGGCCTTCATCACTTGGCCGACGAACCAGCCGACGACCTTTTGGTTGCCGTCCTTGTATTCCTGCACCTGGCCCGGATTGTCGGCGATTACCCTGTCCACCTCGGCCTCGATGGCGCTGGTGTCGGTGATTTGGACGAGCCCCCTCTCTTCAACAATGGTGGCGGGATCGCCGCCGTCGTTGATCATTATCTCGAACACATCCTTGGCGATGCGGCCCGAGATGGTGCCGTCAGCAATCAGACCCACCAGTTTTCCAAGATCTTCCGAAGAGACGGGCGAGTCGGCGATCCCCTTCCCCTCCTTGTTCAGGACGGCAAACAGCTCGTGGATCACCCAGTTGGCGGCCATTTTTGGATCGCGGCCGCCGGCAACTTCTTCGAAAAATGCCGCGGTCTCCCGCTCGGCGACCAGGACACCGGCGTCTTCGGCTGAAATTCCATAGGCATTGATGAAGCGCCGCTTCTTGGCGTCCGGAAGTTCCGGAAGATCGGCGCGGATCCGTTCGACCTCTTCCTCCGTCAGTTCGACGGGCAATAAGTCGGGATCCGGGAAGTACCGGTAATCGTGGGCTTCTTCCTTGGAGCGCATGGAACGTGTCTCGCCATTGGACGGATCGAACAGCCGGGTCTCCTGGTCAACTTCGCCGCCCCCGTCATAAATCTCCACCTGCCGCCCGGCTTCGAATTCCGCCGCCTGCATGGCGAAGCGTACCGAGTTCACGTTCTTGATCTCGGTACGGGTCCGAAGCTCGTCGGAGCCGGCGGGCCGCACGCTCACGTTGACGTCGCACCGCATGGAGCCCTGTTCCATGTTGCCGTCACAGGTCCCGAGATAGCGGAGAATGGACCTGAGCTTCCGAAGATAGGCCCCGACCTCCTCCGGGCTCCGGAGATCGGGCTTGGAGACGATCTCCATCAGCGCCACACCGGCCCGGTTGAGATCGACGTAGGTGCGCCTGGGATCCTGGTCGTGGAGCGACTTGCCCGCATCCTGCTCCAGGTGAAGCCGTTCGATGCCGATCTCGCGGACACCGCCGTCCGGCAGGTCCAGCGTGACCACACCCTCGCCGACGACGGGATGTTGATACTGGCTGATCTGATAGCCGAAGGGTAGATCGGGGTAGAAGTAATTCTTGCGCTCGAACACCGAGTGCAGGTTGATCTCCGCATTGAGGCCCAGGCCGGTGCGCACCGCCTGTTCGATGCAGACCTTATTGACCACCGGCAGCATGCCGGGCATGGCGGCATCAACCAGCGACACTTGTGTGTTGGGCTCGGCGCCGAATGCCGTCGGAGCGCCGGAGAACAGTTTGGCGTCCGAGACGACCTGCGCATGCACCTCCAGGCCGATCACCACTTCCCAGTCATTGCCGTCGCCTTTGATGAGGTAGGTCATAATCAGCCACCCACCCGGAGCGCCGGCGCGGCATCGAACCCGGCAGCCTCTTCCACCACGCCCGCCGCCCGGAATATGGTCTCCTCGTCGAATGCCTTACCGATCAGTTGCAGCCCCAGCGGCAACCCTTCGGCCGACAGCCCGGCGGGTACCGACATGGCCGGCAGGCCGGCGAGGCTCGCCGGTACGGCGAACACATCGTTGAGGTACATCTGCACCGGATCGTCCATCTTCTCACCGATGGCGAAGGCGGCAAACGGCGTGGTCGGGGCCAAAATCAGGTCGACATCCTCGAAGGCGCTCGAGAAATCCCGGCGGATCAACGTGCGGATCCTTTGAGCCTTGATGTAATAGGCATCGTAGTAGCCGGCGCTAAGAACATAGGTGCCGATCAGCACCCGGCGCCGCACCTCGGCGCCGAAGCCCCGCCCCCGGGTTTCCTCGTACATATTTGTGAGCTCATCCGCCTCGACCCGGAGCCCATATCGGACCCCGTCATAGCGGGCGAGGTTCGAGGACGCCTCCGCCGGCGCAACAATATAATAGGCCGGTAGCGCGTGCTGGGTATGAGGCAAGGAGATATCGACCACCTCGGCGCCGGCGGTCTTCAACCACTCGGCGCCTTGGCTCCATAGTCCTTCGATTTCCGCGACCATTCCATCGACGCGGTATTCTTTCGGGATGCCGATCTTCAGCCCCTTCACGTCGCCGGTCAGCGCCGCTTCAAAATCGGGAACGATGATATCGGCGCTGGTCGAATCCCTCGGATCATGCCCGGCCATGGCGCCGAGCATGATCGCCGAATCGCGGACGGTTCGCGTCATCGGTCCCGCCTGATCCAGGCTCGACGCAAACGCGACGATGCCCCAGCGGGAGCACCGCCCATAGGTCGGCTTGGTGCCCACAATGCCGCAGAACGAGCCGGGCTGACGGATGGAACCGCCTGTATCGGTCCCGATGGCAGCGGTCGCCATGTGCGCGGCGACGGCGGCGGCCGAACCGCCCGACGACCCGCCGGGCACCCGGTCCTTGCCATCGTCCAGCGTCCACGGATTTTTGACCGGCCCGTAATACGAGGTGACGTTGGCGGAACCCATCGCAAACTCATCCAAATTGGTCTTGCCAAGCATCACCGCCCCGGCACTCCACAGCTTGGAAGTGACCGTCGATTCGTATGTCGGCACGAACCCGTCCAGAATATGCGAGCCCGCTGTGGTCAGGACGCCCTCGGTGCAGAACAAATCCTTAATGGCGATAGGGATGCCATCCAACCGACCCAGCATTTCACCGTGTGCCCGGCGCTGATCCGAGGTCCGCGCGCGCTCCAGCGCCGCCTCGGGCGATTCGGTAATAAAGGCGTTGAGGTCCCGGCCGGCCTCCATCGCCTTCAAATAGGCCTCGGTCAATTCAAGCGAGGATATCTCTCCGGCATCCAACAGATCGCGGGCCCCGGCGATGTCGAGCGATGTCAGCGCACCGCTCATTCCACTACCTTGGGCACGGTAAAGAAGCTGCCCGCCGGGTCCGGCGCGTTGGCCATCAGGTCCCCGGCGAGACCGCCATCGGTTACCGCGTCCTCACGCCTGGGCGAGTCCTTTTCGGTCGGCGAGGCCATGGGTGGAACGTCATCTGTGGGCACCTCGCCGAGCTGCTCAATCCAGCCCAGGATATTGCTGAGTTCGACCACCAGACCGGGAACGTCGTCATCGGCGATCTTGAGCCGCGCGAGCCGGGCAATTTTGCGGACAGTGGCCTCGTCGAGCGCCATGGAAATTCTCCATTCAGAACGGCGCGGAAACTATCACCGGGCCTGAGGGACGACAAGGCATCCGGATATGGGCCGAGACAAGAATTGGGAGAGGGTGAAGCTCTTGGTTGCGCCGGAAGTATGTCCATGTTGCCGCAATTGCTCGTCTCGTTATCGCTATCCGCGCCGACCCATCCCTCGGCGGCGCTACCCGTACAAGGCACACCCCGGGAGCTGCTGCGGGAACAAGAGAACCAGGAGCGCCTGGAGACCGAACAGCGCAAACTCCGGCAAGTCATCGAGAGGGATCGTACGCAGTCCGGTGAACGGGACACCCGGAGCCAGGAACGCCGCCGACAGTCGGACCGTGACCGGCGGGAACGCAATCAGGACTTGAAGGAGCGGCGTCGGCGGGGGGCAACGCGGCAGCCGATCCGCTTAATACAATTCTCTGCCGAAGATATCGTCGGGTCGCGGCCTGCAACCTCCGGTCTCGGTGCGGCGCGCGGGCCATCTCGTGGTCGCTACCCTCGCCAACTGCCGTCGCGCATCCTATGGCATGAAGGCCACACTTGGGCGTAACCGACCCTTTTGTGGTCAAAATGACGATTCCAAGGCAACAAAGTATTGACGTCAAAATTTGTCATCATACTATATCTAGTAGTTGATGGTTCTCCTCGGGGATTGAGAGGGAAGCCGGTGCGGGTCGTTTTTCCAGGCTGATTTCAGCCCAACCAAGTCCGGCGCTGCCCCCGCAACTGTAGACGGATGGTCTGTTTCGTCGGTTCCACTGGGCCGTTGGGGACCAGGGAAGGCAGGAACAAACGGCGTGTCCGTGAGCCAGGAGACCTGACCATCGACTGACGATGTTCCAGGCCGGGCGGGGTGCACCGGGCGGGATGAGGGGGCTTACGGGGAATTCTTGAAGTTCAGCTCGGAAATTGAGGACCCCGCCGCGCCGCATCTTCCGACGGGCACCGCCGCCAACCGCAGTGTTCTTGAGGACGCGGTCCGGCACGAAACGAGGGGCCGGCCGGATGGCCGGATAGGGATTAATAACGGAGGTCGACGTGCTGGATAATACGGAATCAAGCAGCGAATTGCCGCTGGAACTGCCTAAGACCGGTGAGGAAATGGCCGCGGACATGCTGGATTCCATCCAGACCGCGAGAGGACCCAAGGTTCGTATAGACAAGAGCCGGGACGCCAACCTGACCGATTTCGGCAAAGCCGTATTGACCGACCGATACCTGCTTCCAGGTGAAGCCTACCAAGATCTGTTTGCGCGGGTTGCCAGCACCTACGGCGATGATGACGGACACGCCCAGCGGATTTACGACTACCTCTCCAAACTCTGGTTCATGGCGGCGACCCCAATCCTCTCGAATGGCGGCGCAGACCGCGGACTGCCCATATCGTGCTTCCTGAACGAAGCCTCCGATTCGCTCGACGGCATCGTCGGGTTGTGGACCGAGAACGTCTGGCTCGCGTCCAACGGCGGCGGGATCGGCAGCTATTGGGGAAATCTGCGTTCCATCGGGGAACGTGTCGGAAATGCCGGCAAGACCTCGGGCGTCATCCCGTTCATCCGGGTGATGGATTCTCTCACACTCGCCATATCACAGGGCTCGCTGCGGCGCGGCTCCGCGGCGGTGTACCTCCCCATCGATCACCCTGAAATCGAGGAATTTATGGAAATCCGCCGCCCCACCGGCGGCGATCCCAACCGCAAGGCGCCCAACTTGCATCATGGCGTCCTGGTCTCGGATGCCTTCATGCGCGCCGTCGAGGCCGACGAGAACTGGGCACTGATCAGTCCTTTGGATGGAACGCCGATTCGCACGGTGTCGGCGCGTTCGCTCTGGATTCGCCTGCTGACCGCGCGAATCGAGGTCGGCGAGCCTTACATCATCTTTTCCGACCGAGTAAATTCAATGCTGCCCGAGCATCACAAGCTCGCCGGACTGACGGTGAAGACCTCCAATCTCTGCTCGGAGATCACCCTGCCCACCGGCATTGACCATCTGGGCGAAGAACGTACCGCGGTCTGTTGCCTGTCCTCTCTCAACATCGAAACCTATGACGAGTGGAAGGATGATCCCCGTTTCATCGAGGACGTCATGCGTTTCCTCGACAACGTACTCCAGGATTTCATCGACAAGGCACCCGATTCCATGGCGCGGGCCGCTTATTCGGCCATGCGCGAGCGTTCCGTCGGGCTCGGCGCCATGGGGCTGCACTCGTTCTTCCAGGCCAAGATGATTCCCTTCGAGAGCGCCATGGCCAAGGCCTGGAACAGCAAGATATTCGCTCAAATCCGGGAGCACGTCGACGCCGCCTCGAAGGCCCTGGCCAAGGAAAGGGGTGCTTGCCCCGACGCCGAGGATTACGGCATCGAGGAGCGGTTCTCCAACAAGACGGCCATTGCGCCGACCGCGTCTATTTCGATCATCTGCGGCGGCACCTCTCCCGGTATCGAGCCCATCAGCGGCAACAGCTTTATGCACAAGACCCTGTCGGGCTCGTTCAACGTCCGCAACCGGCACCTCAAGAAACTGCTGGCGGAGAAGGGTCGGGACAATGAGGAAACCTGGAGCTCCGTCACCACCAACGAAGGCAGCGTGCAGCATCTGGAGTTCCTGACCCAGGACGAAAAGGACGTGTTCAAGACCGCCTTCGAACTGGATCAGCGCTGGGTGGTGGAACTTGCAGCCGACCGAACGCCCCACATCGACCAATCGCAATCAGTGAATTTGTTCCTCCCCGCCGACGTCCATAAGCGGGACCTGCATCAGATTCATTTCCAGGCGTGGAAGAAGGGGATGAAGAGCCTCTACTACTGCCGTTCCAAATCCATCCAGCGGGCGGAAGTGGTCACGGAACGGAGTGCGGCCGCTGAAACGCCGAATGACGCCTCGGCTGCCGAATTCGCCGGGAGCACCGATTACGAAGAATGCCTGGCCTGCCAGTAAGAGCAGGCGGACTTACCCAAGGAGGAGCCGCGTTATGTCCCTATTGGACGCCAAACCGGTCTACAAACCGTTCTCATATCCGTGGTGCTACGACGCCTGGCTGAAGCAACAGCAGGTACACTGGCTGCCCGAAGAGGTGCCGCTGGCAGACGACGTGAAGGACTGGCACCACAAGCTCAATGATTCCGAACGTCATCTGATGACCCAGATTTTCCGCTTCTTCACCCAGTCGGATATCGAAGTCAACAACTGCTACATGACGCATTACTCGCAGGTGTTTAAACCCACCGAGGTGCAGATGATGCTGTCGGCGTTCTCCAACATCGAGACGGTGCATATCGCCGCCTACTCACATCTGCTCGACACCATCGGTATGCCGGAGACCGAGTACTCCGCGTTCCTCCAATACAAGGAGATGAAAGACAAGTACGACTACATGCAGGAATTCGGTGTCGATACGCCGGAAGACATCGCCAAAACCCTGGCCGTGTTCGGCGGTTTCACCGAAGGTCTGCAACTATTTGCCAGCTTCGCCATTCTGCTGAATTTCCCGCGGCTCAACAAAATGAAGGGGATGGGGCAGATCGTCACGTGGTCCGTGCGCGACGAAAGCCTCCACTGCGCCTCAATCATCAAGCTGTTCCGGACCTTCATCTCGGAAAATCCGGACATCTGGACCGAGGAATTCCGGGGCGATCTCTACAAGGCGTGTGAGACCATCGTCACCCACGAAGACGCCTTCGTCGATCTCGCCTTCGAGCTGGGTCCGGTGGAAGGACTCGCGGCCGACGACATCAAGGCCTACATCCGCTACATCGCCAACCGGCGGCTCACCCAGTTGGGACTGGAAGAGATCTATCACGAGCAGCGGCATCCCCTGCCGTGGCTGGACGGTATGCTCAACGCTGTCGAGCATACCAACTTCTTCGAGAACCGGGCGACCGAGTATTCCAAGGCGGCCACGCGGGGCACCTGGGAAGAAGCGTTCGCCTAGACCACAATTTCCGGTTGCCGCAGTCCGTACCTGTATCGCCATTGGCGGCGGGGTTTGGTTATGCGCTCGTTGATCCTCCGTTTCATGTCATGGACGGTGGACCAATTCAGTGGGGGAGGATCATCATTCGGCGAGGTTCGAGAATATGAAGATGGCGTTTTCTTCGCCGTCGAGGAAAAAACCGATCTCGTCGCGGTGAACAAACAGTCGTCCAGCTCATAAAAAAGGCCGGCAATCAGCCGGCCTTTTTTCCGCAACACACCGGATTATTTCTTCATCGGCGGCTTGCCCTTACCCTTGGGCAGACTGGCGGTAATCTCAGCCGCCGTCTTCTTGAAGTACGCCAGCGCCGCCGCTCCGTCGACGCCCTTCTCAGCCGCATTTTTCAGCCATTGCTGCTCGACAAAGGCTGCCCGCTCCCTGATGACCGCCATGAATTCGGGGCTTGCATCGTGGCTGATCCCGCCGTTCTTGAGGATCGCCCGCTTGCCGGCATTGTTCTGACCGTCCAAGGCCCGGCCCACCTTCACGGCCGCTTTCTCACCGGAGATGCTCTCGATCGCCTTCTTGTCTTCGGCGGGAAGACCGTCCCAGGTCTTGCCGTTCATGAAGAACGCGAAGGAATTGGTGCCGAGCATGCCGGGGAACTCGGTCACATGCTTCACATAGCGGGCGAACCTGAACGCCAACACGGTCGAATTGCCGTTGAGCAGGCCGTCAACGGTCCCCTTGGAAATCAGCTCGAAGGACTTCGGCGTCGGCGCGGTCACCACCGTTGCGCCCAGCTTGTCCATAATGCCCTTTGACGGGCCCGCGGAGGTACGAATCTTGTATCCCTTCAGGTCCTCCAGTTTGATTACCGGCTTGCCGCGGCTATGAAGGCTGTAGCCGGCCGTCACGTACTGGGTCAGCAACTTCATGCCCTTGAACTCGTCGGCGCCACCGAAGAACTTCTGTTGGGTCCGCCAAAGCGCAACCGAGGAGCCAGTCGCGGAGGGCGTCGTAAACGGAATCTCCGCCATCAGGGCCAGCTTCAGGCGCTGCCGCTGATAGGTATTCGCAGTCTGTGCCACATCCGCACCGCCCTTGGCCACCAGATCCCATTGACGGGGCGGCGGCGCCAACGAGGCCGCCGGCGCGAAAATTTTGACCCGGCCGTTTGTGACCCGCGGCACCTGGTCCATCCAGGGTTTGAACAACGCTTTGTAGAGGGCGGACGGCTTGGGGACCGAAACATTGACGGTAATTGTGGTTTCGGCCTGCGCGGCGCCTAAAGGTACGAGAACGGCCATTGCGGACGCACCAACAATGGCGGAAGAAATGGCTTTCACGATTTTCCTCCCTATGAATGACGGCCCGGCCGTTATCCCGGCCTCAAAATACGAGCCCGATCACTTCTAGCACAATAAGAAATGGATAGCGAAACACACCCTTGTGTCGGTCTAGGGTCTGTACTCAATTAGGGGAGTCTCCTTTTTGCGCCCTCTCACCCTCCCCTCTCCCCCGGGAAGGGGGCGAGGGGACGGACCGAAACTCCCTCTCCCTCTCTGAGGGAGAGGGCCGGGGTGAGGGTGATATGGAAATTCCCCCTCACCCGGTGCCGGGTAGGCTCGGCATTCGCCTCGCCAACCCGCCGCACCCTCTCCCCCTGACGGGGGCGAGGGACCGTGTGCCGCGCCGGCGTTCATCTCCGCATCGACATAGAACATCTCCGAGAACGTCGCGACAGGCGCCGTCGCCCCATAGGCCGACCCGACGATCAGCCGCATGGTCGCACCGTCCCGGTCGATGACCGGGAGAGTGTCCTTCGGGTGATGGAAGAAACCGGGTTCCGTCTCCTCATGGGCCGTCGGCAATCCGACCCAGAGTTGAATGCCGTGCATGGTTGTATCCTTGGCCCGTTCCTCGTCGCCGGTCCGTTCCGAGTGCACGATGCCGCGGCCGGCGGTCATCCAGTTGACATCGCCGGGCCGGACAGCCTGCTCGTGGTCCAGGCTGTCCCGGTGGATGATCTCGCCTTCGAACAGATAGGTGACGGTGGCGAGACGGATATGGGGATGCGGCCCGACATCGATGCCGTCGCCGGCCGGAAAATGGGCCGGTCCCATATGGTCGAAAAATATGAACGGTCCGACGGCTCGCTTTTTCATGTTGGGAAGGACCCGGCGAACGGAAAATCCGCCCAAATCCCTGGGCCGGGGTTCAATGACGATTTCGATGGCGCCGGACATGGCATGAGTCTCCGAACGATTTGTCCCCCTTTCGAAGTGCAGGTACCGCAATCCGGTCCCACAATCACCCCGCCGATGCGGCAATGTTTGATGGCGCCGTTTTGACCGGCTATTGATGAGCGAACATGTCCGATCTATCTCCGGTTCCAGCCAATCCGTCCGCTACCGTCCTTCTTCTCCGGGACGGTGAAAATGGCCTCGAAGTGTTCATGGTCGAACGCCACCGCAAGATCGACTTCGCTTCGGGCGCCCTGGTATTTCCCGGCGGCAAGCTGGACCCGGCCGACGCGGCGCTCGCCGAGGCCCGCCCGGCAAATGGCCTTTCCCCGGAGGAAACCGCCTTTCGTCTCTGCGGCATCCGGGAGACATTCGAGGAAGCGGGTATTTTGCTGGCCCGGGATGAAGCCGACGGGCCGCTGGTGGGCGGCGCGCGCCTCGATCACCTGCAGGACCGGTATCGAGCCAAACTCCACGCCAACGAGATTTCATTGGGCGATATCCAGGCGGCGGAGGGCATCCACTACGCCTGCGGCCACATGACCCCGTTTGCCCATTGGATCACGCCGAAAGTGGCGCCCAAACGGTTCGACACAATGTTTTACCTGGCCGTCCCGCCCGGCGAACAGCTTGGTGACCATGACGGCGCGGAATCGGTGGATTCCATTTGGATCACGCCCGCCCAAGCCCTCGCCGATCAAGCCGCCGGCAAGCGCTCCATCGTCTTCGCCACCAGGCTGAATCTGGAAAAACTCGGTCGAGCCTCGACGGTTGATCAGGCCTTCGCCAACGCCGCCGGCGAGGAGTTGGTTGCCGTGGAACCCACCGTCGAGGATGCGGATGGCGGCCGGATCTTTCGAATCCCGGCGGAAGCGGGCTACGGCGGCAGCGAGTTCTTCGAGCCTGCTCCCTAATCGTCACATTGGTTTAGGGGCACCCCCAGCCTAAATGCGTCAGGCTTTGTTTGCGCGGCCCGTGAAGGAAACAACAATGAACAATATCCTCTCGGGCCCCATAATCTCTGCCATCACCACCCCGTCACCGCTTTCAGCCGCGCAGATTATTTCAACCGAGACCGCCGCGGATAAGGCCCGCCGGTTTGAAGCCCAAGGGAACCCCGATGGGACCCGCTCACTCACCGAATAGGACCGGGCCGAATCACAGGCCTATTACGCGGAGATCCTGGAGCATCGCCGCCGCCAGGCCCGCGACGACCGAAGAACCGAATAGGACGGCACCGCGATCAAACGCCTCGATCAAACGATGTGCATGTTCAGCTTGGGCTTGGGGCACACCGGGACCAAACGCTGGTATTCCCGCCGGACCTCCTGACGCATCTCCTCGATGCGTGCATCGATCCGATCCCGAGGCTCGCCCCGCTCCATGAGCGCGCGTCGAAGGTTCTCTTCAACCTCACCGCAAAGCTCTTCAGCGCTCTTCATGCTGAAATTTCCATCCGAGGGCACAATGTGGAGATTACCCAGCATACAGCGGACGTAGTCCTTCTTGGGCGTCGGCGCAGGGGTAACCGCGAATACGGATCCGAGAAGACCGATACCCAGCAGCAGAACCGCAGTGCCCAACGTCACAGCAGTTACTATTTTCGGCGTAATTGTCGGAACTCCGGTGCCCGTATCGGGTATCCGAGGCTATGGGCCCGTGGATCAAGTGAACTCCATCGCGTTTCGGGACCTTAGAGGTCTTTCAAAGCCTCGCGACGCAGTGCAGTTGCCTCGTCGGCTGTGATCAGGTCCTCATCGAGCAGCCGCTTGATCCGGCGCAGGCGATCCTCGACCGAAGCGGCCTCGGCGGGTTTGGCGTTTTCCATGACCGTCTGCTCGGCCGGCCTTTCGACATTCCGCGGGGAAGGTGGAGCCACCACAGGCCCCGGCAACGGATCGAGCGGACGCTTGATTGGACGCAGGCGATCCTCCACCGAAACGGCCTTGGTGGGTTTGGCGATTTCCATGACCGTCTGCTCGGCCGTCCTTTCGACATTCCGCGGGGAAGGAGGAGCCACCACGGGTCCCGGCAACGGGTGGAGTCCTGCAAACTCGGCCATTTTCGCAGCGGTCAGTTTGCCCGCAAATCCCAAGTCGATTGCCTTCTTCCACGCCTTTGACCACACCGTAACGTGCTCGACGAACGCCTTCTTCTTGGGATAGTTACCGATCCGGTCGGGGTGGTAGTCGCTGCTGCTGTAGTCAGCGTGCTCCAAGGGACCGAGGCCAGCCATCTCCGGATTAACATAGTAGGCAACCCGAAAATACCGACCGTAATTTGCCCGAACGTATTGGGCGGAGACGGTGTTGGCCGGAACTTTGATCCCCAACGATTGCGCGTACCGGACCAGCTGACTTGCCGAGCTTTCCTCCTTGGCCTTGGTCATTTCGGCATGAGCGACACCCCAACAATCAATTTGGGTGCCGGCATACATTGCCTTGCCCTCGAAGTGATGTTTCCGCCCGCGCGCACACCACGGCGGCACGCGCCATCCCGGACTTCGGTTGATGACGGGATAGCCGACAATCACCACCGAAACCAGGCGTTTGTCCACGGTCTGCAACAGATATACCGTTGCGAAGGTCGAAACTCCGGTCTGACTCTGGGTTTCCTTGACCCCGAATACCTGCCACGCGCCTGCCGGGAGCGGAATCTGCATATGGTCGCTCCCGTCGAAAATCGGCGCGAACGCCTCGTAAGTCTGACCAATCCGGAACGGTGAGACCTCTCCATCGGGAATGTCCGCCCCGGGCGGCTTCTCAATCGTCATCGAATCCGATTTGATTTTGCCAACCGGCACCGGAGTTGCAGTCGGTTCAACTGCTGCCACCCGGCTCTCCCGTTCCCGGGCCGGTGCTTTGGTTATGACGGCACCCGGATGGTGGGCGGTATCCAATTTCGGGTCCTGGGGGTTTTCGCCTGCCTTGATCGCTTCCGCCTGATCACTGCCTGCCGGGGCCATGGTGAATTTGACCAGACAGTGACTGGTTCCGCGGCCGGTCATGCTGCCCTCCACCCTACCTTCCAAACCGGTGTCCGTGACCTTCCCCTTGATCTGAGCGCTCTGGTCCTGCGGTGTTGGTATCAAGACGCCAATTATCTGCAGCCGCTTCCAGGCCGAGAACCCGCCACCCTTCAACGCCAGGTCCCAGGCAACTGGTTCCCCGTGATTTTCGGCCCGTAGCTGGAGCCGCCCACCAACAATTTCGGCACTCTTGAAAACAAAGTAGCCACGGCAATCGCCAGCGTCTCCCGATGCCAACGAGGCCACCGTGAGCGGGCCGTCGGGCACCGTTTGTGCCGTTGCCGCCGGCACGATCGCCAGCGTTACCGGAAATAGCAGCGTTGAAATCAACCAAGACTTATTCAAGTGTTCCTCTCCGGCAAATTTTGACGGACGGTTGAATATTCGCGCGTATCCCCGCAAACACAAACCACTTTTTCTTGTTCAATTCTAACCCGTCAGACCGGCGCTCGATGCCAATCCGGCCAGCCGCGCGGTCTCCGATTCGACAAAGCCCCGGAAAGCCGCCGGACTGACGCTGGCATCGATATCCAGGCCGCGTTCGGCTACCTTCTTGACGATGCCGGCATCCGAAAGCGCCGTGGTCGCCGCATCGAAAATGGCCGACACGGCCTCATCGGGAGAGCCGGCGGGCATCAGCAGACCCATCCACGATCCGATTTCCAGCGCCGGGTACCCGAGCTCTACAAAAGTTGGGACATCGGGCAAGGCGCCGGCCCGGCGGGGCGAGGCCACCGCCAAACCGTTGATGCGTCCGTCGGCGATGGGCGCCAGGGTGCGGGGTGCGGTCATGAAGAGGACGTCCAGGTCTCCGTTCTCGACCGCGGCGATGGCGCCGTTGGCGCCTCCCTCCACGTCAACTTCCTTGAGGTCGATCCCGGCGGCGTTCATCAGCGAAATGAACTCGAGACGGTGAATGCTGGCGGCGTTGATCGGGTTGTAGGTGATCTCCCCGGGACGATCCTTGGCGTCGGCGATGAGTTCGTCCAGCGTCGAAGCCCCAAGCGACGAATGGGCCACCAATGGATCAGGCGTATCGGCCACTTTGGTGACCGGAATCAAATCTTCCAGGGGCGTGATTTCGTAGTCTGACAATATTGAGGGTAGGAGCGCCATGTTGCCGACCGTCGCCATCAGCATCGTGTAACCGTCGGGCTCGGCGGCGGCGGCGGCGATGGGCCCATTACTGCCGCCCCGTCCACCGGTGATGATGTCGAACTCGATTGATCGGCCCAGCATCTCTTCCATCACGGGCCTCATGAACTCGGCCACCTCGTTGGAAGAGCCGCCCGGCGGAAACGGCAAAATCCACCGGATCGGTTTGTCTGGAAACGCCATCGTCCCCCCTTTCGGTTTATTGGACCGAGCGTACTCGGCCATGGGCCGCCTCGACAAGTACCGGCTCTTGGCGTATGAGGCGCCAATGATCGTCGACACCGTGCAGGAACTAGCCGAGACCGTCGGGCGAGGTCACCGCCTGATGGGTTTGGACGTGGGGTCCAAGACCATCGGGCTCGCGCTCTCGGACCCCTCCCTTACCATTGCTACGCCCATGGACACGATCCGCCGGCGGAAGTTCACCCGGGACGCCGCGGAGCTAGTCGAGATATTTGAGCAGCGGTCCATCGGCGGATTGGTCATCGGCCTGCCGGTCAGCATGGACGGGACCGAGGGCCCGGCCTGCCAATCGGTGCGGCAGTTCGGCGCGAACTTGTCGGCGAAGACCGATCTGCCCATAACTTTCTGGGATGAACGTCTGTCGACCTCAGCGGTGGAGCGCTTCCTCACCGACGAAGCCGATCTAAGCCGCGGCCGCCGAGCCGAACTGGTCGACAAATTGGCCGCCGCTTACATCCTTCAAGGTGCCCTGGATAGCCTAACGAGCGCGTAAATCCCTGGATTTTATCGAGTTTCCTGATCCGCACACTGCCGGCCACCGTTCCTGAGCCGATCCCGCGATTGGGCGAACGAGGCACCCGCGCAGCGGTTGTCCTCACCGCCGGGCTCGGCGGGCAGTTGGCCAGCCTTTCCCAAGAGACCAAGACGAAGCTGTCGGATGTTCCGCCGCCGACGTGGCCCAAAGGCAATCCGGTCGACATCGTCGGTGATGCGCCCGGTACCCGGTACTCGAGCCCGACGACCCATTACTCCCCCGCGTGTTCTATCGATTGTCCGGACCGGGCGGATGACGCTTGCCCCGGGGCGCTCGTCACCCTATAACCCCCCTTTATGGCCGATCCACCGGTTACCGCCGCATTTCCCCACCGCCACTTGCTCGGTATCGAAGGCCTTTCCCCCGATGAGATCACTATTCTGCTCGACGCGTCCGACGCGTATGTCGAACTGAATCGTCAGGCCGAGAAGAAGCGCGATGCGCTGCGCGGCCGAACCGTCATCAACCTGTTCTTCGAATCCTCGACCCGGACCCGCACGTCATTCGAGCTTGCCGGAAAGCGGCTCAGTGCCGACGTCATCAACATGTCGGTGGGAACCAGTTCGGTGAACAAGGGCGAGAGCCTGATCGATACGGCGATGACGTTGAATGCCATGCACCCGGATGTGCTGGTGGTCCGGCACGGCGAATCGGGCGCCGTCAAGCTGCTCTCGGAAAAGGTGAACTGCGCCGTAATCAACGCCGGTGACGGCAGCCACGAACACCCTACCCAAGCGCTATTGGATGCGTTGACCATCCGCCGGCGCCGCGGGCGCCTCGAGGGGCTGACCATCGCCATCTGCGGCGACGTGCTGCACTCCCGGGTGGCCCGGTCAAATCTGGTGTTGCTTACCATCATGGGGGCCCGGGTGCGGGTGATCGGGCCCCGGACCCTGCTGCCCGCCGATGTGGAGCGCTACGGCGTCGAGGTGTTCCATGACATGAAGGCCGGCCTCGAAGGCTGCGACATCGTGATGATGCTGCGCCTCCAGATGGAGCGTATGCAGGGCAACTTTATTCCGTCGATCCGCGAGTATTTTCAGTTCTTCGGCCTCGACTACGACAAGCTGGCCGCCGCCAAAGAAGACGCGCTGATCATGCATCCAGGCCCGTCAAACCGGGGCGTCGAGATCGACAGCGAGGTCGCCGACGATTTCTCCCGCAGTGTCATCCGCGAACAGGTAGAGATGGGCGTCGCCGTCCGAATGGCCTGCCTCGATCTTCTGGGCCGCAACACGGAAGAACTTGGCTCGAGGAACCTCTGATGGCCCGCGGCAATTGGACCCATGCCATGCCCGACGACCCGCTGGGGAGCGTCGCCTACGTCAATGCGCGGCTTCTCGATCCGGCGACCGGGCTGGACGCCATGGGCGGCGTACTGACCGAAGGCGAGAAGATCGTCGCCGTCGGACCCAATTTCACTCGCGAAGGCGCTTCCCTCGCGGACACCATCGTCGACTGCCAGGGCCTGTGCCTGGCGCCCGGCCTGATCGATATCCGGGTACAGATCCGCGAACCCGGCGAAGAGCACAAGGGAACCCTGGAATCCGAGGGCCGGGCAGCAACTGCCGGCGGGGTAACCACCTATGTGTGCCTGCCAAATACGACGCCCGTCATCGCCGAGGTGTCCGAGGTTGAATTCGTCGCCCGCCGCGCGCGTTTGCTGGGGCTGTCCAAGGTGTACCCCTACGGCGCGGTCACCAAGGACTTAAAGGGCGTCGAGATCGCTGAAATCGGTACCCTGGCCGGGGCCGGCGCGGTCGCGTTCACCGATGGCGAGAAAGCCATTGCAGACTCCCAGGTGATGCGCCGCGCGCTGTCATATGCGTCGACCTTCGGCCTGTTGATCGTCCAACACCCGGAAGAGCCTGGCCTGGCGGCGGGCGGGGTGATGAATGAGGGCGAAATCGCCACCCGTCTCGGACTGCCCGGCCTGCCAAGCGTCGCAGAGACCATATTGGTCGAGCGGGATCTCCGGCTGCTGACGCTAACCGGCGGCCGGCTGCATTTCGCCCATGTCTCCTGCGCCGAAGCCATCGACGCCATCCGCAAGGCGAAGGCGGCGGGCCTGCGGATAACGTGCGATACGGCACCACCCTATTTTGCGCTCAATGAAACATCCGTCGGCGACTACCGCACGTTCGCGAAATTGTCGCCGCCGCTCCGGGGAGAGCGTGACCGCGAGGCGGTGGTCGCGGCGCTCGCCGACGGCACCATCGATGTAATCGCCAGCGACCATGCGCCTCAGGACGAGGATTCGAAGCGCCTGCCATTCGCCCAGGCGGCCAACGGTGGCGTGGGGCTGGAAACACTGCTCTCGGTGTCGCTCGAGCTCTACCACAACGGCCATCTGTCTCTCCTGGAGGTTGTCGGGAAATTGACCCAGGCCCCATCCGAGCTGATGAACCTGCCGGCAGGGAGACTTTCGCCCGGCGAGGCCGCCGACATCGTCATCTTTGACCCGGACCGGGCCTGGAAAGTCGATGCCGACCAGCTCGCCTCCAAATCAAAAAACTCCCCCTTCGACGGCCGGCCGGTCCAGGGTATGGTTATCCGTACCGTGATCGACGGGCGCACCGTTTACGCCGTCGAGAATTAATCATCGGGTCCAGCCCACTTGGTCGGTAACGCGCACCTTTTGACCGCCGTCCTCGCCTATCTGGCGGGGTCCATCCCATTCGGGTTGCTGCTCCCGCGGATGGCGGGGCTGGGCGATATACGGTCCATCGGCTCGGGCAACGTGGGCGCGACCAACGTGCTGAGGACGGGGCGCGCAGGGGTTGCCGCCGCGACGCTGCTGCTCGACGTTGCCAAGGGCGCCGTCCCCGTTTTGATTGCTCACAGGTTCAGCCTCGATCTCGCCATCGTCGCCGGTTTGACGGCCGTCATCGGTCACAATTTTCCCCTATGGTTGAAGTTCCAGGGCGGCAAGGGTGTCGCCACCTCGTTTGGGGCGCTCGTGGCGGTCTCTTGGCCGTTGGGAATTGCTTGCCTGGGGGTGTGGCTCGCCGTCGCGGTGGTTACCCGCTATTCGTCGCTCGCCGCCATCCTTGCTTTCGCGGCGTCGCCCTTCATTGCCTGGTGGCTGTCCGGAGACCAAATCGCGGTATTGGCGGCATTATTGGCCATACTCGGAATTACCCGCCACCACCAAAACATCCGCCGGCTGTTGCGCGGCCGGGAATCCAGAATCGGTGAGAAATCCAAATCCGAAACGGAGTAGGTCGGCCGATCAGCGGAACATCGCGGCCGTGCTCGGCAGCCAGGTCGCGATAACAGGAAACGCGACAATGATTCCGATCAGCATGATCAGCGAGATGACGAACGGCAGGACGCCCATATAGATTCGCCCGAGCGCGACCTCCTGCGCCATTCCCTTGATTATGAACACGTTCATCCCGACGGGAGGCGTTATCAGCCCGAGTTCCACCACCATCACCACCACGATGCCGAACCAGATCGGGTCGTAGCCGAGATTCTGAACCACGGGGAAGAAGATTGGGATGGTCAGCAGAATCATGGCAAGTGAATCCAGCGCGCACCCGAGAACCAAATAGATCAACAGAATAATCAGCAGGATCATGGTCTTGGACAGCGCCAGGCCTTCGATCCAACCGCCGATGGCGTTGGGGACTTCGCTAAGGACCAGGAAATTGTTGAACAGGATGGCGCCGATGAGGATGGTGAAGATCATCGACGTGGTACGCACCGTCTCCATGAGGCATTCGACGAAAACCGCCCATGTCATGGTGCGGGCAAGCAGCGCCAGACCAAGTGCCCCCGATGCGCCGATACCTGCCGCTTCCTCAGGCGAGAAAATCCCAAGATAAATGCCGCCGATCACCAGCAAGAACAGGACGACGGTACCCCAGACGTTCTTAAACGCGCCCAGTTTTTGGCGAATGGTGGTCTTCTCGCCGCGTGGGCCGAGCTCCGGTTTGATTCGCGTCACCACCGAGATGGTGAGCATGAAAGTGATGACCAACAGGATGCCGGGAATGAAGCCGGCGAGGAACAGATCGCCGATATTGGATTCGGTCAAGATGCCGTAGAGCACCAGAATCACGCTCGGCGGGATCAGAATGCCGATGGTTCCGCCGGCGGCGATGGAGCCCGTCGACAGACTGTCCGCGTAGTTGTAACGCTTCATCTCCGGCAGCGCGACTTGGGTCATTGTCGCTGCGGTCGCAAGAGACGACCCGCAGATAGCGGCGAAGGCGCCGCAGCCGCCGATGGTCGCCAAGCCCAGGCCGCCCCGCCGGTGTCCAAGCCAAGTATTGCAGGCATTGAACAGCGCCTCGGACAGGCCCGAATTACTGGCGAAATACCCCATGAGAATAAACAGCGGGACAATCGACAGATTGTAGGTAATCGCCGTTTCATACGCCGTCTGGCCGAGTAGAAACAATGCCGCATCAAAGTCCCCGAGCAGGATCGATCCGCCAACGAAGCCCGTGACCCCCATGGCAAAGCCGATCGGCAGTCCGATCGCCAAGAGCAGGAACAAAACCAGGAAGACGATGATGGCTAGGGTGATGGGGTCCATATTTCGCCGCCTAGTCGGCTCCCGTCGAGGACGGATTGCCAACCACCATCATTTGCCCGGTAACCGCCGCCCGGGCCGCAATCACAAGATGAAGCACCAATGAGGTGAGCATCAACACGCTGGCCAGCGCCATCACGTACGCCACCGGCCAGACAGGAATCTCCCAGAGAATGGTCTGGTCATTGTTCTCGATCCGGGATGCGGCCTGAAGAAACAGCCGCCAGACCACAAAGCCGATAAAGACCGCCGCAATCGCGTGGGTAATGAAATCAAGCGCCGCCTGAACGCGCGTCGGCATCATGGTAATCAGGATGTCGACGCGAATATGACCGCGGTTAAAGGTGGTGAACCCGACCCCGAGGTAAATGATCATCCCCATTATGAGTTCGGTCAGCTCAACGGTACCCGCCACCGGATGATCGAAAATACGTCCGACCACGTCGGCGAGCGTTAGAAACATCATGATCGCAAGACCAACAGAACCCGCGCGAGCGAGCCACAGTGTGACTCGCTCGCTCAGGAATATCAGAAATCCTCCTGACGGATTCATCCGAAGTCCGATATCAATGAATCAGTGCAGCGTTATCCTGCTTTCATCATTTGACGGAGTTCATCCATCAATGCCTTGCCGTTGAGGCCCATTTCGTTGCCCTTGGCAATCCACTGATCAGTAATGATCTGGATCGTTTGGCCCAGCGCTTCTGTTCGGCTTCAGACAGGGTTTGGATTTTATTGCCGGCCTTGACGGCATCCTGCCTGCCAACCGCGTCCGCTTTGTCCCAAAGCGACCCGATCAGCTTGGCGCCCTTGGCACCGCCCTCGGCCGTCAGCACTTTCCGTGCGGCCGCGGGAAGACCTTCGAACTTCTTCTTGTTCATATTGAGAGCAAATGGGGTGGTATAGAGTCCGCCCGCCACCTCGAGATGATACTTGACCAATCCCGCCAGCCGGAAACCGTGTACCGCTTCCCATGGGAAGAACGCGGCTTCGGTAGTGCCTCGGGTCAGACTCTCATGGGCCTGGGTAGCTGATTGGTTGACCGGAACGGCGCCGAGGCTCTTGGCGGTCAGCACGCCACCGCCACCGACGCGGATCTTCATCCCCTTGAGGTCTTCCATCTTGGTGACTTCTTTCTTGGAATGAAGCAGACCCGGTCCGTGCACCCAGGAGGTGACCAGGACCGTATCGCCCATTTCCTTCTTGTCGAATCCATGCTTCATGTACCACTTGATGTGGCCGGCGCTGCCTTTTTCCGCATTGGGTGACGCAAACGGCACCTCGGCGAAGCGGAACAAGGGAGCACGGCCCGGGGTATAGGCGCCGACGCTCCAGGCTAAGTCACGGACACCGTTCTTGGCCAAGTCGTATTGCCCCGGAGGTTTCGCCAGCGCGTTCTTGTCGAGCTGGATTTTGAGTGTGCCGCCGGAAGCCTTTTCGACAGCATTGATCCAGGCCTGGGCGGTCTGGGTCATATGGTGCACCGGCGGCAGCCAGTGGGCCATCTTTAGCGAAACCGTTTGTGCCGATGCGGCACCGGAGAGCAGCGAGGCTCCCAGGAGCGTCGTTCCGGCCATAAGGAGTGTTTTGTTGAGACGTGTCATATTCCTCTCCGTTAAGTGTTGGTTGGTGCGGCTATCACCCCGCGTTATTCCGTGTTGGCCAATATATTAAGCGGGTTGTCATTGAACACGCTAGTTATTTTGCCGCTCGCGGATTAGCAATGACGGCAACCCGGTGGAAGTGACAACCATCTGCGCGCTATCAACATCCATTTCCGTTCGATAGTGTAACGCGATGTCTTTATCGGATGACGAGAGACGGGACATTCTGCGGCTGATCAGGGCCGAACGTGTGGGCCCGGTCACCCATCGCCGGCTGGTTGAACGCTTTGGTACGGCGGCGGCGGCGTTGGAGGCGTTGCCGAATTTGGCGCGCCGCGGCGGCGCCAAATCCCCATCACTGCCGACGGTTTCGGAAATCGAGGACGAAATCGATGCAGCCCAAGCACAGAAGGTGCACTTGCTGCATCTTGGCGAGGAGACCTATCCGCCTCTCCTCAAATATTTGGAAGACGCGCCGCCGGTCCTGTTTGCCAAAGGGGATCCCGGCTTGGCCGCTCGGCGGTGCCTTGGGCTCGTGGGGACCCGGAATGCCTCAATCAATGGAACGCGCATGGCCGGCAAACTCGCCGGCGAGCTGGGCGAGGAGGGATTTGCCATTGTCTCGGGGATGGCCCGGGGCATTGATGGCGCCGCGCACGAAGCGGCCATCGATACCGGCACTATTGCCATCCTCGCCGGGGGTGTGGATGTGATTTACCCAAAAGAACACGCGCAACTCCATGAGCGGCTGACTGCCGAGGGTCTGGTTATCTCCGAAATGCCGCTCGGGCTTACCCCGCAGGCCCGTCATTTCCCCCGCCGAAACCGGTTGATATCGGGCCTCTCGGAAGGCGTCATTGTCGTCGAAGCGGCAAAGCGGTCGGGATCACTGATCACTGCGCGCACCGCCTTGGAACAGGGCCGCGAGGTGTTCGCCGTACCCGGCTCGCCGCTCGATCCTCGCGCCCAAGGACCCAACCTGCTGATTCGGGACGGCGCCGTCCTCACGGAATCCGCCGCCGACGTGACAAATAATTTGCCGGATGTTTTCTCTCCGCCAACGCCAAGGCTGGACGACCCCTCGCAAGTCATTGAATTTGAAACAGAAACTCCATCGACGCCGGTCGAAACACCGACGAATTTCAACCGCACGGACCTAGAGGAATTTCTGGGCCCAACGCCGGTTGCGGTTGACGAACTCATTCGGCAATGCCAAATGTCCCCTGCCGCGGTCACGACCATCCTCCTGGAATTGGAGTTGGCTGGAAGAATCGAACGGCACCCGGGCAATCGGGTTTCATTACTCGCCGAGATATAACGGACGCCAAATGTCGAACGTCGTCGTTGTCGAATCGCCCGCCAAGGCGAAGACGATCAATCGGTATCTGGGGAGCGACTACACGGTCCTCGCCAGCTACGGCCATATTCGCGATCTGCCGGCCAAGGACGGATCGGTTGATCCCGGTGCCGACTTCTCGATGAAGTGGGAGATCGGTTCCAACTCCCAAAAGCAGGTGAAGGAAATCACCGAGGCCGTCAAAAAGGCAGATCACCTTTATCTGGCCACCGACCCCGACCGTGAAGGCGAGGCAATCTCGTGGCATGTCCAGCAGGTCCTGGACGAGAAGAAGGCCTTGGATGGCGTCGAGGTCAAACGGGTGGTCTTCAACGAGGTCACCAAGAACGCCATCCTTGATGCGTTCGATCACCCACGGGACGTGGATCAGGAGTTGGTCGAGGCCTACTTGGCCCGCCGCGCCCTGGACTACCTCGTTGGCTTCACCCTATCGCCGGTTCTTTGGCGCAAGCTGCCGGGCAGCCGGTCCGCGGGCCGAGTCCAATCAGTTGCGCTACGGCTGATCTGTGAGCGCGAAACCGGGATCGAGAACTTCGTGCCCCGGGAATATTGGTCGGTACACGCGGTGTTTGCCGATCAAAACGGCAAACCGGTCACCGCGCAGCTAACTCATCTCGACGGTGAGAAGCTGGACAAACTGGCGCTGGGTGACGAAGCCGCGGCAAACCGGGCGGTCGCCGCCATCGAGGCCGCGAATTTCTCCGTCTCCCGGGTCGAGCGCAAGCAATCCCGCCGAAATCCGGCGCCGCCGTTCACCACCTCGACGCTTCAGCAGGAAGCGGCCCGCAAACTATATTTCTCCGCCCGCAAGACCATGCAGGTCGCCCAGCGCCTCTATGAAGGCGTCAACGTCGACGGCGAGACTGTCGGCCTAATCACTTATATGCGGACTGACGGCGTTCAGATGGCCAAAGAGGCCATCGATGAGGCTCGCCGCCATATCGGGGCCGCCTATGGATCCAATTACGTGCCCGAACGCCCCCGGGAGTATTCGAGCAAGGCGAAGAACGCCCAAGAAGCCCACGAGGCGATCCGCCCGACCAATATCGGCCGGCTGCCCAAGGAACTCTCCGGCTTGGATCCGGATCAGTTCAAACTCTACGATCTGATTTGGAAGCGGACCGTGGCGAGCCAAATGGCCTCCGCCGTGCTCGACCAGGTTGCCGTCGACCTCAGGCCCGCGGGTGCGCCTCAAGATGACGACCGGCTGACGCTTCGCGCGCGTGGCTCGATTGTTACGTTCGACGGTTTTTTCAAACTTTATGAGGAAGGCCGCGATGACGGCGATACCCAAGAGGAAAAGGAAGCGCGATTACCGGACGTCAAGGAAGGCCAAGCTCTGGATCGGACCGACATCCTGCCGGAGCAGCATTTCACGCAGCCGCCGCCCCGCTTCTCCGAAGCGAGCCTGGTAAAGCGCCTCGAAGAACTCGGTATCGGCCGCCCGTCGACCTATGCATCGATTATCTCGGTCCTACAGGACCGGGATTATGTGCGGCTCGAGAGCCGGCGGTTCTTCCCCGAGGACAGAGGCCGGCTGGTCACAGCGTTCCTTGAGAGCTTCTTCACACGCTACGTGGAATATGACTTTACCGCTGATCTGGAGAACCAACTGGACGACATTTCGGGTGGACGGATCGACTGGAAGGCGGTCCTCCGGGACTTCTGGACCAAGTTCTCGGACTCCGTGGGTGCCACCACCGAACTACGGGTTCGTGAGGTGCTGGATGCGCTCAACGAGCTTCTTGGGCCCCACTTCTTCCGCGACGACGGCAAGGGACGGGATCCCCGGAAATGCCCAGCCTGCGAAGAAGGTCAACTGAGCCTGAAGGTGGGGCGCTATGGCGCCTTCATCGGCTGCTCCAACTACCCCGATTGCAAGCATACGCGGCCCCTTGTCGTCGACAACGGCGGCGATGGTGCTGCCGCGCTTGATCCTGGACCCAAGGAACTGGGCACCGATCCGGGCACCGGCCTGGCCGTCACCATGCGGCGCGGGCCTCACGGCATATATGTCCAGCTGGGCGAGCCCGAGGGCGGACAAAAGCCGAAACGGAGCTCGCTGGCCAAGGATATGGATCCGACGGCCGTCGACCTGGACATCGCCTTGGGCCTGCTGGCTTTGCCGCGGGATATCGGCCCCCACCCGGAAACCGGCGAAATGATCCAGGCCGGTATCGGCCGCTTTGGACCCTATATCAAGCACGAGGGCACCTACGTGTCGCTCAAGGAGGACGATGTTCTGACCATCGGTCACAACCGGGCGGTGGAACTCCTCGCCAATGCGCCCCGCAAGCCGGCGCCGGTCACCATCGGCGACCACCCGGACGATGGAAAACCCATTATCCTGAAAACAGGCCGCTGGGGTCCCTATGTACAGCACGGCAAGACCCGTGCGACGCTGCCCAAGGACAAAAAAGAAGAGACGCCCACCCTTGAAGAAGCCGTCGCTCTGATAGCGGCGAAGGGCGGGGCGCGGAAGAAGAAAACCAAGAAGGCGGCCAAGAAAACCAGCGCCAAGAAAGCGCCCAAGGACCCGGCGCCGGCCGACGCCGGCTAAACGGCGGCGGTCGCTTCAGCTTGGCGGGACGCAAAAAACCGAAAGCGGGCCTGCCGAGCCGGCAGGACGTCCTCGACTACATCTCGGCAAATCCGGATCGCACAACCGTCCGCCATATAGCCTCGGCCTTCAACGTCGCCAAAAAATACCGTGCGCGCCTGCGGAGCGAAATCCGGAAACTCAAGGATATGGGACTGATCGAAGACGGCGATGACCGGTCGTTGTCTCGAACCGACGCGCTGCCGCCGGTGACCGTGGTTCGGGTTTCGGGAACCGATAGCGATGGCGAGGTCTTGGTAACGCCCGACAACTGGCCGGAGGACCGACCGGCACCTCTCGTTTACCTGAAGGCGGACCGCCGCCCCGGGCCGGCACCTGGCCTTGGCGATCGGCTGCTGGTGCGCTTGCGACAGCACGATGACGGTGACTATCAAGCCAGATTGATCCGCGCGCTGCCCGGAGGCAGCCCCTTGGTGATCGGCGTCTACGATGGCAACGCGCGGGTGAAGCCAACCGACCGCAAGGCCAGATCAGAGCTTGAGATCGGACCCGGCGATAGCATGGACGCGGTCGCGGGTGAGCTGGTCGTCGCCGAGCCGGTACGGCATGGAAGCCGCTATGGCTTACGCCAGGCCCGGATCGTTCAGCGCATTGGCCGGTTCGGAGCCGCCGAGACCTTCAGCCGTGCCGCCCTCGGCGCCAACGACATACCGGTTGAATTCACCTCGGAAGCGCTTGCCCTGGCTGAAGCGGCAATTGCAGCCCCTCTGGAAGGGCGTGTCGATCTCCGTGCAGTCCCCCTGGTGACCATCGACGATGAGGATGCCCGGGATTTCGACGATGCGGTGTTCGCTGAGCCGGATGCCGATCCGGAAAATCCCGGCGGCTGGAAACTGATCGTCGCGATCGCCGACGTTGCCTGGTATGTGCGCCCGGACGACGCATTGGACCAAGCGGCAAGAGAGCGGGGCAATTCCGTCTATCTGCCGGATCAGGTCGTGCCGATGCTGCCGGAGGCCCTGTCGAATGGCTGGTGCTCCCTCCGGCCAAAGGAAGACCGGCCCTGCCTCGCGGCACATATTCGGGTCGGCGCCGACGGCCGAATACTGAATCACCGATTCGAACGGGCGTTGATGCGGTCAGCGGCCCGATTGACCTATCGCCGGGTCCACGACGCCTGGAACGGAAACCCCGACGAAGAATGTACGGAACTAAAAAGCTCGGTCCTGGAGCCATTGCGGGGCGCCTTCGCCGCGCTCGAAAACGAGAGAAATCGCCGGGAGCCGCTGAATCTCGACCTGCCCGAGCGCCGGGTGGTGTTCGAGTGCGCGGAGTCGTGGCGCGTCGAGGAGCGGCCAAGCTACATTTCTCACCGTTTGATCGAGTCGTTCATGATCACCGCCAACGTAGCGGCGGCACGCACTCTGGCCGCCAAACGGACCGCGGCACTGTTTCGCGTTCATGAGGAACCGCCCGTCGACAAACTCGCCGGCCTGACCGAGACATTGCGCGCGATGGGCCACCCAACACCAAAGGGTCAGGTCCTGCTGCCTCATCACTTCAACCGGATATTGGCCAACGCTTCAGATAAGGAAGAGGCCGATCTGTTGGCTGATCTGGTTCTCCGAAGCCAGGCGCAAGCCGTCTATAGCGCCTGCGACGATGGTCATTTCGGCCTGCACCTCCGGAACTACACCCATTTTACGTCCCCCATTCGGCGGTATTCCGACCTTGTGGTGCACCGAGCGCTGATCAAGGCGCTGAAACTTGGTGACGACGGAGACTTTCTGCCATCGGACCGGCTCAACGATCTGGCGGCACATGTGTCGATGACGGAGCGCCGCGCGGTTTCAGCCGAGCGTGAAGCCATGGACCGGTTCGCCGTCGCCGCCGTGCTCAAGGTCGAGTCAGACCGGCTCGTCGGCCGGATCACCGGAATCACCCGATTTGGCCTCTATGTGGAGCTGGAAGACAGCGGCGCTGAGGGATTTATTCCCAAACGCCTCCTCGGCGCCGGAAGATTCAGCTTCGATGAAAAGAGCCAATCCCTGGGGGCTCAGCGGGGAGGATTGCGCTATTCGCTTGGCCAAACCCTGGCTGTCACCATTAAGGAAGCTGACCCGCTCAGGGGCCGACTGATCCTGCAACCCATTGATTCGGGGTAAATAATTAATATTTGACGGCAAGAATCCTTGCCTGCGAGAATACATGCAATTGTCCGGAATTGGGCTGAAAAAGAGTGAGAAACGCTTATTTCACCTGGGAGGGTGGAAGCCGGAGGCTGGTATTCCGCCCCACGCGAGTTGCATTGACGACCCTCGCGGTCGCGTTTCTTGGCGCCTGCGCGGCATCCAACTCCCATGTCGATACAACCACGGTCCTGGATGCCCAGCGCGCCGAATCCACCTTTGCCGCCGGATACCGCCAGATCGCCAACCGCTATATTGAACCGGTTGCCATCGACGCACTTGCGGTCGAGGGGTTGAATGGCCTCGATGCCATCGACCCCAAAATAGATATCAAGCGGTCCGACCGGCGGGTTCACTTGCTTTATGGCGGCGCGGTCCTGCGCGTGGCCGATGCGGCGGCGCCCGATGATGCCGAAGGGTGGGCGACGCTGACGTCCGACGCGTTGGCCGAAGCGCGAAACGCTTCCGAGACCATCCGCCGAATGCCCGCAGAGCGCCTCTATGAAGCGGTTTTCGACGGCATGCTGTCGAAACTCGATTCTTTTTCCCGCTATGCCAGCGCCTCCGAGGCCCTGGACAATCGTGCCAAGCGGTCGGGATTTGGCGGAATCGGTATTCGGTTTCGAGTCGGGTCCGACGGACCAAGAATAACCGCGGTCTTTACTCATACCCCTGCCGCCCGGGCCGGACTAAGGGTTGGCGACTTGATCACCCACGTGGATCGGCAGCCACTGGCCGGACGCAGTCAGAAAGAAATCCGAAACATGCTGCGGGGGGATGTCGGTACGACCGTGCTGCTGAGTTACGTGGATTCCCGGACAATCCGTCCGAATACCCGGTCGCTTGAACGCTCGCGCGTCATCCTACCGACCGTTCGGACCAAGGTTCACCACGATATTTTGCATATCACCATCTCCGGCTTCAACGACCGCACGTCAGGACACCTGATTCGCGCCATGAAGGCAGCCATGGCTCGCCAAGATGCGCGATTGCACGGGATTTTGCTGGATCTCCGCAACAACCCCGGCGGGCTTCTCATCCAGGCGGTAAAGGTGGCGGATCTGTTCCTAAAGAGCGGTCGAATCGTTTCGACCCGGGGACGGCATCCCAATAGTGTCCGGGACTACGACGCCCACGGCACGGACATCACCAACGGCTTGCCCATGGTAGTTCTGATCAACGGCCGGTCCGCCTCCGCCTCTGAGATCGTGGCGGCGGCTCTCCAGGATCACGAGCGGGCGGTCGTCATCGGCACCGGTTCCTTCGGCAAAGGCACGGTTCAAACAATCACCCGGCTGCCTAACGATGGCGAAATGACGCTGACTTGGTCACGGTTCGTCGCGCCCTCGGGCTACTCACTACATGATCTTGGGGTCTCGCCTTCAGTTTGTACGTCGGGATTGGACAGCGGCGTTAGCGGGCTTGTTGGTTCGGCGCTGCGCCATATCGCCGAGACCGATAAGCACATGGCACAGTGGAGGTCGGTCCCCGCGGCGGACGCGTCGAAGCGGGAAGCCTTGCGTCGGGTATGCCCGGCAGCGCGCGAACGACGTGATCTCGAGGTCCGGCTCGGCGAATATCTGTTGGACCGACCGGACCAGTACCAGCAGTTGCTTGCCGTCTCGCCGGTGATCGCGGCCGGTCGCAGCAGGTAACGGCTCCCCTCCGGACGGCGTTAGCGTTGACAGGTGGCCATTGAGCGTTATGTTGCGGCCCTCGAATTGCGAAATTGGCTGGATATTTGTGAAATGGCAAAGCCCAACACAATCTTGATCAAACTCGAAAGCACGGCCGATACCGGGTTTTATTACGTCGCCAAGAAGAACCCGAAGACCCAGACTGAGAAGCTTGAATTCCGCAAGTACGACCCCGTCGCGCGGAAACACGTGCTGTTCAAGGAAACCAAAATCAAATAGACGGCCTTGCCCGGATTGAACGGGCCGTGAACTAGGGTCTGTACTCAATTAGGGGATTCTCCTTTTTGCGCCCTCTCACCCTGCCCTTCTCCCCCTGACGGCGGAGAGGGGACACGATGCGGCAACGCGACTACTCCCTCTCCCCGCTCACCCGCAAGCCGTCATCACCAGGTCGGTCAATTCGTCCGAATTGACCTTATTTGACCCGGTGATCCACGCCTCGCGGCACGGTACACGTGGATGGCCGGGTCGCGGTTTGTCCACCGGCCGGCGAAGCCGGTCCGGCGGGCCCGGCCATGACGCAATCATTTTATGCCTCATCGCCGCAACACTCCCATGGTGGCTCAATTAAGTCCGGACCCTAGTTCAGGAACGTGGCGACTGTCTCGAGAAACGCGGACACGGAGATGGGCTTGGCGATATATCCGTCACAGCCGCTGTCGCGAAATTTTTCTTCATCCCCATTCATTGCAAAAGCCGTAACGGCAATCACCGGGATATCGGCGATATCTTCATCGCCCTTTAGCTGCTTAATCACGTCCAGGCCGGAAATTCTTGGCAACCGGATATCCATAAGGATTAGGTCTGGACGGTGGTTGCGGGTCAGTTCCATGGCTTCAAACCCGTCATCGGTCTGCAGCGTATCGTAGCCAGTCGCCTGTAACAGATCGTTGAAGAGCTTCATATTGAGCTCATTGTCTTCGACGATCAGGACCATCTTGGACATGGAACAAACCCCGATTTCTTGATCCTTGTCACATACTTGGCGGGCGCGGGACAGAAGTTCAAGGGGATCTGCGCCGGACGAGAACCGGTTGCTAACCGCGCAGGTTCTCCACGATTTCCCGAAGCCTGCGGATATCGGCGATCATGGCTGATTTGGATTGGTTTTGCGCTGTTTTTTGGCGGTGTGCACTGGTACGACGGCATAACGACCAATGTCCCCGCCTCTACCGGGATCATAATTCTCCCAACATTGAACTTTTTTGTCGGAATGCAGCTGTTCCTTGAATTCATGAACTTCGATACGCGGAACGTTCCGACATCGGCCTTGCACCTCGATCTCTGAGCCGCCGGCCAAATTAGAATCTTACCTGCCGAATTGCCCAAATCCCCCGACGGCGCGAGTAGGCGCGGGGCGGCCGCACCGGCGGGGAAGACGCCAAGGCGACGCTGAACGTATTTGAAAGCGAACGGGGCGGTGTTCTCAATCCCGGACGACCTGCACGAGATGTCGTGCCATCAGAATACCGGCTCGATGTCACCATCGGCCGAAAAGGCGGTGGTCGTACTTGGCGGGCCCAAGCAACCGCGGTCGTGCCGCGTCCCCGCGGCAGCCGGTTGGTTCGCCGGTGGATCCCGGGGCTGATGGAAGCACTTGACGAAACAGTGAAGCGCGGCGAACCGAGTCTCCGCTAAGGCGCGCGATTGCCAAATCACAATTTGGCTGTATCTTCGCCCTGGATTTGACCAAACCGACGAAACCGGCCTCACATGATCGATAGAGTGCACCGTGCCCTCCTCCCCGCCGGGCTGAAGGATGTCCTGCCGCCGGATGCCGAAAGCGAGGCATCCGTTCGCGAGATGCTGATTTCGGCGTTCGTTTCGCGCGGTTATGACCGGGTCAAACCTCCTTTAATCGAGTTTGAAGACAGCTTGGTTTCGGGAAGTGGCGAGGCAACGTCCTCGCAGACTTTCCGGATGATGGATCCGGTGTCGCAATTGATGCTGGGCGTTCGGCCTGACATGACGCTGCAAGTCGCCCGCATCGCCACGACGCGGCTCATCGACGAGCCCCGTCCGTTACGGCTGAGTTATGCGGGCGAGGTATTGCGGGTACGCGGTTCCAGCCTCCGGCCGGAACGCCAGTTTGCCCAGGTTGGCGCCGAACTGATCGGCTCGGACAAACCGGAAGCCGACGCCGAGGTCATTTTGATGGCCGGCGAAGCCCTGAACGCGGCCGGCTCCGACGGATTGAGCGTGGACCTCGGCCTGCCGACACTGGTCGCGGCGATCTGCCGGGAACACGGCGTCGACCCGCAGGGGAATGACGGCGTCCTGCGCGGCGCGCTCAATCAGAAAGATGCGGCAACGATTAAGCGGTTTGGAGGACCGGCCGCACCGGTATTGGGAGAACTGTTGGAGGCAGCCGGCGGCGCGGCCTCGGCAATCGAGCGGATAAACGGGATTGACCTTCCGGATGACGCGCAGCGGGAATGGTCACACTTGGTCTCGGTCGCGGAAATTGTGAAGCGGAGAGCACCGTCACTCGAGTTGACCATCGATCCAGTGGAAATCCGAGGCTACGAGTACCATTCCGGGGTGACCTTCACCGTTTTTGCAAAGTCGGCTCGGGGCGAATTGGGCCGCGGCGGGCGATATATCGCGGGCAACGGCGCGGAAACGGCGGGCGAGGCGGCAACGGGGATCACCTTGTTCCTCGATACCGTCATTCGATCGCTCCCCGATTCGCCGCAACCGAAAAGGATTTATTTGCCCACCGAGAGCAGTCCCGAGGATGCTCAACGGTTGAGAGCCGAGGGATGGATCACCGTTCCATCGCTGTCAGCGGAGGAAGATGGAGCAAACCGGGCGCAGGCTCTGGGGTGCACGCATATCCTCGTCGAAGGCGAGGTGTCCGAGATCAACGCCGAGGGAGACGCCGCGGATGGCTAACGTGGTCGTGGTTGGCGCCCAGTGGGGCGATGAAGGTAAGGGAAAGATCGTTGACTGGCTATCGGAACGGGCAGACGTCGTGGTCCGCTTTCAAGGCGGTCACAATGCCGGCCATACTTTGGTCATCGATGGTCAAACGTTCAAGTTGAGCCTGCTGCCATCGGGGATAGTCCGTCCCGGAAAAATGTCGGTGATCGGCAATGGGGTGGTCCTCGATCCCTGGGCGCTGCTCCGGGAAATCGAGGACGTAACGGCACAAGGTGTTGAGATTTCTCCCCGGAATTTGGCCATTGCGGAAAATGTGGCGTTAATTCTTCCGCTGCACAGCCGGTTGGACCAAGCCCGGGAAAGAGTGAACTCGGGGATTCGGATTGGTACCACCGGTCGTGGGATCGGCCCGGCGTACGAGGATCGCGTCGGACGCCGAGCCATCCGCCTGGGCGACCTCGCCGACCTGCCGACATTGCGGACCCGAATCGACAATTTGCTCGTCCACCACAACGCGCTCCGTCGAGGACTTGGCGAAACAGAGCTGGAAGCATCGGAGTTGGTCTCCGCGCTTCAGGAGGTCGCGCCAAGGATCCTGCCCTACATGGATTCGGTGTGGCGGCGGCTCGATGAAGCAAGACGCGCCGGCAAGCGTATCCTGTTTGAAGGCGCACAGGGTGCCATGCTGGATATCGATCATGGAACCTACCCATTTGTCACCTCTTCCAACACCGTCGCGGGCCAGGCCGCCTCGGGCAGCGGTGTCGGTCCCGACGCTGCGGGATTTGTGCTTGGCATCACCAAGGCCTATACGACGCGGGTTGGCGAGGGTCCCTTCCCGACCGAACAAGATAACGAGATCGGTCAGCGTCTCGGCGAGCGGGGTCACGAATTCGGTACGGTGACGGGCCGAAAAAGGCGATGCGGCTGGTTCGATGCCGTGATGGTGCGCCAAGCCCTGAAAGTTGGCGGCATTACCGGAATTGCCCTGACAAAACTTGATGTGCTGGATGGCATGGAGGAGCTCAGAGTTTGTACGGGTTATCGCATCGACGGCGAGCCGTACGACTATCTGCCGGCGTCAATGACGGCGCAAGCCAAGGTGGAACCGGAGTACGAGTCGATGGAGGGCTGGTCGGAGAGTACCGAGGGGGCTCGGTCCTGGGCCGATCTACCAGCGACCGCTATCAAGTACATTCGGCGAATTGAAGAACTCATCGAGGTCCCGGTGGCAATGCTCTCAACCAGTCCTGAGCGAGAGGATACAATTCTCGTTCGCGATCCCTTCGCCGATTAGGGCCTGCACTCAATTAGGGGATTACCATTTTCGCGCCCTCTCCCCCGGGAAGGGCGAGGGAACGCATGGCAAGCCGCCGCTCCCCGCTCACCCGCAAGCCGTCATCGCCGGGCTTGACCCGTAAGTCGTCATCACCGGGCCCGGACCCACTGGTGTCCGGTTTAAATTTGTGGACAGGGTGCATGACATTGATTCTATTCGTTTCCTGACGTCTAGCGGCGTTTTGGACACGAAGGGAGATCAATGTCATGCGGCAC